>ERZ761607.262-NODE-262-length-103796-cov-9.623350_pt1 | contig 103796 bp, 94 predicted proteins | sample MGYA00511164_ERZ761607 | MGnify/ENA primary metagenome ERZ761607 (study PRJEB28899, sample SAMN02445080) | bioreactor sludge metagenome | biome: EBPR sludge | place: Australia: Brisbane, Thorneside Wastewater Treatment Plant | collected 2011-06-22 ...
GGTGGGGGCGGTGCGGGCGGCGGCGAGTTCGCGGATGAAGGCCAGCATCTCGTCATACTCGCGCACGCGGCGGGCGGTGGCGCGTTTCTCCGGCGGAATCAGGGCCGGCCGCAGGTTGGTGATGAGCAGCGTGGACTCGCGGTGGCGGGCGAGTTGCTTGAGGCCGGTCATGACTTCCTCGCGGGCGAAGAGCGGGGTGGCGGCGGTGAGGGAGTGGGCGGCATTCCAGTGGTAAAAACCGTGCGCGGGCAGGTGGGCGAAGGCCGTCGTGAGCAGGTTGGTGGCGGCGGCGTTGAAGGCGGCGTCGAAGCGCGCGGCGTATTCGGGGTGCTCCGCCGTCTGGGTTTCCAGCTCCGCGAGGCTGAAGGCGATGGCCGCCCGGATCTGCTCGGCCAGATAGAGGTCGTGGCCGGTGACGTGCGCGAACAGCGCGTTGATGAAATGCAGCCGCCGCAGGTCGTCGCGGCCGGGCCTCATGGTTTCGGCTTCGGGAGATTGTTGATCTCCTGCATGAATTCCGCGACGTCGCGGAATTCCTTGTAAACGCTCGCGAAACGGACGTGGGCGACCTGGTCGATGGTGCGCAGGCGCTGCATGACGGCCTCGCCGATGCCGCTGGAGGGGATGTCGCCCTCGAACTGGGCCTCCAGCGCGTCGATGACGTCGTCCACCAGCATGGTGATCTGCTCGAGGTCGATGGGGCGCTTGTGGCAGGCGGCGCGAACGGCGTTGACGAGCTTGGCGCGGTCGAAGTCCTCGCGGCGGCCGTCGCGCTTGACGACGATCATGCCGTCGCGCAGCAGCGCTTCCAGCGTGCTGTAGCGGTGGCCGCACTCGAGGCACTCGCGGCGGCGGCGGATGGTGCCACCTTCGCGCGAGATGCGGGAATCGACCACTTTGTCTTCAATGGAGGTGCACTTGGGGCAGCGCATGGGATGGGCTCAGTTAAGCGACAAAAAGTTTTTGAGGATGTTCATGCCGTTTTCGGTGGCGATGGACTCGGGGTGAAACTGGACGCCCCAGATGGGGAGGCTTTTGTGGCGGAGGCCCATGATCTCGCCCTCGGCGGTCTCGGCGGTGATTTCGAGACAGTCGGGCAGGGTGGCGCGCTCCACGAGCAGGGAGTGATAGCGGGTGGCCTTGAAATCCTGCGGCAGGCCGCGAAACACATCCGTATTGCGGTGGCGGATAGGAGAGGTCTTGCCGTGCATGAGCCGGTCGGCGCGCACGACCCGGCCGCCGAAATGATGACCGACCGACTGGTGGCCGAGGCACACGCCGAAGATGGGCTTTTTGCCGGCAAAGGCGGCGATCATGTCGAGCGAGACGCCGGCCTCGGCGGGCGAGCAGGGGCCGGGGGAGATGAGCACGCGGTCGGGATTCAGGGCGAGCGCCTCCGCCGGGGTGATCTCGTTGTTGCGGAAAACACGCTGCGCCACGCCCAATTGCCCGAAGTATTGGACGAGGTTGAAGGTGAACGAGTCGAAGTTGTCGATGACGAGGAGCACGCCGTTTAACCGGCGATTAGCTCGCAGTTTGCCGCGCTGGTCAAGCGCGGGGGTGGGTGCGGGTTCCTTGAATTCTGGATTGGATGTTGGGCGCGGGATGTTGGATGTTCAGGGGATGTCTTTCCAATTGCTCAAAACCGACCCGGCCACGGCCGCCCGCCGCGGCCGGTTGCAGACCCGGCACGGGGTCGTGGAGACCCCGATCTTCATGCCGGTAGGCACCCAGGGCACGGTCAAGGCGCTGACGCCCGCGCACCTGAAGGAGATCGGGGCGCAGATTATCCTCGGCAACACCTACCACCTGAACTTGCGCCCGACCTCGGAGCTGATTCGCGATCTGGGCGGGCTGCATCAGTTCATGGGCTGGGATGGACCCATCCTGACCGACAGCGGCGGATTTCAGGTCTTCTCGCTGGCGAAGCTCCGCAAGCTGCGGGACGACGGCATCGAATTTCAGTCCCACCTCGACGGGGCCAAGCTCTTCCTCGGCCCCAAGGAGGTCATGGGCATCCAGCAAAACCTCGGCAGCGACATCGCCATGGTCATCGACGAATGTCCGCCCTGGCCCTGTGAACGCGAGGCCTGCGCGGAGGCCGTCGCCCGCAGCTATCTCTGGGCGCAGCAATGCCGGCAGATCGCGCAGGACAGCGGGTTCCTCGCGGCCGGACATCATGTGTTTGCCATCGTGCAGGGCTCGACCTTCGACGACCTGCGGCGCGAGGCCGCCGAATCGCTCGCGGCGCTGGATTTTCCGGGCTATGCCGTTGGCGGCGTGAGCGTGGGCGAGCCCGAGCCGGAAATGCTGAAACAGGTCGGCGCGACCACGCCGTTCATGCCGGTGCACAAGCCGCGTTACACGATGGGCCTCGGCACGCCGCCGCAGTTGTTGAAGATGATCGCGCTGGGCGTGGACATGTTCGACTGCGTGCTGCCCTCGCGCGTGGCGCGCAACGGCCTGGCTTTCACGCCCGACGGGCCGATCAACCTGCGCAATGAGCGCTTCCGGGCCGATGCCCGGCCCATTGCGGAGGAGATCGTCAATTACACCACGCAGTTTTCCCGCGCCTACCTGCGGCACCTGACCGTGGCGGGCGAGATCCTGAGCTGCACCCTGCTCACGCTGCACAACCTGCATTTCTACCTCGACCTCATGGCGCAGGCCCGGGCGCACATCGAGGCCGGGGATTTCGGCCTCTGGCACCGGGCGTGGATCAGCCGGTATGAGGCGGGCGACGGGGCCCGAAAGGCGGGCGGATGAATCCGTGGCGTTGGCTCGGGCTGTGGCATGCCCGGCGGCACTGGCGACGTTACGCGGAAACGGAGCCTTACTGGGCCGTGCTCACCCAGCCTGATTACCGGCGGGAAGGGATCGACCTTGCGGGGTTCTACGCCACGGGCCGGGTCACCGTGCAGGAGCATCTGGACTGGGCGCGACAGGCGGCTGGCGAGCCGCTGCCAGAGGGCCCGGCGCTGGATTTTGGCTGCGGGGTGGGGCGGCTGACGCTTGGCCTGCGGCAGCATTTCCCGCAGGTCGTCGGCCTGGATGTGGCTCCCTCCATGCTCGATCTGGCGAGCCAGGCTTCCGCGGAGGTGACCGGAGTGCAGTATCGCCTCAATGAGCGGGCGGACTTGCGCATGTTTCCGGACAACATGTTTGGCATCGTTTACAGCCATCTGGTTCTGCAGCACCTGTCCCCCGCGGCGTCATTGGGTTTTTTGCCGGAGTTCGGACGTGTGTGCCGGCCGGGGGGCTGGGTCTTGATTCAACTGCCGGCGGAAGACCGGCGCGTGCGGTTGCCGCTGGGCTGCGAGCGGGCGCGCCGGGCGTTTTGGCGGGGCGTGAACCGTTGGCTGGTGGGTCGTCCGGCGATGGAGATTCACCCTGTGGGCCGGGAGCGGGTCGAGCGTGCCCTGGCGGCCGGTGGTTGCCGGCTCGCAGCCGTGCGGCCGGATGTGAGCGCCGGGCCCGACTACCCCGGATTCCTTTACCTTGCACGGAAAGGCTGAACCGCCAGAGTTGGTGCCATGCGCATTCTTGTCACCGGCGGAGCCGGTTTTCTTGGCTCCCATCTGTGCGACCGTCTGCTGAAGGACGGGCATGAACTCATCTGCCTCGACAACCTGTTCACGGGGCGGAAGGCCAACATCGCGCATCTGCTGGAGCACCCGCAGTTCGAGTTCGTGCGGCACGATGTGATTGATCCCTTCAAGTATGAGGTGGAGCAGATCTACAACCTCGCCTGCCCGGCCTCGCCGCCGCACTACCAATACAACCCCATCAAGACCACGAAGACCTCGGTGATGGGCGCCATCAACTGCCTCGGTCTCGCCAAGCGCGTCAAGGCGCGCGTTTTTCAGGCCAGCACGTCGGAGGTTTATGGCGATCCCGAGGTGCATCCGCAGCCGGAGAGCTACTGGGGTCACGTCAATCCCATCGGCCGCCGCTCCTGCTACGACGAGGGCAAGCGCTGCGCCGAGACGCTGTTTTTCGACTACCACCGCGAAAACAAGGTGGATATCCGCGTCGTCCGCATCTTCAACACTTACGGACCGCGCATGCACCCGAACGACGGCCGCGTCGTCTCGAATTTCATCGTGCAGGCCCTGAAGGGCGATGACATCACCATCTATGGCGACGGCACCCAGACGCGCTCCTTCTGCTATGTGGACGACCTCATCGAGGGCTTCGTGCGGTTGATGAACCAGACCGAGACGGTCGGACCCATCAACATCGGCAATCCCGGTGAGTTCACGATGCTGCAACTGGCCGAGCTCACGCTCAAGCTGGTGGGCGGCAAATCGAAGATCGTCCACAAGCCGCTGCCCGCCGACGACCCCAGGCAGCGCCGGCCGGACATCACGCTGGCGCAAAAACACCTCAAGTGGGCGCCGGCAGTGCCGCTGGAGGAAGGACTCCGGCGCACGATCGCCTACTTCAGGACGCAGATCTGAGGTTGACGGCCGGCGCGACGGTGGCGGCGGGGTCCAGCAGGGTCACCTGCACATCCACCGACAGCACGCGTTCCTGCGTGCCCCGGTAGGTGCCTTTCAGCGGTGGCACATCGGCGTAATCGCGGCCGGCGCCGATCTTGATGTAGTGGTTGTTCACCTGCTGGTTGTTCGTCGGGTCCAGCCCGCGCCAGCCGTGGCCGGGCAGCCAGACCTCGACCCACGCATGGCTGGCCTGCGCGCCTTTGAGTTGTTCGGCGGGACCGTTGTAGAGATAGCCGCTGACGTAGCGTGCCGGGAGCTTGATGGCGCGGCAGAGCCCGAGCATCACATGGGCGAAATCCTGGCACACGCCTTTGCGCATCTCCAAGGATTCCTTCATCGTGGTGTGGACGTGCGTGGAGGCGGGTTCGTAGCTGAATTCGCGATTGATCCAGCGCATGAGCTTCAGCGCAGCCTGCCAGGCGTCGGTTTCACCGGCGGTCAGGTCGAGCGCCAGCCGCCAGACGGCCAGGTCGCTGTTCACAAAGGCGCTGGGCTGCAGAAAATCGTAGCAACGCTCGGTGTCGCCGCTGCCGGCCAGGGCGGTGAAGGGGACGAGGGCGGCGTCCTCGGGCAGGCCCGGGGCGTTGCTGGTGGTGACCACGGAGCTGGCCTCGACGGTGAGTTCGGTGTGGGCGCGCGAGAGCTCAAACATGTGCACGCAGTTCTGGTAGAAATCCGCGTAATGCGTGAGCCGGGTGGGTGGGAGGACCTTTAGCAGGAAACTGTGGCGCTGCTGGTCCGGCGTGTCCGACGGCTGCAGGCGCGCCTCGTTGTAGCTGTCCTGCACCGGCACGGCATAGCGGTAATGCGTGCGGTGGAAAACCGAGAGTTTCATGCGCGGGCGGAGGCGGAGGGAAACCTGACGGCGGGCCGCGCGGCTTGTTGCTGCTGTTGCTCTTCCTGCTGGCGCCATTCGTTTTCGGAGCCGGTCTGGAAAGGCTGGAAGATGTAGGTTTGGAAGAGAGCTTCGCCGATGCCGTTGAGTTTGCCCTGGAGCCGGTCGATGTAGGTGTGGAGATCGGGCGAGAAGATGTCGCTGGCGGCGCTGAACTGCAGCTCGGCATGGAGCCGGCCGGCGAGTTTCTCGGCTTCGTTGCTGAAGCGGCCCTCGGCGACGCCGGAGATGCGGCGGAGCGCGTTGTTCAACTGGTGCACGCAGAAGCGCACGGAGCGGGGAAAGTCTTCGGACAGCATGAGAAATTCCGCGACCTGCAGGGGCTGCACCTCGGAGCCGTGCAGGGATTTGTAGGCGTCCCACGCGCTGCAGGAGCGCAGCATGGCGGACCAGCCCAGCACATCGGCCTGCCGGTCGGCGACCGGGCCGCCGTGGTCGGAGACTGAGCCGTGGCGCACATCGAGCATGCGGGAGGTCTTGTCGGCCCGTTCGAGGAAGCGGCCGACCTGCATGAAGAGCCAGCCCTCGTTGCGCACGATGGTGGCGTCGCCCATGCCCTGCAGGAGCAGCGAGCCGTTGCGGACATCGCTGAAAAATTCGCCCGGGTTCTCCTCCCATTGCCGGCGGGCCTGCGGGCTGTGCAGGAAAAGGTAGAGCCGGTTGAGCGCTTCCCAGAATTCAACGGTGATCTGGTCGCGCACGGTGCGGGCGTTTTCCCGCGCCTGCCCGACGGCCGAGACGATGGAATTGGGATTGGCGCCCTGAAAGATGAAGAACTCGGTGACGTTCTGTCCGCTCGCCTTCGGGTAGAGTTGGGCAAACAGCTCCTCGTCGCCGGTGCTTTGCACGATGGGCACCCAGTGGCCCGCGAGCGTGCTGTCGTCCAGATTGCGCAGGTTGAGCACGAGCTGGAGGTTCACGTCCACGAGGCGCGCGGTGTTCTCCGCCCGCTCGACGTAGCGGCTCATCCAGTAAAGTCCGTTGGCAACTCGGCTCAGCATGGTAGTTTACTCGTCTCCGTAGAGGACCCAGGTGTCCTTGCTGCCGCCGCCCTGGGAGGAGTTGACGACCAGCGAGCCGGCGCGCAGCGCGACGCGGGTGAGGCCGCCGGGAATGATGACGGGTTTTTCGCCGTAGAGGATGAAGGGGCGCAGGTCGATGTGCCGGCCGGCGAATTCGCCGTCGCAGTAGGTGGGGTGACGCGAAAGGCTGATCACCGGCTGGGCGATGTAGTTGCGCGGCTCGGCGGCGACGCGGCGGCGAAACTCGTCGCACTCGGCCTTGGTGGCGTGCGGCCCGATGAGCATGCCGTAGCCGCCGGCCTCGTTGGCCGCCTTCACCACCAGTTCCTCGATATGCTCCAGGATGTAGCGGCGGTCGGATTCCTCGTTGGCGAGATAGGTGTCCACGTTCGGCAGGATGGGCTCCTGGTCGAGGTAGTATTTGATCATCGCGGGGACAAAGCGGTAGATGACCTTGTCGTCGGCGACGCCCGTGCCGATGGAATTGGCGAGCGAGACATTGCCGGCGCGGACGGCGTTGACGAGACCCGGCACGCCCAGCGCGGAGTCGCGGCGGAAGACGGTGGGATCAAGAAAATCGTCATCGATGCGCCGGTAGATTACGTGGACGGGCTGCAGGCCCTTGGTCGTGCGCATGAACACGTGCTGGTCGCGCACGAAAAGGTCGCGGCCCTCGACGATTTCGATGCCCATCTGCCGCGCGAGGTAGGTGTGCTCGAAGTAGGCCGAATTGTAAGCGCCGGGCGTGAGCAGGACGACCGTCGGATCCGCGACCCCCGGAGGGGCGACGTGTTGCAGCACGGTCACCAGTTCGTTGGGATATTGCTCGACCGGCCGGACGCCGATGGCCTCGAAGCTGCGCGGGAAGGTGCGCTTGAGCGCGCGGCGGTTCTCCAGCACGTAACTGACCCCGGAAGGGCAGCGGGCGTTGTCCTCCAGCACGAGGTAGCGACCGTCGTTGTCGCGGATGATGTCGGTGCCGCAGATGTGGATGTAGGTGTCGCGCGGCACCTGAAAGTTCACGAATTCCCGGCGAAAATGCCGCGCCGAGAGCACATATTGGGCGGGGATGGTGCCGTCGTTCAGGATGTGCTGGTCGTGGTAGATGTCGTGGAGAAACAGGTTGAGGGCGGTGATGCGCTGGATGAGCCCGGCCTCCAGGTGCTCCCATTCGCGCGCCGGGATGATGCGCGGCACGAGGTCGAAGGGGAAAATGCGTTCGCTGCCCTTGGCGTCGCCATAGACGTTGAAGGTGATGCCTTGGCGCAGGAACGACAGGTCCACGGCTTCCTGCCGGGCCTTGAACTCCGCCGGACTCAGGCTGTCGAGGCGCTGGAGAAACCGGCGGTAGTGGGGCCGGATGCCTCCGTCCGACTGCAGCATCTCGTCGAAAAACTCGCGCGTGTCATACGGCTTGAAAAAGCCGGTGGCAGGGGAGGAATCGGGGGAAGACATGGAACGGTGAAAAGGCTTAGCAGGTCGCGTGCAAGTTTGGCAAATTCATGCAAAACCCGCGCAAATGCCTGAAAATGCCCGCCACGATGCCCGGCATTTGTCATTTGCCAAGCCCCCATGCGCGCGTATGGTCTCGACCCCTTCATGCTCTCTTTCCTGTTCAAACGATTCGCCGGCCGGCACTATAAGAAGTTCATCGACAAATGCCGCCCGGTGGTCGCGCGCATCAACGAGCTCGAGCAGTCCTACCAATCGCTGACCGACGACCAGCTTCGCGCCAAGACCGACGAGTTCCGCGCCCGCCTGAAAAACGGCGAGACCCTCGACCAGATCCTGCCCGAAGCCTTTGCCACGGTCAAAAACGCCGCCCGCCGGCTCCAAGGACGCAAGATCAGCGTCTGCGACCACGAGCTGACCTGGGACATGGTCCATTTCGACGTGCAGCTCATCGGCGGCATGGCCCTGCATCAGGGCCGGATCTCCGAGATGGCCACCGGCGAGGGCAAGACCCTCGTCGCCACGCTCCCGCTCTATCTCAACGCCCTCACCGGCCGTAATTCCCAGCTCGTCACCGTCAACGACTACCTCGCCCGCCGCGACTCCGAGTGGATGGGGCACCTGTATAATTTTCTCGGTGTGTCCGTGGGCTGCATCCAGCAGTCGATGCCTTCCAGTGTCCGCCGCGAGATGTATGGCCGCGACATCACCTACGGCACGGCCTCGGAATACGGTTTCGACTACCTCCGCGACAACGGCATGGCCACGCGCAAGGAAGACCAGGTCCAGCGCGACCACTGGTATTGCATCGTGGACGAGATCGACTCGATCCTCGTGGACGAGGCGCGCACGCCGCTGATCATCTCCGGCCCGGCCCCCATCGAGCGCGAGCAGCCCTTCACCGCCCTCCGCCCCTCGGTGGACCGGCTGGTCAACGACCAGACCCGGCTCTGCAACAAAATCGTGGCCGAGGCCAAGGAGATGCTCGAAAAGAGCGATTTGTCCGCGGACGACCGCGCGCAGGCCGGCCGCAAGCTCCTGCAGGTGAAGCTCGGCAATCCCAAGAACAAGCTGCTGCTGCGGCTCATGGAGAATCCCGACTGGCGCAAGCTCCTCGACAAGACCGAGACGGACATGCACTCCGATTTCCAGAAGGTGGAGCTCTTCCGCCTGAAAGAGGAGCTGTGCTACGTCATCGACGAGCGCCAGCACCAGGCCGACCTCACCGAGATCGGCCGGCGCAAGCTCCGCCCCGACAATCCCGACGCCTTCGTGCTGCCCGACCTCGCGACCGAGTTTTCCGAACTCGACAAGGCCGCCGGTTTCACGCCCGAGCAGCGCGAGGAGAAGAAGCTGGCCTCGCAGAACCGCTACGCCGAGGTCTCCGAGGGCATCCACGCCATCTCGCAGCTCCTGCGCGCCTATTCGCTTTACGAGCGCGACGTCGAATACGTCGTGCAGGAAGGCAAGGTCATGATCGTGGACGAGAACACCGGCCGCGTCATGCCGGGCCGCCGTTGGTCAGACGGTCTCCATCAGGCGATCGAGGCCAAGGAGGGCGTGAACATCGAGCGCGAGACGCGCACCTACGCCACCGTCACGATCCAGAATTACTTCCGCCTCTACGAGAAACTCGCCGGCATGACTGGCACCGCGGAAACCGAGGCGGCCGAGTTTCACGACATCTACCGGCTGTCGGTGCAGGTCATCCCGACCAACAAGCCGTCCATCCGCATCGACAAGAACGATTCCATTTTCAAAACCCGCCGCGACAAATACAACGCGGTCGTGAGGGAGATCGAAGAGGCCAACCGTCGCGGCCAGCCCGTGTTGGTCGGCACCGTGTCCGTCGAGTCCTCCGAGGTGCTTTCCCGCATGCTCAAGCGCGCCGGCGTCGTGCACACGGTGCTGAACGCCAAGTTCCACCAGCAGGAAGCCGAGATCGTTTCCCGCGCCGGCCTCCGCGGCGCCGTCACGATCGCAACGAACATGGCCGGCCGCGGCACCGACATCAAGCTGGGCGAGGGCGTGCGCGAACTCGGCGGCCTCTACGTCATCGGCACCGAGCGCCACGAGTCGCGCCGCATCGACCGCCAGTTGCGCGGCCGCTGCTCGCGCCAGGGCGACCCGGGCACGACGAAGTTCTTCCTCTCGCTCGAGGACAACCTCATGCGCCTCTTCCTCCAGGGCAACCTGGCCTCCCGCCTGATGGAGGGCTCCATGAAGGAGGGCGAGGAACTCGAGCACCCGTGGCTCAACCGCTCCATCGAGAGCGCGCAGAAGAAGGTCGAGCAGCAGAACTTCTCCCAGCGCAAACGCCTGCTCCAATACGACGACGTGCTCAACCAGCAGCGCGAGGTCATCTACGGCATCCGCAACGCCGCCATCCACGCCGACCGCCCCAAGGCCATCATCTTCGAGCAGATCGAGGAAGAGATCATGCTGCGCCTCGAGGTCGCCGGCTTCGAGGGCAAGACCGCACCCGCCCAGACCGATCTCGAGACGCTCACCGGCTGGATCAATTCCCATTTCCCCATCGGCCTGAAGGCCGACGAGCTGCAGGGCGACAAGATCGAGCCCCTCGCCGCGCAGATCCTCGAGCGCGTGAAGCAGGCCTACGCCGTCAAGGAATCCGTCGAGATTCCCGAGGCGCTCGGCGCGCTGGAGCGCTACGTCGTCATCAACGCCATCGACCACCACTGGCAGGAGCATCTCACCGAGATGGAGGAGCTGCGCCGCTCCATCGGCCTGCGCAGCTACGGCCAGAAGGATCCGCTGGTCGAATACAAGGGCGAGGCCTACAAGTATTTCGAGGAGCTGATGAACAACGTCCGCCTGCAGATCTGCACCGGGCTGTTCCGCAGCGCGTCCAACATCCAGGCCTTTGAGAACATGCTCGCGCTGCTGAGCCGCACGGCGAAAGCCGTGGGACCGGCCGACGCGCCCGCGGCAGCTCCGCGCGCCGCGGCTCCGGCCGAGGCCGGGGCACCGGCCGGGGAAGGGGAGGTGCAGTTGCCGAAGGTCACCGTGCGCCGTGAGGCGCCCAAGGTCGGGCGCAACGATCCCTGCCCCTGCGGCAGCGGCAAAAAATACAAGCACTGCCACGGCGCCTGAGCGCGTCCCGACCTGCGTGGATAATCCCGCCGCCAAGTCTGAGCCCGATCCCTATGCCGACCGCCCGACTTTCTGGGCGCGTTATGGCACGGGCATCTGGGCGGCCGGGGTGTTTGTGCTGACGGTCGTCGGCACCGTGCTGGCTTTTCCGCCGTTCAACTTTGCGGAGTTTGCCTACATCGCCCTCGTGCCGGCGTTGTTCTGGGCCTACCTGCGGCCGGGTTGGCGGCTCTACCTCGGCACGGTTTTCGCGGCGCAGACCACGGCTTGGTTCGGGCTGCTGTTCTGGCTGCACCATGTGACGTGGGGCGGCTTGGTGCTGGTCGCCCTGTTTTTGGGCGCGCTCACCAGCGCCTGGTTCACGGCGGTGCGCTGGGCGTTGCCGCAACTGCCGGGCCGCGCGATTCCGCTGCGGCTGCTCGGCGTGGTGGCGCTGGCGGCGGCGTGGGTGGTGCAGGAGTGGGTGCGCGGCTGGCTGTTCAGCGGCTTTCCGTGGCTCCCGCTGGCGGCGAGCCAGTGGGAGCGTTCCACCATCCTGCAGCTCGCGGCCTTCACCGGCGCGGGCGGCATTTCATTCGTGCTCGTGATGCTCAACCTCGGGATGGCGGCCTTTGCCCACCGGCTGATCCGCGAGGTGCACAGCGGGCTCAACCGCCGCAGCCAGGAGTTCATGCTCGCGCTGTTTCTGCTCATCGTGTGCATGGCGCTCCATGTGCAGGAGACCTTCAACCGCGGCCGCTTCAGCCAGGAGTTTGTCCGGCTCGCGCTCGTGCAGCCCTACGTGCCGCAGACGGTGAAGTGGAATCCCGCCGACGGACCCGCCATCCTGCGCACCTTGGAGGAACTTACGCTTACCGCCGCCGCCACGCGGCCGGATCTCATCCTGTGGCCCGAGGCCGTCACGCCGTGGGCCGTGCGCGGGGATGAGCGGGTGCGGGAGTTTGTCGAAAACCTGGTGGCGCGGGCCGATGTGCCGCTCCTGCTGGGTTCGATCGCCGTCGAGCAGCGCGACACCGCGGACGAGCGCTGGTTCAACGGCGTGATGCTCGTCACCCCGGATTTCGGCCTGCAGCCGATCTATTATGCCAAGCGGCGGTTGGTGCCTTTCGGCGAGTTTGTGCCCTTCCGTTCCGTGCTGGGCTGGATCGGCAAGTTTGTCCCGATCGGTGATGATTTTGCGCCGGGCCAGGATGCGCGGCCGCTTGTGGCCGGGGTGCGGGGCGGCACGCTGGTCGTCGGGCCGCTGCTGTGCTACGAGGATATTTTTCCGGGGCTGGCGGTTTCCAGCGTGCGATCGGGTTCGGAGCTGCTGCTGGTGCTCACCAACAACGGCTGGTTCGGCGAGGGCGGCGCGGCTTACCAGCACGCGGCGCACTCGGTGCTGCGTGCGGTCGAGACGCGCCGGCCGGTCATCCGCGTGGGCAACGGCGGCTGGAGCGGCTGGATTGATGAGTTTGGCAGCCTGCGCGAGGTGCTCACCGACGGGCAGGGGAGCGTCTATTTCCGGGGCACGCGCACTTTCAACGTCTCCCGTGATGTGCGCTGGATTGACCGCAACTCCTTCTACGTTGAGCACGGCGACTGGTTCCTGCTCCTCTGCCTCGGCCTGATGGCGGCGGGTTACGCCCTGTTGCGGCTGGCGCCTCCGCCCGCGCCGGCGGACAATCCGCGCCTCGCCGCTACGGAGCCTTCCTGAGCGGACGGTTTTTGCCGGCCGGCGGTGGCACCCGGTGCTTTTTCAGTTTCACGGCCTTGGCCCGCGGCCGGGGCCGGCCGCCATGCAGCGCAGGCAGCCAGGGAGAACCGAATTGCAGGCAGGCATCGCACATGGCCGCAGCGTTTTCATCCGCGGCTCGCACCGCAAGTCCGCAGGCGCCGCACATTTTGGGCTGACTTCCGCCGGGCCGGGCCGCAAAACAACGGGCGATGACACCCAAAACCCTCCGCCGCGCCGTCGAGGCGCTCAACACTTTCAACGTCGAAACCCCCAGCTGGGGCTTTGCCGATACGGGCACCCGCTTCGGCAAATTTTACCAGGACGCCGCCGCGATCGACATGAACGACAAGCTGGCCGACGCCGGCCAGGTGCACGCCCTCACCGGCTGCTGCCCGACCGTGGCTGTGCACGTGCTGTGGGACTTCGTGGCCGGTGAGGACCCGGCCAAGGTCGCGCGGCAGGCGCGCAAGCACGGCGTGAAGATCGGCGCCATCAACCCCAACCTTTTCCAGGACCAGCAATACAAGTGGGGCTCCTTCGGCCACAATGACCCCAAGGTCCGCCAGCAGGCGCTGCAACACTGCTACGACTCCGTGGCCATCATGAAGGCCACCGGCAGCGAATACCTTTCGCTCTGGTTTGCCGACGGCACCAACTATCCGGGGCAGGGGAGCATCCGCGAGCGCAAGGGTTACTTCGAGGAAAGCCTCAAGGCCCTGCACAAGAAGCTCGGCCCGAAGCAGACGATGCTCGTCGAATACAAGCCCTTCGAGCCTGCGTTCTATGCGACCGACATCGCCGACTGGGGCATGGCCTTCCTCTATGCGAAGAAGGCCGGCCCGCGCGCCAAGGTGCTCGTGGACACCGGGCACCACTACAACGCGACCAACATCGAGCAGATCGTGGCCTGGCTCCTCGACGAGGACATGCTCGGCGGCTTCCACTTCAACGACCGCAAGTATGCCGACGACGACCTGACGCTCGGCTCCATCGATCCCTACCAGATTTTCCGCATCTTCCACGAGATTCACTCCTACGCCGCCGACCACGGCCGCATGCCGAAGATCGCCTACATGGTGGACCAGTGTCACAACGAGAAGCCGAAGGTCGAGGCGATGATCCAGACCGTCGTCATGGCGCAGGAGCTCTACGCCAAGGCCGCCATCGTGGACCATGAGGCCCTCCGCCGGGCCCAGGCGAAGAACAACGTGATCGACGCCGAGCTGCTCCTGAAGCAGGCATTCTTCACCGACGTCGGCCCCGCGCTCGCGAAGTGGCGCCAGGCGAACGGCCTGCCCGCCGACCCGCTGGCGGAGCACCGTCGCAGCGGCTACGAGAAGACCGCCGCCGCCGACCGCCGCCCCCGCCGCAAGGCGATGGGCCTCTCCCGCGGCGGCAGCTTTGCGTGAACCATTGGCCTTGGACTTCCCCGATCAGACCGGCGGTTTCAACCGCCGGTCTTTTTGTTGTCGGCCACCCGCATCCGGCGCACGACCCGCGACACGAGCCACGGCAGCCAGCGCTTGAGATAAATCGCGAAAATTTCCGGGCCGCCCATGCCGAAGGTGGCTTCCTCGCGACCTCGCGCTACGGCCCGAATGATGGCCCGGGCGCATTTTTCCGGGGCGATGCCGCGCTCGTGGGTCGGGTCTGTTACCGCGTGCCGGCCACCGTGGAGATCAAGCGCATTGGCGCTGACCGCGGTCTTTACATAGCCCGGGCAGGCGAGGGTGACCTTGATGTTTTCCCGCCAGACTTCGGCGCGCAGCGAGTCGAAATAGCCGTGCAGGGCGTGCTTGGCCGCGGCGTAGGTGGAACGTCCCGGCGTGCCGAGATAACCCATCACGCTGCTCACGACCACAATGTGGCCTGTGCGCCGGGCGAGCATGTGCGGGAGCACGGTCTTGGCCAGCCCGACGGCGCCAAAATAATTCACCTCCATCAGGGCGCGTTCGACCGCCGCCGTGGTCTCGGCGGCCAGCCCCCGCTGGCTCACACCGCCATTGTTGACCAGTATGTCCACCCGACCGCAGGTGTCCAGCACGTGCTCTATGGCCGCGGGAAAGTCCGCCGGCCGGCACAGGTCCAGCGGCAGCACCCGGTGGTGCTCGGGGTGCGCGCAGGACAACCGCACCCGTTCCAGCTCGGCCGGCCGCCGGCTGGAAAGGATGAGCCGGGCGCCTTCGCGGGCAAAAGCCCGGGCCAGCGCCTCGCCGATGCCGGAGGACGCCCCGGTGATCCAGACGACTCGGTCGGTAAATCGCATCGCCCACAGCGTGGGCTTAGGGGCGGCGAGGTCAAAGGCGGAAGCCGGGCGTTTATTTACCACCGATGGTGAAAGCAGGCCATTGCGGGAAAACCTAAAAACTGCCAGATTGGGGCTGATGAATTCCCCAGCGCCGCTTACCCCGCAACAAATCGGTTTCTTCCACGAAGAGGGCTACCTCATTGTGCCCGACGTCTTTGCTCCGGCCGACCTCGAGCCGCTCCGTCAGGAGCTGCACGGGGAGATCGATCGCAAGGCCCGCCAGTTGCACGCCGAGGGCAAACTCACGAACCTGCATGCGGAACTCGATTTTGACCACCGGCTGGCCGCGCTGCACCGCGACTCCAAGGAAAACGGCGAGGCGATCATGCGCCACCTGGAGGGCCTGCGCGGCGGCGGATTCCATGCGCCCGAGATGTTCGATGTGATCGCCAGCCCAAAGCTGCTGGCGAAGGTGGCCTCGCTGCTCGGCACCGGGGAAATCGTGGCCTCGTCGGTCTATCGCGTCCGGCCCAAGCTGCCCAACATCGGCCGTGGCGTCGTGCCGTGGCACCAGGACAGCGGTTACTTTGCGTCGCATTGCGACAAGTCGCTCATCATCACCTGCTGGGTGCCCTTGGTGGATGCGACCGTGGAAAACGGCTGCATGCAGATCCTCCCGCGCACGCACCAAGGCAGGGTGGCCACGCACCACACGGGTGGCAATGCCGGGTTCCTCGTCATCCGGGACAGCGACCTGCCGGACGACCCGCGCAAGGCCATCACCGCGGCCTGTCCGCGCGGCGGCGTGGTCTTCATGACCAACCGCACACCGCACTGTTCGACGCCCAACTATTCCGACCACATCCGCTGGAGCGTGGATCTGCGCTACCAGTCGGCCGAGGTGCCGAACAACGTCGGCCTCTGGCCCGAGTCGCTCGATGCCGAGGGTGTTGCCAACCCCGAGTTCTACGAAAAGGGCAACATCGCCTGCTACCCGCCCGAGGCCGATTTTCTCGTGCACAGCAAGCTGCATCCCGAACAGGTGACGGACTACGCCGAATACGTGAAACGCCGCGAAACCTACGACCGGACCCAGGCAAAATTCTCCGCCTTCCGCCGCTGGCCGGCGCTCGAGCCGGCCGGCCGCTGAGTTGGCTACTCAATAACGGGGTTAGGCAGCATGAGAGGCTGCTTTGCTCAGCTGCCTGTCATCGTCTGATCTCCCCTAGGTTGATTGCTGTCGAGTAAACTCAAGGCGCGTCGAGAGCGCGACAAGCTGGACCGGATGCGGCGGCGCATGGTGGGCGTGAAGTGTGCGTAACTTGGAATCTGCGTCAGCCGATCCAGCACTTCGAGACAGTGTCGAACCATCGTCTGCATACGGGGGATATGGATCGACCAATACATCGGAGTAAAATGCACGAAATTGTTTCGAAATGTTTTCTGCAGGTCCACGATAGCCCTATTCTCGTCAGGAGAAAGAACAAGCGGAGAACTTGTATCCATCCACGCAGAATTCTGACAACGCTGCAGAACATTACTAAAGCTCATTAACCGCTCCTTACCATTCTTCGATTTCCTTACCAGAATTGACGGATCGGTTCCTTGAGCGGCACATACTGCAAACGAGTATAGCGCCGCATGCGTGGCGATTGTCACCCACTTCCAGTCAAATGGATTTGCGCTAGCCGAGGACAGAAACAGCGGGATCTTCTCGAGGTAGTCAACTGGATTGGATTCCGCGGTAACTTGCAGCCACGCTTGTTTTCTTTGCCTTGGCATAGGCATTATAGCTGCGATGAAGCAGTTGAGAGAAAGAGGAGTGCTCGTCTTTGGAGGACGTGGGTTGCTTTCGAGGAGCGCCTATCCGCAGTGATGTGGCGTGTAACCGAAACAACCAAAGCCAAGGACAAGCACATGAAGCAGAAGCAAGGATATGTAGGCTTGGATGTCCATAAAGATGCGACCACGATCGCGGTGGCTGAAGGCCGCTTCTAGGGCGAGTTGAGCCTCTAGGCAGATCAGCTCGGCCTACGGACCAATGACGGGGGTCGGACCGTAAATTGTAAATTTAAAGAGCAGGCTTAGGAGCAGAAACCGCGATCGACGATCAAGGATTCAATCCTAATTAATTCGAAATAAAGCGGTTTGATTGAGATCGACCCCGTCTGATTTCCGCTGCTGCCCTTCACGCAGCTGCCGCTCAGTCTGGTGCCCATGCTCCTCGCGCCACTCTGCCTCAATCTCCACCTGCTCCTCTGCACCGCAGCCCGTCCGCAACCTGAGACGTGTGGTGAATTTGGTGGCTTCTGGCAGCATTTGGCGCCGCGCCACTTCGGCCGGCCGCCGAAATTCAGCAGGCGTGTGAAGCCGTGTGGCGGGAGGAGCTACCGGTTGCGGCGGCGCTGAAGGCTTGCCCCACGGTGACCAATCTTTGGCTCGCCACGATCCTGCACCCGGGCAACCTTCATGCAGTCAGCCGCAAGGTGAACGCATGGAAACGCTGGCTCGATTCAGCTTTTCAAAAACTACGATGAAACCCAAACCCCGAAGCCTGACCCCATTTGGCCACCTCAATATCGATGATTTGATAGACCTCGCTGTAGAGGGTGATATCGATGGCCAGTTCCTTCTGGGGGAGTTTTATATTAAAAAGTATTGTGGTGAAGACGACGACCCTGGATCGGGTAGTCAACAGGACCTTGAGGATGCTATTAAATGGTTTAGACTTTGTGCTCAACAGGGGGACCCAAGGGGGCAATTTCACCTTGCCGATGCTATAACTTGCGCCAGTCAACTGCATCGCTTAAGTATTGAAGAGCAAAAAGAGAGATGCGCCGAAGCATTTAATTTGGTCAAGTTGAGTGCAGAGCAGGGATATGCGTCTGCACAGATGGAACTCGCAACACGCTACGAAGTTGGTGACGGTGTAGAGAAGGATCTATCTATTGCGCTGAAGTGGATGTTAATTGCGTATGCGCAAGGCACTTGGGTGAATGATGTATTTGTGAAAGAGAGAATATGGGCTATTAGCATAAAAATATCCCCTCAGAAGAGAAATGAGGCAGTAGAGTTCGCAAACCAGTGGTTTCGGGTTAGGATAAATAGCCTGACTGCTGATCCTTGGCACTAACCTCTCAATTTCTCCAGTTCCCGTTTTCGGTAAGCTGATGGGGTCAGCTAACATGAGAGGCAGCTAAGGAAAGCAGCCGTGCCGACGGTCTGAGGGTGAAGTCTGGATGGGGTCCAAGTCTGGATGGGGTCGGGCCGTTGGGTGTCAGGTTGGAGCTGAGGTCTTGTGCCGGAGAAGGCGGATCATTTTTCCTCGACGGCTTAGGGTCACAAACGCGGTTATTAAATGGGTCGTGCCCTTCGGTCTTGTGCCGGCAGGCTTTTTTGTTGGTGACCTCGGCGGGCGGCCGGGCAGCCTCCGCTCCCGGACCACCTCCCCATGCAACTCTTCGAGCTCAATCCGGCCGAATCCATCTTCGCGCCGTTTCACGACGGGCACATCGCGCCGCAACTGCCCCTCACCGTCACGCCCGGACATGGCGTGAATTTTAGGCGCGACAACTTCTGGGACAGCACCAAGGCGCGTTGGGACGACTGCGCGCCCGGGGCCGTGGCTGGCTCCTTCAGTCTGCCGGTGGCGGGACTGCCGATGCGATTCGACCGGTATGTCTTTTGTGTCGTGGTGCCGGCCGAGGTCTCGGTCGAATTTTTTGCCTGTCGCGACGGGGGCTGGGCTTCGCTCGGCGCACCGATCCACGGCAACAGCCTGCGGATGGAGCTCAACCTGCCGGTGGGTGCGCCGGCCACGGCGGTGCGGGCGGAGTTCACCGCGTTGCAGCCCGGTGCGCAGATGGTCAGCCTGCAGTGGTGGGGCGTGGCGGACTCGATGCTCTTGGAAAGGTTGGAGCAGGCCCGGCCGGCCTACGACCCGGCTTGGGCGGGCCTGATCCTGCCCGAGGCGGAGTGGCCGGAGGTGAAGTTTGCGCGCGGCCTGCTTTTCGCCGAGGCCGATCTGCCCGGATTGCGCGCGCGCGCCGCGGGTGCGACCTGGGGCGGGCATTTCAAAATCATCGAGGAGCGCGCCCGGCAGTCGCTGGCGCGCCAGCCGGAAAAGGAAATCGGCGACTATCTGCCGTGGTCGGACTATCGTTACCTGCGCGAGCGGGAGCAGGGGCTCGACCCGTGGATGGCCGAGCCCGTGCTGTGCGCGCTGGTCGGCCTTGTGCGCAACGACCGCGCGTTGATGCGGCACGCGCTGCGGTTCCTGATGTGTTTTGTGCATACCAAGCACTGGTGCCAGTCGGCCGAGAGCCGGGCGCGCGGGTCCACCTGGGACCAGCGCTGCTTTCTCGAGGAGATGGCGGTGACGACCTGCGCGCTCGTGTTTGACTGGCTCCATTTTGCGCTCACCGAGCGGGCGCGCGACCTCGTGCGAGTGGCCATCTGGGACAAAGGCCTGAGCATCCTCCAGCGCGACATGGTGAAGTGGGAATATGTTTACGCCATCAACCAAGGGCCGTGGTTCTGCCGGGCGCGCATCCTCGGCGGGCTGGTGCTGGAACCGGCCTGGCCGCGGGTCCGCAGTTACGTCGAGCAGGCGCACGCCGACATGCAGGAGGGCATGGCGAACTACATCCTGCCCGACGGCGGGGTGGACGAGGGGGTAGGCTATTTCAGCGTGACGTTGCACGCCGTGTTGTCCGGCCTGCTGGCTTATGCGCGGGCGCGGAGCCGGCCCGTCGCCGAGGTGCTGCCGCCGCGGCTCGCGCAGAGCGGGCATTTTGTGGCGGTCATGTCGGCCATGAGCCCCGGCGGCGTGCTGCTCGACGGGGACAACAGCAACGACCGCTTCACCGGCGATGCCATCGCGCTGCTGGCGGCGTGCTATCCGCAGGATGTCTATGCCCGCATCGCCCTGGCGACGCTGCTGCAGTTGCGCGGCAACACCTATTACCGGCAATACATGATCGACGGTCCGTTCGCGTTCATCGCGGGACCGGAGGAGCTTCCGGACCCGTCCTGCATCGTGCCGACGTTCGGGGTGCTGCCGCACACCGGCCAGCTTACGAGCCGGCGGGAAATTTCGCCGGGTAGATCGGTTCGGCTGCACCTCAGCGGCTGCAAGGCCCGGGCCAGTCACACGCACTTCGACAAGGGCGCCTTCACCCTCGAGCTCGACGAACTACCGGTGCTCATCGACCGCGGCATGATTCGCTACGACGACATCCGCGGTTTCGCGCTCAAGCACACCCACCTGCACAACGTGCTCGCGCCCGAAACCGCCGACGGCATGCCGGTCGGCCAGCCTTTGCCGGAGGTTCCGATCATCCCGGAGGGGGAGGGCGACGCGCGGCGCCTGCGGGCGCGCATCGACCTAGCGCCCGTCTGGGCGCACGTCATGACCCGCTGCGGGCGTGAAATCGTGGCGGAGACGCCGGCGGAGTTTACGGTGCACGACCGGGGTGAGCTGCGGGAGCCGCAGCCGCTGGTGTTTCATCTGCACACCCGCGGCTCGTGGACGATTGATGCCGCGTCCAAGTCCGCCACGCTGACGGTGCCGGGCTGGACGGTGACGCTGCGCGCGCCCTGGGCGGAGGAGATCCGGCAGCGGGAGGACTCGATTGACCATCGTTACGAACCGGTCTGGCACCTCGAATGCCGCCGGCCCGCCGGTTCACCGGCGTTTGACCTCGCCACCCATTTTGCGGTCACGCCGGCCTGATTATTCCCACCGCGGGAGCTTTTTCGGCCTTTTGATTTGAACCGGACTGCCGGCGCGCCTTGGTATGGGCTGCTATGCATCGTTTCTTCCTTCTTTTCCTCCTGCTCGGCGGACTCACGGCCGCCGGCGCCAGCCCCATCGCGGGCGTCTGGCGCATCAACCTGGAGCGCAGCACGGAGCTCAGCCCGTGGCGCACCTATGACCTGACCATCGAGATCGCCGGTGACGACGTCACCATCAAGCGCAAGCTCGCCTGGGGACGCCGCGTGTATGAGGACGTCACCCCCGTCAATGTCGCCACGCCCGGCAATGTGGTTCCGGCCGATTTCTGGCCCGACAACCGCCATCTCGGCGCCTACATGGGCGGCGACAAGACCAAGAAGGTCCGCGCCGAGTGGCTCGACGCCCGCCGGCTCCTGCGCCTGAGCACCGACCTCGTGCTCGACACCCAGCAGGGTCCCCGCGAGGTCAACATCCTCAGCGACTACAAGGTTTCCGCCAACGGCGCCCAGCTCACCCTCACCGAGCTGCGCAGCACGCGCAACCGGCCCGTCGTCTATGTCTTCGAACGCGTGAACCCCTGATTTCACCCGCCATGAAAAAATTCCTTTCCCTTGTTCTTGCCCTCGCGGTCACCGCGATGGCGCCGGCCCAGCCCGTCCCGACCCGCGTCGAGCGCGCCCCGGCCGAGGCCACCATCATCCCGATGTCGGAAAACTGGCGCATGGATGGCGACATTCCGACCAATGTCCTCATCATCTCGCTGCAGGGTCTCGCCAATCGCGACTACCCGCGCATCTACCTCGAATATCCGACCCACTGGCAGTGGGAGACCGTTCGCCCGCTGATCACGTTCATGGAGCAACGGCACGGCACGAAGTTCAACCGCCTCGGCCTCAACGATGCCGACGCCGCGCTCGCGCTCTACGCCAAGCACGCCAAGGGCTACGTGGTCTGGGACCGCGCGGTGCGCACCTCCGTCAATGTCGCCTTCACCGCCGCCGGCGTGCTCGACGCGATTGTCGTCTCCGAGGAGCTTATCCCGCTCGCCGAGAAGCACGGCCTGAAGATGGTCGAGGACCTGCGCGGCATTTTCCGCGGCAAGTCCGACTTTGAGATCTACTCCTGGGCGGTGGACAAATACTGGGACCGCTGCTCGCGCGATTACTACGCCGTCCTCGGCGGCCACGCCGGCATGGAGATGCAGCCCGGTGTCGCGGACTTCGCCATCATGCAGCGCGCCTTCTGCGCCGATCTCTCGGCCAATCCCGCGCATCCCGAGGAGCTCGGCCTGCTGACCGACCTGCTCAAGCGCCAGAACCCGACGAGCACCGTCATCGGCTGGCACTCCTACGCCAAGGACACCGAGGGCCAGCACACCACGCTCACCGGCAACCTCGGCCTCAAGATGGAAGGTCTGCACAACCTGCCCAACGTCTCCTACACCTGCCAGATCCCGCTCACGCCGGATTTCAAGTTCCGGAACAACCACAGCGTGAAACCCGGCGAGACGCTCAAGGCGGAGAACAAGGTTTACGTCGCCGCCCTCGCGACCGACGCCATGGGCATCGGCACGTGGACCAAGCCCGGCCGCGGCGAGATTCCCTACGGCTGGCAGGTCCTCATGGGCTGGCTGCGGCTCAACCCGGTGGCGCTCCAGTTCTTCTACGAAGACAAATCGCCCAACGACTATTTCGTCGGCGGCCTCAGCGGTCCCGGCTACATGTATCCCAAATCCATCCCGGCGGACAAATTCCCGCCGCTCATGGCCGCCGCACGTGAGCTCATGGCCGAGCTCGACCTCAACGTCATGGAGATCATGGACTATTCCGAGGGCAACCGGCACGTCGGCAACACCGACCTCACCAAGGAGGTCGTGGACGGTTACTACGAGCAGTTCCCCGACGCCATCGGTTTCATCAACGGTTACGGCAGCGCGCGCACCTTCGACCTGCGCGACGGCAAGCCGCTCATCAGCTACGACTACTACCTCGACGTGAACCGCCCCATCGAGGAGGCGGCGGCCGACCTGGAGGAGCTGATCCAGCTCAATCCGGTGCGTCCGTATTTCATGCTCATCCACATCCGCGAGAGCAACACGATCGAGAAGGTCAAAAAGATCTTCGACAGCCTTACGGAGCCGGTCGAGGTCGTGCCCGTCGATGTCTTCCTAAAGAAGGCCGCGAGCAACCAGACTTACAAGACTCGCTACCAGCAGCCCGACGATCCCATCGACCACAATCCGTAAAGGCATGTTCGTTGGAGCCGCGGCGCCCTCGCCGCGGATGCTGAAAGGCGGGGTTTTCCAAACCCCGCCTTTTTTGGGCCCTGCGCCCACGTCTGTTTGTCATATAATAGATGACAAACAGGAGTGCCGCGGGCCGGGTATTTGGCGACGGGCTTGCGGCGGGCGGGGCCATGACTGATGCTGGCCGGATGATGAGCACCGCCTACACCCCGCGTGAGGAACTGGCCAACAGCCTTACCCACGGGCTGGGCGTTATGCTCAGTGTGGCGGGTCTCGCCGTCTTGGTGACGCTGGCGGCCCTGCACGGGGATGCGTGGCACATCACCAGTGCGGCGATTTTTGGCGTGTCGCTGGTCGCACTTTACACGGCCTCGACGCTCTATCACGCCCTCCGGCCGGCGGCGCTGAAGCAGCGGTTGCGGAAGTTCGACCACGCGGCCATTTTTCTGCTGATCGCGGGCAGCTACACGCCGTTTCTGCTCGTCACCCTCCGCGGACCTTGGGGCTGGAGCTTGTTTGGCGTGGTGTGGGCTCTGGCCGTTCTGGGCATGGTGTTGAAGTTTTGGTTCGCCGGCCGCTTCCGGCTGTTTTCCACGCTGCTCTATCTCGGTCTGGGCTGGCTGGTGCTGATCGCTTTTAGGCCCCTGCTGGCCGCCCTGCCTCCCGCAGGTCTGAAATGGCTGCTGGCAGGCGGAGCCTGTTACTCATTGGGCACGGTATTTTATCTTTGGAAACGGTTGCCCTATCACCACGCCGTCTGGCACCTGTTCGTGCTCGCCGGCAGCATCTGCCACTGGATCGCCGTGTGGGGCTACGTGGTGCCGCGCGGCTGAGGTGTGGGCATATCAAAATAGTGCAGCCGCGTTCCTGTGGCGCGGCAGCGCCGGTAGGGTCCGCTCTCCGAGCGGACCGCAGCCCGCTCAGTCGTCCAGCCGCGGGGCGCGCGTGTCGCGGCCGCCTTGGTGCAGGGTGACGGCCGTTACCTTGCCTTCCGCATCGCGCTCAAAGGTCAGTGCGGCCTCGACCACGTCGTAGGCGAAACGGTCCGGCGCGGTGTTGAAGACCGGGAAGGTGGGCTGGCCGGTGAGCTTGGCCAGGAGCTGGGCGCCGCGTGCCGTCACGTCGAAAATCAGACCCGGTGCGAGCTCGTAGCGGCCCACACAGGGCGCGAGTTCCTCCGCGGTGGGGAAGCGGATGGCGGGAGCCTCGCCGCTGCGCGTGGCGGGCACTTCATTGCCGTTTTGGTGCAGCGTGAGTCCGGTGATCGCGCCGGCCTCGTCGCGGCTGAACTGGAACTCCGCCGCCACCGCGCGCGCGAAGAACCGGTCTTGGCCGGCGTAAAACACCGGCAGGAACGGCTGGCCGGTGAGGCGGATGCGCAGCCGCCCGTCCGCATCCACGACGGCGGTGAACCGGCCCTGAGCGTCGATAGCAAACACGCCGGTGAACGCGTGCAACTGCTCCGGTGCGATGGCGGTTTCCTCGCGACCGGCGGCGCTGCTGCCGGCGGGTTGCGGACGGTTTGCCGCCGCGACGATGGCCGCCGGCTCGGGCGCATCGTTGTTCAGAAGCAGCACGGTCGCTTTGCCGGTGGCGGGGATCAGCTCCAGCACCGAGCGGAAGCCACCCGTGCCACCGCCGTGGTAATAGACGTCCTGACCGTCGCGGCTGACGATCATGAAACCCAGGCCGATTTGTCTTTTGCCGCCGAAGGGTGCCACCGGTTGCCGCGCGAGCGCGAAGGCTTCGGCGAGCGGGCTCTCGGGGTCCATCAGGGCCTCGACGAAAAGTGCGAGGTCGGCGGCGGTCGAGCGCAAGGCGCCGGCACCGGCCAGTGCGTTTAGATCCCACGGCAGAACTGCGGTGCTGCCGGAGTGGGGCGGGGCAAAGCGTGATTCTTGTTCGGTATTCAGCGCGATCACCGTGTCGTCGAGCCCCAGCGGCTTGGTGATCTTGGCCGCAACCAGTTCCGCGTAGGTCATCCCGTAGATGCCCGCCAGCAGATGCCCGAGCAGGCCGGTGCCGAGGTTGGAGTAGGCGGCGGGCTGGGGCGCGGATTTTACCAAGCGATACCGGCCCAGAAAATCGAGAAGCCGACCGGCATCGTAGTCCGCGTAGGGATCGGCGGGGTTCGCGGGGTTGAGATTGTCGGGCAGCCGGGGCAGGCCCGAAGTATGCGACGCCAGTTGGCCGAGCGTGATCGCGGCCACGGAGGGATCGGGCGCGAGCTCGGCCGGCAGATATTTGCCGATGGGATCGTCGAGCGCGGCCTTGCCCTCGACCACCGCCTGCGCGAGCAGGAGACCGGTGAAGACCTTCGTGATGGAGCCGATCTCAAAGATGACGGCCTCGGGTGGCAGGTCCTGACGGGTGCTGGGCCGGCCGGCGGCGGCGTAGGTGGTCTTGCCGTCCGCCAATTCCGCGAGCACGAACCCGCCCGCCGGGAGTTCCCGGGCGGCCTGCATGACGGCCTGCGTGAGCGGAGAGACGTCGGCGCCGAGGGGAGGGGTGAGCAGCAGCAGGCCGAGGCCGAGGGCGAGGGCGAGGGAGGGCAGCAGTTTTTTCATGACGATGAGCTTCATGAGGGGTGAGTATCCGTTCCGCCCGTTTGGGTTACAGGAATTCTGGAAGAAAGGCGAAAGAACCGGTTTCAGCGGTTCAGCCACCAGAGGCTGGCGTTGAGCACGGTGGCGAAGGACACCCAGAGCAGGTAGGGCAGCCAGAGCCAGCCGGCGAGGCGGTCGATCCGCCAAAAAGCGCACTGCAGCCACGCGAGGCAGCTCCAGAGGACGAGGATTTCGATCAGGGCCAGACCGGGGGCGCGCAGCCCGAAGAACAGCACCGACCAGAGCGCGTTGAGGCCGAGCTGCACAAAAAACAACGCCAGCGCCAGCCTTGCTCCCGGTTGGCCCTCCCGGCGCCAGACGCGCCAGGCCGCGATACTCATCAGCGCGTAGAGCAGCGTCCATACCGGGCCGAAGATCCAGGCCGGCGGGTTCCAGGCCGGTTTGTTCAGGAGGGGATACCATTCCTGCACCGAAGCGGCCGTGGCGACGCTGCCGGCGGCGGCCGCGGCAAACGAAGCGACAAAAAATCCGACAAGCACGAGCCAGTCACGTTTGGGGTTTTGCATGGGGTGGGGGAATGCGGCCGGTTGCGAGTTTGATGAGGAAGCTTGCCGCGATGCCGGCGCGCTCGGCGAGGCTGGAGAGCCGGATCTGCTCGCGGTCGCTGTGCAGGTGGGCGCCGACCGGCCCGAGACCGTCGAGGTTGGGCAGTCCGGCGGCGGAAAGCAGGTTGCCGTCGGAGCCGCCACCGACGTGCTGCCAGTCCAGCGTCACGCCTTCCTCGCGGGCGCATCCCTGCCACGCGGCGAAGAGTGCGGTCTCGGCGGGAGTCTCGACTTTTGGCCCGCGGTCGAAACCGCCGGTGATTTCCGCACGGAAACCCTCGCGGACATTGAGCGGGGCGATGATCTCCCGGAGCCGGGAAAGGATGCGGTCGTCATCCCCGTTGTTTGTAATCCTAACATTGAGCTTCGCGCGGGCGAGGTCGGGCACGATGTTGACCGTGCCGCCGCCGGTGACGTGGCCGACATTCACCAGCACGCCGGGCATTTTTTCCGGCAGCGCCGCCGCGGCCGGCAGGATTTCGCATAACGCGAGGATGGCGTTGCGGCCGTCGTTTGGCACCAAGGCGGCGTGGGCGGCGCGGCCGTGCACGGTGAGGGTCAAGACGCCCGTGCCCATGCGGGAGCGCACGAGGTCGCCGTTGGCGCGCGCAGGTTCGAAGACGAGGGCGAAGCGGTGGCGGGTGGCGGACTCCGCGATCGCCGGCGCGGAGCCGTGCGAGCCCGTCTCCTCGTCGGGCGTGAGCAACACCTCGTAGCCGACATTTTGGGCCGCGGGCGATTGTTCCAGTTGGCGCAGGGCCGCGAGCATCACGACGAGCCCGCCCTTCATGTCGGCGACGCCGGGCCCGCGGAGCAGGTCGGCTTCGGGTTGCGAACAGGTTTGGAACGGGTGGTCGGCACCATAGACGGTGTCGTAGTGGCCGCTGCAAAGAAACTGGACGGGGGCCTCCGGCCGCACGCGGATGCGCAGGGCTTTGGCCGGCGTGTCGCGCAAAGCGACGTGTTCAATCGCCGCATCCGGCAGCGTGCCAAACTCCGCCGCCAGCAGCCCGCGCATGGCCTCGAGCCCGGCGATGTGCTCGCTGCCGGAATTTTGGTGGCACCAGCGGATGAGGAGGTCGCGCAGCGAGTCCAAGTTCATGGTGTGTCCAGCATGGGTCGGCGATGGGCCGGGTCGCAAACGCGAATGTGCCGCGGCGATGGACAGGTCATGGCGAAGAATTTGTGCCGCAACTGACACACTCCTGACATAGGGTTGTCAGCTTCCTGCGTTAGGATGCCTGCAACCTCCACCTCATCCCCTCATGCAAATCACCGAGATCGCCTTCACCGGCTACCCCGTCACCGATGTTCCCCGCGCCCGCGCCTTCTATGAAGGCGTCCTGCAACTGAAGACGAGCGTCGCCTTCGAGCACGAGGGCAAGTCGTGGATCGAATACGACATCGGTCCCGGCACGCTTGCCATCTCCAACATGTCGGGGGAGCAGTGGAAACCCTCGCCGGATGGTCCCGCGATTGCGCTGGAAGTGGCCGACTTTGACGCCGCCATTGCGGAGCTGCGGGCCGCGGCGGTGAGGTTCCTGATCGAGCCGATGGACAGCGGGGTGTGCCGGATGGCGATCATTGCCGATCCCGACGGGAACTCGCTCGCGATCCACAAGCGCAACCCGCCCAAGGCCTGAGGCGCCGTCGTGATGTCACCGGACGAACACCCGGTCTTTCCGTCGCCTTTGCACACCGGGCTGGTCACGCCACGGCTGTTTGCGACGTGGGATTTCTACACCGAGCACCTCGGCTTTCGCACGGTGCATGAGAGCCGCGGCTGCGTGCAGTTGTTTCACCCCTGCGGGGCGCGGCTTACGCTGCTGCAGGAGGAGGCGGGCATCGCGCCGGCGGAGCTGGTGAGCGCAACCAATGGTCGCGGCATCTGGCTGACGCTGGAGGTGGCGGATGCCGGCGCCGAAAGGCTGCGGTTGGGCGGGGCCGGGCTCCGCCCGGAAGACCTGCCCGAGAACGGCCCGTGGCCGGCGGCGGCGTTTGCCGTGAGCGACCCCAACGGCGTGCTGGTCATCATCACCCCGCGATCCCGTCCGCCGTCCGCGCGTCTCCTCCCCCCCATGGCCACGGCGGTGGGGTGAGAGCGCCGACACAGGTTACAGGGTAGGTCGGTGGGCTGGCGTGTGTCCGACCTAGTTCGCGATCAGACTGCTTGCTGCCATCTCGTGAGACACCCGCAGGGTAGCCATTGAGGATGGCCTGAGGAAGTGGGGAGAAAGTAGGGCCCGACTCGCCGGAGACGAGCAAGCCTTGGTGTGCCTCTGGCGCATCCGTGGCGGGCCTGTCCGCCGAAACCTTGGTGAAGGCGGGCCGCTCGGAGATCGGCCCCTGCCTCTCCACGGACGCCGTCTCATCATGGGTATTCCCCAATAAGGGTTTCGATGTGGCACAGTTCCGGCCGCAGGGCTTGCCACGGCGGGTGGCGGCGGTTCACGTTGGACCGCTTATGGCGTTGCTCAGCCTGCTCGACATCAATCTCAGCTTCGGTGGTCCCGCGGTCCTGGAGAACCTGAACTTTCAGGTGGATCCGGGCGAGCGCGTGTGCCTGCTCGGGCGCAACGGCGCGGGCAAGACCACCCTGATGCGGGTCATCGCCGGCGAGATGCAGCCCGACTCGGGCGATGTTTTCCGGCCCAACGGGGCGGTCTATACCCGGCTGACGCAGGAGATCCCCGAGGGGCTCACCGGCTCGGTCCACGATTTGGTCTATGCCGGCCTGCGGCCCAACGACGACCATCATGAGGAGGATTGGGAACGCGATGTGCGGGTGGAGGACCTCATCGCCCATGTGGGGCTCACGCCGGACGCCCGCTTTGAGGAACTTTCCGGGGGCCTGAAGCGGCGCGCGCTCCTGGCCCGGGCGCTGGCCGGCCAGCCCGACCTGCTCCTGCTCGACGAGCCGACCAACCACCTCGACCTCGACTCCATCCTGTGGCTGGAAAACTTCCTGCTGGAGGAAAAGGTCTCGCTGTTCTTTGTCACCCACGACCGTGCCTTCCTGCGCAAGCTCGCCACCCGCATCGTCGAGCTCGACCGCGGCCGGCTGGCGAGCTGGGCTTGCGACTACGACACCTACCTTGTGCGCAAGGAGGAGGTCATGCTCGCCGAGGAGACCCAGCAGGCGGCCTTCGACAAAAAGCTCGCGCAGGAGGAGGCGTGGTCGCGCCGCAAGCCCGGCGCGCAGCGCAAGCGCTCCGGCGCCCGGCTCGATGCGCTGAAAAAGATGCGGGCCGAGCGCGCCGAGCGCCGCACGCGGCAGGGCAGCGTGGCCATGCAACTGGCCGAGGCCGGGCGCACCGGCGTGAAAGTGGTCGAGGCCGAGAACCTCACCTTTGCGTGGCCGGGCAAGCCGCCGCTCGTGCGGGATTTTTCCACCGTGCTCACGCGCGGCGACAAGGTCGGGCTCATCGGGCCCAACGGCGCGGGCAAGACCACATTCATCAAGCTCCTGCTCGGCCAGCTCGCGCCGACCGGCGGCACGCTGAAGCACGGCACCAACCTCGAGGTGCTTTACTTCGACCAGTTGCGCGCGCAGATCGACGGCGACAAGACCGTGGCCGACAACATCGCCGACGGCAACGAGACCGTGACCATCAACGGCCGCACGCGGCACGTCATCAGCTACCTGCAGGATTTTCTCTTCGAGCCGGCCCGCGCCCGCACGCCGGCCCGCGTGCTCTCCGGCGGCGAGCGCAACCGGCTGCTGCTCGCGCGGCTCTTCACCAAGCCCGCCAACGTGCTCGTGCTCGACGAGCCGACCAACGACCTCGACGCCGAGACGCTCGATCTGCTGGAAGACCTGCTCGTCGAATACCAGGGCACGCTGCTGGTCGTGAGCCACGACCGCGATTTTTTGGACAACGTCGTCACCGGCACGCTCGTCTTCGAGGGCGACGGCCGCATCGGGGAATACATCGGAGGCTATTCGGACTGGGTGGCGGAAAAAGCGAAACGCGTCGCGGCGGAAGCCGCGGCACCGGCCCGGCCGGTGCCAAGGCCGAACGGCGCGGGCGCAACCGCCCCGGCCGCGGCCAAGGTCCGGAAACTTACCAACAAGGAGCAGCGCGAACTGGAGACCCTGCCCGCGACCATCGAGGCGCTGGAAAAGGAGCAGGCGGAACTCACGGCCAAGCTGGCCGACCCGGTATTCTACAAGCAGGAGTCGGCCCGGTTCGCCGAGGTGAAGGCGCGGCTCGAAACCATCGAGCGCGAACACGCGACGGCCTTCGCCCGCTGGGAGGAGCTGGAGGCGATCCGCCCGCTGGCGTGAATTGTGGCCACGTGGCCACAATTTGGGTTCGGGGGGTAGCTTCCGGAGGAAAACATAAAAAGGCCGGACACCAAAGAGTGTCCGGCCTTTTTTGGACCTGAACAGGGGTCAGATGTTTTCGAGGAGTTTGTTCAGCCGTGCGACCATGGGCGTCGCGTCGTCGAGCAGACCGGCGGAGATGAGGGCGTTGTCGAGGAGCTGTTCGGCGACGAGCTTGGCCTTGTCGGGCGACTCGGTATGGAGAGTGTGGAGGCGGGTGAGGACGGCGTGGCGCGGGTTGATCTCGAGGTTCACGCGCAGGGGTGAGTCGGCCTCGTCCTTTTTCATGGCCTTCATCATGCGGCGCATGTGGGGCGACATGAACTTGTCGGCGTTCAGCGCGAGCACGGGCGAATCCACGAGCCGGTCGCTGGCCTTCACCTCGGTGACGCGGTCGCCGAGCGTGTCCTTGAGCCACTTGGCGAGGTCCTTGGTCTGGTCCTCGGTGAGGCCGCCCTCGGGCTTCGGGAGATCGGCGAGCTTCACGTCGGCGTGGTCGGCGGCGGTGAGCTTCTTGCCGTCAAACTCGCGGACGTTGTTCATCACATATTCGTCCACGGCCTCGTAGCAGAAAAGCACCTCCAGGTTGCGGGCCTTGAAGCCTTCCAGGTAGGGGCCGCTCTCGATGGCGGCGCGGTTCGGGCCGACGAGGTAATAGATTTCCTTCTGCTCGGCGCCCATGCGGGAGACATAGTCGGCGAGGGAGGTGGTCTTGCCCTTTTCGGTGAGGGAGGACTCGAAGCGGAGCAGCTTCACGAGCTGGTCCTTGTGTGTGAAGTCCATCGCGGCGCCTTCCTTCAGGAAGATGCCGAACTCGGCGTAGAACTCATTGTAGCCGTCGAGACGGTTCTTGGCCTCGTCTTCGAGGAACTTGAGGAAGCGCTTGGTGATGACCTTGTTCAGTTTGTCGATGAGGGCCTTGTCCTGCATCGTCTCGCGCGAGATGTTCAAAGGCAGATCCTCGCTGTCCACGACGCCCTTCAGGAAGCGCAACCACTCGGGCAGGAGCAGCTTGGGCTTGGCGTCGATGAGCACCTTGCGGCAATAAAGCGAAACGCTTGGCTCCAGCCGCGCGAAGCCGAGCTTCTCGGTGTTCTCCTTCGGCACGAAGAGCAGGGCGTTGATCGCCAGAGGCGCGTCGGCCGAGAAGTGCAGGCGGAGGCGCGGCTCGTCGTAGGCGTGGGCCTGGAACTTGTAGAACTCGGTGTATTCCTCATCCTTGATCTCGTTCTTGCTGCGGAGCCAGAGGGCCTGGACGGTGTTGGTGTGTTTGCCGTTAAGGTTGATCGGGAAGGAGACGAAGGCGCTGTAGCGCTCGAGGATTTCCTTCACCTTCCAGTCGGTCGCGAAGTCGGCGGCCTCGTCCTTGAGCTCGATGACGATCTTGGTGCCGCGGCTGAGGTCGGCGGCCGGTTCGATCTCGTAGCTGCCGGAGCCGTCGCTCGACCAGACATGGCCGGGCTCGTCCTGTCTCCACGAGTGCGAGTAAACCTTGACGGATTTGGCGACCATGAAGGCGGAGTAGAAGCCGACGCCAAACTGGCCGATGAGGTTGCTGTTCTTGGCGCCGCCTTCACCAAGGGCTTTGAGGAACTGCTTGGAGCCGGAGTGCGCGATGGTGCCGAGGTTCTTGACCAGTTCGTCGCGCGTCATGCCGATGCCGAAGTCCTGGATCGTGATGGTCTTCGCCTTGTCGTCGGTGGTGACGTTGATCTCCAGTTTCGCCGATTCGTCGAAGACGGCCTTTTCGGTGAGCTGGGTGTGGCGGAGTTTTTCCAGTGCGTCGGAGGCATTGGAGACCAGCTCGCGGACGAAGATTTCCTTCTCCGTGTAGAGCGAGTGGATGACGATATCGAGCAACTGCTTGATCTCGGCCTGGAACTCAAATTTTTGCGGTGTGATGGTGGACATGGGTAAAGATAGAGGGCCGTGAATAAACGGTCCTTGGCCGCAAAATCAAGCATGCCGCGCCGGTGGGGGCGCCGGTTGCTCCGGCCGAGGCCGGGGACGGCTCAGCGCCGCCCGGCTTCGTCCTCGTCGAGCGGTTCGATGTGCGCGAGCTTGGCCGGGTCTTTCGGGCCCCGCAGCACGCGCCAGATGCACCAGACGAAGAGGACGGTTACGAAGCCGACCGAGAGGATGAGGTTGATCCAGCCGCCGGTGGTCATGTCAGTGGTTCTCCTTTTCGATGATGTCGCGTTTCGCCCAGACCTTGCCCGCGATGTTCACGAGCAGGAGCGAAAAGATGGTCATGATGACGATCAGGCCCACGCTGAGGCGGGCCACGTGGTTTGGCTTTTCGCCCACGAGATCCTGCACGTAGCCGGTGGGGTTGAACTCCGCCGCGCCTAACGAGAAGTTCCAGCCGAAGACATTTTTCAGGGTAAACATCACGAAGATGGCCACGAGGAAGGCGGGCGTGATGTATTTGATGATGACCTTGAAGATATCGGGGATGCGCATTTCCGCGCCCTCGTGGGCGATCTTCCAGCCTTTCTCCACGCCCACGACCCAGCCGAAGATGATGATCAGGATGGTGGCCTGCACAAAGAGCATCACGGTGCCCACCCAGAAATCGATGGTGTCGAGCGCCTTCAGGTCGGCGGAGAAATACCACACGAACATCGTGCCGATGGCGGTGACGAGCCCGAGCAGGGCGACCGAGGCCTTGCGCTCGATGCCGAGGCCTTCCTCCAGGAAAGCGATGCCGGGCTGCAGCATGGAGAGCGAGCTGGTGATGGCGGCGAGGAAGAGCAGCAGGAAGAAAATGGAGGCGAACATCTGGCCGGCCGGCATGCGGGCGAAGACTTCCGGCAACACGTTGAAGCCGAGGCCGAAGGTGCCCTGGCCGACAATGCCCGCCGCGCCGAGGAACATGAAGGCCGCCGGCACGGTGATGAGTCCGCCGAGGCCGACCTCGCAGAATTCGTTCGTCGCGGAGGCCGTGAGCCCGGAGAGCACCACGTCGTCTTTCTTCCGCAGGTAGCTGGCGTAGGTGATGATCACGCCAAAGCCGACGGAGAGGGAGAAAAAGATCTGGCCGGCGGCGGCGAGCCACAACTGGGGGTTCTTCAGCCCCGTGGCGATGTCCCCGGGGTTCCACATGAAGCCCAGGCCGGCCATCACGTTCTGGTCGGGCTTGGTGGCGTCGGGCGTGCCGAGGGTGAGCACGCGGACGAGGATGATGAGCGCGATGGCGATGAGGGCGGGCATCGCGTATTTGCAGACGGTCTCAATGCCCTTGGTGATGCCGCGGTAGATGAAGAAGAAGTTCAGCAGGTAAACGATGACGAGAAAGATGCCCACATCGCCGAGGCCGAAGTGCAGGGCCACGCCGTCGCCGCTGGCGCCGGTGAACCGGCCGAAAAATTCGCTGTAGTTGACCCCCGGCTCGTTGAGCCGGCCGCTGAGGGCGTTGACCGCGTAGCCGAGGCACCATGCCTCGATATACACGTAATACATGTAGATCATCACCGGCACGATGAAGCCGATCACGCCGAGATACTTGCCCCAAGGCTTGCGCAGCAGCGCGTGGAAGATGCCCGAGGTGGAGTGAAAACCGAAGCGGCCGCCGTAGCGGCCGAGCGTCCACTCGGTCCAACAGATCGGAATGCCCACAATCAGCAGCGAGACGAAGTAGGCGATCATGAAGGCGCCGCCGCCGTATTGGGCGGCCTGGCCGGGGAAGCGCAGGAAATTGCCGAGGCCCACCGCGCTGCCCGCCACCGCCAGAATCACGCCGAGCCGCGAACTCCAGGCTTCTTGTATTTTCGCCATGGACCGTGATGAAGAGCGCTCCGGCGGTGCGCGGCAAATCCCAAGTTGGGTATTTTTCACGGGCGGCGCGGCGGGCTTTGGGTTTGCCATGACGCCGGCCGGCCGGCTTGGGTGGCGGGACGGCCGACCGCGGCCGCCAACCGCCCAAACGCATGCCAGCCTCCATCCGCGGACCGCGAGTCCCGACCTTGACCGAGGCCTTGTTGCCCGTGGGCTGCCTCGTGGTCTTTCTGGCGCTGGCGGTGATTGATCTGGGCAGCCTGCCGCCGGAGATTCCCGTGGTCGGGCCGTTGCTGCACGCGCTCGCTCAGACGCCGTTTCTGGGGAGCCTGCTGCGGGTTTCCATCCCCGTGCAGATCCCGCTGGTGGGGGCGACGGCGGTCGCGGCGCTGATGGCGGCGCGGCTGGGTTGGAAGTGGGCGGATATCGAGACGGCCTGCATCGACGGCATCCGGCTCTCGCTCGGCGCGGTGCTGATCCTGCTCGCGGTCGGTATGCTGATCGGCACCTGGATCGCCTGCGGCACCGTGCCGCTGCTGATCGTTTACGGGCTCAAGCTGCTCTCGCCCGATTATTTCCTGGTGGCGGCCTGTGCGGTGTGCGCGGTGGTCTCGCTGGTCACCGGCAGTTCGTGGACGACGGCCGGCACGGTGGGGGTGGCTTTCATCGGCATTGGTGCCGGACTGGGCGTGCCGCTACCGATGGTGGCGGGGGCGATCATCTCGGGCGCGTATTTCGGCGACAAGATGTCGCCGCTCTCGGAGACAACGAACCTAGCGCCGGCGGTCGCCGGGGTGGAACTGTTTGCGCATGTGCGGCACATGCTCTGGACCAGCGGTCCCGCCATGGGGCTGGCGCTGTTGTTTTACTGGCTGCTGGGCCGCGGCTACGGCGGCGCGGTGGATCTCGAGCGGGTGGCCGGGATAGCCGCGGGGGTGGGGCTCGCGTTTGACCTCACGCCGTGGCTGCTGCTGCCGCCGGCGCTCGTGCTGGGCCTGGTGTGCCTGCGCGTGCCGGCGCTGCCCGCGCTTTTGCTGGGCGCCATTGCGGGCGGACTTGTGGCGGCCGTGACGCAGGGCCAGTCGCCGGCGCAGGCGCTGCAAGCGGCCTATGCCGGCTACCGGTCCGCGACCGGGGTCGAGGCGGTGGATGAGTTGCTCACGCGCGGCGGGATGGAGAGCATGTATGGCACCATCGGCATCATCCTGTGCGCGCTGAGCTTTGGCGGCGTGATGGAAAAGAGCGGCATGCTCGGCGTGATTGCCGCCGCCATCCTCCGGCTGGCGCGCGGCACGGGCAGCCTCATTGCCGCGACGCTGGCCAGTTGCCTCGGGCTCAACCTCATCGCCTCCGACCAGTATCTCGCGATCGTGCTGCCCGGGCGGATGTATCGCGAAGCCTACCGGCGGGCCGGGCTGCACCCCAAGAATCTCTCCCGCTGCCTGGAGGACGCGGGCACGCTGACCTCGCCGTTGATCCCGTGGAATTCCTGCGGGGCCTACATGTTCGCCACGCTCGGGGTGTTTCCGCTCGCCTATCTGCCGTTCGCGTTTCTGAACCTGCTGAATCCGCTCATCTCGGCGCTTTACGGCTGGACCGGGTGGACGCTGACCCCGGCGCCGCCGGCGACAAGCGCCGAAGAGAAGCGCTGAGCGGACGGATTGGGTTTTGCCAAGCGGCCGGTGTCCGTTTTGATGCCTGCACGTTGAACCTCTACGACCGACATCTCCTGCGCGAGTGGCTGGGCATCCTCGGGCTCGTGCTGGGCGCCACGGTGGGGCTGCTGTTCGTGCAGGTGCTCTACGATGACTTCCGCATGCTCACGGATCTGGGCGCGCGCGGGAGCGATCTTTGGGGGTATTTCTTTGTGACCATCCCGGGCTTCCTCGCGGTGGTGCTGCCGCTGGCGCTGCTGATCTCGCTGCTTTTCGCTCTCGGCAAGCTGCACCGCGCCAATGAATTTACCGCACTGCGGGCGGCGGGGGTCAGCCTGTGGCGCATCACGGCGCCGGTGTGGATCGTCGGCGTGCTGGCCTGCGGGCTGTCGTGGTATCTCAACGCGCGGGTCGTGCCCTGGTCCGTGCAGGAGTCGCGGGAGCTGCGCGATACGCTGCAGTTCCGCCAGCAGGCGCAGAAGCTCAGCGCCGACCGCATCGGGGCGGTTTACAGCGTGGCCTTCGACAATCGCCCGGAGGGGCGGATGTGGTTTTTCAACCGCTACAGCAAGTATGCCCGCCGGGGCTACGGCGTCACCGTCTCGGAACTGGGCGCCGGCCGGCGGGAGCAGCGGCGCATCTTGGCCGCCGAGGCGTGGTTCGAGCCCGGCCGGGGCTGGGTGTTTCGCGACGGCCGCGAGCTGATTTTTTCCGAGGCCACCGGCGAGATGCTGTCGCCGCGGCCGTTCACGGAGCTGGTGCGGGCGGATTACGCCGAGGACCCCGGCCTGATGCTGCTGATCGACCGCAAGCCGGGCGATCTGTCCATTTACGAACTGCGTCGGCTGCTGGATTACTACGAGTCCGACCGCGTGGCCAAGGCGGTGCCCTATGCGGTGCGTTTCCACGGGCTCATCGCCGACACACTGGGGCCGCTCATCGTGATCGCGCTGGCGGTGCCCTTTGCCGTGTCCGGCGTGCGGGTGAATCCCGCCGTGGGCGTCTCAAAATCCATCGGACTGTTCTTTCTCTATTACCTGCTGATGAATCTGGCCGGCTCCCTGGCCGTAAAGCAGGTGGTGGATGCGCAGCTGGCGGCGTGGCTGCCCAATCTCGGGATGGCGGCGCTTGCGGCCTGGCTGATCGCGCGGCTGCGGTGATTCAGAAACGGTCCGCGAGCCAGCCCTCGAGGCGCTGCCACACGGCGTTGCCGGGCCACAGCATGATCACCCAGATGACGATGCAGTTGATGTAGCTCAGGAAGACGGCGGCGCTGGCCATGTCCTTGATGCGTTTTGCCAGCGGATGGATCTCGGGGCGGATGTAATCGATGGTCCACTCAATGGCGGAGTTGATCATCTCCACGATCAGGATGAGGATGAGCGCGCTGATCATCAGCGCGGTGGAGACGGCGTTGAGGGGCAGGATGATCGCGAGCGGGGTGAGCAGCAGGGCGAAGATGAGACCTTCGCGGAAGGAAGGCTCGTGCTTCAGCGCGGCGAAGAATCCCTCGATGGCGTAGCGGACAGAGGCAAAGAAATTCCGCACGTTGCGGCGCTTGGGTTCGGTCGGTGCACCCGGTGTGCTCATGCCGGAAGCTTGCGGGGCTGCGGCCGGCAGCGGAAGGGAAAAACTCAGGATTTTTCGCGCGGCAGAGCCGGAGGTGTGCCGAGCCTGAATTCCGAAAAATCGTTCACGATCCCCTCGTGTGGGCGGTCCTGCTTGTAGATCTGGAGGATGCGCGCGTGCTCGTGCTCGGAGGTCGGGAAAATTTGCGGCGGCTCGCCGGGGAGGAAGATCCCGGTGTAGGCGCGACGGCGGTCAACGAGGCGGCGGATGACGAGCATGGTGCAAGCAAGCGGATTCCGGCGATTTCGCCAGCGCCCGGCGGCGAAGTCACGCCCAGTTGAAATTGAAGCTGATGCTGATGCGCTCGGCGTCCACGCGGTTGGCGGGGACCTCGTGGCGGAGCCAGCTTTCGAAGAGCAGCACGTTTCCGGCCTTGGCGGGGTAGGTGACGTGCGCGCGGTGGGCGGGTTTGGCGCCGGGGAGCCGGGGCGGGGCGGCCATGAACCTACTGAGCCGCGGATCCTCGAACTTCAGGCCGGGGCAGCCGGCGGGAGTCGCGACGTAATACGTGCCGCTGATAAAGGAGAGCGGGTGCAGGTGCAGCGAATGCGCGGCGGTGGGCGGCATGATGTTCACCCAGCAGTCCGTCAGCCGCACGGTGCGGCCGCGCAGGTCGAGCTCCAGCGCCGCGGCGTAGGACCGGGCATGGCGCAGGAGCTTTTGCTCCAGCGCGGCGAAGGTGCTGGAGAAGCGATGCAGCTCGTTCATCGAGGCGTAGCTCGTGTAGCCGCCGGGATAATTTTTCGCCGACCACCGCCGGCCGGCGGCGTCGAAGTCGCGCAGGCGGCGGCATTCCTCGGCGAGATCGGCGTTGAGCCGGGCGAGGCCGGATTTTTGCAGGGGTTCGCAGTAAATATGAGTGGGAAACCAGGCGCGGACGGGCATGCGGGCAGCGTGAACGCGGCGGATTTTCGCGCAACGGCGAAAATAACCGCGGGCCATTGCCATTCACCGCCGGGCCGCCCAACTTCGCCGGCGATGAATTTTTGCCGAACCTGCCTTTTGGCCGGCCTGCTGTTGGCCGCCAGCCATGCCGGGGAATCCGCCCGCACGCTGCTGGTCGAGCTGCGGCAGGTGCCGGCCGAACTCCGCGCCTCCGGCGGCGTGGTCGCGGGCGAGGCCCCGTATTCGTATGATTCCTACAACCGCGACCGGGTGCTGAGCGTGATCCACGACACGGTCACCACGCTGGCGACGCCCGCCGAGTTTGCCGAGATGCGCGCGGCGGGGCTCGAGGCCACGGTGCTGATGGAGAGCGACGATGTGCTCACGCTGGTCCGCCGCGGTTTCTATGGCCCGGCCATGCGGCCCGATCCCAGCTATCACACCTACGACCAGATCGTGGCCAAAGCCGAGGCGCTGGCGGTTGCGCATCCGGACCGCATCCATCGCGTCCGGATCGGCGAGACCCAGCAGTTTCGCCGGCCGATCCATGCCTACCGGCTCTCCAACCGTGCGACGGAGCCGCAGGACCGGCCCGCGGTGCTGCTCAATGCCGCGCACCATGCCGACGAACTCGTGGGCGTGGAGATCGTGGTGACGCTGATGGAAAAACTCGTGCGGGACTACGGCGCCGATCCCGAGGTCACGCACTGGATGGACACGCTGGAGATCTGGCTCGTGCCCGTCGTCAACGTGGACGGCCACGACATCGTCACTTCCGGCCACGATCCGCGCTGGCGCAAAAACGCCCGCGACGTGAACGGCGACGGCGTCACGCGCGTTTATCCCGAAGGCGTGGACCCCAACCGCGGTTACGATTTCAACTGGAACTTCGGCGGTTCGCCGCATCCCGACAGCGTGAGCTACCGCGGCAGCCATCCGTTCTCCGAGGCGGAAAACCGCGCCATGCGGCACCTTGCGGAAATGCAGCCCTTCGTGCTTTCGATTTCCTACCACAGCCAGGGCGAGGTGATCTTTTACCCGTGGGTATGGGATGGGAAGCCCGCGCCCGACGATGCCGTGATCCGGCCGCTGGCGGAGGCCGTGGCCGGGCGCATCCGCACGATGGACGGCCGCGGCACCTACGCCGTTTCGCCGGGCGGACCTTCGAGCCAGAGCTACGCGTGGCTTTACGGACGCAAGGGCGTGATCGACCTCATCGTCGAGGTGGGCAAGGGTTCGCACGTTTTTCCACCCGAGGTCGTGCCCGACCTCATTGCGAGCAACCTCGAAGGCGTGCGCGCCTTCCTCGCCCGCGCCGCCGGCCCCGGCCTCGCGGTGAGGGTGAGAGACGCGGTGTCGGGCGAACCGCTGGCGGCCCAGGTCTGGCTACCGCAGATCGAGAACGAGACCGTGGACCGCCGGCACAGCGATGCGCGTTTCGGCCGGCTGTGGCGGCCGCTGCAACCAGGGAGCTACACGCTGATTGTGTCCCGCGCGGGCCACACGACGCGCCGGTTGGACAACGTCGAGGTCGGCCCCGGCGGCTGGACCGCGCTGGAAGTCGCGCTCGGGCGCGAGTGAGCGCGGCTATTTCGAAAACACCTTGAGGCCGACGATGCCGGCCACGATCAGCAGAATGCACACGAGCCGGACGGCGGTGGCGGGCTCCTTGAAGACGAGCATGCCGATGACCGCCGTGCCCACGGCGCCGATGCCGGTCCACACCGCGTAGGCCGTGCCGATGGGCAGTTCGCGGGCGGCGACGGCGAGCAGCCACATGCTCACGGCCATCGCCGCGATCACGCCGACGGAGGGCCACAAACGGGTGAAGCCGTGGGTGGATTTGAGGCCGACCGCCCAGACGATCTCAAAGGCGGCGGCGATGAACAGGATGGTCCAGCTTTTCATGGCGGATCAGTTGACCCCGCCCATGCGGTTTTTGACCCAGCGCACGAGAGCGAGGAAAACGACGGCGACGGCGAGCACCGCGACGGCCTGCTGGCTGAAGAACTGGTCGAGCCCGCCTTCGCCGCCCTCGCCGAACTTGGAGGCGAGCACACCGGCCAGCTTGTTGCCGAACGCCCCGCCCAGAAACCAGATGCCGAGCATGAGACCGACGAGGTGGCGCGGGGACAGCTTGGTGAACGTGCTCAGCCCGACCGGACTGATGAACATCTCGCCCACGGTCTGGAGAAAATAGAGGCCGAGCAGCCAGAGCGGGCTCACGCGACCCTCGATGGCGAGCTTGGCCGCCGGGATCATCAGCGCGAAGCTGAGGCCGAGGAACACCAGCCCGAGCGTGAACTTCATCGGACTAGACGGCTGGCGGTCGCCGAGCTTGGTCCACAGCAGCGCGAAGAGCGGGGCCAGCAGGATGACAAAGATGGGGTTGGCCGACTGATACCAGGAGGACGGCACCTCGACGCTGCCGACATGGGTGGCCGTATAGCGGTCGGCAAAAAGGTTCAGCGAGGTGCCGGCCTGCTCGAAGAGCGCCCAGAAAATGAGCGCGCCGATGAAGAAATAAAACACCGCACCGAGCCGGCGGAACTCCAGGTTGCGCGAGTAGCCGAACCACACCATGAGCGCCGCCGGCACGATGACGAAACCGTAGCGCAGCCAGGCGAACGCCGGTTGGTCGGAACACCACACGACGGCCCACAGGCCCGCGGTGCCCACGAGGGCGATGAGCGGTTTTTGCCATGCGCCGGGCGCGCGCGGCGGTGGCGGACCGACCTCCTTCAGGCTGCGGCCAAAGGCGATGAAAACCAGCAGACCCAGCACCATTCCGACCCCGGCGGCGCCAAAGCCCCAGTGCCAGGAGTGCGCCGGATCAAAGCCCCAGCGGGCAAGCAGTTCCTTGAAGGCGCTGTGCTGCGCGAGAAAGCCGGTGACGAGCGGCGCGAGGAAGGCGCCGACATTGATGCCCATGTAGAAAATCGAGAAGCCCGCGTCGCGCCGGTTGTCGCCGGGCGCGTAGAGCTGGCCGACGAGTGCGCTGATGTTGGGTTTTAGCAGCCCGGTGCCGAGGACGATCAGCACGAGCCCCAGGTAGAACGTGAAGTCGTTGGGCACGGCCATCGAGAAGTGCCCCGCCGCGATGATCAGACCGCCGATCAGCACGGCGAGCCGCGAACCGATCAGTCCGTCGGCGATGATGCCGCCGGGGATGGAAAGCATATACACCGACATCGTGTAGGTGCCGTAGATCAGCGCGGCCTTGCCGGTGGGCAGGTTCATGCCGCCCGCGGCCAGCGGCGCCACCATGTAGAGGGTGAGCAGCGCCCGCATGCCGTAATAGGAGAAGCGCTCCCACAGCTCGGTGAAGAACAGCGTATAGAGCGGGGCGGGGTGGCCGAGGTAGGAGCCAAGCTGCGCGGGCGGCAGGATGACCTGCGGGCCTTGGGGCGACGAAGCGGACGGCGAACTCATGTTGCCGCGCAGCTTGTCCGCGGCCCGCTGTCGCGCAAAGCCGAATTCCGCGCACCATCCCGGGCAGTTTGTCACCCAATAGGTGACAAATGGCTCGGGTCAGGCACCTCGTTGCCGGTGGGATTGTTTGCCCCGGTGCTTTCGCCGTAGCGGGCGAAAACGGCCTCGAGCACACCGAACTGGTCGGTGAGCAGACCTTCGTAACCGCAGGGGCGGTCGTCCCAGTCGCGCCAGTCCACGCCGCTCTGGTTGCCGCCGAACACCCGGGCTTCGGCGAGTCCGGTGCACAGCTCCTGTAGCAGGCGGTCGGCTTCGGCGGTGAGGCCGCAGCGGTAGAGCGCCATCACGAAATGGCGGGCCTGGGCATGGGTGCGGCCGCCGTTCTGGTAGTAGCCCATCGGGTAGCCCTGGATGATGTCGGCGCGGTCTTCGTCGGGGATCGGCCAAAGGTTGCCGGGCAGGCCGTGGGTGGCCGGCGGCACGCCGACCCGGGCCATCTCGCGCAGGAGGCGTTCGCAGATTTCGCGGGCCAGCGGCGCGGGCACGAGCCCGCCGGTGATGGCGGCGCCGTTGACGGCGAGGAAGGCATGGTCGTGCAGTTTGTCTTCGCGGCAGCGCCAGCCGGCGATCCAGCCGGTGGCGGGATTTAGAAAAGCGGGCAGGTAACCCGCCTGGAGCCGGTCGGCCCAGCCGGTGAGTTCGGCGGCCTCGGCCGCGAGTCCGTGGCGGGCGAAGGTCGCGGCGAGCGAGCGCAGGGCGGGATGGAGGATGGCGTTGGCGAAAGCATCCTTCCAGCCGAAGGATATGACGTCGAACCAGCAGGTGCTCCACTGGCCGGTGCCGCTCACGCCGGTGCGCCACGGGCTCTCGATGAGCCCGTCGCCGTCGAGATCACGGGCGCGCATGGCGGCGAGCCGCGCGCGGATGGCCGGCAGCCGGCCGCGGAACCACTCCGGGGTCGCGCGTTGGGCGAGGTAGTCGGCCAGCCCGCGCAGCGCGGCGGCGCCGGTCATGAGGTATTCGTCCTCGGCATCGTGGACCTGTCCGTCCTGCAGCAGGCGGCCGCCGGCGTAGCTCTGCCCGCCGTCGAGCCAGCGTTCCAGCGAGGTGCGGAGCAGTTCCGCCGCGTCGAGGCCCGGCACGATTTCGCCGAGCGAGAAGATGTAGGACGACCACGTGTCCATGCAGATGGCGCAGGGCATGGAGGCGCCGTTGTTGCTGAGCGTGCCCATGTCGGGCCGGTAGGTGAGCGCGGTGTGCGCGGTGCGGGCGAGGGCGGCGCGCACCACGGCGGGTGCATCCGGCCGCAGCGTGACCGCGGGCACGGCGGGAGTGAGGGTCAGCTCCGCCTCAAAGAGTCCGGCCGGGAGGAGGTAGGTGCCGTGCGGCAGCCGTTGCTCGCCGAGTTTCACCTCCACGGTGCTGCAATCGAGGCTGCGGGCCACGTCGGTGCGCAGCGTGACCAGCGGGTTGTCGGTCTCCAGCCGCAGGCTGCCGAAGCGCGGCAGGTGCAAAATGGCGGGCAGGGCGACCCCGCCCGTCTCGCCTTCCGGAAGGATGCGGGCGAGGGTGTGTGCGGGCGCCACGCTGTTGCGCAGGGCCAGCGTCCACGCCGCACTCTGCCAGGCCTCCTGTGTCTGCTCGGCCACCCGGCGCGCCTGCAGGCGCAGGCCGCGGGCGGTGGCGGTCCACGTCAGCGTGTAGTGCTGGCCGCCGCTGTGAAAATCGTAGGTGATCGTGTTGCCCTGCACGGACACGGTGCCGGTGGCGTCGAACCGCACCGTGGGGTCCATCGCGGGGGCGGTGCCGACGCTGTGCAGCCGCGGACCCTGCCGGAAGAAGCCCGGCTGCACCCAGAGCAGGTTGCGCTCGGCCAGGGTGGGATCCTCGCCGGTCAGCGTGAGAAAGGAGCAGCCGGGCCGGCCCAGATAAAAGCCGACCGTGTAGGCTTGGGTTTCAAAGCGCACCTCGCCGTCGTGTTGCCGCGCGGCGACGCCCGCGGGCAGGTTGCGCAGGTCAACGCTGAGGTTGTGCAGCCGGCGTTCGCACCGCGGGGCGGGCGGGGCGAGCAGCTCGCCCTCCAGCACGCACGCGCCGTTGGCGAGGTTCCACGGCGTCCAAGCCCCGTCGGTCCCCGAGCCGCACAGCTCGATGCTCACCCCTTCGGCGATGATTCCGCCCAGCTCAAACCAACGGATGACGCCGTCCTCCGGCCGGGGCAGTCCCGTGCGCTCCAGCACCGGGTGCCATTCCCCGGAGCGGAAAACCAGCAGCCGCACGGCGCTCACCCAGTCGAGATCCTGCCGGCTGCCGCATTTGTGGTAACCGGGCGCGTTGCGCAGTCCGAGCCGCACCAGCCGCGCGGGCTGGTGCAACGGCAGCGTGCGGGCGTGGATGATGCGCTGCACCGGCGCTCCGGTCTCGGCCGGCCGCGGTGCGGTCCACAGCGCACGGTTGGTCGCGATCAGGCCCTCGGCGGCGAGGTCGCCCATCGGCGGCGCCAAATCCTTCAGTTGGAGCAGGTCGGTGATCATGGCAGGACCAGAATAACGTCCCGCCGCCACAAAAACAAAAGGCCCAAACCATGTATGCCGGGCTCTATTTTGTGTAATTTATGGGAATAAACGGTCCCTATCCACGGGGCATAGGCCAAAATAGATGTCTGCCTTGGGAATCTGACCGGTCCCTCAGACCGGCCGGATGACCGTGCGGATGACGGCTGTGCGCACGTCGCCCGCACAACGCAGCGCCACGCGGGTCGGGTGGGGCGGCTGGTTGATGGTGTCGGTGACAAATTCCAGCACGGAGCCTTCGCAGCTTACCTCGGCGATGACGGCCGCCTTCTCATCCGCGATGCGGACGGTTGAACCCTCAACCGTCGCCTTGCCCAGCGTGATGAGCGCGGACTCGAAGGCAGCGGGCGCGGCGAATTCCACGCGGTCGGTGATCGTGAGGCTGCCGGCGCCGCGCCGGTAGTAGAGGAATTCGCGCTCCAGCTTCCGCAGCGTGGGCACGTCGTAGGCGCTGCGCAGGTCGAGCACCATGCGGTCGGTGTCGGCGCTGAATTCTTTCGTGAGGACACGGGCGCGCCACTCGGGGCCGGCTTCCTGCAGCTTGCCGGCCACGCGAGGCACGGGGTGGCCGTAGGAATTGAGCAGCTGGCTTTCGTAGCGCTGCTCGCTGAACGTGCGGTAGCTGTAAACCTCCAGTCCCGGGTCGAGGATGAGCGTGCGGCCGTCGAGCACGACGGTGAAGGTGCCGAGGTCGTTGTGATTGTGGTTCACGCCGTTGTGGCCGCCGAGGAAGGTGGCGGCGAAACGGCGCGTGGTCGCGGGGGCGGAGCGGCAGATCAACAGGGCGGATTGCTCGAACCACTCGCGCGGGGCCGAGGCGGAAGCGGCCTGCACGGGCCGGTGCGGGTCGCGGGTGTGGAACATCCACAGGACGGCTTCGGTTGCCAGGCCGAGGCCCAGCTCGCCCAGCGGATCGACGCCGGCGGGCACGGGCTCGACGGGCAACGGCGGGGTGCCGCGGCGGTTGTCCACCCAGAGTCGCGCCCAGGTGACCGGCTTCACGTCGAGGTTGCAGTCGGCGAAGGTCGGGTAAACCCCGGGCTGGATCGCGGCGCGTTGCGGGAACCGCGCGGCGCGGGCCATCTTGGGCTCGTCGAGCAGGTCGGTCGCGCCCCCGGTCGCCACGCGCAGGAGCTCGGTCATGAAGATGTAATGCATGAAGCCGTAGCTCCAGTAGGCCACGCCCTCGGTGCAGAGGCCGTCGTCGGTAAAGCTGTCGCGGAAATGGATCACATGCCCCTGCGCAAAGGCCAGCCACCAGGCGCGCTCCTCCGCGGCCGGCAGCAGCGCGGTGGCGGCGTGCGCGGTGGCCGCGAGGCAGACGGCGTTCCAGTTGTGCTTCACCGCGAGCCACCAGTAGAGGTCGCGGCCGGATTCGATGCGCTCGCGCAGCGGGACGAAGAGCCGGCGGTTGGTTTCCTCCCGGATGAGCGTGCGGAACGCCGCGGGCAGGCGGTCGCCCAGGATGTAGTCGGTCAGCGCAAGGGATTCGGCGAAATGCACCGTGCCCAGATCGGGCTCCTGCGTCTTGCCGTCGTAGTTGAGCCGCTTGAGATCGTTGCCGGGATGCGTCCAGGTGTTCAGTTTTGCCAGCTCCCGGGCATCGGAAAAAATCACCTCGATGAATTCCCCCCGGTTGAAGATAGCCTCGGCCAGGAGAAAAACCGTCTGCCGCTTGCGGACGATCGGCATGACGCGGTTGATCTCGGTCACGCTCTGCTGCTCGAGGCCGGTGAGCCAGGTGACGTTGTTGTAGGGCGGGAACGGCTCGGCCGCCAGCTCGCGGGCGAGTTTCAGCACGCGCTGCCCGAAGGGATCGTCCGCCCAGGGCGCCCACGCCGCGCGGTCGTCGGCGCGCGGGGCGAGCGCGAAATTGTCTTTGGGCATCAGCGCCTCCAGGGCGCGGACGCGTTCGGGGCGGGGGACGAAGGTCTCGCCGGCGGGCAGGTCGAAGTTAAAATCGTAGGCTCCCATGGGAAAGCTGCAGCATCGTGGCGCGGCTCCTGCTTGGCAAGGGCGCCCATGACCCGAGCGTTGAGTATTCATGACAAATCGGCCCACGCGTTGACTTTGCCGAAACGCACCGGCACGAGTTGGCTGCCTGTGATGTTGCGATTTACCATGATTTCCCTGCGGCGCAGGGTCCGCTTAGGCCTGCTGGCCGGCTTGCTGGCGTGCGGCGCCGGGTTGGTGCGGGCCGACGAAGGCTGGCAACTGCTGGCGGGCTACCTTTTCCGGGATGCGCACGAGGCCTTTGCGGCCAATCCGCCGGCCGATATCCGGCGGCACGCGCTGGGCGTGGCCGCGAGCCTCATCAACCATCCGCCGGTCACCCCGGGCAAGATCGCCCGCGCCGAAAGCATGTTGCGGGATTTGGTGGCAACGGAGGCCAACGACGAACCGGCGCACTACGCGCGCTACCTGCTGGCCCGCATCGCGCACCTGCACCGCGCCGGCAGCATGGCTGAGGTGGAGGCTGCTTACCGCGCGGTGCTCGCGGCGGATGCCGCGCACCCGCTGGCGCAGATCGCGGCGGGCAAGCTCGCGCTCGTGCTGCTTTACCAGCGCCCGGAACTCACCGTCACCGAACGCCTGGCCGCAGCCGCGGCGCTCGCCCCGGTCGCAGGCCGCGCGGAGCTGCCCGAGGCGGCCTGCGCCTACTACCGCGCCCTGGCCGGTGCCGCGCTGTTTTACGATGTGCTCGACGCACAGGTTTACGGGTGGCTGCAGCGCGCCGATGCCATCGGCACCGACGATGTGCTGGTCGCCTCCGGCCTGCGGATCCAGCTGGCCGAGATCGCGCGGGCGCTGGGCCGCCGCGACGAGGCGCTCGCGCACTACCGGCGCTTCCTGGCCGAGATTCTGCCCACCGACAACCGCTACCGCACCGCCACGGAACGCATGCAGGAACTGGAGGCCGCGCCATGAAGCGCATTCCGTTCTTCACCTGGCTGGCCATCGCGCTGCTGGCCGGCACCTTTCTGTATTCCGCGGTGCGGCTGTTCCAGGCGCGCACCCGCACGATCGTGGCGCCCGGCACCGAGGTCATCCGCATCGCCCATTGGCAGCTTGAGCCCGGCGTCCGCGAGGCGCTCGACGCCATCGCGCAGGATTACATGGCGCTGCACCCGCACGTGCGCGTGGAGCAGATGCCGATCCCCGGCCGTGCGTGGGTGCAGTGGCTGCGCACGCAGCTCGTGGGCGGCACCGCGCCCGATCTCATCGAGCTGGCGTCCTACAACAACCCGGACGACATGCTCGCGCGCTACTTCACGCCGATCACGGCCTGGCTGGAGGAGCCCAATCCCTACAACGCCGACGAGCCCGACCTGCGCGACCTGTCCTGGCGCCGCACCTACGCGGCGGAGCTTGTGCCCGCGCCCGACGGTTTCGGCCACTACTACAACGCCAACCTGCTCGAATTTTATGGCGCGCCCTCGACCCTCGTGACCGTGCGCGTGTTCTACAACCGCGACATCATCCGCGCCGCCACCGGCGGGGACCGGCCCCCGCAAACCTTCGATGAGTTCGTGGCGCTCTGCGAGGCCCTGCAACAGTATGCACTCAGAACCGGCGAGCCCCTGATGCCGCTGGGCGGGTCGGTCTTCAACATCACCAAGATCACCGACACGCTCTTCAACACCGTCACGCAGCGGCTCGCGCTGGAGCTCGACTACGGCCGCGACCTGGAGTTTTCCCGGCACGAGACGATGCTCAGCTACGCTCGCGGCCGCTGGTCGCTGCACACGCCGGCGGTGCGCCGGAGCCTGGAGACCATCGAGGCGTTCGCCCGCTACCTGCCGCCGGGCTGGGTGCAGCTCGGCCGGGAGGACGGCATGATGCAGTTTTTGCAGGGCCGCGCGGCGATGCTCGCCACCGGGACCTGGGATGCCGGCGGCATCCTCATGCAGGCCGACTTCCCCGTCGGCGCATTCCAGGTGCCGCCGTTTCCGCGCGATCATCCGCGGTTTGGCGAGTGGACGCTCGGCCCCGCCTCCGAGGCGGCGACCTTTGCCGCGATGCCTTTCGGGCTCACGCGCAATTCACAGCACCCCGAGCGCGCGATTGATTTCCTGCGCTTCCTGACCAGCCGCAAATCCAACGCCAAATTCGCCGAGATCTCCAAATGGCTGCCCGTCATCAAGGGCGTGCCCGTGCCGGCGGGGTCCGAGGCTTTCACGCCACTCTCCGACGGCTACATCACCGGCGTGAACATCCGCGTGCTCGGCGGGCGCGCCAACGACATCCTGCTGCAAAACTTTCACCTGCTCAGCGGCAGCGGGGCGAGCGCCGACAACTACATCGCGCGGACCGCCAACCAATACGACCGGGCCGTGCACGAGGAAATTGCCCGTGCCGCCCGCGTCACGCATGAGACCGTGCGCCAGCGCGATTCGGTGCTCGCCGGGCTCTACCACACGGCGCCGCCGGCACCGCGCTCGAAGTTCGACCGCTTGGCCGCCAGCCAGCTCGACAGCGAGATCCAGCGCCTGCAGGCCCTGCGTGTGCTGGAGGATCACCCGTTGAAATAGAGCGGGAATCAGCGCTGAACTTGAACCACGAATGCACACGAATGTGATTGGTGAACGCAGAGCATCTATCTGTCGGGTGAATCGGGTGGTTGTTTCATATTCGTGTGTATTGGCGTCCATTCGTGGTTAATAAAAACAAGTCCATGAAAATCCCTTCTTCCCTTAACCGCCGGCAGTGGTTCAAGACCGCCGCCGCCGCGACCTCCGGTCTCGTTCTGGCCCGGCAACTGCCGGCGGCTCCGCCTGCGGTGCCCGCCGCCCGCGTCACGCCGCCGGGGCTGGTGCAGCTTTCGCTCAACGAGAATGCCTTCGGGCCGTCGCCCCGCGCGCTGGCCGCGATGCAGGCGCATCTCGGTGAGGTGGGGCGCTATCCCTTTGCGCTCGCCCCGGAGCTGGTGCGGCTGATCGCGGCCAAGGAGGGCGTGACGCCCGACCATATCCTGCTCGGCGCGGGCTCGGGTGAACTGCTGGAGGCCGTGGGCATGCACCTCGGGCGGGACGGCGGCGAAGTCGTGAGCGCCGTGCCCGGATACTTTCAGTTCGTCGGCGCGATGCAGCGCATGGGCGCGCATTCCGTGGCTGTGCCGCTGAATGCGCGGCTCGAGCACGATCTCGACGCGATGGCTGCGGCCGTGGGACCGGCGACGAAGTGCGTGTATGTCTGCAATCCCAACAACCCCACGTCCACGCTTTGTCCGGCGGCGGAGCTGCGGGCCTTCGTGATCGCGCAGGCGCAGCGCACGCATGTTTTTGTGGACGAGGCCTACCTGGAGTGCGCCGACGATTTCGCGGGCAACACCCTCGTGGACCTCGTGCGCGCGGGGCACAACGTGACGGTGGCGAGGACCTTTTCCAAGCTGCACGGCTTGGCCGGCCAACGCATCGGCTACACCGTCATGGCACCGGAGCTGGCGAAGGCCGTGCGGCCGCTGATGACCGGCAGCGCCAACCTGCTGGGCGTGGTTGCCGCCCGCGCGAGCCTGGAGGACCCGGACTATCTCGAGTCCGCGCGGCACCGGCTGAAAGCCGGCCGCGACGCGCTGCTCGCGGTGCTCGACGAACTCGGCTGCCGCTACGCCGGGCCGCAGGGCAGCTTCGTGTTTTTCCAGACCGGCCGCCCCATCGCGGAGTTTCAGGCGGCCATGCGCGCCGAGGGCATTTTGGTGGCGCGGCCGTTTGCGCCGCTGCTCGATTGGTGCCGCATCACCATCGGCGCCGAGGACGAAATGGAGCTCGCGCACGCGGCGATCCGCAGGGTGCTGGGGTAACTAATGTGGAAATCAGGAAAAGAGGAATCGGACCTTGCCACGGATGACGCGGATATCCCGGATGGGAATATGAATCCGCGTTCATCGGCGTGATTCGCGGGAAGGTTGGCGGAATTGAATCTGGAGGGCCGGCCTCCGTGCCGGCCGGGAAATTTACTGCGCCGGTTTTTTGCCGAAACCGGTGCGGGTCATGTCGCCCCAGCCCTTTTGTTTGCGGAAGAACTGCCAGATGCCCTCCATCCGCCAGAGGATGTTGAGCTGGCGGTAGCCGAAATTCTCCACGATGGCGGCGAGGGCGAGCAGGGCCATGTCGCGCTTGCGGGTGGTCCGGAAGAGCGCCACCTCGCCGAGCACCAGCGCCATCATGCTCAGGAAGACGCCGTAGAGCGCCACGAGGCTGTAGAAGGCGAGGAGGAACTCGAAGCTCAGCAGGCCGAACCACCAGAAGAGCGGCAACAGGAGCAGGCCCGCGAGGTCGAAGAAGGGGCCGAGGATGTCGAAGAACGCGAACATCGGCAGGCCGACGAGCCCGATGCGGCCGTAGCGCGGGTTGAGCATCATGTCGCGGTGCCGCCACAGCACCTCGCAAAGGCCGCGTTCCCAGCGGGTGCGCTGCCGGCGCAGCACGGCGAGGCTTTCGGGCGCCTCGGTCCAGCACACGGGATCGGGGATGAAGAGGATGTGGTAGGGTTCGCGCTTTTCCCGGTAGTGGCGGTGCAGCTTGACGATGAGCTCCATGTCTTCGCCGACGGTGCCGTGGGTGTAGCCGCCGACCGCGAGCACGGCGCTGCGTTTGAAGAGGCCGAAGGCGCCGGAGATGATGGAGACGGTGTTCATCCGGCTGAAGGCGAGCCGGGCGATGAGGAAGGCGCGCAGATACTCGACGATCTGGAAGAGGGGCAGGAGTTTGCGCGGGGCGTTTTCGTTGACGACGGTGCCGCCGTGGACCTCGCAGCCGTTGGCGATGCGGATGGTGCCGCCGACGGCGATGAGGGTGTTGGGACGGTTGACGAAGGGGCGGGCGGCCTTGAGCAGCGAGTTGTAGTCGAGGAGCGAGTCGGCGTCCACGCCGCAGACGAGCGGGTGGCGCGCGTAGTTCATGGCGGCGTTGAGGGCGTCGGACTTGCCGCCGTTTTCCTTGTCGATGAAGAGGAGGTTGGGGAGGTCGGGATGCGCGTAGATGCCGCGGATGGGCTTGCAGGGGGCGGGGTGGGGGCGGCGGAGAACGGTGCGCCGGAGGCCGAAGGCCTTGATCACGGCCGCGGCCGTGCCGTCCTTCGAGCCGTCGTTGACGACGATGATTTCGTAGCGCGGGTAGCGCAGGGTGAGCAGCGAGCGGATGTTCGACTCGATGGTGAGCTCTTCGTTGTAGGCGGGGACGAGCAGCGAGATGCCGGGCACGGACTTGGCGCCGAGCATCCAGCCGGCCTGGGCGCGGCGCTCTTCGTGCCGGGCGCGCTTCATTTCGAAAAACGCCAGGACCGTCTGCAGCGTGTAGATGCCGTATTGCAGCACCGCCAAGCCGAAGACGCCCCAGCCGATGACGGTGGCGACGAGCAGGAGGGTGGAGGGCGGCGGAGCCTCGGTCATGGCGCGGCCTCCGGGGTCAGCTCCAGCAGGGCCTGTTTGCCGGTGTCGCCGTCCGGCGCGTGGCGGCCGTGCGCTTCGAGCAGTTCGCGCCCAGCCGGGCCGGACTGAAGCAGCGCCTGCGCCGCGGCCCAGGCGACGTTCCAGTCGGCATCCGCGAGCAGCTCGGCGAGCGGCGCGAGGACGTCCGGTCCGCCGAGCTGCCCGGCGCACTGGGCGGCGGCGCGGCGCACATCGGGCGCAGGGTCGCGCAGACCCTCGATCACCAGTTCGCCCGCCCGGGGATCGCCGAGCTCGGCCAGTGCGACCCAGGCGGCGGCGCGCACACGGGGCGAGGCGCTTTGCCGGAGGGCGGTGAAGGTGTCGTAAGCGCCGCTCACCTGCCGGCGGCCGAGGGCGATGGCGAGCATGCGCGTCCACTCCGCCGGGAGCCCGCCGTCCAGCAGTTGCACCGCCTCGGGGATGAGGCGCTCCGGCAGCCGGGCGAAAATCTCCGCCAAAATCAGCGGCGGATCCTCGCGGGAAAACGCGAGGGCGCGCAGCAGGCCGGCGAGCGAGTCGATGCGGTCGAGCCGCAGCAGGGCGCGGGCGGCGGCCAGCCGCACGGCGGCGTCGCGATCGGCGAGCGCCCCGCGCAGCGCGACGATGCTTTCCTCGTCGTCGAAATCGCCGAGCAGGTTGGCTGCATGCAGCCGGCGGAGACTGAACCCTTGGCGCAGGTCGGTGAGCGCCTGCCGGTGAAAGCCGGCCTCGCGCAGCACGCCGACCAACTGCGTGCGCTCACGGCCTTTGGTCTGCTCGATCAACTGGCGGAGCGCGCGCAGCAGGACTTCCCGTTCCCAGGGTTTCAACGCGGCGAAGGCGGCCGGGTCGCGCTCCGCCGGCGGCCGGGCGGTGTGGTCCAGCACGAGACCGGTGAGCCGGTGCTCGGCCGTGGCGTGGTGCCGGTCGCGATGCAGGCGGCGCACCCGCGCCGCGAACACCCCGCCCCAGACCAGAACGGCGCCGCCGGCCATCGCCCAGCACAGCGCGATGATCACGGCCAGGAGCGCGGATTCAGAAACGGGTGGTGACGCTGGCATTGACGGCGTTGCGGTCGGGCAGCCCGCCGGCCCATTCGTGGGTCAGATCAAGCCGCACTCCAAAGACCGGACTGAACTCATAGTAGATTCCCCCGAAGACGGCCCGGGTGCGGAGTTCGCGGGTGAAGTCGATGACAGTGCTGGAAAGTGATTCGTTGCTGTCCACATAAGCGAGATGCCAGCGCCAGTGGTCGGCCGGTTCGCGGTCGAGCCGGATCTGCCAGCCGTCGGTCCAGCGGCGGTTGAGGTTGCGGGTGGTGAGGATCTTGGCGGTGAGCGCGGTGCGGCCGTTCAGGTATTGCGTGAGGCCCAGCCAGAGCGAATGCGCAGTGCCGGGGGCGTAGGCAGCCGCCCGGTAGTCGGCGAGAAACAACAGGGGCAGGGCCGTGTCTTCGCCGCCCCGCACCCGCCAGGTGCCGCCGGCGGCGAGCATGTGCTCGGCATAAAAATCTGCCGAGGGCGTGGCGCTCAGCCGCACGTAACCCGTGGCGACATCGGAAAACCGCCGGTCCACCGTGCCGGTGATCTGCGTGTCGGTGAGCCCAAAGCGCCGGCTGTGCTCGAGGCCAAGGGTGACTCCGGTGCGCCGGTCCGCGGCGTAGCGCAGGGCGGCGTGCCAGGTGGACCAGTCGGCGCGCAGGTCGCCGGCGAAGAAACTGTGTTCGTAGCCGCCGTCGAAACGCCAGCGGCCGGCCCCGCGCATGGCGGCCAGCCGCCGGGCGAGTTCGGCCGAGCCGGGATCCACGGCGAGCGCCCGCTGGTAGAAGCCGCGGGATTCGTCGTAGCGCTCCTGGAAGCGGGCGACATCGCCGCGGCCGACGAGCGCGTCCAGATCGGAGGGAGCCACGGCCAGGATATTGGTGTAAACGGCCTCGGCGGCCTCGTAGCGTTTGCGCCAGGTGAGCACGCGGCCGACCATGTTCTGCGCTTCCAGATTCTCGGGCTGCCGGGCGAGGATCCCGCGGAAGACCTGCTCGGCTTCACCCAGTCGGCCGGACCACGCGAGCACGCGGCCGCGGGCGAGCTGCAGGTCGGTGTCGTCCGGCGCGAGGGCGAGTCCGCGGGCCAGGGTGGCGAGTGCGTCGTCATACCGGCCGGCCCAGCCTTGCACGGTGCCGAGCAGCAGATGCAGTTCGGCGTCGTCGGGCGCGGCGGTGAGGAGGGCAGAGAATAGCTCGATGGCGCGCGGGTAATCGCCGGCAGTGCGGGCCGCCAGCGCCGCCTCGCGGGTGGCGGCCGGGGCGGCGAGGGCCAAAGCCAGCAGGCACAGCAGCAGGCGGCCGGACGCACTGACCAAGCGGGCGATCATTTTTTCAGCAGCCGCCCCACGCGCACGGCCAGCTCCTCGGGGCTGAAGGGTTTCACCACGTAGTCGGCGGCGCCGGCGTTGAGGCAGCGCACGACTTCCTCTTCGTCGCTCTTGGCGGAGAGCACGATGACCGGGATGCCGGCCAGCGCGGGCTGCTCCTTGAGTTTGAGCAGGGTGCTGAAGCCGTCCTGAATGGGCATCATGAGATCGAGAATGAAGAGCGCGGGCGGGCGGGCCGCGGCCATTTGCAGGAGCTGCTCGCCGTTGTCGGCGGTCTCGACGGTGTAACCGTCCCGGCCGAGCTTGAAGCTCACGATGCGCCGCGTGGTGGGATCGTCCTCGGCGAGAAGGATCCGCTGGCCGGCGGGTCGGAATGGAGGAGTCGTGCTCACCTGACCAAGGCAACCAAGGTAATCGGGCCGGTCAATGCCGGGCCACTAGGCCTGAACTGACTTAATATCGGCCACCCTTACTTGAAGAAAGAATCGAGGATCTCGGTGATCACCGCCTCGGGATCGCGGCTGAGAGGGCCGGGGACGCGGAGGGTGCCGGTGGCGATGAGTTTTTTGCGGTGGGCGTCCACGGCGGCGATGTTGAGCTCGATGAGATAGGTGCGGAAATCCCAGGCCCAGCGGTCGTCGTAGGAGATGATGACCTGGGCGTTGTCGGGCATCATGGTGAGAAAGCCCTGCGTGACCTCGAAGCCGCGGCGTTGCAGATCGCGCGCGATGAGGGTGTCGATGCCGCGGTCGTCGGAGAGTCGTTTCTCGACGTGAAAGCGCCGGAAATCGCCCAGCTTCACGGCCGGGTTCTTGTGCGAGGAGAGCGACGAGCAACCGGCCAGAAATGGCAGCAGCACGGCGGCGAGGAGAAAGGCTTTCATGGCAGGAGCATCAGAGTGAAACCGGGTGAGGCGGCAAACAGGAACGAAGTGGGAGAGCGGGGCGGGCGGATGGTTCCCGGCCAAGGGATAAAAAAGGCCGCCCGGATAGGGCGGCCTTTGACCATCAGTCGTGCAGATACTGCATGACCAAGTTTTCGAGATATTCTTGTTTGCCCGACTTCGGCTTGGGTTCACCGAGCTTGGTGAGGACGAGCTTGTTCAATTCCTTGAAGCCCACGCGGCCTTTCTCGATGTCGCGGCCGTAGCCGGTGTCGTAGGAGGCGTAGCGGTCGGCCACGAACTGATCGAGCTTGCCGTCGGCGAGGATGCGTCGGGCCAGCTTGAAGGCGAGGGCGTAGGCATCCATGCCGCCGATGTGCGCGTGGAAGAGGTCCTCCGGATCGATCGAGGGGCGGCGCAGCTTGGCGTCGAAGTTGAAACCGCCGGTGCCGAGGCCGCCGGCCTTGAGGATGGAGATCATGGCGAGGGTGAGCTCGCGCACGTCGGTGTTGAACTGGTCGGTGTCCCAGCCGAGAAGCAGGTCGCCGGCGTTGGCGTCGATCGAGCCGAGCATGCCCTGCGCGGCGGCGACCTCGATCTCGTGCGAGAAGGTGTGGCCGGCGAGGGTGGCGTGGTTGGTCTCGATGTTGAACTTGAAGTGCTTTTCGAGGCCGTAGGTGCGGAGGAAGGCGATGCCGCTGGCGACGTCGAAGTCGTATTGGTGCTTCGTGGGCTCCTTCGGCTTGGGCTCGATGAGGAACTGGCCCTTGAAGCCGATCTCCTTCGCATAGGCCACCGCCAGGTGCAGGAAGCGGGCGAGATGGTCCTGCTCGCGCTTGAGGTTGGTGTTGAGGAGCGTCTCGTAGCCCTCGCGGCCGCCCCAGAACACGTAGTTTTCGCCGCCGAGCGCCTTGGTCACCTCGAGCGCCTTCTTCACCTGCGCGGCGGCGTAGGCGAAGACGTGGGCGTCGGGGTTGGTGGCGGCACCGCACATGTAGCGCGGGTTGGAGAAGAGGTTGGCCGTGCCCCAGAGCAGCTTCACGCCGGTGGCTTTCTGGAGGTCCTTCGCGTGGGCGACGAGTTTGTCGAGGTTGCGGTTGGACTCGGCGAGCGTGCGGCCCTCGGGGGCGATGTCGCGGTCGTGGAAACACCAGAAAGGCGCGCGGATCTTTTGGAAAAATTCGAAGGCGGCGTCCATGCGCACCTTGGCGACGGAGACGGGATCTTTGCCGCGCTCCCACGGGCGGTTGATGGTGCCGGGACCGAAGGGATCGGAGCCCACGCCGCGGAAGGCGTGCCAGTAGGCGATGGAGAAGCGCAGGTGCGCGCTCATCGTCCGGCCGTCGATGACCTCGTCGGGATTGTAGTGCTTGAAGGCGAGGGCGCGGGCGGACTTGGGGCCTTCGTAGGCGATCGTCTTGATGCGGGGGAAGTGGGATTTCTTCATGGGGAAACCCGGGAAGAGAGAACGAGTTTTCCCGCGAGAACGAGAACGAAGTGTGTCCTGTGCCTAGAGAGGGAGGCCCACAACGAGCGCGAGCGGCAGCAGCGCCAGACGCGGCCGCCAGGCCAGCAGCATGATCAGGGCGAACCCGCTGCCGGCGATGTCCGCGCTCCACGTCACGAGCCCCAGCGGCCAGCCGAGGTCCGATCCCAGCAGGCAGGCGGCGCCGGCCAGCAGGAGCCAGCCGAGCGGCGGCAACAACCGCAGGCAGCCGTGCGCCGGCTCGCGCGGCAGCACGGCCCGCCGGTGCGGTGGCCGCGCCAGCGCGAGGGCCAGCAACCCGGCGTAGGTGAGCAGCAGGGCGGCGAGGTTCATGCGCGGGAGGGAGCGGCGGCCGGCACCGTGGTTGCGGTGGCGGCGATGCCGAGCCGGCGGTGCACGCGACCGGCGGCAACGTGGAGCAACAGACCGCAGGCGAGCATGGCGGCGTTGAAGCCGAGGTGCGCCCAATCGCGGTGCTGCCAGGCGGCGCGCAGATAGGTGCCGGCCGTCAGGGCATCGAGCAGCGGCAGGAGCAGGAACAGCGCGGCGCCAAGGCGCAGTTGCTCGTGCCAGGCGTGCATCACGGGCCGCACCAGCGGGTGCATCAGCATGAAGCCCCACGCGCACAGGAAGCAGTAAACCTCCCAGTCGCCGCGGTCGGCGAGACCGACGGGCAAAAGCCGGTTGGCCCAGAAGAGCGCGGCGATGGCCACGGGCAGGCCGGCGATGGCGGTGATGTTGAGGCGCTCTACCAGGGCGACGCCCGCACCGCCGCGCGCCCGGCGTTTCATGGTCCACATTACCATGCCGGTGGCGACCAGCGCGGTGCCGAACATGCCCATGATGAAAAACGACCACCGCAGGGCGGGTCCGGCAAAGCGCGCGAGGTGCAGGCCGTAGAGCGCATCATGCACGGCGGTGCCGGGGCCGGTGTTGGGCGGCATGGGATCGAGCAGGGCGCCGGTGACGCCGTCGAAGCGCAGTTGCTCGCGGGCGTTGAGCGAAATTTTGGGGCCGTCGGCGCGGGTGAGCGTGACGGTGCACCGGTCCGTGCCGCGGTTGGCGACCTCGATTCGTTTCACGGCCCGGTCGGTGTCCCAGGCCTCCTGCGCGAGCACGAGCATCGGGGCGAAATCAGCCGACGCGCCCCACGCCTCCGCGGCGGCGGGGCGGCTGCCGCGGGCGGCGGATTCCGGTCCGGCCAGCACGCGGCCGCCCCACGGCATATACATCGTCATGAAGATCACGAGGGCCGAGTAGCTGATCATGAAGTAAAACGGCAGGGCCAGCACCGCGGTGACGTTGTGAAAATCCAGCCAGGCCCGCAACGGGGCGCGTCCCGGCCGGAAGGTGAAGAAGTCGGCGAACATTTTCCGATGCGTGATGACGCCGCTGATCAGCGCGACGAACATGAACATCGCCGCGACGCCGGCGAGGTAGCGGCCCCAGGGATGCGGCAACTGGAGCTGGAAATGAAACCGGTAGAAAAACTCCCCGCCGCGGGTGTCACGGGCGACCACCGGCTGCCCGGTCGCGGGATCGAGCGTCTCGCGACCGAAGCGCCGGCCGGGGCCGGCGTGCCGCCAGAACAACGTCGTGGAGGCGGTGCGGTCGTCGGGCAGTTCGGCGAACCATTGCGGGCTGTCGGCGGCGACGGTGTCGAGCCGTTGCCAGGCGGCAAGGGCGGCGTCGTAGGGCGTGCCCGCCTGCCGGATCTCAGGCTGCATCCAGCGGGTGATTTCCCAGCGGAAATAGGTGGCCGTGCCGGTGACGAAGATGGCGAACAGCACCCAGCCGAGGAGGAGCCCCGACCAGGTGTGCAGCCACGACATGGACTGGCGGAACGTTTCCTTCACGAGCCCGGTCCTCCGTGCAGCCACCACGTCACCCCGGCGGCGGCCAGCGTGGGCGCAAGAATGCCGGCCCACGCCCGCCACGCGGTGCGCGCGGCGAAGGCCCAGACCACGGCCGCGGCGAACACCAGGAAGCTCGGCAGCGTGGCGACCATCACCGCCTCCGACCGCGGCAGGCGCAGCGCCAGCGCGAACGCCGTCGTCGTGAAGGCGGCGAGCGTGTAGCCGCCGGCGACCGCCGCCAGGGTGCGGGCGGCGATGCCGAGGCGGTGACGTGCGGGTGATGAGACGGCGGCCATGGCTCCGGCTCAGTAGCGCCAGCGCAGCGAGACGGAGAGGGCGCGCGGCTCGCCGTAGTTGGGATAGTCGAGGGTGGCCCAGTAGGTTTTGTCCAGGGCGTTGCGCAGCGCCGCGGTCAGCATCAGATTTTTGGTGAACCGGTAGCTGGCGTTGAGGTTAACGAGCGCGAAGGCGCCCTGTTCGACCGTGACGGTGCCGAGGGTGGGATGGTTGATGCCGTAGCCGGCGGCCTCTCCCTGCCAGTTGACGCCGATGCCGGCGGAGAGGTTCTTGAGTGCGCCGGTGAACTGGTAGTTGGTGTGGAAGCGCAGCAGGTGCTCGGGAACGTTGGCGTAGGTGAGGTCGAGCGGATGGCGGCTGGTGTTGATGTGCGAATAGCCAAGCGAGGCGGTCCAGCCCGGGCGGATGTAGCCGGTCATCTCCAGCTCGAAGCCCTCGCTCTTCGTGCCGTTCACCCCGAGGTAGGCGGAGCTGCCGTCGGGCAGAGAGTTGGGCGGCTGGGTGTTGTCGCGGACGGCGTAGTTGTCCTGCTTGGTCTCGAATACGCCGAAGGAAACCTGGAAGCGCCGCGCGAAGAACTCGGCCTTGAGGCCGGCCTCAAGGTTGGTGCCGAGCACGGGCGCGAGGAGGTTGTTGTCCCTGTCCTTGTAATTCTGCGGCCGGAAAATGTCGGTGTAGCTGGCGTAGGCCGACCAGACCTCGTTGAGGTCCACGACGGCGCCGAGGTAGGGCGTGACCTCGTCCTTCAACGCGTAGGCGCCGGTGGTGTTGGTGTAGGCGCCGGCGGTGTTGTAGTTGTCGGCGCGGGTTTCCCACGAGCTGAGGCGGGCGCCGAGGATGAGCGAGGCGCGCTCGGCCGGGCGCAGCCGGGTGGTGGCATAAAAGCCGCTCTGGTCGGTGATCGAGATGCGGCTGGCGCCGGTCTTGATCAGGGTGGGATGCGGGGCGTCGCCGTTGAAGGTGCGGTAGTCCGGGATGTCGTAGCGCCAGAAGTGGGCGCCGCCGGTGATGGAGGCGTAGGTCGGGGACCACGCCTCGAGGTTGTTCAGGTTCCAGCCCAGCACGAGGTCGTGCTCGCGGCCGAGGGCGGAGAACTTGCCGGAGAGATAGACGTCGAGGCTGTCGCGGGTGTCCTCGGTCTCGCCGACGCCGGCGAGCAGCCAGAGGCCGGCGCCGGTGTTGAGGTCGGGATAGCCCGAGGCATAAACGCGCAGGCTGAAGGTGCTGCCCTCGGTGCGGTTGTAGGCGGCGCGGAAGACCCAGTTGTCGCCGAGCTTTTGCGTGAGATTTACGAAGGCCGTGCCGGAGTCGCGCTGCCACTCGGTCCAGTTGGTCGAGAAATTGGTCGCCCGCGGTAGGTGGGCGAGCGAGCCGTCGGCGGCGAAGCGCGGGATGACGCCCCACATCGGTGACGTGGGATCATTGTCCTGGAACTGGTAGCCCGCGCCGAGCGTGGTGGCGGCGGTGAGATCGGCCTCCGCGGTGGCGAGCCAGGCAAATTTGTCCTCGGCGTAGCGGTCGCGGAAGCTCTCGCGGGTCTGCGCGGTGACGACGAAGCGGCTGCGCACGCGGCCATCGGCGGTCAGCGGGACGGTGAGATCGGCCTCGCCGCGGGCGTAATCCCAGGAGCCGGTGGTCGCGTTGAGGGCGGCGGCGAACTCCCTGCCGGGCCGCTTGCGCGTGAGGTTGACGGTGGCGGAGGGGATGCCGGCGCCGGTCATCAGGCCGTGGGCACCGCGGACGACCTCGACGCGCTCGTAGAGGGCGGTGTCGTATTCCTGGTTGGTGCTGCCGCTGTAGGTCGGCATGCCGTCCACCTGGAACTCCGTGATCTGGAACCCGCGCGCGAAATAAAGCGGACGCTGCGTGTCGTAGAAGGACACGTGCACGCCGGTGACGTTCTTGAGCACGTCGTCCACGCTGAAGAGCGACTCGAGGTCCATCCGCGTCCGGTCCATGACGCTGACCGACTGGGGCGTCTGGCGTATCGTCAGCGCGAGGCGCGTGGAAGTCTGGGCCGGGAGCAGGATGGCTTCCCGGCCGGAGACCACGTCGAACTCCTCGAGCTGGACCAGTTCGTTGTCGGTGTCCGCATCGGCGGAGGCGTGGACGGTCACCCCGGCGCCGAGCGCGAGCAGGGTGAAGATCAAGGTGCGGGCGGTGCGTTGGCGGATGATGTTCATGTCCGAGGGAGCAGTATCGCAAAAAGGCCGGCGCGGGCTCCACCCGGCACCGGCCAAATATCACCTGATGGCGTTCAGCGCGGCGGCGCTTATTCGGGTTGGAGCCACGACAGTGCGGCGAGGTGGCCGATACGGTCATGCGCGACGCCGCCGGCATAACCGCGCAGCGCCTCGTTGTGGTGGGCGGTGACGAGGTTCAGGCCGGGCTGGACCGGCACATTCACGAAGCCGCCGGCATCGGTGAGGAGCGCCTCCTCGTTGTGCTGGTCGCCGTGGCGGTAAACTTTGACGCCGGCCACGGGTTCGCCGCGGAAAAACACCCGGAAGCGGCCGGGCGTTTCCTCGGGCAGAATGTCGAGCGTGAGCGCGGGTGTGCGGGGCCGCGCGGTGCCGGCGTGCCAGCGGGCGTAATAGGTGTAGAGGACGGCCGGACGGTTTTCCGCGCGGTAAACGGCGAGCTGGGCCTGGAAGAGCGCGGGCTGGCCGGCGCGTGCGCCAAGGAGGCGGAGCCAGGCGGATTCAAGCCGGACGGCGGCCGGGGTGGCGGTGAAATTTTCGTCGAGCCCGTTGGCGGCGGATTGCAGCAGGGTGTCGAGCCGGCCGGGCGATTCCTCATGCACGACGCGCAGGTCGCCGAAACGGACCACGAGGGCGTCGGCCGGGCCGGGCTCGATCCAGATGGAGTGGGCGAAGGCCGGAACTTGAAGAAGCAGGAGGGTGAGGAGGAGGCGTTTCATGCGCGGCCAGTATCACCCGAAACGGCGGGCGGGCTCCACTCGCCGGCGGCCAATTTCCGCCTGCCGGCGGTCACGGCCTCAGCGGCCGGCGGTGCGCTGGAAGGCCTTGGGGTTGACCCCAAACTGGCGGCGGAAGGCGGCGGCAAAATTGCTCGGGTTGCTGTAACCGACCGCGGCCGCGGCCTCCAGCACGGTGGCGGCACCTTGGGCGAGCAACTGGCGGGCGTGCTCCATGCGCCGGCTGCGCAGGTAGCCGAAGGGCGTGGTGCCGAAGACCTGGCCGAAGCCGCGCTTGAGCGTGGACTCGCTGAGGCCGGCGGCGCGGGCGAGCCCGGCCAGCGAGGGCGGATTTTCCAAGTCGTGCACGAGGAGGCGGGCGGCGGCGCGGATCTGTGCCTCGGTGTCCTGCAGGATAACGGGCGCGGCGGCCGCTTCGGCGCCGTTCAGGCCGGTGATGAGCTCGGCGAGCATGTCGTTGGCGCGCGCCTCCAGGGCGAGGCCCCGGCTGGCGCCGACAAAGGGGCAGCGGCGGATCGATTCGACGGCGAAGCGCGCGGCCGGTGTCAGCGGCAGGGTGATCTGCGGCGGCACCGAGGCCTCCGCCAGCGCGCGCATGGTGCGGGCGCCGCGCGAATCATCGTCGGTCAGCAGGTCCTGCCAGGCGCGGGCCGAGGCGGTGATCGTCGCGTGATGGGCGGGCGCGGACCGCGCGGCGCAGCCGTGCAGCGCATCCGCCCGGAGCAGGGCCATCGTGCCCGGGGCGATGACGGCCGGGGCGCCCGCGGCGTGGCAGGTTTCCTGCCAGAGGCCCTCGATGAAGAAGGCGAAGTGAAGCGCGCCCGCGGCGAGGCCGTCCGGCAGCAAACAGGAAGCGGTGGCAAGAAAGGCGGGGCCCCAATGCAGCCACAATCCCGGCCGGAGCCGGCGGTGGCGCACGCCGCCCGGGAACTCCTGTTCCACAAGCAGGCCGTCCTTGCGCTCAAGGACGGCGGCGGGAGGGGCGGTGTGGTCGCTCGGGGACAAGGCCGGTGGACGAGCGTTGGAAAAGACATCACCCGCCGCCGGCCTGGCGCTTGCCCCGTGATTTTGACCTGTGTTTTCGCGAGAAAACTTAGTGGCGGAGAGCCCCAGGGAACCGACGGCGGCGGGTGAAAAGATCAGAAGCGGTGCTCCAGGCCGAGCGACACGAGGCGCGGCGCGCCCGGCCGCGGGCCGATCGGCACGCGCGAGGAGATGTATTCCCAGTCGAGCAGGTTGGTGCAGGCGAGCTTGAGGCGCGTCTGCTCCGTCAGCCGGTAGTGCACGGCGACGTCCACCAGCAGGTGGGCGTCCACGCGGCCGTAGCGGCTGTCGAGCGCGGGCTGCAGGCCGGCGGCGGCGTTGGCGTCCGGGTTGACCAGGAAGGGCGAGTTGTTGGCGCTGGCCCAGGTGCGCGGCTGGTAGTAGGAATCCAGATACAGGCCCCACGCGCCGGACTCGAGCCCGGTGCCGAGGGCGATCTGGTAGCGCGGGATGTAGGGGAGACGGTTGCCCTTCGCGCCGCCGGAGAAGATGGATTCGGAAACCGCGCCGCTGTTGCCGACGGCGTTGACGTCGTTGGCCAGCACGGCGCGGGTCCAGGTGAAGCTGAGGTTCCAGGGGTTGCGCACCGTCCAGCCACGGCCGGCCGAGGGGTCGTAGGCGAGGGCGAGCTCGAGGCCGGTGGTGTTGACCTTGCCGATGTTGCTGGTCTGGCCCGCGCCGCCGCCACCGCCGGCGTTCTGCTCGACGATGAGGTTCTTGAACGCGGTGTGGAAGGCGATCAGCTCGGCGGAGAAGTCGCGCCGGTTGTTGTAACGCAGGCCGGCTTCGAAGCCGAGGGAGGTTTCCTCCTCGAGCGTGTTGCTGCTGCTGCCGGGGCCCGGGGGCGAGACGCCGCGGTGCACGCCCGCGATCCAGGTGAGGTTGTCGTCCTGCGCCCAGGTGAGGCCGAGGCCCGGGGCGTAATAGTCGATGGTCTTGCCGGTGACGCCCGTGATCTGGCTCAGCGTCGCGGGGGCGGTGCTGCGGCGGATGTCGCTGTAGTCGATGGACTCGAAACGGATGCCCGGGGTCAGCGTGAGCCGGCCGGCGGTGATGCGGTCCTGCAGGTAGAGCGCGAGGGCGTCGGTCTCGCCGCGGCGGTTTTCCTGCGTGCCGGGGACGCCGGCGGTGGTGCGGACGGCGCTGCCGTCCGCGGCCTGCGTGTAGATGTCGTCCCACTGGAAGCGGTCGCCGTAGTCGCTGTGCCAGCGGGCACCGAATTCCACACGGTGGGCGGTTTCGCCGGCGGTGAAGTCCCAGGTGGCGGTCGCGTCGAGGCCTTCGCCGCCGTAGGTGCGGTTGTTGGCGCGGACGCGGAAGCGGCCCTCGGCGCCGCCCTTGAGGACGTTGAGGATGGGTTCGCCGAACTGGCCGGCGAGCGCCTCGCTGAGGTTGAGGAAACCGCCGGCGGGGCCGACGCCGGCGGCGTCGAGCTTATACCAGTTGCGGGCAAATTCCGTCTTGTAGGCGGTGAGGCTCAGGCGCAGCGCATCCGTGGGCTGCACCGTGTAGCGGGCGGAGAGCCGTTCCTGCTTGGTGCTGATATGGTCGTAGCGTGAAGCGGCGTAGCGGCGTAAGGGATCGGCGCGGAAGTCCGTGTCGGTGAGGCCGAGGTAGGTCTCGTCGGCGTCTATGTCGGTGCGGCCGTATTTGAATTCCAACGACTGGGGGACGGCGCTCTTGAAGGTGAGGCGAAACTTCACCATCGGCTCGTTGCGCTCGAAACCGGTGTCGCGGGAGCCGGCGTAGCCGCCGCCGGTGGCGGCGGCGGTGGTCTTGAAGCCGTCGGTCTGCCGCCAGACGTTCTCAACCAGCCAGCCGAGGGTGGCCCAGGAAGTGTCCGTCTGACCGCCATACCAGGCCTGCGCGCGAAAATCGGCGTTGGAGCCGTAGCTGAGGGAGACGAAACCGGAGTCGCGCGCCGGGATCGGCGTGGAAAGGTAGTTCATGACGCCGCCAGTGGTCTCGGGGCCGTATTTGATCTGGCTGGAGCCCTTGAGCACCTCGAGTCCGCTCATGCGGCCGGTGTTGGGCGTGTAGTAGGCGGCGGGGTCGGAGTAGGCGGCGGGCGCCATCAGGATGCCGTCCTCCATGACGGTGATCTTGCCGTTGCGCGTGGTGGAGACGCCGCGCAGGGAGACATTGGGGAAGAGGCCGTAGCCGTCTTCCTGGCGGACATAGACGCCGGGGGTGCGGCGGATGACTTGGTTGATGTCATCGTAGCCGAAGGCGCGGAATTCCTCGGCCGTGATGAAGGCGCCGGAGCCGGGGATGCGCTCGATGTTTTGCTTGGAGCCGATGATGGCGACCTCGTTGAGGAGCAACGGCTCATCGCTTGCGGGAGCAGCGGTATCCGCGGCGTGAACGAGGCCGGCCGAGGCGACCGCCAAAATTGAGAGGTGGGTGAGTGCTTGGATGCGAAGCTTCATGGCGAACGGCATGACTGAATATGAGACGCACTCTCATTACAATAGAAAATGAGACCTTATCTCACATAATATGACAAAATATCGTATTTAACGTTGGGTTGACGTTTTACGAAAGAAGAGCTCCGATCAGGCGTGGTCGAAAACCTCACAGTCAATCTCGGTGAGCGAAGTTACGAAATCAGCTTTGGCCTTAACCACGGTTCGGCACTGAGGAATTTGGTGGGCGAACTTCAGGCGAGTGGCGCCCGGGTGGCTGTCCTGACAGACGCACACCTGCGCGCGGTCCAAGGCAAGGCCCTTGGCGAGATGTTCGGCGAGGCGCCGATGCTCGCAGTGGAAGCAGGAGAAAATGCGAAGTCGATCACCACCCTGGGCCGGGTGCTGGAGTTTCTGGCCGAGCAGCGGCTGGACCGGGGTGGCGTGCTCTTTGCGGTGGGCGGCGGTGTGATCGGCGACCTCGGGGGGTTTGCCGCGGCCTCTTATCTGCGCGGCATCGGGTTTTATCAGGTGCCGACGACCTTGCTCGCGATGGTTGACAGCTCGGTCGGCGGCAAGACCGGCATCAATCTCGATGCCGGGAAAAATCTGGCCGGGGCCTTTCACCAGCCGCGCGGGGTCTTCATCGCCACGGATCTGCTGCGCACGCTGCCGGCGCGCGAATTTGCGGCCGGCATGGCGGAGGTGATCAAATACGGGCTGCTGGGCGATGCGGAGCTGTTTGCGCAGCTTGAGCGCCGGCTGTTGACGGTGGACAGCCCCGGGCTGGCGGAAGTCATCCGCCGTTGCTGTGCGCTCAAGGCCCGGATCGTCGAGGCCGATGAACGCGAACTCGCCCAGGAGGGCGGCCGCGCGCTGCTGAACCTCGGGCACACCTTTGGGCACGCGATCGAGCAGGTGGCCGGTTACGGCACCTACCTGCACGGCGAGGCCGTGGCCATCGGGCTCAATGCCGCCGCGCAACTGTCCGTGAAGCTGGGCGCGCTGCCGCCGGCCGACGCGCCGCGGATCGAGGCCGTGCTTGCCGCCCACGCCTTGCCGGTGCGGCTGCGGGCCGCGCTGCCGCTGCCGGCCCTGCTCGCCGCCATGGCCCGCGACAAAAAAGTCCGCGGCGGCCTGCCGCGATTCGTGGTGCTGAACCGGATCGGCGAGGCCGGCACCCGCGACGGGGTGCCCCTGGACCTTGCCGCCGCGTGTTTCCGCGAAATCGGAGCGGAGTGATTTTCGATTTTCGATTCGGGATTTTCGATTTATAAGTTTCGTGCCGTATCCGTCCGTCCAATCGAAAATCGAGAATCCAAAATCGAAAATTCCCCAATCCCATGGCCGCCATCGACGAAGGCATTGTCCGCGAGTATTTCGAGCAGAACGGCTTTCTCGTGCGCCAACTGCGAAAATACCAGGTGCAGGCGCGCCGCAAGACGAGCACCGAGGAAGTGGACCTGCTGGTCTTCAATCCCGCCTGGCAACCCGGTGCGCGCCGCCCCGACTTTTTCCTCTTCTCGAACGAGCTGCCCTTCATCCAGAAGGCGGTGGTGGCGGTGAAGGGCTGGCACACCGGCGTGTTCACGCCGAACATGCTCAAGAACAGCCCTGACATCTTCGGCTTCCTGGAAGAAAATGTGCTGAAAAATGTCACGCGTTTCTTCCCGGCACCCGCGCCCGGCGAGGGCGACCTGACGAAGGTGCTGGTGTTGCCGAGCCTGCCCACGGCGGAGCCCTTCCGCTCGCAGAGTATCGCGCTGCTGAAGGAGCGCGGCGTGGATGCGATCATCTCATTCCGTTCCATGTTGCTCGACCTGCTCGACAAGATTGAGGTGAACCAAAACTACACCAAGAGCGACACGCTGCAGGTGATGCGGCTCATGAAAAACTACGATCTGCTGAAGGATACGCAGCTCGACATGTTCCCGGAGCGGGCGCTGCGCCGGGCGAAGGAGTGACCCCATGGCCACCGTGATTCATCCCACCGCCATCGTCGAACCGGGCGCCCGCCTCGGCGCGGACTGTGAAATCCAGGCCTACGCGGTCGTGACGAAGCACTGCGTGCTGGGCGACCGCGTGGTCGTGCATCCCTTCGCGGTCGTCGGCGGGGATCCGCAGTATCTGAAGTTCGATCGCGCCACCGCCGCGGGTGTGACCGTGGGTGCGGGCACGGTTATCCGCGAGCACGTCACGATCAACCGCTCCATCCATGCGGGCGCCGGCACCGTGATCGGGGAGCGTTGTTTTCTGATGGCCGCCAGCCATGTCGCGCACGACTGCACCGTGGGCCACGACGTAGTCTTGGCCAACGCGGCGCTGCTTGCCGGGCACGTGAGCGTGGGCGACCACACGTTTCTGGGCGGCGGGGCGGCGGTGCACCAATTTTGCCGCATCGGCGAGGGCGTGATGGTGGCGGGTCACGCCGCGATCACGCGCGATGTGCCGCATTTCACGATGGTGGCGGAGCGCGACGACGTGATCGGCTTCAACGTCGTGGGCCTCAAGCGCCGCGGGTTCGGCCGGGCGGCGATCGCGGAGCTCAAGACGGCGTTTGCCGGCGTCTATTTCACGCCGGGCAACATCCGCGAGGTGGCGGCCGGCTTGCTGGCGGAGCCGCGGTTCACCACGCCCGAGGCGCGGCGTTTCCTGGAGTTTTTCAGCGGCGGCAAACGCAGCTTTGCCCGGGCGCGGCGGCCGGCGGCGGATGGAGGCGAAGATGCCGGCTGAGCTGGCAGTGACCTGCGGTGATCCGGCCGGTGTCGGCCCGGAAGTCATCGCGGCGTGGCTGGCCGCGCAGCCCGGCGAGGCGGCGCAGGTCGCGGTCATCGGCCCGGCGCGATGGCTGGAGACGCTGCCGGCCGCATTGCAGAAAATCCCGGTGGGGGCGGAGGATTTTGTAGCCGTGCCGGGACAGCCGGACGGGGCAGGGGCCTTGGTGGCCTGGGCGGCGATGGAGCGCGCGGCCGCAGGCTGTGCGGCGGGCGAGTTTGCCGGCGTCGTCACCGGTCCGGTGAGCAAAGCGCGGCTCGCGGCGATCGGTTATGAATTTCCCGGGCAGACGGAATTTTTTGCCGCCCGCTGGGGCGGGGAACCGGTGATGGCGTTTTGCGGCGGCCGGCTGCGGGTCGTGCTCGCGACCTGGCATGTGCCGCTCGTCGAGGTGCCGCAACTGCTCGGTCCGCGGTTGTTGCAGCGAACCGTGACGGCGGCGGATGCGCTGGCGAAATCGGAAGGCGTGCCGGCCCCGCGCATCGGCGTCTGCGGGCTCAATCCGCATGCCGGGGAGGACGGTCGGCTGGGCGAGGAGGAACGGGATTTCCTGAATCCCTGCCTGGCGAAAATGCAGCCGGCGTATCCGGGACTTTCCCTCTGCCAGCCTGCCGACACGCTTTTTGCGCGCGCGCTGAACGGCGAGTTCGATGTCGTGATCGCGCTCTACCACGACCAGGGCCTCGCGCCGCTGAAGACGGTGGATTTCGACGAGGCGGTGAACCTCACGCTCGGACTGCCGTTCGTGCGCACGAGCCCCGACCACGGCACCGGTTTTGCCATCGCCGGGCGCGGCCGGGCCAGCCCGCGCAGCTTTGCCAATGCCGTGGCGGTGGCCCGACGGCAGATTGCTTTTCGCCGCCGTTAACTCCATAGCTGCACCATGAACATCCCCTCCCTCCGTTTCCTGTTTGCCGGCCTGCTGCTGGTTGCAACCGCGCTGGCGGACAAGCCGCGCATCACCTCGCAGGACCAGCTCCCGCGCTTCAGTTACGAGTTTTCGGGCAAGGTGACTGACGTCGTCACCAACGATGACGCTTACGCCAGCCTCGCCGTCGCGGTGCGGGCCGATTTGGAAAAGTTGCTCAACGACTACGATATCGCCGACCGCACGACCTTGCAGGGCATTCTGCTCACGCTGATGACCATGGATCTGCACGCCGGCGATTTTGTGGCGGCGCGGGCCAAGCTCGCCGCGGTGCGGGAGATGGAGGAAAAGCCCGCCAGCCGGCTGACGACGGGGCTGCTCGCCGACAGCTACATGGCGGCGCGGGAGAGCGGCGACTACGCCACGGAGGATGCCTTCCGCGCGGCCTTCGCCCGCATTTATGCGGCGAAGCTCCAATCGCTGCCGTGGGCGGTGGTCGCGGACAATCTCAAGTCGGCCCGCGCCTCGGCGGAAATCATCTCCGAGGCCCTGATCGTCGGCAACCTGGAGGCCGCGTTGCAGCCGGGTGTGGACAAGGCCGGGAGCATCAGCGGCGATGTTGCCACGACTTTGATCAACCAGCGCGTGTCGGTGGCCCACTATCTGCCGCTCAAGGCCGAGCGGGTCGCGGCGCTGGCGGCGATCATCGAGGCCAACCAGGTCGAAAAGCCCAACATCTGGCCCGAGCGCGACATCACCCTCGCGCCCGATGCGACCCTGACTCCCGTGGTGGTCGCCATCTGGGACAGCGGCCTGGATCCGGCCGTCCTGCCGGGCCAGTTGTGGACCAACCCCGCGGAACAGGCCGACGGCGCGGACACGGACGGCAACGGCTACGTGGACGACATCCATGGCATCGCCTACGACATGAAGTCCAACCCCGTGCCGGAGCTGCTGGTCGCGCTTTCCGAGGAGCAGATGGCGCTCTATCCCACGGCCCGCAACTGGACCAAGGGTCTGCTCGACCTGCAGGCCAGCATCGACAGTCCGGAGTCCGCCGCGCTCCGGCAACACCTCGCCGGCCTGGCCCCTGCCGACGTGCAGCCCTTCATCGAAAGCCTCAACCTCTTCGGCAACTACACGCACGGCACGCACGTCGCCGGCATCGCCGCGGCGGGCAATCCCGCCATCCGCGTGCTCACGGCGCGCCTGACCTTTGACCACCGGATGATCCCCGACGTGCCGACGCGCGAACAGGCGGAGAAGGATGCCGCGGCCGCCCGTGCGGTCGTGGCCTACTTCCGGCAGCACGGCGTCCGGGTGGTAAACATGAGCTGGGGCGGTTCGCCGCGCGGCATCGAGGCCGCCTTTGAAGCCAACGGCACGGGTGGCACGCCCGAGGAGCGCCGCCAGCTTTCGCGCGAACTTTTCGAACTCGCCCGTGTTGCCCTCACCGAGGCCATGCGCGAGGCGCCGGAGATCCTCTTCATCGCCGCGGCCGGCAACAGCGACAACGACGCCGCGTTCGAGGAGTTCATCCCTTCCGGTATTGATCTGCCCAACGTGCTGACGGTCGGGGCGGTGGACCAGGCCGGCGAGGAAACCTCGTTCACTAGTTTCGGCGCCAACGTCGATGTCCACGCCAACGGCTTCGAGGTCGAGAGCTGGCTGCCCGGCGGCGAGCGAATGAAATACTCTGGCACCTCCATGGCCGCGCCCAATGTCGCCAACCTCGCCGGCAAACTGCTCGCGCTCGATCCCTCCCTTGATGTGGCCGCGCTCACGGCCCTCATCATGGACGGCGCCGAACGCAGCGCGGACGGTCGGATCAACCTGATCAACCCGCGCCGCAGCTTCGACCTCCTGCGGACCAAGACCGGAAATTGACCCGGCCGCGCTTGCGCCGCTGCACCCGCGGTGCCAGTCTGCCCGACGATGACCACCGGTTTGGCTCCCAACGCCCCTTCCGTCCAAGCCCTCCCCGAGGGCGTGCGGGAGGGTAATGAAAACCTCGTTCGCCTCACGGCGGCGGCGGGGCGCAAGGTGGCCGCGCTCATCGCCCGCGAACAACAGGGCGGTTGGCTGCGCATCGCGATCAGCGGCGGCGGCTGCAACGGCCTGAGCTACAAGCTGAAGTTTGCCCCCGAGCCGCGGCGCGGCGACATCGTGGTGCGGTCTGCCGGGATTGACGTGCTCGTGGACGGCAAGACCGCCCTCTACCTGAAGGGCACCGAGGTGGACTACTCGGACCGGCTGATCGCCGGCGGCTTCAAGTTTGCCAACCCGAATGCCAAGGCCAGTTGCTCGTGCGGGGAAAGCTTCAGCGTTTGAAGGAGGCTAAATAGTTATTGTCATCAGCGACTTAAGGCGCGAGAAGCATCCCCGACCCAGATCAGCATTCCCTACCTAATTGATGGCCAATTCGTTTCCTTCCGCCGGCGGCAACCGTTCCGGCTATTATCAGCGTCGCAATGTCGACCCGTTTGCGAACATCCGTCGCAACCACCGCATCAAGGTCCCGCAAGTGCGGTTGATTTCCCCCGAGGGCAAGCAACTTGGCATCATCGACACCGCCAAGGCCATCGTCCTCGCGCTTGAGGTCGGCCTCGATCTGGTCGAGGTGGCGCCCAATGCCACGCCGCCGGTCTGCCGGATCATGGACTTTGGCAAGTATGTTTACGAAGAGTCGAAGAAGACCTCCCACGTCAAATCCACGGCCAGCAAGATCAAGGAGATCGAGTTCACGGCGCGCATCGCCGACGGCGACTTTTTCACCAAGCTGCGCCATGCGGAGGAGTTCCTCGGCCACGGCAACAAGGTGAAGATGCGACTCAAGTTTCGCGGCCGGGAGATGGCCCACACCGAGATCGGCTTCGAGGTGATGAAGCGCGCGGTGACCGAGCTGGCCGGCATGGGCCATCCGGATTCGCCGCCGAAGCTGATCGGGCGGAATATCAACGTCATGCTTACCCCGCTGCCGGTGAACAAGCGCAAGCCGAAGTTCGCCATCGAGGAAGCGGATACCGAGGACGAAGCGTCGCCGGCGGGCGCTTGAGGAGCGCCCGTGCGCCCCGCCTGCATCCAGTTTGCCCACGTCCTGGCGTGGCTGCTGATGGGCATGGCCGGAACCGCCTTGGGTGCGGTTGATCGCGCTGCGCCCTCGCGTCCGGTCCCCAACGTCCGGCTCGCCGGCCTGGAGTATCTCGACGCCGCGGCCTTTGGCGCCCGTTTCGGGCTCACGGGTTCGCCTGCGGCCGACGGGCGGACCCTCACGCTCAAGAGCGCCTGGCATCAGCTCGAGCTGGAGGCGGACACGCGCGGCATCCGGCTCAACGGCGTGCGCATTTTCCTGGGCGAACCCGTGCGGCTGGCGCGAGGCCGGTTGCAACTGGGCAGGATTGACGCGGAGAAACTCCTGACGCCCCTGCTGCGACCCGGTGCGGGCGAAGCGCAGTTGCCGCTCGTGCGAACCATCCTGCTCGACCCGGGCCATGGCGGCAATGATCCCGGCATGCAGAACCGGCGGCTGGGGTTGGATGAGAAGACGCTCGCGCTCGACACGGTGCTGCGGCTCAAGCCGCTGCTTGAGGCCCAGGGCTTCACCGTCGCACTGACCCGTGGCGATGACCGCCAACTGGCGCGCTCGAAGGCCGAGGATTTGCAGGCCCGCGCCGCGCTGACCGCCCGCACAAACGCCGATCTGTTTATCAGCGTGCACTACAACTCGGTGGAGAGCGGTGCCGACCGCGTCTCGGGCGTGGAGGTTTATACTCTCACTCCGCAGTTTCAGTATTCGCACAGCGATCCCGAGCGCGCCGACAGCACCGTGGGTATCGCCAATCTCGGCAACCGCCACGATCATTGGAACAGCCTGCTCGGCTACGAGGTTCACCGGGAACTGCTCCGGGAGCTCAAGGCTTCCGACCGCGGGCTCAAGCGCGGCCGGCTGGCGGTGCTCCGGTTGGCCTCATGCCCGGCCGTCCTCGTGGAGGCGGGGTTTCTCTCCAACGACACCGAGGCTGCGAAGATTGCCACACCCGCCTACCGCCAGCAGGTGGCCGTGGCCATCGCGGAGGCGGTCCGGAAATATGCCGCCGCGCTGGAGGGCGTTCGCCGGCAACGGGCGGACCAGCCCTGAGTGCGGCAGGGTGCGATTGTATTCTCGAAATCCGCCACCGGGGCTTCAGAGTGGCGGGATGCGCTGGCTGCGGACCGGAATGCTCTGGATAGGCCTGTCGCTGTTCGCGGCGGCGAGCGGCGATGAGGCGTCGTCGCGCCTGATCATCCTCGCCAACGCCAACGACCCGGACTCGCTGCGCATCGCCCGGCACTATGCCGCGCAACGACAGGTGCCCGCGGAGAACATCATCGCCCTGTCGCTCGCGGCGGCGGAGACGATCGGTTGGGGTGAATTTGTCCGCACCCTCTGGCAGCCGCTGCTGGATGAGCTGGTGGCGCGAGATTGGATCAGCGCGATCAGGATGAACCTGCAAGACGAGGTCGGGCGGATCAAGTATGCCATGTCGGGCCACCGCATTTCCTATCTCGTGATCTGTCGGGGCGTCCCGCTGCGGATCAGCCATGACCCGCAGCTCGCGGCCGAAGCCCGGCCGATGACGGAGAAACCGGAATTCCGCACCAATCGCGGGTCGGTGGACTCCGAGCTCAGCCTGCTCGCCGCGGGCAACTACAACATCAACGCCTTTGTGCGGAATCCGATTTTCCTGAACGAGCGTCCCGGCAGTTTCGATCAGGCCCAACTGGTGAAGGTGACGCGGCTCGACGGCCCGGCTGCCACCGATGTGATCGCATTGATCGACCGGACCATCAGCGCCGAGCGGCATGGATTGCTGGGTCGGGCCTATGTGGATGTGCGCGGACCGCACAAGCAGGGCGAGCGCTGGCTGGAGGCGGTGGCGCGGCAGTTGGACGAGCTGCACTTCGATCCCGAGGTGCGGCTGCAGCCGGGCACCTTTCCGGCGGGAGTGCGCTTTGATGCGCCGGCGCTTTATTTCGGCTGGTATGCCCGGCACCTCAACGGGCCGTTCACGCTGCCCAATTTCCGCCTGGCACCGGGGGCGATCGCGCTGCACATCCACAGCAATTCCGCCGAGACCCTGCGCTCGACCACCACCGGCTGGTGCGGTCCGCTGGTGGCGCGCGGCGCGGCGGTCACCTGCGGTGCGGTGTATGAGCCCTACCTGGAGCTCATGCACCAGCCGCAACTGCTGCTGCGCATGCTGGCGCGCGGCCATAATCTGGGCGATGCCGCCTACTACGCGGTCCCGGCGCTCAGTTGGCAAAACATCGTGATCGGTGATCCGCTCTACCGGCCCTTTGCGCGGGAGCAGGCCGAGCAGTGGGCCGGCCGGGAGACGTTGCCGGCCACGCTGCGGGCCTACGCCGCGTTGCGCGAAATCAACCGGCTCGTCGCCGCGCAAAAGCGCGCCGAGGCGATGGACCTCGCGCGGCAGGAAATGCGGCGGCAGCCGAGCCTCGCGCTGGGCGTGGCGCTGGCCCGCTTGCTGGCGGAAGAAGGTCAGCCCGAGGCCGTCGCCCCCATGCTGGGCTTCGCCGCGTTTCTGCCATCGGCGCGGAGCGACGAGTGGGCGCTTTGGCAACAGGCGGCGGCGCTGCTGGAGCAGCACGGAGCCCCGGCTGCTGCCGTGGGCGCTTACAAGGCGTTGCTCGGCTCCGCCAACCCGCCGCCGGAATTGCGGCAGACTTGGCTCACCGAAGCCGCCCGCGCCGCCCGGCTCGCCGGCGACATGATGCAGAGCACCCGTTGGGAGCAGGAAGCGGCGGCGCTCACGGCGCGGGCCAACACCGAGCCGTAGCTATTGGGCTTAAACCTTGTCCACGATACGGTCGGCGAGACCGTATTCGATGGCTTCCTGCGCGTTGAGGTAGAAGTCGCGGTCGGTGTCCTGCGTGATGCGCTCCAGCGGCTGGCCGGAGGCGGTGGCGAGGATCTGGTTCAGCTCGGCGCGGAGTTTTTCCATCTCCTGGGCCTGGATGTTGATGTCCGTGGCCGGGCCGATGAAGCGGCCGGAGATGAGCGGCTGGTGGATGAGCACGCGCGAATGGGGGTAGAGGAGGCGGCGGCCCTTCTTCGCCCCGCTGAGGAGGATGGAGCCCATGGAGGCGGCCATGCCCGTGACGATCACGGTGATCGGCGAGGTGATCAACTGCATGGTGTCGTAAACCGCCATGCCCGCGGTGATGGAGCCGCCGGGGGTGTTGATGTAGAAGAAAATCTCCTGCCCGGGCGCGTCGGCCTCAAGGTAGAGCAGTTTTTCCGTGATGTCCTTGGCGGTCTCATCGGTCACTGCGCCCCAGAGGAAGATCTTTCGCTGGGCGAGGAATTTCTTCTGGATAAGCAGCCCGACGGGTGCGCCCGCTTTCTTGGCCGGGGAGGTTTCCGACTCCTCGTCCTCATCCTCATCGTCAAGACGGGGCAGTGGGGCGGAGAGTCCGGGCTGAAGGTTGTCAAAATGCATGGGGTGAAAACGTGGGCGGTGTCGTCCATTTTGGCAAGGGCTGACGAGGCAATTGGGCAATCGGGCTCAGGCCGCTTGCAAGAGGGTTGCCAGAGCAGACTTGGCGACCAAGCTGCGGCCATGGCGGCAATCAAGCGGCAACAACTCGCCGGACAGGTGGTGGACCTGCACCGGCGGCGGATTTTTCCCGGCCGCGTGGAATGGGCGGCGGGCCGGATCACCGCCGTGCGCGAAGATCCGACCGTGCGGGCAAAGCAACTGATCATGCCCGGGCTGGTGGATGCGCATATCCACATCGAGAGCTCGCTGCTGCCGCCGGCGGAGTTTGCGCGGCTGGCGGTGCTCCACGGCACCGTCGCCACGGTGTCGGACCCGCACGAGATTGCCAACGTGCTCGGGGCACCCGGGGTGCTCCATATGATCCGCGACGGCCGGCGGACGCCGCTGAAATTTAATTTTGGTGCGCCCTCCTGCGTGCCGGCGACGTCGTTTGAAACCGCGGGTGCCGCGCTGGATGCCGCGGCCGTGGCGCGGCTGTTGCGGCGTAGCGAGGTGCGCTACCTGGCCGAGGTCATGAATTTTCCCGGCGTGCTGGCGGGTGACCCGGCGTTGCGGGCGATGATCGCGACGGCGCAGCGGCTCGGCAAGCAGGTGGACGGCCACGCCCCCGGTCTTCGCGGCGCCCAAGCGCAGGCCTACGCCGCAGCGGGGCCGACAACCGACCATGAGTGTTTCACGCTGGCGGAAGCGCAGGACAAGCTGGCGGCCGGCATGAAAATCCTCATTCGCGAGGGTTCGGCTGCGCGTAACTTCGCCGCGCTCGCGCCCCTGCTGAAAACGCACCCCGACCGCGTGATGTTCTGCTGCGACGACCTGCATCCCGACCTGCTGGTCGGCGGACACATTGACCGGCACGTGCGGCGGGCGCTGGCGACCGGCGCGAATAAATTCGATGTGCTGCGCTGTGCGTCGGTCAACCCGGTGGAGCATTACGGCCTTGAAGTGGGCCTGCTGCGCGCGGGTGATCCGGCGGATTTCATCGTGGTGGACGGTTGGCGGAATTTCCGGGTGCGCCGCACCTACCTGCGGGGGGAACTCGTGGCATCTGGCGGCCGCAGCCGGTTGCCGCGGCAGCGGAGCGCGACCCCCAACAAGTTCAAGGCGAAGCCCAGGTTGGCGGGAGATTTCGCCTGCCGGGTGACGACGGGAAATTCCTCCCTGCAACTTAACGTCATTGAGGCGCTGAACGGCCAGTTGGTGACGCGTCATTTGCGCGAGCCGGCGCGGATTGTCACCGGCTGCATCGTGCCCGACCTGCAGCGCGACATCCTCAAGCTCGCCGTCGTCAACCGCTATGTCCCGCGCGCGCCCGTGGCGGTGGGTTTCATCCGCGGTTTTGGGCTCAAAGGGGGTGCGATCGCCTCCTCGGTGGCGCACGATTCCCACAACATCGTGGCCGTGGGGTGCGACGACGCTGCGCTGGCGGAGGCGGTAAACCTGGTCATCCGGCACTGCGGCGGGCTCAGCGTGGTGGGGCGGGGGCGATCCGCCGTGCTGCCGTTGCCCATCGCGGGCCTGATGTCGGATCGCGACGGGCGGGCCGTGGCGCGGCGCTACACCGGGATCGACCGGCGGGCGAAGCAACTGGGCTCCGCGCTCGATGCGCCCTTCATGACGCTCTCCTTCATGGCTCTGCTGGTGATCCCCGACCTCAAGCTCAGCGACCGCGGACTGTTCTCCGCGGCGAAGTGGGGCTTCGTGCCCGCGGCCGGCTGAAAATTATGAACCCACACCGCGCCCTGCTAATGATCCTGCTGCTCGCTTTGGGTGCGGCGGGTTGCCAGCCCGCCGACCCCCTTGCCCGGGTGGTGAAGGCCGACACCGCCATCGCCTTTTCGCTGTGGCGTTCACGGAGCACGCCGCAGCTCGACCAGCAGCAATGGCGCGAGTTCGACGAGGGGTTGCAGGAACTGCGGTTCAGGTTGATGGGGACGAAACGCGGTGGCAGCGCGGAAACCGTCGATCGGGAGCTGCGCACCTGGATTCACGGTCGCAGCATCCGTGACGTGCTGCGGCTGGCGTGGACCGTGCGGCTCGATCGGCTGACCAGTGAGCGCGACCTGCTCGAGGAAATCATTGGGGCCAACGCCCGGCTGCGCGCCCGGTCGGGCGATGCTGAATCGGCGGAGTATCTTGACTACCGGCGCAGCGAGCAAGGCGTCCGCTGGGAAAAATTGGTGGCAGACATCGAGAGCACCGCCCGCCGGCTCGAAGAACTGGGCGGCCGGGTTGAGTGAAGCGGGTTACGTCGCCGGCGGATTGGGATGAGGGCTGAGCTGGCGGCGGTCCGCTCGGAGAGCGGACCCTACCGGCGCTGCCGCGCCCGGGTGCGACGGCCGCGGTTTAATTTGAACCGCTCAGGGCAAGTCCTTGGCGAGGATGCCGTCCTTCATGATGACGGCGAAGTTGGCGGCGGGGTCGGCGATGAGCTCGATGTTTTGCAGCGGGTCGCCGTTGACGAGGATGAGGTCGGCCAGCGCGCCTTCGCGCACGACGCCGAGTTCGCCGACATACGGGCTGCGCGGGCCGGAGAGCGCGAGGAGCTGGGCGTTGTCGTGCGTGACGAGCTTGAGGAGTTCGGCCGGCGTGAACCACTGCCGCAGCTCGAGCATGTTGGCGTTCTGGGTGGCGTTAAGCTCAGGCTCGAACAGGTAGTCGGTGCCCCAGGCCAGTTTGACGCCGAGGCGCTTGGCGGCCTCCCAGACGCGGGGCTGGCCCTCGATCACGGGCCGGCGCTTTGCCGCCCGCAGGGGCGCCATGTCGGGCGTGGTGGCGCGGAGCACCTGCAGCGAGAGCCAGACGCCGCGGTCGCGCATGAGCACCAGTGTTTCTTCCGACATCATCTGGCCGTGCTCGATGCATTTCACACCGGCCTCGATGGCGCGGCGGACGGAGCGGTCGGTGTAGGCATGGACGGTCACGTAGGTGTTCCAATCCTCGGCCGCATCAACGGCCGCCTTGACCTCGTCGAAAGTGTATTGGGTGACGTCCACCGGGTCGTAATCCGAAGCCGTGCCGCCGCCGGACATCACCTTGAGCTGGCTGGCGCCGAAGCGGAGGTTTTCGCGCACGGCGGTCAGCACCTCGTCGCGGCCGTCGGCGATGAAGGTGGCGCCCATCAGCTCTGCCCGGGAGGGTTGCCCGGAGAAGCGGCGCGAGGGCTCGGTCGGCAGGCGGAAATCGCCGTGACCGGAGGTCTGGCTGATGGTGGCGCCGGAAGGCCAGATGCGGGGGCCGCGCCACTTGCCCGCGTCGATGCCGGCCTTGAGTTCCCAGATGGGGCCGCCGACATCGCGCACGGCGGTGAAGCCACGCAGCAGCATTTGCTCGGCCTCGGCGGCAGCGGCTTCCGTGGCATGGGCGGGCGTGAGGTCGGGCGCGAGCAGCCGCATCATGGGCAGCGAGGTGAAGACGAGGTGAACATGCACGTCGATGAAACCGGGCATGAGCGTGCGACCCTCGCCCTCGATCACGCGGGCGCCGGGAGCAGACTGCCCGGGGGCGATCCGGGCGATGGTATTGCCCTGCACCAGCACATCGGTCGGGGCGGAGAGTTCCGGGCCGACGCCGTCGAACACGCGGACATTGCGAAAAAGGGTTTCAGCCGGTGCGGACTGCGCGACCACGGGCAGAACCAAGGCGAGCAGGAGGCGAATGAAGGGTTGGGCGGGACGAGAAGGCGTCATGGGGAGGCGGATGGTTACCGGTTGGACAGGTGCGGGAGAGATGTTCAGGGCTGGGGGCGGTTTTGCCACACGGCGAGGGTGTCGGGGGTGCCTTGGGCGCGGATGTCGTTGTCGCTCAAAATATCCTCGGTGATGTCGAGGAGTTCCTGCCGCGAGAAGACGAGGGTTTCGGTGCCTTGGCCGGCGAAGGTGAATTCGAGGTAGTCGCTTTCAGCCGTGCGCAGGAGTTCGACGAGGTGGAGCAGGTTGCGCGGCGCGACGCCGTTGACGCCGGCGAGGACGCGCCCGGCGGGGTTGTTGTAGCCCTTGGTGCTGCGGTGCGGAAAGAAGGGCGAGGTGACGACGACCAGCTCCTCGTCGGGAAATTCCGGCCGGGCGACGCGGCGGGTGATCAGGGGCGTCTCGGCAAAGGTGAGCGCGTTGAGCAGGGCGAAGTTGTTGAAGCCCGCGATAAATTCCTGGGTGGCGGCGGAGAAGACGAGCGGGCCGTGGACAAAGTAGCGGGGATAGGCGCCTTGCAGGAAGGGGGCGACGAGCGGCCGGTCGGCGGCCACGGGCACGTCCACCTGGAGTTCGCGGCCGTCGCGGATGACGGTGAGCGGGACCCGGCCGTCAAGGGCGATCTGCTGGATGCGGTATTTGAAGGCGACGCGGACATTCTCGGAGAGGATGATCATGCCCTCGTTGTCGATGCGGGTGTCGCCGATGTGCGTGACGACATCCCAGGGCTGGAGCGGGTAGTCCGCGGCAGGCTGCTCGGCGCGGCGCAGCACGACGCCCTCGGTGGTGCGGTCGAGCCGGAGGAAGGCGCGCAGGCCCGGGTTGATGAGCGGCTGGAAGTCGTCGAAATTGACGGGCTTGCCGTCGTAGCGGCCGTCGGTGATGTCGGCGAGGAACAGGTCGATCTCCTCGTTGGGGATGATGTAGCCGATGTTGTCGCTGCCGCCGAGACGGGAGAAGGCGATGCCGATCATCTGGTCGTGGACGAGGGCGGGGCCGCCGCTGTTGCCGGGGTTGATGGCGGCGTCGATCTGGATGCGGAGCCCGGCGCCGGGGTAGTTGTAGGCGGCAAACTCGATGCGGGAGACGATGCCCTTGGTGATGGAGAGGGTGGTGCCGCCGGTGGGGAAGCCGTAGGCCATGACGGTGTCCTTGATGCCGGGGAGCGTTGTCGCGCGGGGGAGCGGGGGGCGGGCGTCGAAGAAGGATTCGTCCTCGAGCCGGAGCACGGCGAGGTCCATCGCGGTGGAGTAGGCCTCGACGCTGGCGGTGTATTTGTCGCCCGACTGGTTGGCCTGCACCTGGATCTGGCTGGCGTAGGCGACCACGTGGGCGTTGGTTAGGATGCGGCGGCCGTCGATGATGACACCGGTGCCGGTGCCCTCGCGCGGGGGTTGCTTGGTCCAGGGGCGGTAAACGTCGGGGTAGCGCGCGGTGGAGAATATCTTCACCACGGAGTTCTCCACGCCGGGGGCGGGGGCCTCGGCGGGCTGGGCCGCGAGCATCAGGGGAATGAGGGCAAGAGCGCCGGCCGTGAGCAATCGGCGCAGCAGGGTAGAAAACAGGGGGATCACGCCCCGACCTTAGATGCGCCGCCCGGTGAGGGAAGCGCAGAAATCGCCCGGGCTCGAAGACGCGCTGGCCGGCGCAAGAACTGTGGCGTGAGCAGACCGGGAGCGCGGCTCAGCCCGCCTTGGGCTTGGCGAGCTGGATGGTCAGCGAGATACTGGTCACGGGCGTGTCGTCGATGAGCAGGTTGACAGAGTGGTCGCCGCTTTGGGCGAGGGGCAGACCGGCGATGCGAAACACGGCCTGCATCGCGGCGGTGTAATCCTCCTCACGCAGCTTCACCGGCACTTTCATCTCGGGCAGCGCGCCGATTTGTTTGCCGTCGGGATCGGTGAACGTGAATTGCAGGCGCTTTTCGCCGGCTTCGGTGAGGTCGAAACGCACCTTGGCGACGAGGTAGAAGGCGGCCTGCTGGTGCGGCAGCTTGGGCACGTTCAGGCGGTCGAAGGTGCCGACAATGGTCAGCTTGCCGCCGGGCACCGCCACGGCGTAGTCGCAGAGGGTAAGGAGCTCGACCTTCACGGTGGTCGCCTCAGATGAGGCCGAGTTTCATCTTACCCTCTTCGGAAATCATGCTCTGGTTCCACGGTGGCTCCCAGGTAATCTTGACCTCGGCGTCGGCGACGCCGGGGACGAGGAGGACCTTGCCTTTGGCGTCCTCGGCAATGGCCGGGCCCATGCCGCAGCCGGGCGCGGTGAGGGTCATCGCGATGCTGACCTTGTAGCCGCCTTCGGCGGTTTCGCGCTTCTCGATGTCGAGCGAGTAAACCAGGCCGAGGTCCACGATGTTCACCGGGATCTCGGGGTCGAAAACCTTGCGCAACTGGGTCCAAACGGCCGCAGGATCGGGCGAGCCGTCGGCGAGAGTGGCCGCCTGCACAGTGTTGTCGGTGGCCTGTTCGCCCAAGGCATCGGCATCCCTGCCGTCGATGCGGAAGAGGCCGGTGTCGGTCTGCACGGTGTAGCTGCCGCCAAGGGTCTGGTGGATGGTGACCTTCGTGCCGGCGGGCAGGGTGTGTTTGTCGCCGGACGGGATCTGCGTGGCGGCGACTTCGCGGGTGAGCGTGCGTTCCTTGGTCTGGGTCATGGCGGGCCTTAGCTTTTGAATTTCGACTGGATAAACCGCGTGAGCGCGGCGTGGAGGTGGTCGTCGGTCAGCTTGTCGAGGATCTCCTCGAAGAAACCGAAGACGAGCAGCTCGTGGGCGTGCTGCGGGGTGATGCCGCGGGCCTCGAGGTAAAACTGCTGGTCGGGGTCGATGCGGGCGGTGGTGGCGCCGTGGGTGCAGCGCACGTCGTTGGCCTCGATTTCCAGGCCGGGCAGACTGTTGGCTTCGGCGGCTTCGCTGAGCATGAGGTTGCGGTTGCTCTGGTAGGCGTCGGTCTTCTGGGCGTCGGGTTCAACGACGATGAGGCCGGAGAAGATGGTGCGGGCCTGGTCGAGGAGGACGTTTTTGTAGAGAAGATTGGACGAGGTGTGCGGCGCGGCGTGCGTCTGCAGCGTGCGCTGGTCGAACTCCTGCGTGCCGTGGGCGACGGTGAGGGCGAGCATCTCGCTGTGCGCGCCGGGAGCGAGCAGGCGGCTGTGCGACTCGTGCCGGGCCTGCCGGCCGCCGAGGTGGAGGTTGAGCGAGAACACGCGGGCGTCGCGGCCGGCGGCGATGCTGTTGCTGTGGAAAGCCTGGGTGGCGTCGGACCAGTTTTGCACGCCGACGTAGGTGAGGTGGGCGCCGGCGGAGGCGTGCAGGTCGTTGACGCCGGAGACGAAGTGCGCGGTTTCGGTTTCGGTGGAGACGAAGAACTCCACGAGGGTGGCCTTGGCTTGATCCTCAAGGATGACGAGGGTGTGCGGGAAGGTGGCCATGTGGTCGCCGGCGAGGGTGTGCTCGACGACGAAGGGCAGGGCGATCTCCACCCCACGAGGCACGTAGAGCAGTGCGCCGGTGGAGCAGAAGGCGGTGTTGAGCTCGACGAACTTCTCGCTGCCGAGGGCGACGGGGTGTTTCCGGAAATAGCGGCGGACGAGGTCGCCGTGCTCGCGGAGCGCCTCGTCGAGCGGGGCGAAGATCACGCCCTGTTCCCGCAGATCGGCGGGTAGGGCCGTGCGCGCGGTGATCTGGCGGTTGGAGAAGGTGAGCTCGGCCACGCGCGGAAAGTCCGGCAGGTGCGGCGTGTGCGGCGCGGGCTGGCCGGGGAGCACGAAACCGGCGAGGTCGATGCCCTTGAGGTTGGAGAAGCGCCAGCGCTCGTCGGTGCGGGCGGGCAGCGGGAGGGCGAGATACTGGTTCCAGGCGGCTTTCTTCGCCTCCAGCCACCAGGCCGGGAGGTCGCTGCGGTTGGCGAGATGCGCGGCGAAGCGCTCCTGGGTGAAATCGGAGGAAGAGTGGGTGTCGGGCACGGCGGACATCGGGAAATTTTCGATTTTTGATTTGGGATTTTCGATTTGGGGCGCCCGCTTCCGACCGAAATCGAAAATCAGGAATCCAAAATCGAAAATGGCGTCGTTCAGCCGACGCTGCCCTCCATCTCGAGGTCGATTAGGCGTTTGAGTTCGACGGAATACTCCATCGGGAACTGGCTCGCGAGGTCGTTGACGAAGCCGTTCACCGAGAGGCTCATGGCCTGGGCTTCGGTGAGGCCGCGCTGTTGCATGTAGAAAATTTGCTCCTCGCTGACTTTCGACACGCTGGCTTCGTGCTGCACGGAGTTGGCGTCGCCGCGCACGGTGATGGCCGGGTAGGTGTCGGTGCGGCTGTTGGTGTTGATGAGGAGGGCGTCGCACTCGGTGTTGTTCTTGCAGCCCTTGAGGTGCTTCGGGATGTGGACGACACCGCGGTAGGTGGAGCGGCCCTGGCCGACGGAGATGGACTTGGCGACGATGTTGGAGGTCGTCTCGTCGGCGGCGTGGATCATCTTGGCGCCGGTGTCCTGGTGCTGGCCGTCGTTGGCGAGGGCGATGGAGATGACCTCGCCGCGGGCCTTGCGGCCCTTGAGGACGACGCCGGGATACTTCATGGTGAGCCGGCTGCCGATGTTGCAGTCGATCCACTTGATGGTGGCCTCCTCGTGGGCGACGCCGCGCTTGGTGACGAGGTTGAAGACGTTGTTGGCCCAGTTCTGGACGGTGATGTATTGGATCTTCGCGCCCTTGAGGGCGACGAGCTCGACCACGGCGCTGTGCAGCGTGGAGGTGCTGAACTTGGGGGCGGTGCAGCCCTCCATGTAGGTGAGTTCGGCGCCCTCGTCGGCAATGATGAGGGTGCGCTCGAACTGGCCGAAGTTCTCGGCGTTGATGCGGAAATAGGCCTGCAGGGGCTGGGCGACCTTTACGCCCTTGGGCACGTAGATGAACGAGCCGCCGGAAAACACGGCGCTGTTGAGCGCGGAGAACTTGTTGTCCCCGGTGGGGATGACCTTGCCGAAGAACTTGCGGAAAATCTCGGGATGCTCACGGAGCGCCTCGGTGGAGTTGGCGAAGATGACGCCCTGCTTGGCGACGATGTCCTTGACGTTCGAATACGCGGCCTCGGAGTCGAACTGCGCCTCGACGCCGGCGAGGAACTTGCGCTCCTGCTCGGGAATGCCGAGCCGCTCGAAGGTGCGCTTGATGTCGTCGGGGACCTCGTCCCAGGTGCGCTTGGGCTTCTGGCCCTGCGAGAGGTAGTAGCGGATTTTGTCGAAATGAATGTTGTCGAGGTCCTTTGTGGCCCAGTGTGTGGGCATGGGCTTGCTGAGAAAGGTCTGCAGGGCCTTGAGGCGGAACTCGAGGATCCAGGGGGCCTCTTTTTTGACGGAGCTGATGTAGCGGATGGTGTTCTCGGTCAGGCCGGTGCCGGCGTCGAACTCGTAGTCCACGTTGTATTGGAAGTCGCCCTTCGTCTGGTCGATGCCGGCGACGGGATTGGCCGCGGCGTCGGGCGCCTCGGGGAGGATGGTTTCGGCGAGATCGGGCATGGCGGGTTCAGGCCTTGGCGAGTTCCTGTTTCACCCAGTCGTAGCCCTTGGCCTCGAGTTCGAGGGCGAGGGATTTGTCGCCGCTCTTCACGATGCGGCCGTCCCACATGACGTGGACGTGGTCGGGCACGATGTAGTCGAGCAGGCGCTGGTAGTGCGTGATCATGAGAATGCCGAGCGTGCCGCCGCGCATGGCGTTGACGCCCTCGGCGACGATGCGGAGCGCGTCGATGTCGAGGCCGGAGTCGGTCTCGTCCATCAGCGCGAACTTCGGCTCAAGCATCGCCATCTGGAGGATTTCGCAGCGTTTCTTTTCGCCGCCGGAGAAGCCGTCGTTGACCGCGCGGGAGGTGAACTTCCGGTCGATCTTGAGGAGGTCCATCTTCGAGTAGAGCCGCTTGTAGTAGCCGGTGGCGTCGAGTTCCTCGCCCTCGGCCATGCGCGCTTGGACGGCCGCGCGGAGGAAGTTGGCGATGGTGACCCCGGGGATCTCGCTCGGATATTGGAAGGCGAGAAAGAGCCCGGCGCGGGCGCGTTCGTCGGGCTGCATCGCGAGGATGGACCGGCCGTCGAGGAGGACGTCGCCGCCGGTGATGGTGTAATCGGGGTGGCCGGCGATCGCCTTGGAGAGCGTGGACTTGCCGGTGCCGTTGGGCCCCATGATGGCGTGGACCTCGCCGCTGTTGATGGTAAGCGAGAAGCCCTTGACGATGGCTTTTTCGCCGATGCTGACGTGGAGGTCCTTGATTTCGAGTTGGCTCATGTGCGTAAAAAGGGGGGAGGTGGTTGCGGCGGTCTTCAGGAGGCTGAACGGCCGCGGAAGGTGATCTCGACGGCGCTGGCGTCGTAGCCGGGCGGCAGCACGGCCTTCACCTGTTCGAGCAGTTCGGGCGGCAGGTCGATGTCGTGGGTGGAGCCGCTTTGCTCGTCGTGAAAATGCGCGTGCGGACGCAGGTTGGGGCAATAACGGGTGGGTCCGCGCTCAAAGTTCACCGCTCGCACCACGCGACATTGCACGAGGGTTTCGAGACAGTTGTAAACGGTGGCGAGCGAGATGGTCGGCAGTTCGGATTTCACCCGGGCAAAAACCTCGTCGGCCGTGGGGTGGTCGCGCTTTTTCAACAGCACGTTGAACACGACTTCACGCTGCGGGGTGGCGCGCAAACCGCTGTCGGCGAGGGTTTGCGTGAGGGACGCTGGGGTGGCGGTGGAGGTGTCAGGCATGAGAGTGAGGGTTTAAACAGATTGGAATGGTTCTAAATCGCAAGTGATAATTAGAATTGTTCTAAAAATGTGCGGATCTGTTTTGTAATTAATTGTTATTTAATGATAAAAGAATCCGGCTGGGAGCGCAGTCGCAGAATTATGTCATTGCATGTCTGTGCGTCGGACAGATCAATTTGCGCAACGTTATGAACATCGACGAAGCCCGCACCGCGATCATCCAAACCATCGGCCGCGTGAATACGCTCTACCAAGGCGTCGTTTTTGACGAATGGGTTTTGGTCAAGCTGGCGAGCGGCCCGGGCATGATCCTGTCCTACCAAGGCCCCCGGGCGGACACCTACAAAGCGCGGTTTCTGGCGGACATCAATTCCCTCCAGACCGAGGTCGGCCGGACGCCGCTGCAGCTGGGTGATTTCGTCTTCACCCATGGGGCGGACGGCACGCATTTCGATGCCTGCATGCGGATCGGGCCGGCGTGCTACCTGTTCTGCAATCACACGACCAAACCGATGTCCGAGATCCGGCAAAATCCGCTTTGGCTGAATGCGCAGAAACCCTTCGCCGAGCTGGGCGCGAAGTTTCAGGCCGATCCGGTTGTCTGACGCGCGTCCGGTCTCACCCGGTCAGCAGTCCCTGCCACAGAAACCAACCGTAGCCGGCGGCCAGCAGTGCACCGGCCCAGCGAGGCAGTCCGCCCAAAAGCAGCAGCGACAGGCCGTTCAGGACGGTGGCGCCGAGCAGCACCAACATGCCCGGCTCAAACAAGGTCCCGAGCGGCAGCGGTCGGAAAAGCGCGAACAGACCGAGGCACAGCGGAATGCAGATGTGGCCGTCGCCGACCTGGGAGCTGTAAACGATGTCGGCCCGGCGTTTCCAGCCCCAGTAGAGAGCGAGCACGGCGTTGGGCAGCACCATGAGCCAGCCGGTGATCCACCCGAGATTGGCCCCGCTGATGAAGCCGCCTTCGCGGGCCTCCAGCCATTGCACCAGCCAGCTGATGGAAGCATAGAGCCCGTAGGCCGAGACGAGCACCAGGAGCAGATCGAGATAGAACATGAACCCGAAGCTGACCCGCTGACGCACGTTGTGCTTGAGCACATCGAAGACCTGAAAGCACTGCCAGAACAGGAACAGGCCGATGAGCATCAACCCGTCGGTGCGGCCGAGTTCGCCGTCCTGGCCCAGCACCCAAACGGCACCGGCGAAGAACAGGGCGGCGGCGAGCGAAAGCAGCAGCGAGAGCCGGTTGAGCTGGCCCGTCGTTCCGGCTTTCGCTCCTTTGGCCGGTTTGCGGCCCTTGCCCGCGCCGGCGGCGGGCAGCACCGCGAGACCCCAAAACAGCGCGGGCAGCCCGAGCAACAGGGTGAGGTTGGTGATGTTGTTGACCAGGCTGTTGATCAGCACCTCGCCCGGCGCGCCGCGACCGGTAATCATCAAACAGACGAAAATCAGATTCCCCAGCCCCGAGCAGTAGGGCATAAGCAGGGTGCCGAGCGCGGTGCCTTCGAGGCCATGGTCGAGCATGGCCTCCAGCCGCCACATCATGAGCAGCGAGGCGCCGAGGAAAATGCCCAGGTAAACCAAAGGGTGGGCCAGACCGGCGGGTGCAAGCAGTTCGTTGAGCACGTCACTGCTTGGTTGGAAACCGTCGGCGAGTAAATCCCGCTTTGCGGTTCCCCGTTCAAGCCTGCCGCCAGCACCAGTGCCAGGGCTCGAAGACGATGCCGTGCGGGTTGTCGCGTGGATACGACAGGTGGAAACCGTGGTCCCGGGCGTGATCACGAAGCCAGCGGTAGGCGGAGGTCAGCGCAAATCCCTCCTCAAGCTCCGGCTCGCCAGGGGTGCCGAGGTCGAGCGCGTGGCCCGTGTGATGTTCGCTGTAGCCCGGGGCGGCGACGCTGGCGAGGATCGCGGCGAGCGGCTGGCCGGCGTCGCGTTTGCGGCGGATGATTTCGACCTGCCGGTTCACGCTGCGAAACCCCGAGAGCGGTTCGAGGGCGACGCCGTCTGCTTGCGCGGATTGGCGCAGTCGCGTCCAAGCTGCGGCCGCCGGAGGCGTCAGGCGCACCGGCGGACTGTCGGGCGGCGTGGCGATGGTGAGCAACGCGGCTTCATCCGCCTCGGGCTGCAAAGCGAGCCGGCGGCGGATGGCATAGTCGGCGGGCAGGCCGAGCTCGCGGTGCAAGGCCGCGATGCGGGCGGCGTAGGCGGTGGCCGGTGGATTCACCGTGGTGCCGGGTTCAGGCCGGCGAAAAGTCCTTGGTGTGCAGACGGCCGGCTTGGGCGAGTTCGTCGGCGGAGTAGGGTGTGGCGTCGGAAGCGGCGGCGCAGTCGAGGATTTCCTCCAGTTTCTTGGACCCCGAGAGCACGAGCGAGGTGTGCGGGTTGTCGAGCACCCAGCGCATGGCGGCGGCGGCGAGGGATGGCACGTCGCGGCGGACGAGGAGAGCCTTGTAGCGGTCGGCCAGCTCGACGCGCTCGACGATTTCTTCACGCGGATAGCGGGAGTTGAGTGAACCGGGAGGGAAAACGATGTCCTTGGTGAACACGCCGGCAAGGAAGCCGTTGGCGAGCGATTCGCGGGCGACGATGCCCACGCCCTGTTGGCCGAGATCGGCGATGATCGGCTCCCATTCGCGGTAGGTGAGGCTGTAGGCGATCTGCGCGACATCGATGCGACCCTGAGCGGCCCAACTGCGGGTCATCGCGCCGGTGTCCTTGATGAAACCGCAGGAGAGCCCAACGAAGCGCACTTTCCCGCTGCGTTTGAGGCCGTCGAGCGCGGCCCAGACGTCGTCCTTGATCTTGTCGGGATGGGTGGGGGAGTGGAAGAACAGCACGTCGATGTGATCGGTGCCGAGCCGCCGCAGGCTCTCCTCCACGGACCAGGTGACGGACGGGCCGTCAAAAAACTCGTTGGTGTGGACGCGTGAGTGGTAGCGGCCGAATTTCGTGGCAATGAGGGCGCGGTCGCGGTCGGCGCCGAGCGCCTGTCCGAGCACTTTTTCCGCAATGCCGTCGGCCTCCTTGGTCCCGTAGAGCGGCGCGGTGTCGAAGAAATTGATGCCGGCATCGAGCGCGCCGCGGATCGCGCGGTGGGCGTCACCGGAATCGACCGAGCCGTAGATCGAGGGCGAGCCGAAGGCCCAAGTGCCGAGGGAGACTTCACTGACTTTGAGACCGGTGCGGCCGAGGGAGCGGTATTTCATGGGAGGAGCAGGATGATGTGCGAGGATTGTGAGGGCAGGGGCCGATCTCCGGGCGGCCCGCCCGGAGGTCGGGCCCTACCGTTCAGCCGTTCGCAGTTTTGTGAGAGGCGAGGGCGGCGGTGATGAGCTTTTGGGCGGCGGCGACGAAGGCGGCGGCGTAGGTGCGGCCCTTGTCGGCGGAGGAGGGGCGCGGATCGGGACCCCAGACGGCGTCCTGTTCCAAGGTGGGCACGCGGTCGACGGGCAGGCGGGAAAGGTCCACGCAGTCCGGATCGGTGTGCATGAGGAACGACACCTCGCCGAGGGCGGCGTGGTTGACGATGACGAGCTCCTTCGGCAGCAGGTCGGTCTCGGAGGTGGCGATGGCGCGGGTGGTGGTTTGGCGGGCGTTAAATTGCGCGGCCTCGTCCTTGATGATGTCGTAGTGCGGCTGGCCGACGTGACCGCAGAGCACGAAGACTACGCGGAAGCCCTCGTCGGCGAGCTGGTCGAGGTGTTCGCGCACGAGCACGCGGAGCGTGGCCTCGCTGAAGTCGAGCGAGTGACGTTTGAAGGACAGATCCTTGACGCCCTTCATCGTGTTGGCGGCGACATAGACCGGCGGCAGCACAAGTCCGCCGGCGGCGCGGGCGAGTTCGATGCACAGCCCGTGGGCCTTGAGTCCGTCGAGTCCGATGGCGGCGTGTTTCCCGTGGTATTCCAATGCGCCCCACGGCAGGTAGGCGACGGGGTGCCGGTCGAAGATGGCCTCGATCTCGGCGGGCATCAGCCGCTCGTAGCGGCCCCAGATGGGAACGGGGGAGGATGGCGTCATGGGTTTATCGCACGATGCCGTGCGGGTCCGGTGCGCCAAGGATTTTTGCGCCGATGTCACAGGAATTCGAAAAGTCCCATTGCCTTTCCAGACGCGACACGCTGTTTTGGCGACGAACCGCTTCTGGTTCAGTGTTTGTTTCAACAACCCTCAACCCCGTTATATCCATGGCAACGTTTGTTCCTCTCATCAGCTCCGGCACCGCCGGTCCGCTCGGTGTCCTCCATCTGCCCCGCCTCTGGCTCAAGGCCTCCCTCGCGGCCCGCGGCAAGCTCGACTCCCGCTATCCCGGTTGCGGCAAAGGCTACGACCAGATGACGATTGATGCGCTCGGCCTGAAGACCGATGCCGTCCTCGCCTTCATTAAGGACCAGCGCCCGACCTATCCGCAGTTCGAGGCCTGGATCAAGGCCCAGCCCGGCGTGAAGCTCGACGCGGCCAGTGTCGAGAAACATAATGCCGCCGTGCGCGGCTACATCCACGACGACGCCACCCGCAAGGGCGTGCTCGCCAACAACGGTCTGCCGGACGATGCCTCTGCCGTGAAGGATGCCGTGCGCCTCAACGACCTCGACAGTTGGCAGGAATTCCACGCCGACGAGCTCAAGTAACCCGCGCGCGACCTGCGCAAAATTCAAACGCCGCCCCACGCAAGTGGGCGGCGTTTTTCATTATCCGCCGTGTTCGGCGAGCCAGCGCTCGGCCTCGATGGCGGCCTGGCAACCCATGCCGGCGGCGGTGATGGCCTGACGATAGACGTGGTCGGAGCAGTCGCCCGCGACATAGACGCCGGGGACGTTGGTCCGCACCTGGGAACCGGGCGCGGCCTTGAAGTAGCCGTTTTCATCCACCTCCAGCGGCGGGCTGAAGGGCTTGGAGTTCGGGATGTGGCCGATGGCGACAAAGATGCCCTTCACCGGCAGCACGCTCTCGGCGCCGGTCTTCACGTTTTTGATTTTCAGGCCGCTGACGGCCCCCTGTTCGACGCCTTCGACGGAGACCGGCACGCTGTCCCAGACCATCTGGATCTTCTCATGCGTGGTGGCGCGGTCGGCCATGATCTTGGAGGCGCGCAGTTCGTTGCGGCGGTGCACAAGATAAACCTTGCTGGCAAAGCGCGTGAGGAAGAGCGCCTCCTCGGCCGCGCTGTCGCCGCCGCCGATGACGGCGACTTCCATCTTGCGGTAAAAGGCACCGTCGCAGGTCGCGCAGGTGGTCACGCCCTTGCCGCCGTAGAGTTCCTTCTCGCCGGGCACGCCGGTCAGCCGCGGCGAGGCGCCGGTGGCGATGATCACGGTTTTCGTGAGGATCGTGCGGCCGTCGAGGACGAGCTTGCGCGGCATGCTGGTGAAATCGACCGAGGTCACCAGCGCCTGCTCGAAACGCGTGCCAAAGCGCTGCGCCTGTTCGCGCATGTTCTGCGTGAGTTGGAATCCGTCCACGCCGTGCGGAAAGCCGGGGAAGTTTTCCACCTCGCTGGTGGTGGTGAGCTGGCCGCCGGGCAGGGGGCCCTCAAGGACGAGCGGATTCAGGTTGGCGCGGGCGGCGTAGATGGCGGCGGTGAGGCCGGCGCAGCCGGTGCCGATGATGACGACGTTTTCGACGGAAGTGGACATGGCGGTAAGGAGAAAACAGAGAGCACAGCCCGGATTGAGTGCAACCTTGGAGATGGGAATAGACCTTTTGGGCCAAGCCGGACTGCGCTGGCGCACAGGCAGCCCGCCGGCGGGCCGGCTCAGAGATTGCGCAGAAAGCCCGGTCCCTTGGCCTGCATCTCCTGCTCCACCTGGCGGCGGGTGGCGGCCATGTTGTCCACGAGATTGGGGTAGCGCCGGCCCGCGGCCTTCGCCCGGGCGCGCGCCCACTCGATGCTCGCGGGGGTGAGCTTGGTCTTCGGACCGGTTTCGGCGGGGGCTTTCTTTTTCCAAGGAGCGGACATGGTCCGGAACTTGGAACGAAATTGATTTTCCGCAAGAGACGTCCTGATCGCGCAGATTGGTCTCGGGGATATTTTTACCACGGATTACACGGATGGAGACGGATAAGAGACTGCATCTGTGCCATCCGTGTAATCCGTGGTTAACTCTGAACGGTCAGGATCTTTGGGCTAGGCGGCCGCGGTCGAGCCGGAGCCGATGGGCTGGTTTGCGGCATGACGGAACAGCAGCCCGGAGAGGATAAACATGAGAACGAAAAATCCGTTGAGCATGAAAACCTGCGACACACCCGGGCTAAAGTCAGCCGGCCAGAAGGTGACCGCGATCACCGGCACGAGGAAGGTGACGGCGGCCGTGGTGAAGGCGGCCATGGCCATGCCGGTGGGACGGAAGCGGGCGAGCCCGACGCCGATCAGCCCGGTCAGGATCACACCGAGATAGAGGAGGTTGCCGGGGTTGTCGTCTCCGATGATCTGGACGGCGGCGCTGATCCACGTGATGAGAAATCCGGTGGCGACCGCGAGACCGGCGCCAAGTTTGTAGGTGAGATTGGCCGGCCGGCGCGTGGCCAGCAGACGATAGACGAAGGTCGTGGCGGCAAGCATCACCCAGCCGAAAGCGAAGTCGGAACCGGTCCAGTTCCAGCCCTCGACGGTCATGTTGCCAATCAGCGGAATCAGCAGCACGGCCAAGGGCGCGAGCGCCACGATGAGATAGTCTTTGGATTTCATGTCCGTTCAGGATGCCGAAGGTGTGTGAAAGGATGATGAAGGGAGCGTGAAATGGCGACGAATTACACCGTGAATACATCCGGTGACGCTCGGGACGGGCACGAAGTTGTTCGCCGACGGCACGATTCCGGCCGCATTCGCTATGGTCGAGTGAGTAGGGTGCTACCCAGCGGAGTGATCGCGGCCCATTACCAGCGATCCGGGGACGTTAAGACGGGTATGGTGGGAGCGTGAGACAGCCACGCCATGCACACTAAACATTAAAACCTGACTCCTTCGATCGACTCTTAAAACCTGACTCCTTCGATCGACTCCTGCTGAGCCGGATCATGCTGCTTTTGCGCGAAGGTTAATGGTGATGCCTGACCACTTTGATTCGGCAATCCCCGTAAGGCACCGGCGGACTTACTCAATGATTTTAATGCTCTTGCGTGGCATGGGAGGAACAAATCCAATGGGCTGCGGGGAGACAAACAGATTGTTGGCGGGCGGCTTGGTCGGCCAAGAATCAAGAACGTGACGTCTGTGGATCGATCCAGATCGCATAGGATAGATGACTTGATCGGGCACGGATTTATGATACCTAATCCTAGTGCTGGCGTATGGCACGAATACTTAAAGGTAAACCGCTTCCTCATGCTGTAATCTGCGACACCAATATTTTGTGGTGTGAAGATAAGGCACCTATAGCGAATCCAGGTTTTGAAGCATTCTGGAGCAAGGTATCTTGCCAGTTTGATCTGGCATTGTATCTACCGGACACAGTTCGCGGTGAACTGCTCTTTCAACATTACACATCTTGTCACAAGATATTGCGCCAAACCGAAGATAATTTGGCTAAAATTTCAGCAATAACTCACTCAAAGAAATCCACTCGTATCACAGCTGATAATCTGCGTGCTCAGATTGAAAAAAAGTTTATGAAATGGGCGCGAGATAAAGATGCTGAGATACTACCATTACCTGCTTCCAAGATCGATTGGGTTAAGATGGCTCAGGATGCAATTTGGAGAAATGCGACGTTTTTGCCTGATGCAAAGCAACCCGAGGTAGAGAAAGGATTTCGCGATGCGCTGATTCTTGAAACAGTATGTGATTTTGTGATGAGAGATACTCGGCAAATTAACATAGCTTTTTTGTGCAATGATTACATACTCAGAACTACCGCAAATAGTAGGCTTAAATTTGATGGTAGATTTGCAGTCTATGAGAGCGTTCAGGAGTTTGAAAGCTATCTACTTTTAACAAAAGAGAAGCTAACGAATGAGTTTATCTCTAAGATACTGAATCGAGCGCGGGAGCGATTTTATACGAAAGATGATGGCACGTGTCTCTACGTTAAAGAGAAACTGCGTGAACGGTTGCAGGCTGATTTTAAGGATTACTTTGATGATGTAACAAAATCTGAAGACAGGAGCTTGCTTTCATTCGGTTCACTTTTTGGCGGCGACAAACAGTTTAAACCGATTCGAGAAGGAGTATTTTGGATACGAAAGCCAGATTTTATAAAAATTGAAGGAGATAAGTTGTATCACTGGAAAAGTGTGGTTCGCTATGTTCGACCATACCATGAAGAGCCCACACCTGCCTCGTTCGGAGGTATTTCATCCGCATCCGGCAAGGTGCTTTTTCTTCCATTTCATGTGACTTGGTCTGCAAGGATTAAAAATGACGCGAGGTTTCACGATCTTCGCATAATTGATATTAAGTTGGAGAATAATGAATTTCGGGTGCCAACGGCAGATGAACTGAAAATCTACGGTATTGCGGGTGCCGAAGCTACGTAAGTAGAGCGACTAGACCTAGGTAGAGCTAGTCTGCGGATGGTTATATGTATCACGTTACGGCAAGCCGTTTCTCGGCGACTTCGCGGACGGTCTTGGGTGTGAGTCGCAGGAACGCAGGCTGACGCCCGGTGGCTTAGCGGCCGGTGCCTTGGCTGGCACCGCCCCAATTCAACGGGCGGGCCTCGACCTTGCTCAGGTCAGGCAGCGTGGTGCCGTTGAGGCTGGTCAAATTGGTTTGATAGCCCTCGGCGACAAAAACCGGGGGCTTAATCATTGTGGTCTTTCCAATGCTTTTCACGGCCCGGTGATGATCAGGACAGGAATTTCCTGAGTTCGGCCAGAACCCGTGTGGTCGCTGATTCGGGCAGTTGGCCCAAGGAGCGGCGGATCAGGCCTTGGTGCATGGTGAAAAGCTTGGTCGGGCGGATGAGCGAGGGCTTGGGCAGGCCGGCGGCCTGCCAGTCGGCGGTCTCAAGGGGCAGGCTGCCCGAACCGGATTGAGGCGAAATCTGTGAGGTAATGGCCACCAGCATGACGTCCGCTTGCGAGGCATTCCAAGCATCGGGCGAAACGACCAAGGCGGGACGCTGTTTCGTGGTGCTGAGGTCCGTGAAGGGAAACGGCACCAACACCACGTCGCCGCGCCTATAGCTGGTCGTAGGCGGCGTCATCGGGATTGTCCCAGAAGGCAAAGGCCGATTCGGCGTTCTTGAGCGCGGCGAGGTCCTCCGGCGAAATCTTCAGCTTCGCCGGCAGGTCGTGCAGCAGTTGCATCTGCTGCTTAACGTCGAGCCGCTCGATGGCGGCTTCGATTTCCTGCACTGTGCTCATGCGGGGAATAGAGACGAGGTCGCGGGGGACGTCAAACCCGGGGTTGCGGGATGAGGCGGTTGATGGGCCGCGGGGCTCGGTCCGGCGGCGTCGAGGCCGGGGCGGGATACGGCGATCCCGCCCTACAGCTCACCACCCGAAGCTGCGCTTGATACGGAGGACTTCGTAAAGATCGGAGGGGAGTTCCTTCAGGAAGCGCGAGGGTTCGAGCAACATGCCGCCGGGGCCGGCGCGGGAGGCGACTTTGGGGTAGCTGATGTAGAGTTCGTTTTTGGCGCGGGTGACGGCGACGTAGAACAGGCGGCGCTCTTCCTCGATGTCGTCGGCCTCGATGGACCGGCGAGTGGGCAGTTGGCCGTCGGCGGCGCCGATGAGGAAGACGATGTCGAACTCCAGCCCCTTGGATTGGTGGACGGTGGTGAGCTTGACGGCTTCGGCGTCGGGATCGACCTGACGGTCACTGGTCTCGCCGTTGAGGAGCACGATCTGCGCGAGCATGTCCTGCATCTCCTCAAAGCGGCTGGCGAAGCCGATGAGGGCTTTCAATTCATCGAGGCGGTCCACGTAGTCGGCGAAGGCGCCCTTGAGGTAGTCGCCATACCAGCCGTCGATGGCGATCTCGACGGTGGCATCGGGCCGGGCGGTGCGCATGATGTCGGCGACCTGCGAGAGGGAGGCGCAGAAATTTTCCCAGTCGGGCCGGGCGTCCTTGGCGACCTTGCTCTTCACGTCGTCGCTGGGAAGGACGTCGATGAAGTCCTTCTGCATGAGCCGGGCGTGGTCGAGGGCGGCGTCATAGATTTTCTGCGCGCCCTTCTCGCCGATCTTGGGCAGGAGCACGGCGATGCGCGCCCAGGCCTGCGCATCGCTGGGATTGTAAACGAAGCGCAGGAGGGCGACGAGTTGCTTAATGTGCTGGCGCTCGAAAAACTTTACGCCGCTGGTGATCTGGTAGGGCACGCCGGCGCGGGAGAGGGCGAGCTGCACCTCAAGCGCGAGGAAGTGTGAGCGGTAGAGGATGGCGATCTCGTTGAGCGAGACGCCCTCGTCCTCGGTGAGGGCGCGGATGCGTTTGAGGATGAACTCGGCCTGCTCGCGGTCGTCCATCGCCTGCACGACGAAGGGTTTTTGCGCATGGCCGCGGGCGGCACGCAGCTCCTTGTCGAAATGCCGGCCCTTGGGCTGGGCGAGGAGGACGCCGTTGGCGAAGTTCAGGATCTCGGGCGTCGAGCGGTAGTTGGTTTCGATGCGGTGGATGACGGTGCCCGGGTGCCGATCCGGGAAGGTCATGATGTTCTCGAAATTCGCGCCGCGCCACGAGTAGATGCATTGCGCGTCGTCGCCCACGGCCATGAGGCAGTGGTGGCCGGCGAGCTTGTCCACGATCTGCGACTGGATGGTGTTGGTGTCCTGGTATTCGTCCACCAGCACATGGCGGAAACGGTGGGCGAAATACTCCGCGACCTCCGGCGCCTCGTTGAGCAGCCGGAGCCAGAGCTCCAGCAGGTCGTCGTAGTCCACGACGTTCTGCTCGCGCTTGCGCTTCGCGTAGGCCTCGGCGAAGGGACCGAAGCGGTGGGCGAGGTCGTTGTATTGCGGAAAACTCTTCGTGACGGTCGCGGTCAGGGGGATCTGGGTGTTGCGGGCGAGGGAGAGCACGCTGAACAACGGGCCGGGCCGCGGGTGGGTCTTGTCCTTGAAGAAGGTCTTGTCGCCGGCCTCGACGGATTGCTTGAGGAGAGACTCGGACTCGTCGGCATCGAGGATGGTGAAGTTGCGCGGCAGGCCGATAGCCTCGCCGTAGATCCGCAGGGCGCGGTGCCCGAGGGAGTGGAAGGTGCCGCCCCAGAAACGCTGTGGTTCGACGCCCGTGAGATCCTGCACGCGGTGGAGCATCTCCTTGGCGGCCTTGTTGGTGAAGGTGAGCAGAAGGATCTCGCCGGGCTTTACGCCCTGGGAGAGCAGGTAGGCGACGCGGTAGGTGAGGGTGCGGGTCTTGCCGGAACCGGCGCCGGCGAGCACGAGGAGCGGCCCGGGCGGGGCGGTGACGGCCGCGAATTGCTCGTCATTCAGCAGCGCGCGGAAGTCGATTGGCGGAATGCCGGCGGCCGGGCGCGAGGCGTCGAGTTCGAAATCCATGAATGCAACAGGAGGGAGGCCGCTCGCAGGGTGGAGGGCAAGCTAGGATCGGGAGTGGTCGGGGAATTGTAGGGCGGGATCGCCGTATCCCGCCTTGTTCAATCGCTGGTGCATGATGGCGGGATTCGGAGATCCCGCCCTACAACCTGTCTCACGGCGTCCAGCGCATCTGGTAGTGGGTCTCGGTTTCGGCGGCGACGGCGAAGCCGATGCGTTCGTAGAGCCGGCGGGCGGGGTTGACCTTGAGGACCTGCAGGCGGAGCGGCAGCCCGGCGGTGCGCGCTTCGGCGAGCAAGCCGTGCATGACGGTGGTGCCGAGGCCGCGGTTTTGGAATTCCGGCGAAATCTGGATGTTGACGAGCCGGATCTCTTCCGGGCTGCGCACGACGTGCAGCAGGCCGGCGTCCTGGCCGTCGAGCACGATCACCTGCACGTGATCGGGCCGGAAATTCTGGCGAAACCGCTCGGCCTGCCAGTCGTCGTCCCACTTGCCCCAGGTCTGCTCGATGTAGGTCCGCATGGTCTCCCGTTTGAGCGACCAGAGCCACAGATAATCGGCATCACTGATCGGGCGGAGGGAGTGGGCCATGGTCAGAGGAGCACGAGGTCGTTGCGGTGGACGACTTCGAGGCGTTTGCGGCCGGGGAACTGGGCGGCGACGGCGTCACCCTTGCGTCCGGCGATGTCGGGGATCTGGTCGTGGCTGTAGGTGGTGCGGCCGCGGGCGATCACGGTGCCGTCGGGCCCGGCGATGTTGACGACGTCGCCGGCGGCGAATTCGCCGAAGGCGTGGGTCACACCCACGGCGAGGAGGCTGCGGCCCTGCTCACGCAGCACAGGCACGGCGCATTCGTTGAGGAAGATCGTGGCCGTGGGGCGCTGGAAGTAGGCGAGCCAGCGTTTGCGGGCGTCGAGCGGCAGCCCGCTGGGCACGAAAAAGGTGCCGGGGCCGGTGCCGGCGAGGAGGCGCGGGAGGATGTCGGGCTCGGCGCCGGCGGCGATGAAGACACCGCAGCCGGCACGGGTGGCGAGCCTGGCGGCTGCGATCTTGGAGGTCATGCCGCCGACGGCGGTCTCGCTGGTGGTGCCGCCGGCCATGGCCTCGATCTCCGGGGTGATTTTCTCCACGACCGGCACGATCTGGTGGGTGCCCCGGAGGTCGATGAGTCCGGGGGCGGTGGAGAGGATGAAGAGGTATTGCGCGTGGGTAAAGCTGGCGACCATCGCGGAGAGCGTGTCGTTGTCGCCGAATTTCAGCAGGGCCTGGATTTCTGCCGCGCTCACGGTGTCGTTTTCGTTGATGACCGGCACGGTGCCGTAGGCGATGAGCGATTCGAGGGTCTTGCTTACGCTGAGATAGCGGTCGCGGCTGCGCAGGTCCTCATGCGTGAGCAACACCTGCGCGACCGTGAGCCCGTGCGGGGCGAAGCCGGCCTGCCACGTCTGCATGAGCAGGCTCTGGCCGACGGCGGCGCAGGCCTGCTTTTTGGCGACATCGGCCGGGCGCTTTTTCAAACCGAGCCGGCCCATGCCGAGCCCGACCGCGCCGGAGGAGACGACGATGACCTCGGTGCCCCGGGCGCGCAGGCCCGCGATCTGGGCGCAGACGGCGGCGATGCGCGCGGTGTCGAGCTGGCCGATGCCCGAGGTGAGAACCCCGGTGCCGAGTTTGACGACGACGCGGCGGGGATGGGATCTTTTCGGGACGGAGGGCACGGGATGAGTGGGTAACAGGCAGGCCGGCCCCGCCGGGCCCGGCGGCGGCTCAAACCGTGAGCAGGTCCTTCTCCTTGTGCGCGAGATGGTCGTTGATTTCCTTGATCGCGGCGTCGGTGGCGTGCTGCACGTCTTTCTCGAAACGCTTGAGATCATCCTCCGTGATGGCGGCGGCCTTCTGGGCCTTCTTGAGGGCGTCCATCGTATCGCGGCGGACATTCCGCACATGCACCCGGCCGTCTTCGGCCAGCTTGTGCGCGGTTTTGACGAACTCGAGTCGGCGCTCGCGGCTCATCTCGGGGAGAGGGATGCGGACAACCTTGCCGTCCGGCACGGGGTTGAAGCCGAGGTTGGCCTCCTGGATGCCCTTGACGATGGCCTTCATGATGCTGGCGTCCCAGGGCTGCACCTGGATCAGGCGGGCATCAGGCGTGGAGATGGCGGCGCACTGCTTCAGCGGGGTCATGGTGCCGTAGGCCTCGACCATGACCGTCTCGACCATGGCGGGCGTGGCCTTGCCGGTGTGGATGGCGCTGAACTCGTGCAGCGTGTAATCAACGGCCTTCTTCATCTTGGCCTGCATTTCGGTGATCGCGGGATGGCTCATGGGATTTTCGATTTTGAATTTTGATGTTCGGTTGGCGTGCCGCGACGCGGCACGCATGGCACCGGGGTTCAGCCGTGGACGAGGGTGCCGATCTTCTCGCCGAGGACGGCTTTGCGGATGGCATGCTCGTCGTTGAGGTCGAACACGAGGATGGGCACGTTGTTGTCGAGGCAGAGGGAGAAGGCGGTCGAGTCCATCACGTTGAGCCGCTGCTTGAGCGCGTCGATGAAGGTGATCTCGTCGTATTTGACGGCGTCGGCGTGCTTCTTCGGGTCCTTGTCGTAGATGCCGTCCACCTTGGTGGCCTTGAGAATGATGTCGGCGTGCATTTCGGAAGCGCGCAGGGCGGCGGTGGTGTCGGTGGAGAAATAGGGGTTGCCGGTGCCGGCGACGAAGATGACGACGCGACCCTTCTCGAGGTGGCGCATGGCGCGGCGCATGATGAAGGGCTCGGCGATCTGGTTCATGGGGATGGCCGACTGCACGCGGGTGCTCACGCCCATCTTTTCGAGGCAGTCCATGATCGCGAGGCCGTTGATGACGGTGGCGAGCATGCCCATGTAGTCGCCGGTGGTGCGGTCCACGCCGCGCTTGGCGCCGTTGAGCCCTCGGAAGATGTTGCCGCCGCCGATGACGACGCAGACCTGCACGCCGAGGTCGTGGATTTCCTTCACCTGGGCGCAGGTTTTTTCGAGGGTGGCGGCGTCGATCGGGTCGCCGGATTTGCCACCACGGAGAACCTCGCCGCTGAGCTTCAGGACGATGCTCTTGTATTTGACACTGGGATCAACGGTCGCGGAGGCGTGCATGACGGACATGCAACGGGAACGCAAAATCCGCGTCAATTCCCGAGATGGACGGATTTGCCGGCGGCCGGCGGGGGCGGCGGGAATTTTCGGGCGCGATGCGGCTTAACCGCGGTCGAGCCGCACGGTGATGATCTGCTTGGGCTTGAGTGACAAACCTAGCCGACCGCGGGTAAGGCGCAGTCGTCCGCGAACGTTGCCTTCGAAATCGGTGAGGGTCGCGCTCTGCGCGATGTTTGGCGCGGGCACGAGCCGCGCGACAATGCGGCGGGCGTGCGGATTGTAGAGCCGCACCTCGATGGCCGAACCAAGCTGCCGCAAGCTGCTCAGGAGGGCCGGTCCTTCGAGGCGCAACCAACCGGCGGTGGCGGGCGCGGTGCGTTCACTGCGGAAAATCGCGAGATCGGCGGCGCGCAGTTGCACGTTGCGCAGACCGCCGGCCAGTTGCTGGCCGAGTTCGCCGAGCCGGGTGCGGTCGGGTGCGCCCATGAGCGGGACCAAGGCGTAGCGGAACATGAGTGTGCCCGGCATCTGGCCGCCGGGTTCGCCGTCGGTGAAGACCGTGCGGCGGAAACCGCGGAAAAGGGTGAGGGCGATGGGTCGGCCGGGGAGATCGCGCACCGCGGTCTCAAGCAGTCCGCCATCGGCGACGACGGCGAGGCCGTGGCGCGCGTCATGCACGGCGGTCCAGCTTTGCTGTGGCCGGGTTTCCACCTCGAGTTCGCGGTATTCGTGGTTGTCCCGACGCAGGGCGATGGGCCGCTCGACCACGTCGAACGGTGTATCCGCCAAGTAGGTTTTTGCCTTGGTGCCGCTGGGGAATAGCGCGCGGAGGCGATGATCTTCGGCGATGTTTTGGACGGTGGTCTCGATCTCGAGGTGGCGCTGGCCCGGCCGCAGGCTGATGTGGCTGTCGATCACGAGGTCCGCGGTGCGCTCCAAGCGCTCCATGCGGCTGAAGTCGAACGCGGCCGGGACCGGCATCACGGTGCGGATGCGGAAAGTCGTGAGGAGCGGACCGCTCCGCACGAGGGCCACATCGGCCCGGCAGGCGGTGGAGGCGAAGATCTGGTCGTTTACTGCTTCGCCATGATACCAGCCGTCGCCGATATCGGCGCGATCCTCAAACGTAAGCAGGTCGCGGTAAACCCGGCCGGTGTGCCGGTCGGTAAGCGTGAGCGTGCCGTTGGCCTCGATCTGCACGGCGAGGTGTTCGTTGGCCATCGAGCGCTCGCTGGTGGCGAATCCGGGGACCGCGGGGTGGCGCGTGGGAGTGTCGGGCTTCGCGGCGCGCACGGTGAGCGTGGTGTAGCCGACGGCCGGGATGGAAACGGCGAGGGCGACGGTGACGAGATGGTGATGCACGTTTTCCGGGAATTTGGTCGGCCGCAGACGCGGTCGCATCCGGTTCATGGTCTGGCCGAGCCGCTGATAGGGAATCTCACGGCCGTCGGGCCCGTGGATGCGGAACGCGGGCTTGGGCTCGAAGCCGAAAAACTCGTTGAAGCACGGCCAGGCGGTCGGGATTTCCAGCGTGATTTCCGTCACGCCTGCGAAATCGCGGGGCAGGGGATTGAACACGGTGACGCGCAGTGCGTCGTCCGGCAGGTCGCCGGCGACGGAGGCCGCAAACTGTCGGGTGGCCTCGGTGGTGAGGCGATCGGCGATGATGCGCACCTGGTCGAAGCGATGATCCATGTCCTTGTGGACTTGGTCCACGCTGCAGCCGTCGATCGAGTCATGCGCGTGATTTTGCAGCAACAGCCGCCACGCGAGATCAAGGAAGCCGGGCGCAAACTCCGTGCCGAGCGCGGTCGTGGCGAAGGCGGTGAACGGTTCGGCCCACTGGCAAAGCAACGACTGGCAACGGGCATTGGCCTGCTTCAGGCGCACGCGGCTGGAGAGGACGCCGGGGATGACCCACTGCATGCAGGCTTCGAGCGGCTGCTCGCCCCAGACCGCCCGGCCCGGGTCGCGCAGCTCGCCCTCCAGCCGGCCGGTGATGCGTTGCCGTTGCGCGCAGAGTTCGCGGGCGTAATCGTCGAGCGAGGAATGGACCAGCTCGTAGCGCTGGCTGCCGGCGAGCGCCGCAACGAGCAGGGCATGGCGCCGCGGGCTCCATTCCTGATGGTCGCAGGAATCATGCAGGAGCAACGCATCCACGTCCGTCGCGGCCGCCTCCTCGGCGAGGAATTTTTCCAGCAGCCGGGTGAATTCCGCCGGGTCGTCCTCGATTACCCGCTCAGGCTCGTGGGCGCGGCCCACGTGGGCCTGGTAGGTGCCGTAGCCCTGGCGGGCGAACTTGTGGCAGGGCAATGCGGTGCCGTCGGCGCCGCGCCAGAGAAAGTTGCGCTTGGTATCGTGGTTGATGCCGCGCCAGAGGACGACCGCGTTGATGCCGCAGCCGGCGAAGATCTGCGGCAGTTGGCTGTTGTGGCCGAACATGTCGGGCACATAGCCGGTGCACGCGGGGGTGGCGCCGAAGGCCCGCGCTTGGGTGCGGCCGAGAAGCAGGTTGCGGATGATGGCTTCGCCCGAGACGGTGAATTCGTCGGGCATCGAATACCAAGGGCCGACGGCGAGCCGGCCGGCGCGGGCCAGTTTTTCGACCCGGGCCCGCCGGTCGGGGCGAATTTCAAGGTAGTCCTCAAGGAGGATGGACTGGCCGTCGGTTTGGAAAGGTCCGGGAAGCTCGCCGGACTCCAGCGCGGCGATCACGCGGTCGAGCAGGCGCACCAAGCCCGGGCGGAATCCCATGGCCGGCTGATGCCACTCACGGTCCCAATGGGTGCTTGGCACATAGTGGACGCGGCGCGGCTTGGGGGTAGGCATGGACACGACAGATGGAGCGCCGCGGTTCCGGAAACAACGCAATATCGCCCAGTCCCAACCGCGACCGTGTCATCACCGGCGCGGATCGGCTGTTCCGGGGTTGTGTCTGCAAGCGAAGGGGAGCAGGGTCTTGGCATGAAGCGATTTTTTGGCTGCTGGTTCGGATGCGTGATCGCATTGGGGATGGCGTTGGCGGGTTGTCAGTCGCGGACAATGGAGCGCGGGGCGGCACCGGCTTCGCCGGAAGGGGTGACGTGGATGTTGGTGGAATTGAACGGCACGGCGGTGGCTCCGGCGAACAACCCGCGGCATCCCACGCTGCGGCTCGATCCCGCCGCGCAGCGGGTGTCCGGTCACGCCGGAGTGAACAGCTATGGCGGCGGTTATGAATTGAACGGTCCGGTTTTGCGATTCGGTCAGCTCATGAGCACGATGATGGCCGGTCCCGCCGACTTGATGGAGCTGGAGCGCGACTACACCGCGATGCTGCGGGGAGTCACCGGTTGGCGGCGGACCGCGGCTGGCTTGGAGTTGCTGGCGGGGGATCGGGTGGTGGCGCGTTACCGATCCGCGGCCGGGGATTGACCGGCTCCCGACAGGCAGGGCGGATGAAGGCACTGCACGAGGAAATCGTGTCCGCTGGCGTCATTGTGCGGCGCTTGGCGGACGGGGTGGAGGGG
>ERZ761607.263-NODE-263-length-103757-cov-6.160412_pt1 | contig 103757 bp, 103 predicted proteins | sample MGYA00511164_ERZ761607 | MGnify/ENA primary metagenome ERZ761607 (study PRJEB28899, sample SAMN02445080) | bioreactor sludge metagenome | biome: EBPR sludge | place: Australia: Brisbane, Thorneside Wastewater Treatment Plant | collected 2011-06-22 ...
GGTTGAGCCCGAAGGCGCGCTGGCGCGTTCGGTGTCGAAACCTGGTGAGCCGGGGGCGGACGGTGGTTGAGCCCGAAGGCGCGCTGGCGCGTTCGGTGTCGAAACCTGGTGAGCCGGGGGCGGACGGTGGTTGAGCCCGAAGGCGCGCTGGCGCGTTCGGTGTCGAAACCTGGTGAGCCGGGGCTGGGAGTGGGGTCAGTCCTTGGCGTCGGCCGGAGGCGGGACGGCGATGGGCTTGGCCGGCTGGTCGTGGGCGGGCCGTGACGGCTTGAACCCCCCGATGATCATGCCGTCGAACCTAGTCGAGCGTCCCAAGCCCGACCATGACCTGAAGAGGCCATTGCGGGCTCTGCCATGCTGCGCGTCATGTCGAACCCACAGCCGATCCAGCTCGGTCAGGGCACCGGCCCGCTGCGCGGCATGAAGGTCGTCGAGATCGCCGGCATCGGTCCGGGGCCCCACGCGTGCATGATCCTGGCCGACCTCGGCGCCGACGTGATCCGGGTCGAGCGCCCCGGCGGCCAATACCTCGCCGGCGGGGCGACCATGCTCCTCAACCGCGGCCGTCCGAGTGTCGCGCTCGACCTCAAGCAGCCCGAGGCGGCGGCCGTGGTGCTCGATCTGGTGCGGTCCGCGGACGTCCTCGTGGAGGGGATGCGACCGGGTGTCACCGAGCGGCTGGGCATCGGACCCGAGCAGTGCCACGCGGTCAACCCGAGGCTCGTATACGGGAGGATGACGGGCTGGGGCCAGGACGGCCCGCTCGCCCTCGCGGCCGGGCACGACATCAACTACATCTCGGTGGCGGGTGCGCTCTTCGGCCTGGGGCAGACCGCTGAGCGACCGCAGTTCCCGAGCAACCTGGTCGGCGACTTCGGCGGTGGGTCGACCTACCTGGTGATCGGGATCCTGGCCGCTCTGCTGGAGGCCCGGCTGTCGGGCCAGGGTCAGGTCGTGGACGGCGCCATCGTGGACGGCACCGCGCACCTCAACGCCATGACAGCGGCGTTCCTGGCCGGCGGTGGCTACCGCGAGGAGCGCGGCGCCAACCTGCTCGACGGTGGGGTCCCGTTCTACGACGTCTATGCGACCGCGGACGGCAAGCACGTCTCGGTCGGTGCGCTGGAGCCGCAGTTCTTCGCGGCCCTGATCCAGACGTTGGGGCTCGAGGACGTCGCGCCCGGTCAGGACGAGCCCGAACGGTACGACGAGCTGCGGGCGCTCCTCACCGACACCTTCGCCCAGCGCACCCAGGCCGAATGGGTCGAGCTCTTCGAGGGCACGGACGCCTGTGTCGCGGGCATCCTGCCGATCAGCGAGGCCTACGACCACCCGCACCTCAAGGCCCGGGGAACCTTCGTGGAGCACGAGGGGATCGTGCAACCGCAGCCCGCGCCGCGGTTCTCCCGCACCCAGGCGACGCTGTCGCTCCCGCCGTCGCCCGCGCCCGGAGCCCACACCCGTGAGGCGCTCACGGCGTGGGGGGTCGCCGACGTGGACGGCCTCATCGACCGGGGCGTCGCCGTTCAGGTCTGAGATGAAGCCGTTCCTCTTCCTCGGCATCCGCGCGCAGGACGGCGCCGCGGACGATGAGTACGCCGCCGTACTCCGCTGCGCCGGACTCGACGAACGCGACCTGCGCCGGGTCCGGCTGGAGCGCGACGTGCTCGGCCCCGTCGACCTCGACGACTGGTCCGGGATCGTGGTGGGCGGCGGGCCGTGGAACGTCAGCGACCCGCAGGAGTCGAAGCCCCCCGAGCAGCTGCGCGGTGAGGCTCGGCTGCGGGAGTTGGCGCTGCAGGTGGTCGAGGCGGACTTCCCGTTCCTCGGTGCCTGCTACGGCATCGGCACGCTGGGCACCCTGGCCGGCGGCGTGGTCGACCGGCAGTGGTCCGAGCCGATCGGAGCGGTGACCATCTCGCTCACCGCCGAAGGCGTGGCCGACCCACTGCTGGGCGGGCTCCCCCCGGAGTTCGACGCGTTCTTGGGCCACAAGGAGGCGGTGTCCCGGCTGCCGCGCGGCGCCGTACTGCTCGCCTCGTCCGCGACCTGCCCCGTGCAGGCCTTCCGGATCGGCGAGCGGGTGTACGCCACGCAGTTCCACCCCGAGCTGGACGTCGACAGCATCGTGCTCCGGATCGAGGCCTACCAGGACTTCGGCTACTTCGCGCCCGGCGAGGGGGACGAGCTGATCCGGCTCGCCCGCGCAGCCGTGGTCACCGAGCCGCCGCGGATCCTGGAGCGGTTCGTGCGCCTGTTCGCCGTCGAGTGACGCGTACGTGCTCTCAGATCGACGGTTCCACAGCACTTTCACGACGTTCGACGGGAACTCGGCCACCGATCAACGGATAGCTTTGCCGCCGTGGTGAGCACTCCTGAGCACGTCGACGTCCTCATCGTCGGGGCCGGTCTGTCCGGCATCGGCGCGGCCTGCCAGCTGCGCGAGCACCACCCGGCGCGGTCGGTTGCGGTGCTGGAGGCGCGGGAGGCCAGCGGCGGAACGTGGGACCTGTTCCAGTACCCCGGCATCCGGTCGGACTCGGACATGTTCACCTTCAGCTTCCGGTGGCGGCCGTGGGTCGGTGACCGGGCGCTCGCCGACGGGCCTTCGATCCTCGACTACCTGCGCACGGTGGCCTCGGAGTACGGCGTCGACGAGCTGATCCGCTATCGGCACCGCGTGGTGCGCGCGAGCTGGGACTCGGCCACGGCCCGCTGGACCGTGGAGATCGACCGTGACGGACAGGCGGTCACGATGACGTGCGGCCTGCTCTGGTGCGCGAGCGGCTACTACGACTACGAGGAGCCGTTCGCGCCGGAGTTCCCCGGAGCCGACGAGTACGCCGGCCGGATCGTCCATCCGCAGCACTGGCCGGCCGACCTCGACTACGCCGGCCAGCAGGTGGTGGTCATCGGCAGCGGAGCCACGGCGGTGACTCTGGTGCCGGCCATGGCCCCGACCGCCGGCCACGTGACGATGCTGCAGCGCTCTCCGTCGTACGTGCTGTCCCGCCCCGCCCGCGACGGGCTCGCCACCCGGCTGGAGGCCCTGCCGACCCGCGTGTCGTACCCGATCGTCCGCTGGGCGAACATCCTGGTCGCCCTCGGCTTCTACCAGGCCGCGCGGCGGTGGCCGGAGAAGGTCAAGGAGATGATCCGCAAGGGCCGGCGGGCCGAGCTCCCCGACGACCTCGACGCCGACGTGCACTTCGAGCCGCGCTACAACCCGTGGGACCAACGGCTCTGCTTCGTCCCGGACGGCGACCTGTTCCGTGAGCTGCGCGAGGGCCGAGCGTCGATGGTCACCGACACCATCGAGCGGTTCGACGCGACCGGGATCCAACTGACCTCCGGACGTCACCTCGACGCCGACGTGGTGGTCACCGCGACCGGACTCCAGGTGCTCGCGTTCGGCGGCGTCGAGCTGGTGGTCGACGGTCGGCCGGTCGAGCTGTCCGAGACGATGGCCTACAAGGCGCTCATGCTCAGCGGGGTCCCCAACCTGATCTTCACCATCGGGTACACCAACGCGTCGTGGACGCTCAAGGCCGACCTGGTCTCGGAGTACGTCGTTCGGCTGTTGTCCCACATGGACCGGATCGGGGCGCGCGCGGTGGTGCCGGTGCGCGAGCCCGATGTGCAGGAGCGACCGTTCATGGATCTGATGTCGGGCTACGTCCTCCGCGCCCTCGACCGGATGCCGCGGCAGGGGGATCGGGCCCCCTGGCGGCTCAAGCAGAACTACCTCAGCGACCTCCGGATGGTGCGCTACGGCCGCATCGACGACGGCGTGCTCGCCTTCGACACCGCTACCGCCCGGAAGGGTGAAACCGCTCTCACCACGGTTTGACGCGAAGGCGCTTCGGTCACCGCCTCGGGTACGACGACGTGGAGGTGCAGTGATGGGATTCGACGACAAGGTCGAGAACAAGGGCGAGGAGCTCAAGGGGCGCGCCAAGGAGGCCGCGGGCGCGGCTACCGGCGACGACGAGCTGAAGAACGAGGGCCGGGCCGACCAGGCCGACTCCTCGGTGAAGCAGGCCGGAGAGAAGGCCAAGGACGCCGTCAAGGACCTGAAGGACGCCGTCAAGAAGTAGTAATTGATCTCACCTCGCCCTCGATGCGGGGTCGTGAGGGCCGCTCTGTCACACTTGGCAGCAGCGGCCCGTTCACGTCTTGCCCCGGGCCGGCCCCCGCCTTCCACAGGCGGCCGGGCCACCGCCGTACCACCCCCCTCTGGTGAGACACCACCATCGAGAGTGATCTCCCTTGTCTGCCTCTGTTGGCTTCGCCGCGCTCGGCGTGCCCCACAACCTCGCCGCGGTCCTCGAGACCCGCGGCATCACCACCCCCACCCCGATCCAGGCCGCCACGCTGCCCGACTCGCTCGCCGGCCGCGACGTGCTCGGCCGCGGCCGGACCGGTTCGGGGAAGACCTACGCCTTCCTGCTGCCGCTCGTGGCCAGGCTCGTCGAGTCGGGCCGGCCGCGCCGTCCCGGCCGGCCGCGGGCGCTGATCCTCGCCCCCACCCGTGAACTGGTGGGCCAGATCGAGCAGTCCCTGGCACCGCTGGCCGCGGCCGCGGGGCTGACCACCCGGACCGTCTTCGGCGGCGTCGGCCAGCACGCCCAGGTGCAGGGTCTGCGGCGCGGAGTCGACATCGTGCTGGCCTGCCCCGGCCGGCTCGAGGACCTGATCGGCCAAGGCCACTGCGACCTCGGCGCTGTCGAGATCACGGTGCTCGACGAGGCCGACCACATGGCCGACCTCGGCTTCCTCCCCGCCGTACGCCGGCTGCTCGCAGCCACCCCCAAGCAGGGTCAGCGGCTGCTCTTCTCGGCCACCCTCGACAAGGGTGTCAACGTGCTGGTCAAGCAGTTCCTCCAGCAGCCGGTCACCCATGAGGCCGACTCGGTGCAGTCACCGGTCGCGGCCATGGACCACCACGTGCTGCATCTCGCCCGCGAGCACCGGGTGCCGGTGCTGGTCGACCTGGCCAGTGCCCCCGGTCGCACCGTCGTCTTCACCCGCACCAAGCACGGCGCCAAGGCGCTGGCCCGCCAGCTCAACCGCAGCGGCGTCCCCACGGTCGAACTGCACGGCAACCTCAGCCAGAACGCCCGGACCCGCAACATGGATGCCTTCCACTCGGGCCGCGCGACCACGTTGGTAGCCACCGACATCGCCGCGCGCGGCATCCACGTCGACGACGTGGCGCTGGTCGTGCACGCCGACCCGCCCGCCGAGCACAAGGCCTACCTGCACCGTTCGGGACGTACGGCGCGCGCCGGGGCCGCCGGCACCGTGGTCACGCTGATGACCCAGGAGCAGGTACGCGACGTCCGCGACCTGACCCGGGCGGCCGGCATCAAGCCGACCATCACGCAGGTCGACGGTCCACGCCACCCGATGCTCACCACGCTCGCTCCCGGCGAGCGGGTCCTGGTCGCCGGCGGCCTCGCGGTCCCGGCGGACGAGCCGAGGGCCTCCACCGGCGGCGGCCGTGGCGGGCGCAACCGGCGCCGGTCGGGCGCCCGGCCGCAGGGTGGCGGTCAGCCGCAGGGCGGCAGCAAGCGGCAGGGTGGCGCCAAGTCGCAGGGTGGCGCCACGTCGCAGGGCGGCGCCAAGTGGCAGGGTGGGGCCACGTCGCAGGGCGGCGGACAGGCTCGCTCGGGTGGCCAGCGGCGTCGTCGGCCGGCCTCGTCGTCGGGTACCTCCGGTCGTGGCCACAGCGCGGCGTCGTTCAGCACCGGTCGCCGCTGAGCCCCTGCCTAGGATCGGCCCGATGAGCCGGTTCCAGCTGTGGGTGCGCCGGGCGCTCTGGGACGTCGTACCCCGCGACCACCGCCAGGAGCCGCGCGAGCTGCGGCGCCGGCAGCTGGTCACGGTCGGCTTCGTGGTGCTGGGCGCCGTGGTGCTCGGGCTGTCGCTGCGGATCGAGCCGGGCAGTCGGTGGTTCTACCCGGCCACGTTCGGGCTGGCCGCGGTGTGGGTCGTCGGGGCCTTCGCATCCGGTCCGCTGCACCTGGGTCGGATCGCCGTACGCGATCGGCACGCCCGGCCGATCCTGACGCCGATCGTCATCGGTCTCGGGCTGGCCGCCGTCTTCGTGGCCGGCGCCTACCTCGTCCGTACGGTCGCCGCCCTCGACCGACTCGAGGGCCAGGTCGTCTCGATCATCGACTACGCCGACCAGGGCTCGCTGCCGCTCCTGATCGTGATCACCGCGGTCAACGGAGTCGCCGAGGAACTGTTCTTCCGCGGTGCGGCGTACGCCGCCATCACCCGCAACCCGGTGTTCTGGACGACCATCGCCTACGCCGTGGCGACCCTCGCGACCGGCAACGTCATGCTCTCGTTCGCCGCGTTACTGCTGGGTGCGGTCGTCGGCCTCGAACGCCGCGCCAGCGGCGGCATCCTCGCCCCGATCCTGACCCACTGCACCTGGTCGCTCACCATGCTCGTCGTACTGCCGCTGGTCTTCTACTGAGTCGCGGGCATCGGGGGTAGTCCGTGACGGACGGGCCCCTGTTTGTTCAGAAGTGGGGCCCAAACGTCACGGACTATCCCGATTTCTCTTCGGCGATCGCGCGCTCCACGGCCTCGCGATAGGCGAGGGGCTCGCCCGGCACGATGTCCTGGATGCTGTAGTCGGTCTGCACGACCTCGGTGCTCATCGAATCGATGAGGTTGCTGGCGGTGGTGGAGTCGACGTTGGTGACCAGCCGGATCCAGTACGACGAGAGGCGCGGGGTCAGCACCGGCACGGTCACGATCGGCACCCGCCGGCTGTTGATGACCTCGGCCGCCTGTTGGAGCATCTCGACGTAGGTGAGCCGGTCGGCCCCGCCGATCTCGTAGACCTCACCGAACGTCTTCTCGACGCCCACGACACCGGCGAGGTAGCGGATCACGTCGTCGATGGCGATCGGCTGCGTGCGGGTGTCGGCCCACCGCGGGACCACCATCGCGGGCAGGTTCTTCACCAGTTGTCGGGTCATCTCCCACGAGATGCCGCCGGCGCCGACCACGATCGCGGCGCGCAGCACGGTGACGGGTACGCCGGAGCTGCCGAGCAGCCGTTCCACCTCGCGACGCGAGCGCAGGTGGGGTGACAGCTCCTCGTCGTCCTTGCCCAGCCCGCCCATGTAGACGATCTGGCGGACCCCGGCCGCGGCCGCAGCGAGCCCGAAGTCCCGCGCGGCGTCGGCGTCCTTGCGCTCGAAGTCGTTGTCGTCGAGGGAGTGCACGAGATAGACAGCGACGTCGACGTCCGTCATCGGCTCGGCCAGCGTGCCGGGGTCGGAGACATCGCCCTCCACCGGCTCGCCGGGCCCGGCGTAGTCGTCGGGGTGGCGGGTCATCGCCTTGACCCGATGGCCATCGTCGTCCAGGGCGCGCACCAGCCGGCTGCCGATGAAACCGGTGGCACCAGTCACCAGCACGCAGAGGCTCTCGTCGCTCATCCGGCAGATCCTAGGGACACAGGTGGAGGTACCCGCTCAGCGGCTACGTCGTGCGATGCCCTCGCGTTTGGTCTCGTCCATCCCGGCTTCGTACGCCGAGACCAGCGCCGCGATCGAGAGCGGCTTGATCTTCTCGACCACCTGGCGCACCGTCTCCGGCGAGGCGCCCTGGTCGCGGTAGACCGGCCAGACGAGGGTGCGGAACACCTCGTACAGCTCCTGGGCCACCTCGCGGCCATGGCGCGCGTAGAGGTCCGAGGCGGCAAGCGCGGCCTCGACGGGGAAGCCGAGGTCGAGCAGCCCCAGGCCGACCGAGAGCTGCGAGACCGCCACCTGCCATCGCTCGACCTTGCGAGGGCCGCTCGGGAGCGGGAATACCACGCCCAGCGCCGCCAACGTGCGCAGGTCGTCGTCGGACAGGTCCCGACCCGCGCGCGTCGAGAGCTCGGCGCGAGACATCTCGATCGGGCGCTCGACGTCCCAGGGCGCGAGCATGGTGCGGGCCAGCGCGAGATCCTCGGGGGTGGCGTCGGCGGGGATCCCGGCGACGTACCGCTCGATCGCTGAGAGCGTGAAGCCGTGGCTCTGCAGCTCCTGCACCAGTTCGAGCCGGCCCACGTGGTCGGGCGTGTAGAAGCCGGACCGGCCCTTGCGGATCGGTGGCGGCACCAGCCCGCGCGAGGTGTAGAACCGCACGTTGCGCACGCTCATGCCGACGCGCTCGCAGAGCTCGTCGAGCGTCAGGAGCTGCGCGTCGTCACCCACGTCCCTGACAGTACTGCTGTCAGGGACATGGGCGAGAAAGCTCAGGGCCGTGCGGTGACCAGGCGGTTGGCCGTGAGCTCGGCGCCGCTGGCCTTGGCAAGTCGGGCTATGTCACACCCGGCAGCCCTTGACCGTGACAGCATCGCTGTCACAATCGAAGGTATGGCCGAAGCATTCGTGTACGACCACCTCCGCACTCCGCGTGGCAAGGGCAAGGCCGCCGGTTCGCTGCACGAGGTGAAGCCGGTCGACCTGGTGGTCGGCCTGATCGATGAGGTGCGGGAGCGCAACCCCAGCCTCGACACCACGCTCATCGACGACGTCGTCCTCGGCGTCGTCTCGCCGATCGGTGACCAGGGTGGTGACATCGCCAAGACCGCGGCCTTGGCGGCAGGACTCCCCGAGACGACCGCGGGTGTTCAGCTCAATCGCTTCTGTGCATCCGGGCTCGAGGCGGTCAACCAGGCGGCCTCGCGGGTGCGTGGTGGGTTCGAGCAGTTGATCCTGGCTGGTGGTGTGGAGTCGATGAGTCGGGTGCCGATGGGTTCGGATGGTGGGGCGTGGGCCTCTGATCCGGCGACGGCGTTGACGACGGGGTTCGTGCCGCAGGGGATCGGTGCGGATCTGATCGCGACGTTGGAGGGCTGGTCGCGTGATGATGTGGACGCGTTTGCTGCGGAGTCGAACCACCGAGCGGCGAAGGCGTGGGCCAACGGCTACTTCGACAAGTCCGTCATCCCGGTCCGGGACCTCAACGGTGTGGTGGTCCTCGATCACGACGAGCTGATCCGCCCCGACACGACGCCCGAGGGGTTGGCGGGGCTCAAGCCGTCGTTCGCTCAGTTGGGTGCCGATGCCGGGTTCGACGACGTGGCGCTGGAGAAGTACCACTGGGTGGAGAAGATCAACCACGTCCACCACGCGGGGAACTCCTCGGGGATCGTGGATGGTTCGGCGTTGGTGGTGATCGGCAGCGAGCAGGTCGGCCAGCAGCTCGGCCTGACCCCGCGGGCCCGGATCATCTCGGCGGCGGTCTCGGGTGCGGACCCGACGATCATGCTGACTGGCCCGGCGCCGGCGGCTCGTAAGGCGCTCGCCCTGGCGGGGCTGGAGACCAGCGATATCGACCTGTTCGAGATCAACGAGGCGTTCGCTGCGGTCGCGATGCGGTTCATGCGCGACATGGGGATCGGCCCGGAGATCACCAACGTCAACGGTGGCTCGATCGCGATGGGTCACCCGTTGGGTGCGACCGGCGCGATGATCCTGGGGATCTTGATCGACGAGCTCGAACGGCGCGACCTCCGCCGCGGCCTGGCCACGCTGTGCGTGGGCGGCGGCATGGGCATTGCCACCATCGTCGAACTCGTCTGACTCGCCTCAGCCAACCTAGACAAGGACTTTCACAGCTGATGAGCACCACCACCGAGCAGCAGAGCGCCGTGCAGTACGAGCGGGACGCCGATGGCATCGTCACGCTGACCCTCGATGACCCGACGGCCGGCGCCAACACGATGAACCAGCTCTACATCGACTCGATGGCCGCGGCCGTTGACCGGCTCTACACGGAGTCGCAGGACGTGACCGGCGTGGTCGTGACCAGCGGGAAGAAGACCTTCTTCGCCGGGGGCGACCTCAAGGGCTTCGTGACGACCACGCGCGCCGATGCGCAATCGGTCTTCGAGCTCTGCGAGCGGGTCAAGGCGACGTTGCGTCGGTTGGAGACCTTCCCTAAGCCGGTGGTGGCGGCGATCAACGGGGCTGCGTTGGGTGGTGGGCTGGAGATCCCGTTGGCGTGCCAGCATCGGATCGCGGTCGAGGGTGGCTATGACATCGGGTTGCCCGAGGCGAGTCTGGGTCTGCTGCCCGGTGGTGGTGGGGTGACTCGGACGGTGCGGATGTTCGGGATCCAGACGGCGTTGATGGAGGTGTTGTTGCAGGGCACCCGGTTCAAGCCCGCGGCGGCGTTGGAGAAGGGGCTGGTCGACGAGTTGGTCGCCACCCGCGAGGAGTTGGTGCCGGCGGCGAAGGCGTGGATCAAGGCCCACCCCGAGGCCGTGGCGAACCCGTGGGACGCGCCGGGGTACAAGATGCCCGGCGGGACCCCGAAGAGCCCGGCGTTGGCAGGGTTCCTGCCGGCGTTCCCCGCCCTGTTGCGCAAGCAGCTCAAGGGCGCGGACTACCCCGCGCAGAAGGCGATCCTCTCCGCCGCGGTCGAGGGTGCGCAGGTCGACTTCGAGACCGCCTCACGGATCGAGTCGCGCTACCTGACGAGCCTGATCGTCAACCAGGGGTCGAAGAACATGATCCAGGCGTTCTTCTTCGACCTCCAGGCCATCAACGCCGGCAAGCTCCGCCCCCAGGGCATCGAGCCCTACCAGGCGACCAAGGTCGGGGTCCTCGGTGCGGGGATGATGGGCGCCGGGATCGCCTACGTCTGCGCCCGCGCCGGGATGGAGGTCGTCCTCAAGGACGTCACTGTCGAGAACGCCGAGCACGGCAAGGGCTACTCAGAAAAGCTGCTCGACAAGGCCATCAGCCGCGGCAAGAGCACGGAGGAGAAGAAGGCCGAGCTGTTGGCCCGGATCACCCCGACCGCGGACCCGGCCGATCTGGCCGGCTGCGACCTGGTCATCGAGGCCGTCTTCGAGGACCCCTCCCTCAAGCACCAGGTCTTCGCCGAGGTGCTGCCGCACGTGAACCCCGATGCGTTGTTGTGTTCCAACACGAGCACGTTGCCGATCACCGAGCTCGCCACCGGTGTCGACCGGCCCGAGGACTTCATCGGGCTGCACTTCTTCTCCCCGGTCGACAAGATGCCGCTGGTCGAGATCATCAAGGGCACCCAGACCTCTGATGTGGCGTTGGCCAAGGCCTACGACGTGGTCCAGCAGATCAAGAAGACCCCGATCGTGGTCAACGACAGCCGCGGGTTCTACACCTCCCGGGTGATCGGGTACATGGTCAACGAGGGGATGGCGATGCTCGCCGAGGGCGTGCACCCCTACTCCATCGAGCGGGCCACCACCCAGGCCGGCTACCCCGCCCCGGTGCTGCAACTCTCCGACGAACTCAACCTCGAACTGATGGCCAAGATCGAGAAAGCCACCCGCGAAGCCGCCGGCCCGTCCTACCGCCCGCACCCCGGGACGGCCGTGGTGGCCACGATGCTCGAGGCCGGGCGGGCCGGTCGGCTGCGCGGGGCCGGGTTCTACGACTACGACGAGAACGGCGTCCGCGGCTCGATCTGGGCCGGACTGGCCGACCTGTTCCCACCCGCCGACCGGCAGATTCCGCTGCGCGACATCAAGGACCGGATGCTGTTCGCCGAGGCCCTCGAGACCGCCAAGTGCTTCGAAGAGGGAGTCATCGAATCCGCGGCCGCAGCCAACATCGGCTCCATCATGGGCATCGGGTTCCCACCCATGACCGGTGGCGCCGCCCAGTTCATGGCCGGCTACCAAGACCCGAGCGACCCCGACGGCCCGATCGGACTGACCGCCTTCCTCACCCGCGCCGACCAGCTCGCCGAGGCCTACGGCGACCGCTTCCAGCCCACCCCGTGGCTGCGTGAGCTAGCTGCCAACGGCGGCACCTTCCCCGCCTAGTTACAAGGGGGGTGACCCGCCCGAGCGTGTCGGACGGGTCGTCGCCGGCTCGGGCTCAGTGGTGAGCTGACTCGAACCAGGGGTGGCGCAGGTCGTAGAACCTCGCGCCGCGCATGGCGTACTCGAGCTCCGCTCGTACCTCCTCCGGCGGCATCACGGTCTCGCCCTTGCGGGCGCTCTCCTCGTCGCGGAACGCCACGGTCTCGGTGTAGGTGCCGTCGGGCTCGATGGCGAGCGTGGCGCCGAGGATGTCGGGCCGCATCTCGTGCAGCAGCTGCGCGTCGGTCATCATGGCGCGCAGCCGTGACGGGTCGTCGACCTTGCCCCGGATGACCTGCACGAAGCCGGCTTCGTCCGAGCCTCCGTCGAAGAGCAGCGTGACGTCGTCGCTGTCGTGGAACTCGACGGGACCGTCGAAGAGCGACGCCATCCGCTCCGCCCACGCGCCTTGCTCGGGTCGCTGGGAGTTGGCCTCCGCGGCCGCCCGGTCCTCGAAGCGGACCACACCGACGAACTGGCCGTCGTCGGTGAAGCCATAGGTGCCGCCGAGCCAGCCGTCCGCGCCCGGACTCAGCCGCTCGCGCCACTCGTCGGCCAGCGCGTGCATCTCGTCCTGTCGGGTGCACCTGCCCTGGATGATCTGGATGAACACAGTGGGCCTCCTCTGCTTACAGGCGGCCGCCTTCCCGAGGGGGGTGGTCGTCGGTGTCCGCCAACGACGCTACGACTGCCGTCGGCGCCGGTCCATAGCGAAGTCGGGGGGTCCTCCGATCGGTCAGGTTTGGGCTGACGCGGCCGGTGAAGTTCGCGATTCCCCCGCGCGCCGCGCCGCGCGCGGGGAGGATTGGCGGGTGGACAGTCGTGTGCCCGTCGTCGACGTGAAGAGCCTGCACGTGCGCTTCGGCCAGGTCGAGGCCGTCGCGGGCGTCGACCTCGCGGCGTACGCCGGCAACTCGACGGCGCTCCTGGGGCGCAACGGTGCTGGCAAGTCGACCACGATGCGGGTCCTCGCGGGCGTCGTACCGCCCACCGCGGGCAGCGCGATCGTGGCGGGCTATGACGTCCGCACCCACCCGCTGGAGGTGAAGCGGGCTGTCGGCTACTGCCCGGACGTCGGCGGCCTGGTCCCGCGGGCGACCCCGTGGGAGCACCTTCAGTTGTCCGCGCGGCTGCGTCGCCTCGACAACTGGGAGGACCGCGCGCGGGACCTGCTCGAACGGTTCGAGTTGGGCGACGTCGCGCACCGCGTCACCACCGGCTTCTCCCACGGCATGGGCCGTCGGCTCTCGGTCTGCCTGGCCGCGCTGCACGAGCCGCAGGTACTCCTGCTCGACGAGCCCTTCGACGGCGTGGACCCGATCGGTGTCGAGGCCACCCTCGACGTCGTCAACGACGCGCGCTCCCGCGGCGCGTGCGTGCTGGTCTCCACCCACCTCCGCGAGCTCGCCGTCGAGGCCTGCTCGTCGGTGCTCGTCCTGCGTGGTGGCGCCCAGGTGGCCACCGCGACCGCGGGCGACATGGCCGGCGAGGAGGGGGCGCGTGCCTACCGCAGCCTCCTGGACTGACCTGCACCCGCGGGAGGTCGGTCGCTCGGTCCGCGACGTCGCGCACCTGATCGCCTTCCGCACGTCCGCCGTACGCCGTCCGCGCGCCTTCGCCGTGATCGCTGCGGTCTTCGTCGGCTGCACGGCGGCGGCCTCAGGCGTGCCGGCGTTCCTCGAGGGCGCGGGCAGTTACGACGGCTACTCCCTCGATGCGCTGACCCTGCTGCCCAGCGCGATGGCCGGGTTCATGCTCCTCGCGATCGCTTCGGCGGTCGCGTCCGGCGGTGGCCGCGAGCTGCTCAACCGCGAGCACGGAGTCGCGTTCGCGGTCAGCCCCACCACCGACCATCTTGGCGCGCTGCTCCTGGCACCGCTCAACATCGCGTGGCTGCTGCAGGCGTGGGTGCTGCTCGGTGCGACGTCGTACGGCGTGCAGCGGGGATTCTTGCCGTTCGCCCTGATCGGCATCGTGCTCTGGATCGCCCTGGCCACCGCGATCGGCCAGGTCCTTGCCTGGACCGTCGAGGCCATCCGGCGTCGTCACCACGGCATTGCCATCGTCCGCGGCATGGCGGTCGTGCTGTTCGCCGTCGCGGTGCTGCTCCAGCTGTCGGGCAAGCTCGGCACACTGCTCGATGCTTTCCCCACCACGACCCTGGCCGCCGGCCTGGTCAACGGCTTCGGTGGCCGGTGGGGCGTCTCGGTGGCGGTCGAGATCCTGCTCATCCTCTTCGTCGTCGCACTCGGCGCCATCCCGGCCCACTTCGCCGCCCGCCGCGCGCCCCGCGACGAACTGCGCGTGGAGTCGGGCAACTACCCGGCCCGCCGCCTGCCGCGATCGCCGCTGGCCGCGCTCGTGCGCACCGATCGCGGTTCGGTCTGGCGCGCGGTGCCGATGCGTCGGGGCCTCGCCGTCCTCGCGATCGGCCCCGGCATCGTGGCACTCGCGGGCGGCCTCGATTGGTCGCAGATGACGATCCTCCCGGGTCTGGTCGCATCCGGTGGCGCGCTGCTGTTCGGCGTCAACGCGTGGTGCCTCGACGCGCGCGGCGGCCTGTGGCGCGAGAGCCTCCCGGTCGGTGCCGCAACGGTCTTCGCCGCGCGCGCCTGGGTGCTCGCGGAGTTCCTGCTCGCGGCGTCGTTCGTCACGCTCGTCCTGGCCGGACTCCGCGCCGGGCTGCCGAGCCCGTCCGAGCTGACCGCCCTGCTGTGCACCTGGGTGGTCGTGGTCCTCCAGGTCGTCTCGTCGTCGATGCGCTGGTCGTCGCGGCGCCCGTTCGCGGTGGACCTGCGCTCGGCCCGCGCGACGCCCGCGCCGCCGCTGGTCATGGTCGGCTACTCGACCAAGCTGGCCGTCACCACCACGCTGACCAGCCTGATCTTCTCGGGGCTGGCGCGCACGCCGTACCCCGAGGTCTCGATCCTCGTCGCGTCGCCGTTCTTGGTGTGGTCGCTGGTGCGGCTGCTGCACGCGCGCGACTCCTGGACCGATCCGGTCCAACGTGCCACCGTCGTGACCACGGTCGCGGGATGAACAACGAGTCGGAGAGAATGCGGTTCCCATGGGAGTCCTGATGCTGGTCCGCCACGGCCAGGCGTCGTTCGGAGCGGACGACTACGACGTGCTGTCCTCACGCGGGGTCCGGCAGAGCCGACGGGCCGCGGAGATCCTGGCCGGGTACGGCGTCACGCCGACGACCCTGATCCACGGCGGCATGCGCCGCCAGCGCGAGACCGCGGAGCAGATGCTCAACGGCGCGCCGGCATGGGAGCTGCCGATCGACGTCGACGAACGGTGGCGCGAGGTCGACCACCTCGCGGTGATCAACGCCTACCCCGCGCTCACTGACGCCGACCGCGCCCTCCTCGAGCCCGGGAGCACCGACGCGCGGGCCTTCCACGAGCTGTACACCAAGGCAACGTCTCGGTGGGCATCTGGGCTCTACGACTCCGACTACCCGGAGTCGTTCGCCGCGTTCATCGCGCGGGTCCGCGACGGCATCGGCCGGGCCGGCCGCGCGGCCGGCGAACGCCGTACCGCCGTCGTCGTCACCTCGGGCGGACCCATCGCAGCCGCCTGCGCCATGCTGACCGCGGTGGGCGAGGAGCCACGCAAGCTCGCGGCCGCCTGGGCGCGGTTCAACGCCGTCATCGTCAACGCCTCAGTCACGCGGGTGGTCGTCGGCTCCTCCGGAGCGCGGCTGATGACCTTCAACGAACATGCGGCGCTGGAGCGGGAGTTGGTCACGTACCGCTAGCGCCGAGTTTCGTCGGTCAGCCGACAAAACTCGATCCTGGACGACGAAACTGCGTCGTCCAAGCGCGAGTTTCGTCGGTCGACCGACGAAACTGGACGGCGCCGAGATCCACTCGCCTCAGGGCACCAGGACGAGCCGGCCAGCGGTCTCGCCGGACGCCTGGCGTCGCCAGGCGTCGGCGGCGTCCTCGAGCGGGACGACCTCGTGTGCGACGGAGAGCCGACCGGCTGCCGAGTGGCCGGCTACGACCTGCATGGCCTCGACCTTCTGGTCACGGGTCAGCGCGTTGTTGGTGTAGCCGAGCAGGTGCAGCGAGCGGCTGCGGATCGTCGAGGAGTCCAGTGGGCAGCGTTCGTCCGCGGAGCCGCCCAGGTTGACCAGCCGGCCGCCGGCACGCAGGCATCTCAGCGCCGCCGCCGCGGGGATGCCGAAGAGCGGGTCGAGCACGAGGTCGACCGGCCCTTCCGCCGCGGCACCGAGCCGGTCGGCGAGCTCCGCGACGTCGTCGGGATCGTCGACGTCGAGCTCGACGACGGCGTCCGCTCCGGCGGCCAGCGCGCGCTGCTGCCCGGCGTGCGAGCGGGCCGCACCGACCACCCGCGCGGCGCCGTGGAGCCGGGCGAGCTGGACCGCCGCCTGACCCACCACACCGCCCGCGCCGAGCACGACCACCGTCTCGCCGGCGGCGAGCTCGCCGCGCCAGGTGAGTGCCATGAAGGCCGCGATCGCCGACAGTCCGAGCGCGGCCACCTCGGTCGGCTGGACGTCGGCGGGCAGGGTGACGAGGTCGGCCTCGGGTACGGCGGCCGCGCCGGCCATACTTCCGTCTCCCGGGGCCATGCCGGCCGACAACGGGAACCACACGGCCCGGCCGTCGACGGTGCCGACGCCCTGCACTCCGGGGACGTACGGCGTGCGGGGGACGCCGAAGTACGAGCGGCCCGAGGCGCACAGCAGGTCCAACGGCGTGATCGGTGCCGCGGTGACCTGGATCAGCACCTCGCCCGAGGCTGGGGTCGGGTCGTCGCGGTCGACGACGGTGGGTGGCTCGCCGGCAGTGTGCAGCTCGACCGCGCGCATCACGACGTCCTCACCCCACAGGCTGGAGCACGAAGTCGTAGGTGGCCGACACCCACGGCACCAGGCTCGTCGCGCCGTCGGGTGTCGGCCCCGGCTCGTGGTGCTCGTAGCCGACGACCAGCTCCTGCTTGGTGCCGAAGACGACGTCGCTGTCGAGGTACTCCGCGCCCTCCTCGAACAGGTGGGTGATCAGCGGCCGGAAGCCCGGGACGTTGAGCAGGAAGTGCACGTGCGCCGGGCGGAAGTGGCTGATCTCCGTCTGCCGGATCAGCTGGCCGACGGGACCGTCCATCGGGATCGAGTAGCCCTTCGGGGCGATCGTGCGGATGCAGTAGGTCCCGTCCTCGCGGGTGGTGTACTTCGCGCGGAGCCGGGCCTCCTCGACCGGGAGCTGCGCCTCGTACGCGCCGTCCTCGTCGGCCTGCCAGACGTCGAGGATCGCGCCGGACACCGGCGTACCGTCGAGGGAACGGACGGTGCCGCTGACGAAGAGCGGCACGCCCGGCAGCTCCTCGGACATGTCGGCGGCGTACTCCAGCTCGGGCGACCCGTCGATGTGGAACGGGCCGAGCACGGTGGCCGGCGTCGCGCCCCGGTCGAACCGATGGTTGAGCTGGACCACGAGCATCGAGAGGCCCAGCACGTCGGAGGCGAGGATGAACTCTTCGCGCTTCTCGTCGCTGATCTGTCCGGTCGCCTTGAGCCACTGGATCGCGGCCATCCACTCGGCTTCGGTCAGCCGGGTCTCGCGTGCGAAGTCGTGGAGGTGCTGGATGAGACCGGTGAGCAGCTCGCGGGTGCGGGCATCGTGGGCGGTGGCCCAGCGTGCCTTCGCCAGCTCGGTGATGTTGTCCTCGGTGACCAGCTGCATGGGTTCCTCCTGATCAGGTGTGGTGCGGAAGCGGGTCCGGGGCCACGGGGCGGTTGTGCAGGTCGACGGAGAGGAAGACCTCGTTGGCGACCGGGTGCCGGATCTCCTCGGCGAGCTGGCCGATGAGCCCGGCGGTCCGGGCGAGCAGAGCGAAGCCGCGCAGCAGCTCCATCGGCAGCGACAGGTCGGCGAGCGCGGCGCCGCATACGCCGGCGCCGTTGAGCGGCAGCCTCTTGCCGAGGACCTCCGGGTGCACGCGGCCGATCGCCTCGAACAACGCGAGGTGCGGGCCGAACTGTCCCTCCTCGCGCGCGATCTCGAACAGTCGCGGCGTGCGGGGGTCGCCGTCCTTGTGCACGTGGTGCCCGAGCCCCGGGACGAAGGCGCCGGCCTCGCGCTGACGCCGTACGACGTCGAGCGCCACGCCGTCCCAGAATGCTGCACCGTCGAGACTTTCGGCAGGCGCGTCCAGCCCGTCGATCCCCTCGATCCCCTCGATGACGTCGTGGAGGAAGCGGCCACAGTCCTCGGTCACGCCGAGGAACCGTGAGCCACCGCCGAGCAGCCCCGCCGCGAGCGCGCCCTGGACCGAGTCGGGCGCGGAGAGGTAGGTGAGCCGGGTGACGATCGCGGTGGGTGTGAACCCGTGGTCGGCGAGCGCGGCGAGCACCGCCTCGAAGACCCGCACCTCGCCTGGCTCGGGACGACGCTGGGTGGCCAGCCAGAAGGCCAGCTCGCCGAAGCCGACGTTGCCCATCACGTCGCGCGCGAGGTCCTGCCCCAGCAGCGTGATCGTCTCGCGGCTGGAGGCGCCCAGCGCGGTGGGATAGCTGCCGGCCCGGTCGCCCGTCGGGTCGCTCACGCGTCCTCCTCCGGGGGCGCGGTCGACAGCCAGGCCCGCACTTCGGCGCCGTGCTCGTCGAGTTCGGGTGGTGGCAGCGTGTAGTCGACCGGGGTGGCCGAGAACCGGATCGGGTGGCGGGTCGTGGGCAGCGCGCGGTCGCCTTCGCCGACCTCGATGATCGGTTCGAGGCCGAATCGCTCGGCCGCGGCGAACCCGCCGTCGATGGTGTTGATCGGGCCGCAGGGGATCCCAGCGGCAGTGAGTACGTCGAACCACTCCTGCGCCGTACGTCGGGCCAACTGCTCCTCGAGCAGTGGTCGCAACGCGTCGCGGTTGGTGGTGCGGTCGCCGTTGTGCAGGAACCGTTCGTCCTCGGCGACCTCCGGGATGCCGAGCGCTCCACAGAGGCGCTGGAACTGTCGGTCGTTGGCGGCGATCACGATCAGGTCGTGGTCCGCGGTAGGGAACGGCTCGTAGGGGAACACGCTCGGGTGCGCGTTGCCCATCCGGTAGGGGACGACACCCCCGGCCGCCCAGGCAGAGCTGTGATTGACCAGGCCGGTCAGCGCCGAGGACATGAGGTTGACCTCGACGTGTTGGCCTTCACCCGTGGCGTCGCGATGGCGCAGGGCGCCCAGGATGCCGATCACCGCGTGGTTGCCCGCCATCACGTCGAAGACCGAGATCCCGGCCCGGTAGCCGGGCCCGTCCGGCGAGCCGGTGAGGCTCATCAGCCCGGACATCGCCTGGACGAGCAGGTCGTAACCGGGCATCTCGGCGCCGGCGCCCGAGCCGAAACCGCTGATCGAGGCGTAGACGACACCGGGGTTGTCGCGGCGTACCGACTCGAAGTCGAGGCCGAACTTCGCCATCCCGCCGGGGCGGAGATTCTGGATCAGCACGTCCGCGCGCCGGGCCAACTCGCGAGCCGCTGCGACATCGTCCGCCTCGCGGAGGTCGAGCACCACGGAGCGCTTGCCGCGATTGATGCCGAGGTAGTACGTCGAGATGCCCTCGCGCTGAGGTGGTGTCCAAGAGCGGGTCTCGTCGCCGCCGGGACCTTCGACCTTGACGACGTCCGCACCCAGGTCGGCGAGCAGCATCGTCGCGTAGGGGCCGGCGAGGACCCGCGAGAAGTCCGCCACGAGCAGGCCGTCGAGCGGTCCTGTCATCGTCGTGCCCTCCTTCGATGACCGGTATGCGGACAGTCGTCCGTTTTGATCATCCCACGACGCGGGGCAGGCTCCGCAACCGGTCGAGATCCGCGCCGATGTCACTGGCGGTGCGCAGCAGGAGCGGGAGATGGTGGTCGACGAGCCGCTCGACGGTGGTCTCCGCGGCGTGGGTGTTGACGTTGACCGAGGCCACGACCCGCTCGCCGTCGTTGACGGGCGCGGCGATCGAGCGGATGCCGAGGGCCAACTGCTGGTCGGTCATCGCCCAACCGCGAGCCCGCACCTGCCGCAGCTCGGCGTCGCGCTCGCGCTTCGATGGCTGCCACAGCGGCGTCAGTCCGGAGCGGGTCGGCTCGGCGAGTACGGCGTCGAGCTCGGCGCCACTCAACTCGGCCAGCAGCACCTTGCCGAGCGAGGTCTGCAGCGCCGGGAACCTGGTGCCGACCTGGACCGAAAGCCCTACGATCTTGGGGACTGCGGCGCGTGCGACGTAGACGATGTCGGAGCCGTCGAGCTGTGCGATCGAGCACGACTCACGGGTCTGAGCGGACAGCTCCTGGAGGTGCGGACGCGCGACGTCCCACAGCCCCTGCGACCCGACGTACGCCGTCCCGAGGTCGAGCACCCGAGGTGTCAGCATGTAGCGGGAGCCGTCGGCGCGGACGTAGCCGAGCTCGACCAGCGTGAGCAGGATCCGGCGCACCGTGGGCCGGGCGAGGCCGGTGGCAGTGGCCAGTTCGCTCAGCGACATCGCCTCGCGCCCCGGCTCGAAGGCGGTGATCACCTCCAGCCCGCGCGCCAGTGCCTCGATGAAGTCGGGGCCGGTGCCGGTGCGGGGCATGCGCCCACCCTCCCATGGCGAGGGAGTCGTTGACACGCCGTACCGGTCGGTCCAGAGTGTCAAATGTTCAATCAGTGACCGCCTAGCGGACGCACGTCCGCAACGGCGCGAGGCGAGGAGAGGCGAGATGGCCGACCAGGGTGTGCGACCGCCGGTGGTGCTGCGGGGTGCCACGGTGCTGGTGATGGACGACGCGAAGGCGGTGCTCACCGGTGCCGACGTCCTCACCGACAACGACAAGATCGCTGCGGTCGGCCCGAGCCTCGCCGTACCCGAGGGCACCGTCGAGATCGACGCATCGGACGGCATCGTGATGCCGGGCATGATCGACACCCACCGGCACATGTGGCAGACCGTGCAGCGCGGGTACGGCGCGGACTGGACCCTCACGCAGTACTTCGTCTACTACTACCTCGAGCACGGCAAGCGGTTCCGCCCCGAGGACATCCACGCGGGCAACCTGCTGGCGGCGGCGGAGGCGATCGACGCGGGCGTCACCACCTGCGTCGACTGGTCGCACAACAACCACACGACCGAGCACGCCGACGCCGCGGTCGACGCACTGCAGGCGATCCCCGGCCGGTTCGTGTTCGCCTACGGCAACATCCAGGCACCGCCGTGGGAGTGGAGCACCACGCCGGAGTTCCGCGACTTTGTCAACCGCCGGATCACCGGCGACGACATGCTCGGCTTCCAGATCGCCTTCGACATCCCGGGCGACCCGAGCTTCCCCGAGCAGGCGGCGTTCGAGGTGGCCCGCGAGCTCGGCGTACCCGTCACCACCCACGCCGGGGTCTGGGGCGCCACCAACGACGACGGCATCCGGTTGATGCACGAGCACGGCTTCATGACGCCGGAGTCGATCTACGTGCACGCCGCGACGTTGACGGAGGACTCCTACCAACGGATCGCCGGCACCGGCGGCTCGGTCTCCGTGGCGACCGAGAGCGAGCAGAGCGCCGGGCAGGGCTACCCGCCCACCTGGGCGATCCGCAAGCACGGCATCCCCGTCTCGCTGTCCATGGACACCAGCGTCTGGTGGAGCGGCGACCTGTTCAGCGCGATGCGGTCCACGCTGGGGGCGGACCGCTCGCGCGACCACTTGGAGGCACACGGCAACGGCGACACGGTCACCAACCACGCGCTCCGCGCGGAGCAGGTCGTCGACTGGGCGACCCGCGGTGGCGCGAAGGCGCTGGGCCGCGATGACTCGCTGGGCAGCGTCGAGGTCGGCAAGAAGGCCGACCTGGTGTTGCTCAAGAACGACGCGTCGCCGGTCTCCTTCCCGATCCTCAACCCCTACGGTCACGTCGCGTTCCAGGCGCAGCGCGGCGACGTGCACACGGTGCTCGTCGACGGTCGGATCGTGAAGCGGGACGGCCAGCTGGTCGGCGTCGACCTGGCCGCGATCCGGCGTCAGGTCGACTCGTCGCTCGACTACTTGCGCTCCGAGATGGGCGACGAAGCGTGGCAGCAGGGCATGCACCCCGACGTCCCCGAGGTCGCGCTGGTCGAGAGTCCCTACCAGTACAACGAGTTCCACGGCGCCGCCCCGGCCAGCAAGGCGCAGGACGACGGCGAAGGCGGCTGAGAGCGCAGATTCGAGGACAGGAGCGCACGATCGGGACGGCGTAGGACGTTCGGGGGCAGCCCAGACATGTGGCGGTGACAGATTGACCACCGCTAGGAGCCCTGAATGTCCCACCACACCGACGACCCCGATCTCGATTCCGCACTCGACCTGCTGCTCGCCTCCGCGCGGCTCGAGCACGAGACCCCCTGCGCTCCCTGCCGCGAGGCGGTCCGTGGTGTCACTGCCGTACGGCGGCCGCGCCGCCGTCGGATCGCGCTAGCCGGCGGCGCCGTCGCTGGTGTGCTGGCGGTGGGTGCGGGGACGGCCGCCGCGGCCGGCATCGACGTGCCGTTGATTGGTGGAGAGCCTGCCATCGGCACCATGCCATACGGCGGGTCGATCGGAGCGCCGGTGGTCGAGGCGCAGGACACGACCCATCTGACCTACGCACAGACCGTCAGCAACGGCTGGACGTGTCGGCTTACCTTCCAGTTCGATGTCGAGCCCGGATTCGAAGACGCACCGTCCACGGAGGCCGCCCGCCAGGCGTTCGCGACGGTCGACCTCAAATCGCTCGTCCCTGCACTCAAGGACGAGAACGGAGACGACCTCGCCGCGTGGCTGGACGGATCGCCTCCGGACAACCCCCAGATGCGTGAGGACTACAAGCGCCTGGCGGAAGTGGACTCACGTGATCCCAAGCTGGCGGCTGAGCGACTGGGGATCGCCTACTGGAACGCGTTCATGGACGCGGTCGCCACGTCCGTCTCGGACGACGTTGCCGCCCAAGGCTTCGAGAACGACCAGCACTGGGGGCTCTACGTTCCAGGCGACCTGGTGTGCGAGCCGCCAGCGGCGGGGGACGCCCAGTGACCGCCCCCGACGCTCTCGAGCAGCTGCTCGCCGCGAACACCGCGGACCTGCACGGCTATCTCCTCCGGCGCGTCGGCGACCCGCACGACGCGGCCGACGCACTGCACGACGTACTCCTCACGGCGGTCCGCCGGCGCGAGCAGGTGCCGAGTGACCCGCACGAGGGACGGCTCTGGCTGTTCGGGGTCGCCGCGAACGTCGACCGCAATCAGCGCCGCGCGCGATGGCGGCGCACCGCCCTCGCCCGCACCCTGATGGCTGACCCCACCAGGCAGGGCGACGACGCGGAGGACCCGGCCGGAGCGGCGGTCCGCGACGCGGTCGACGCGCTGCCCAGTGAACTCGCCGAGCTGGTACGGCTCCACCACTGGGAGGGGTTCGGGCTCGCCGAGGCGGCGACCATCCTCGGGATCCCGGCGTCGACCGCGCGGACGAGGTACGGCGCGGCGCGGCGCCGGCTCCGAGCCGCGCTGGCGGACCGCCTCGGCCCACCGCCGGAACCCGACCGACCGCAGGGGCCACCAGCCACGATCTCTGCTTAGGCTCCATCCGTGGGCGACCAGGCGACGAACGCACTCGTCGCGGTCGCCCTCGGGTCGGTGCTCGCGGTCCTGCTGCTGATCCCGACCGCGGCGGTGCAGTACCGCCTCGACGGCCGGCTGGGGCCGCTCGACCTCGCCATCCTGGTGACGTCCGCGATCTACGCGCTCGCGATGTGGACGTACACGCTGCTGCCGATGCCCGTCGACGGCACCTTCGCGTGCAAGGGCAGCCAACTGCGGGTGCTCGGGTCGCTGGGCCTGATCCACGTGCCCGACCGCGGCGGGCCGCTGGCGCTGCTGCGCGAACCGGCGTTTCTGCAGATCGTCCTCAACGTCCTGCTGTTCGTCCCGCTCGGGTACTTCATCCGCGTCATCGCCCACCGCGGCGTGGTGGTCGCGACGCTCGCCGGGTTCGCGCTCTCGCTGCTGATCGAGCTGACCCAGCGGACCGGCGTCTGGCACCTGTACTCCTGCGCCTACCGCCTCTTCGACGTCGACGACCTCATCGTCAACACCCTCGGTGCCACGATCGGGTCGCTGCTCTCGCTCCTGGTCGTACGCCGTCGCCGTGGCGAGGTCGTGCTGCCGACGACGATCTCCTTCGGGCGCCGGCTGGTGGGGTTCGCCTGCGACGTGGTCTTCATCGCGCTCACGGGTGCGACTGCCGCGCTGGCCTACCGCGGCTGGGCGATCTACCTGCGCGACGTACCGCCGTCCGACCTGGACCACTCGGTGCAGGCCGCCCTGCAGTGGGGAGTCCCGTTCGCGGTCGAGGCGGTGCTGGTGCTCGGCTTCGGCCGGACCGTCGGGGAGTGGGTGGTCTCCCTGCACACGGTCCCGCGCCGGCGCGGACTGCTGCTCCCCGGTCGGCTGGTCAAGCTGGCCGTCGGCGTCGGGCCGATCTTCGTGCTCGCCCCGCTCTGGAACCAGGTCGTCGGCCCGGCCGCCATCGCTCTCCTCGCGGCGTACGCCGTCCTCACGATCGCCTTCGCCTGGCGTACCACCGACCACCGCGGTCTCAGCAACACCCTCGGCCACCTCGACCTGCGGATCGGTGACGACGCCGACGAGGACCCCATCGAGGCCCCACATCGGGATAGTCCGTGACGTTTGTGTGGGTCAGTCGACGACCAGACCCACACAAACGTCACGGACTATCCCGGCGGTGGCAGCTCGTCCTGCGCCTGGACCACCACGACCGTGCCGACGATCTTGTCGCTGAGGGTCTGGTTGCGGGGGTCCCAGAGCGGCCAGAACCAGCCGAGGTAGCAGACGAAGCTGTTGATGTAGTTGGTGAGCTGGCGCACGAAGCTCATCCCGGCGCCGATCGGCTCGCCACTGGTGGCACCCACCAAGCGGATACCCAGGACGGTCTTGCCGAGGGTGTACCCGGTGCGGCCCTGGCGGAACACGGCGTTCCAGAGGAAGAACGCGACGTACATGACACCGCCGAGGATGAAGAGCCACGTCACCTCGGGCCCGACCTCCGAGGTCTCCGAGACGACCCGGTTGCCGTACGGGTCGGTGGTCCACTGGAGCTGTTGGAGCAGGAGTACGTAGCCGAGGATTGCCGGGAATCCCGCGATCGTCCCGATCACCCCATCGAGCAGGCCGGCCAGAACGCGCCGCCCCCACGAGGCGTAGGCGACGCGCATCTTGGCGTCGGCCCCGTAGATCGCGCGGTACTGCTCCTCCGCGGTCAGCCGCCGGCCGCCGCCGTCCTGTACGACGCGGGCGGGGTCGTGCCATTGGCCGGCGACCGACGACGGGTTGGCGGGGTCGCGGTCCTTGTACGGCACGTAGTCACCGGGGCGGTAGCCCGCCGGGACCGGCGCCGGGCCGCGGGCGTCCTCGGGCATCGTCGACATGCCGGAACCGTAGGTCGGCGGGCGCCCGCGCGTAGGCAAAACTCGCAACTCCGGCCCGCCCACCGCGCTCGGCCTCAGCGGCCCCCGCCGTTCACACCCCGTGGTCGGGATGGATGCTGCGATTCTCGCCGCGACGGTTGGCGCCGTGGAGGTAGTCGCTGACGTAGACCTTGGGCAGCAGCTTGGCCACCGCGAGCGAGAGGTACATGACGGTATTGATCGCGACGAAGGTGGCGAGCACGGCCACGAAGGGCGAGGTCAGGAAGGTCTCCGGGAGGAGCACTCCCCACGTCTGGAGCAGCGGACCGGTCATCCGACTCGCTCCGCGATGGAGAGGTGCGACGGGGCACCGGCGACGTCGGTGTGCTCCCAGCTGGCGCTGCGGGCCAGCGAGATGTCGATGATGCCCTTGACGTAGACCACGTTGAGGAACATCGCGAAGACCAGTTCGGGGAACAGGGTGAGACCAAGAAGGCGGCCGGCCGGTCCGGCCCGCCAGACCGACACCACCCGCTCGACCAGGAAGACCAGCCCGATGCCCAGCCAGAACGGGACCCACACCCAGTGGTCCAGCGAGAGCACCATCAGGCCGATGAGCAGGAGGTACGAGCTGAGCGCGACGACGCCGTACCCGATGCCCAGTTGCTGCGCCCAGTAACGGAAGGTCTGTGGGGTCAGGCCGTAGGCGCCGAGGTTCTCCAGGGCGCCGCGCTGCCACCGAAGCCGCTGGACCCAGAGGGCCCGCCACGTCGGCATCACCTCGGTGACGACGGTGCAGTCGGGCGGCGAGATCATCAGCCCACCGAGCGACTTCAGCGCAAGCGTCAGCTCGTTGTCCTCGGTGAGCGCGACAGTGTCGTAGACGTCGCCGGGTACGCCGGGTAGGGCGTGTCCACGCTCGGCTGCGACCGTTCGCAGCGCTCGTGGCCGGAACATCGACGCCGTGCCGGTGAGGACGAAGACGCGACCACGACGCCGCTCCATCTCCCGTGCGTACCGGGCGTACTCGTTGCGCTGGAACTGCCCCAGCAGCCCCTTGCCCTGCTCGCCGTAGAACAGGCCGCCGATCGCCATCAGCGCCCGATCCGCCGACATCCGCCGCACCGCGGCCTCCAAGAACCCGTCGTCGAGAACCGTGTCGGCGTCCATCACCATCACGCAGTCGTTCTCACCCTGGCCGGGCAGCACCTCGCGCAGGACCTGGTTGAGCCCACCCGCCTTCTTGTGCCTGTTGTCGACCGTGCGGAAGACCTCGACGCCCAGGCGGAGGGCGATCTCCTCGGTGGCGTCGGTGCAGTTGTCGGCCACCACGATGACCCGTTCGGGACGATGCGACTGAGCGAGCAGTGACGAGAGCGTGTCGGCGATGCAAGCCGCCTCGTTGTGGGCCGGGACCAGGACGGTGACCGTGACCGGGCCGTGGAAGACCCCGCGCGTCTGGGCCATCACGATCTTGGGTGCCAAGGGCAGGAGGTGCAGGTCCTCGCTGCGGCGGGAGCGGTTCGTGATCCGGCGTTCGAGGAGCGCGACGCCCGCTGCGAACAGCAGCGCCAGGCCGGCGGCCATCAGCAACTCGCGTCGCGAGGGCGCCTGGGTGTCGTAGAAGACCTGCCAGATGCCTAGGACGAAGCCCTCCTGGGGAGCCCCACCTGCCTTCCGGTCGGTGGTGGAGACGGCCGACCACAACAACACCGCGCCGAGCAACGACGTACCGAGGATCAAGACACCTACCGCGCGCTGGAACCGTCCCATGACCTGCCTTTCGTCAGCGGTTCCAGGGTAGGAAGCGGGGCGCGATCGCGTGGTGCTTTCCGATGGATGCCGTCGAGATCACAGAGTTGCCGGCGGATATGCATACGGGGTATACATACCCGGTATCCACTGTCGAGCAGAGCACGATCATGGAGGCGCGATGTCGGTCCGCCAGGCACTGCTGGCCCTGCTGGAGCAGGGGCCGATGTACGGCTACCAGTTGCGTGCGGAGTTCGAACGGCGGACCGGGGCGACCTGGCCGCTCAACGTCGGGCAGGTCTACACGACGCTGACCCGGCTCGAGCGGGACGGGCTGGTCGCCGAGTCGGGCGACGACGGGGAGGGCCACGTCATCTACCGCGTCACCGATGCTGGTCGCGAGGTCGTGGCGACCTGGTTCACCACGCCGGTCGAGCGCACCCAGCCGCCGCGCGATGAGCTGGCCATCAAGCTCGCGCTGGCGGTCACCGTGCCGGGTGTCGACGTCGGCGGTGTGATCCAGCAGCAGCGGAGCGCGACCATCGCGGCGCTGCAGGACTACACCCGGCTCAAGCGGGCCCGGACCCCGGATGCGCACGACCCCCATGAGATGGCGTGGAGCCTGGTGCTCGACTCGCTGGTCTTCGCCGCCGAGGCCGAGGTCCGATGGCTCGATCACTGCGAGGCCCGGCTGCGTCGTGCGCAGGTCGAGCGCGATTCGTCTGCGGTGCCACAGGGCGCCGCAGCGGAGGAGTTGCAGACGAATCGGGAGGTACGCCGATGACCGCCGTACTCCACCTGGATGCCGTGACCCGGGTCCATGGTGAGGGTGAGACCGCGGTGCAGGCGTTGCGGAGTGTCTCGTTCGCGGCGCATGCCGGTGAGCTGGTGGCGATCATGGGTCCCTCGGGGTCGGGGAAGTCGACGCTGCTGACGCTGGCGGGTGGGTTGGACAGTCCGACCTCGGGCACGGTCTCGGTGGAGGGCACCGATCTGGCGTCGTTGGGGGCCAATGGTCGGGCGCGGATGCGGCGTACCTCGATCGGCTATGTGTTCCAGGACTTCAATCTGATCCCGGCGTTGACCGCGGCCGAGAACGTCGCGCTGCCCGGTGAGCTGGATGGGCAGAGCAGCCGTACGGCGCGCAAGCTCGCCCGGGCGGTGTTGGAGGAGGTCGGGATCGCGGAGTTGGCTGATCGGTTCCCCGACAACATGTCGGGTGGTCAGCAGCAGCGGGTGGCGATCGCGCGGGCGGTGGTCGGTGAGCGGCGGTTGATCCTGGCCGATGAGCCGACCGGTGCGTTGGACACCGAGACCGGTGAGGAGATCCTGCGGCTGCTTCGGGCCCGGTGCGACGCGGGTGCGGCGGGGGTGTTGGTGACCCATGAGGCGCGGCATGCGGCGTGGGCCGATCGGGTGGTGTTCCTGCGCGACGGGGTGGTGGTCGACGAGACCGGCGCCGACCGCGTCGAGGCGCTGGTGGACGCGGGCGCCACTCGATGACGACGCGCGTTCCAGGTGCGGCGGCCTGGCGGCTGCCGCTCCGCCTGGCCCGTCGCGATGCGATGCGGCATCGGCCGCGCTCGGTGCTGGTGTTGGTGATGATCGCGCTGCCGGTGCTCGCGATCACCGCGGCCGACGTCCTCAGTCAGACCTCGACCGTCTCCGGCCCCGAGTCCGTCGACCGGCGGATGGGCGCTGCCGCGGCGCTGGTCACGGTCAACACGGGCGTGGACGACGTCAAGCAGCTGCCCGACCCCGACGACTGCTGTCCGATCATGGACGGCGATGGCGAGTCCGCCCCGGCGACCGCCGAGCAGCTCTCGTCCCTGCTCGACGGCGCGACCCTGGTCGAGCTGGCGCAGGGCCAGGCCGCCGTACGCACCGACAAGGGACAGACCACCGCCGAGGCCACCGAGGTCGATCTCAGCGACCCGGTGACCCGCGGGCTCTTCGACCTCACCTCCGGCCGACTGCCCGAACAGCCCGGTGAGGTCGTGGTCAACCAGGCGCTCCTCGACAAGGGCTATGCCGTCGGCGACCAGCTCCAGCTCGCCGCTGACGATGCGCCCACCTCGCCGACGATCGTCGGCATCGCCGAGTCGACGACTGCGCGTACCTATCCCGTCGCCGCCGGGCCGATCGGCTCGTTCGGCGTCGACACGAGCGGTAGCAAGTCCTTCCTGGTCGACGGCGGCCCCGTGTCGTGGTCGACGGTCCGGCAGCTCAACGGCGTCGGTGCGCTGGTCGCGTCCCGAGCGGTCATCGACGACCCGCCGCCCGCCGCACAGATCCCGGCGGAGGTACGTGCGACGCAGGGCACCGACGACGCGACGCTCGCCGTCATCGGGCTCATCGTGATCATGGCCCTCATCGAGGTGGTCCTCCTCGCCGGCCCGGCGTTCGCGGTCACCGCCCGCAAGCAGCAGCGCAGCCTGGCGCTGATGGCGGCCACGGGCGGTACGCCGAAACAGGCGCGTCGCGTCGTCATCGCCGGTGCGATCGTGCTCGGCAGCACCGCGGCGGTGCTCGGCGTCTTCCTCGGCATCGGCGTCGCTCGGCTGCTCCAACCCCTGCTTCAGTCGCGCGCCGACACCTGGTTCGGGCCCTTCGACATCCCGTGGACCCACCTCGTCGGCGTCGCCGCTTTCGGCATGCTCAGCGCGTTCCTGGCCGCGGTCGTCCCGGCCCACCTCGCGTCCCGCCAGGACGTCGTCGCGGTCCTGGCCGGCCGCCGCGGCGATCGGGCGCCCTCGCTGAAGTCGCCACTGCTCGGACTGGTCCTGCTCGGGGTCGGCATCTCCGGTTCGGCGTACGGCGCGGTCGGCCGGGCCTCGGGTGAGTTCGTCATCGCCGTCAGCGCGATCCCCGCCGTACTCGGCATGATCCTGCTGGTCCCCGTGGTGCTCGCCGGCCTGGCTCGGTTGTCGGGCCGGCTGCCGCTGGTGATCCGGTACGCCGTACGCGACGCCAACCGCCACCGCACCCGCACCTTCCCCGCGGTCTCGGCCGTTGCCGCGACCGTCGCCGGCGTGGTCGCCCTCGGCATCGGCGTGACCTCCGACGGTGCGGAGGCCGAGGCGACGTACACGCCCTCGGTCGCCGACGGCGTGGGCATCGTTCAGGCCTACGTTCCCGACCCGCCGTGGCCGGCGATGCACGACGTCGTCACTCGCGAACTGCCGACCGCGACGGTGACCGCGCAGCAGGGGCTCTCCGACTACGGCTCGTTCACCGAGATCCGGTCGGGCCGTCAGCTCGAGCAGATGTCGTCGGGTCAGTCGGTAGGCGCCTCGACCATGGTCTCTGACAGCGACCTGCCGCTCGGGCTGATCGGCATCGACGCGGCCGACGCGGAGCGCGCTGCTGCGATGCTCGCTGAGGGAGGCGTGGTCGCGTTCGCCTCTTCCGGTGGCGCCCCCGACGGCACTCAGGTCAAGGTCGTCCGCCACGCCTACGACCCCGACACGGGCGAGGATCTCGGCACCACTCGCGCCACCGCGCCGGCAGTCTTTCTCGAGGTGCCCAGCAGCTGGCTCGGCCCGTCCGCGGTGATCGCGCCCGCGGTCGCCGAGGAACTGGGCGCCACGCCGGAGACCGTGTCGCTCGCGATCACCGGCGTCGATATCTCCCAGCAGCAGGAGGATGCGATCGACGAGGGGCTGGCCGCGATCGCCGGCGACACCGGGCTGTACGTCGAGCGCGGCTACCAACCCGACGACGCGACGGTCATCGCCCAGCTGATTCTCATCGTCCTCGGCGCCGTCCTGATGCTCGGCGGCACGCTGACCGCGACGTTCCTGGCGCTCTCCGACGCTCGCCCCGACCTGGCCACGCTCTCGGCCGTCGGGGCCTCACCCCGCACCCGGCGTGGCGTTGCGTCGGCGTACGCCGTCGTAGTGGGAGTGGTCGGAGCGGCGCTGGGCGCTGCGGTCGGCTTCATCCCCGGCATCGCGGTCGCCTGGCCGCTCACCAAGACCACCTCGGGCGGCGGCGTGCCAGGCGAAGAGGTGTTCACCACCGTCGGTCCGTTCCTCGACATCCCCTGGCTGATGATCCTCGGCCTGGTGGTGGTGCTGCCCGCGGTGACCGCAGTGGTGGTCGGCCTGTTCGCGCGCTCGCGGCTGCCGCTGGTGGCCAGACTCGACTGAGGTTGGATGGGCGGGTGCCGCCCGAAGCCGCCACGGAGACCCGTCCCTCACCCATCGCCGGCCAGGGCCTGTTCGCTGCAGCGCCGCTGCCCGAGGGCACCGAGGTGTTGCGGCCCACGGGACCGGTCCACACCGACGGACCGGTCAACCACGCCTGCGACCCCAACCTCGGCTGGTCCGGTGAGGCGCTGGTCACACTGCGTGACGTCGCGGCCGGCGAGGAGTTGGTCGTCGACTACGCGATGAGCGTCGCCGACCCGGCGTGGTTCCTGCGCTGCCACTGCCCGTCGTACCGCTGCCGGCAGATGGTCGAGGGCACCGATTGGCAGATCCCGCAGCTGCAGCGGCGGTACGCCGGACGGTGGGCGCCCGACGTGGCCCGGCTGATCGACGCGATAAGCCAGTCTCGGTGACCGATCGGCCGTACGCTCCCTAGGTGTTCCGTACGCTCCGGGCCGCGGCCCTGGCCCTCACCGTCGGCGCTTCGCTCACCGTGGTCGCAGCGACCGCACCAGCCGAAGCGGCGCCGAAGCCACCCAAGCCCGTCGTCTCCAAGGTCTCGCCGAAGAGCGGCTCGACCGCCGGTGGCACCAAGGTGACCATCAAGGGCAAGCACCTCAAGACCACGACGAAGGTGTTCTTCGGGAGCAAGAAGGCGAAGTTCAAGGTCGTCTCGGACTCGAAGGTCACTGCGACGGCACCCAAGCTCGCGGCCGGCACGGTCAGCGTCACCGTCCAGACCAAGGGCGGCAAGTCGACGAAGTCCAACAAGGCGAAGTTCACCTTTGTCGCGCCCACGCCGCCGCCCCCGCCGCCGCCCGCGAGTGCGCCCACCGTCACCGCTGTGACTCCCACTTCCGGGGGCACTGGGGGAGGGACGACCGTGACCGTGACCGGCACGAACCTCACCGGCGCGACGTCCGTGACCTTCGGCGGTACGGCGGGCACCGGCCTCGTCGTGGGGTCGGCGACCTCGCTGACCGTCACCTCGCCCGCGCACGCCGCGGGTGTGGTCGACGTGCTCGTGTCGACTCCCGGTGGTACGTCGGCGGCCTCCGCATCCGCGAAGTTCCAGTACGTCGTGCCCGGCGGCCAGCCGGTCGTCGAGGAGATCGCGCCGGCCTCGGGACCGACGGACACCGGGGTGGCGGTGACGGTCCGGGGATCGGGCTTCACGGGGGCTACCGCGGTGAACTTCGGCGCCGTAGCGGCCACCAGTCTCACGGTTGTGGACGACACCGAGTTGATGGTCACGAGCCCGCCTCAGCCCGCGGGGCAAGTCGACCTCAGGGTGGTCACGCCGGCCGGAATTTCGGCTGTCGTGCCGGAGGACCAGTTCACCTACGTCACACGCCAATCCCGCGCGATGGAGGCGCCGCTCCCCAGCAACGCGGACCCCGATCCAGGCGCCCTGCTCAATGCGGTCGACTGCCCGGCGATCCAGCAGTGCATGGCGGTGGGTGGGTACTCGTCTGAGAACCAACGCATCCCGCTCGCCGAGCAGCAGATCGGCGCCAGCAGTTGGCAGTACTACCAGATCGAGCTTCCGTCGGACGCCGCGGCGGATGCCGACGTCGACCTGCAGGATGTCGACTGCTCATCGCCGACTCACTGCGTGGCGATCGGGACCTACCGCGACGACACGTTCGAGTTCTTCCCGTTGATCGAGACCTGGGATGGCGAATCCTGGACTCCCTCGAGTGTCGCCGTCCCCGACAGCGGGTTCACCGAAGAGACCACCCTGTCGGACGTCGACTGCCCGACGGCCGATCTGTGCGTGGCCGTAGGTCGGTATGACGACAGCGTCACGTTCGAGGATGTGCCATTGGTGCTCGAGATCTCCGCTGGCACGGTGACTCTCAAGACGAGCACACCTGCCGTCGCGACAGGGCAGCTCTGGTCGGTTGACTGCCCGACGGCGAGCTCCTGCATCGCCGTGGGCGACAAGAGCGACGCCGGCGGATTGGTCACGCCGTTGATCCTGGCCGGTCCGACGAGCTGGTCGGTCGCGTCCACTTCGCTTCCGGGTGATGTCGCCTCGGCGGATCCACGCGCATCACTGGACTCTGTCTCATGCAGCGGTGCGGGCAACTGCGCGGCGGCGGGCTCCTACTTCACCAGCAACAGCAAGACGCAAGGTCTGCTGCAGGTGCTGGCCTCACCGTCGACCACGTGGACTCCGCTTGCCGCTCCGGCGCCGGCGGGTGCGGCCACGAACCCCCAGGTGCAGCTCCGCGACGTGTCGTGTCCTGCTGCTGGGACCTGCGCCGTCGTCGGTGACTACCGCGTGACCGGCAATGGGCTGCGACCTCTGCTCGTCCGGTTGAGCGGCACGACTCCGACGATCACGCAGGGAGCCGTTCCCGCGGATGCGCAGGGGAGTCCCAGCGGGAGCGAGTCCGCAGTGGCGTGCAGCTCCGCACAGCACTGCCTGGGCGTGGGGTTCTACGACGTCGACCTCGATCAGCGGGCACCGTTGCTGTCGAGGCTGAACAACACGACCTGGAGCCCATTGACGGGTCCGCGTCCAGACGACCTGATCTTGGCCCAGCCACAAGCCATCGCCATCGACGGCCCTGTCGGGGTAGGCGTCGGGTACTACGTCGACTCGGAGAGCTCCAAGGCGCTGATCATGCTCGATCTTCCGGTGAGCCCGTGACCTCGAACTCCCCAAGCAGAAAAAGTCAGGCTTGACTGTTTGTTGCTGACCGGGCCATCCTGAACCGGTGGCCAGCAGTGTGGCGGTGACGCGCGTCCCGCAGGAGGAGCGCACCCGCGCGATGCGGGCCCGGCTACTCGAGGCCACGGTGGAGCTGCTGGTCGAGAAGGGGTACGCCGGCACCTCGACGACGCTGGTCAGCGAACGGGCAGGGGTGAGCCGGGGCGCCCAGCTGCACCACTTCCCCACCAAGCAGGACCTGGTCGTGGCCGCGGTCCGCCACGTCACCGAGGTGCGCGGCGCCGAGCTGGCGGCGGCGGCCGAAGGGCTGCCGACCGATCCGGGGCGGCGGACCCGCGCCGTACTCCAGGTCCTGGGCGACCACTTCACCAGCCCCGTCTTCACCGCGGCCCTCGAGCTGTGGGTCGCGGCGCGCACCGACCCCGCACTGCTAGCGGAGGTGGCACCGCTCGAGCAGAAGGTCGGACGCGAGACGCACCGACTCACCGTCGAGCTTCTCGACGTGGACGAGAAGGAGCCCGGCGTGCGCGCGCTCGTCCAGACGACCCTCGACCTGGTCCGCGGCCTCGGCCTCGCCAACACGATCAGCGACGACACCCGACGGCGCAAGAACATCCTCGACCACTGGGCGGCCACCATCGACACCTATGTGGGGCGCGCATGAACACTCTCCTCACCGGCCTCCTCGACGACCTCGCCGCCGAGGGCGACCAGCTGCGCGACACCGTCGAACGGCTCGGCCCCGACGGGTGGACGACGGCGACACCCGCCGCGGGATGGACGGTCGCCACCCAAGTCGCACACCTGCTGTGGACCGACGAGGTGGCGGTGCTCGCCGCCCACTCCCACCGAGGTGTCCAGGACAAGCAGGCCTGGGACGACCTGGTGCTGGCGGCCATCGAGGACCCGTCGGGGTACGTCGACCGCGCTGCCTTCGAGGTTGCCGACCGACCCCGCGACGAGCTGCTCACGCGATGGAGCGCGAGCCGCACCGATCTGCGCGAGGCGCTGACCGAGCTGCCCGCGGGACATCGGATGCCGTGGTTCGGACCGCCCATGTCCGCGGCGTCGATGGCGACGGCCAGGTTCATGGAGACGTGGGCCCACGCGCTCGACGTGTACGACGCCGCGGGTGAGCGCCCCGCGCCGACCGACCGCATCCGGCACGTCGCCCACCTGGGCGTCCGCACCCGCGACTTCGCGTTCTCGGTGCACGGCGAGGAGCCACCGGCCGGCGAGTTCCGCGTCGAGCTGACCGCGCCGAGCGGCGAGCTGTGGACCTGGGGTCCCGAGGACGCGGCGCAGCGGGTCGGCGGTCCGGCGTACGACTTCTGCCTGCTCGTCACCCAGCGCGTCCATCGCGACGACACGGAGCTGGTGGCCGAGGGCGTGGACGCCGAGCATTGGCTGACCATCGCCCAGGCGTTTGCCGGTCCTTCCGGCACGGGCCGGAGCAGCTCGTGACGCCGGTCCTGCGGATCGGCAACTGCTCCGGCTTCTACGGCGACCGGTTCACCGCGATGCGCGAACAGCTCGAGGGTGGCCGGCTGGACGTGCTTACCGGCGACTACCTCGCCGAGCTCACCATGCTGATCCTCGGCAAGGACACGCTGAACGATCCCTCGCTGGGGTACGCCCGCACCTTCGTCCGGCAGCTCGAGAACTGCCTCGGCCTAGCCTTGGAGCGCGGGGTCAAGGTGGTCAGCAACGCCGGTGGCCTCAACCCCGCCGGTCTGGCCGACCGGCTCCGTGAGGTGGCGAAGGGGCTGGGTCTCGATCCGGCGATCGCGCATGTGGAGGGCGACGACCTCCGGTCGCTCGGCCTGTACGACGGAGCGTTGACCGCCAACGCCTATCTCGGCGGCTTCGGGATCGCGGCCGCGCTCACCGCCGGAGCCGACGTCGTCGTGACCGGCCGCGTGACCGACGCCAGCCTCATCGTCGGGCCGGCGGTCGCCCACCACGGCTGGACCTCGACGTCGTACGACGAACTGGCCGGCGCGGTCGTCGCCGGCCACGTCGTCGAGTGTGGCGCCCAAGCCACCGGCGGCAACTTCTCGGGCTTCCGTCGACTCATCCACGACGGCATGGATCCGGCTCAACCATTGGGTTTTCCCATCGCCGAGATCGCGGCCGACGGCTCGAGTGTGATCACCAAGCACGACGGCACCGGCGGCGCGGTCACGGTCGACACGGTGACGGCGCAACTGGTCTACGAGATCCAGTCGGCGCACTACCTCAACCCCGACGTGACCGTCGACCTCGCCTCGGTCCGGCTGACGCAGCAGGACCGCGACCGGGTCGAGATCACCGGCGTGCGCGGGATGCCGCCGCCCGAGCAGCTCAAGGTGTGCGTCAACGAGCTCGGCGGCTTCCGCAACCAGGTCGAGTTCGTGCTCACCGGGCTCGATGTCGAGGAGAAGGCTGTCTGGGTGCAGGCGCAGCTCGCGCCGTCGCTCACCGCGCGCGACGTCACGTGGTCCCAGCTCGCGCTGCCGCCCCGCGACGCCGACACCGAGGAAGGTGCCTCGGTCCTGCTCCGCTGTACGGTCACCGACCCGCAGCCTGACCCGGTCGGCCGCGCCTTCACCGCGCCTGCGGTCGAGCTCGCCCTGGCGTCGTACCCCGGCTTCACGATGACCACGCCCCCGCAGCAGCCGACGCCGTACGGCGTCTACCGGCCGGAGTACGTGGACCGGGCCCACGTGCGCCATACGGTCGTGCACGCTGACGGGCGGCGTGAGGACGTCGCGGATCCGACGGAGTACGCGGCGGTCGACCCCGACGCGGGACGCCGCCCCTCGCCGTACCCCGCTCCGGCCGACTCGCTCAACCGCCGGATGCCGCTCGGCAGCTTCGTACACGCCCGCTCGGGTGACAAGGGCGGGGACGCCAACATCGGGCTGTGGGTCGTCAACGACGGCGACCCCCGTCGCGCTGCCCGGTTCACGTGGTTGGCCAAGACGATGAGCCCGCGTCGGGTGCGCGAGCTGATCCCCGAGGCCCGCGACCTGGACGTCGACGTCTTCGTGCTCCCCCACCTCGGTGCGGTGAACGTGGTGATCCATGGCCTCCTCGGTCAGGGCGTCGCCGCAAGCACCCGCTTCGACCCGCAGGCCAAGGGGTTGGGCGAGTGGCTGCGCTCGCGGGTCGTGCACATCCAGGAAGAGCTGATATGAGCCCGATACGCGCGCTCGGCATCGAGTTCGTACGCCGCGAGGTCGTGCCGCACCTGCAGGAGTGGGAGAACGCCGGTTCGGTGCCGCGCGAGCTGCACCTCGCGGCGGGCAAGCACGGCCTGCTCGGCATCGCGTTCCCCGAGGAGGTCGGTGGCGGCGGTGGCACGCTGCTGGACTCGGTCGACCTGCAGGAAGCGATGTTCGAGGCCGGGGCGTCGAGCGGCTTGATGGCGGCGCTGTTCACCAGCGGCATCGCGCTCCCGCACATCGTCGCCTCCGGAGACCAGGACCCGATCGACCGGTTCGTCCGGCCGACGCTGGCCGGCGAGACCATCGGGGCACTTGCGATCACCGAGCCTGGCGGTGGCTCGGACGTCGCGTCGATCCGCACGACCGCGAAGCGGACGGGTGATCACTACGTCGTCAACGGCACGAAGACCTTCATCACCAGCGGGGCGCGCGCGGACTTCGTCACGACCGCGGTCCGCACCGGCGGGCCCGGCCACGCGGGCATCTCGCTCCTCGTGGTCGAGGCCGGCACGCCCGGCTTCACCGTCGATCGATCACTGGCGAAGATGGGCTGGCACTGCTCCGACACCGCCGAGCTGTCGTACGTCGACGTGCGGGTGCCAGCGGCCAATCTCATCGGCGAGCAGCACGGCGGCTTCCGGCAGATCGCCGACCAGTTCGTGGTCGAGCGGATCGCGCTGGCCGTGCACGGCTACGGGATCGCGGCGCGCGCGCTCGCGTTGACCGCGGCGTACTGCCGAGACCGGGAGACCTTCGGTAGGCCGCTGATCGACAACCAGGTGGTCCGGCACCGACTCGTCGAGATGCACCGACAGGTCGAGGTCGCGCGCACCTACACCCGACACGTCGCCGAGCGGCACGTGGCCGGTGAGGGCGTCGTCGCCGAGGCGTGCCTTGCCAAGCAGACCGCGTGCGACGCGGCGGCGTACGTCTGTGATCAAGCGGTGCAGCTGCACGGCGGCACCGGCTACCTGCACGGGACCGAGGTGGAGCGGCACTACCGCGACGCGCGGCTCCTGCCCATCGGAGGAGGAGCGACCGAAGTGCTGACCGATCTCGCGGCGAAGCTGCTGGGGTACACCGCATGAACCTGCTGCGACCGATGACGGGCGAGGTGTCGCTGCACATGGACGCCCCACCCGAGAAGGTCTGGGATCTGGTGAGCGATGTGACCCGCATCGGGGAGTTCTCGCCCGAGACGTTCGAGGCACGCTGGACCCGCGGCTCGACCGGGCCGGAGGTGGGTGCGTCGTTCAAGGGCCACGTGAAGCGCAACGGCGTCGGTCCGACGTACTGGTCGCCGTGTCAGGTGACCAAGTGCGTGCCTCGCGAGGTCTTCGAGTTCGCGGTCGGCACCGACGACGTGACGGTCAACAACTGGGGCTACCGGCTCGAACCGCACGACGGCGGTACGACGGTGACCGAGTACTTCCGGCTCGAGCCGACGCCGTACCTGCGTGTGTACTGGGCCCTGCTCGGCCAGCTCCGGGGCCGCACCAACGAGAAGGGCATGCGCACCACCCTCGAGCGGATGAAGGCGGTGGTCGAGAGGTGACGACCGTCAATCGCGAGGCGATGCTCGACAAGCTGCGCGACCTCGACGCGGAGCACGCGAAGGCGGTGGCCGGCGGCGGGCCGAAGTACGTCGATCGGCACCATGACCGGGGCAAGCTGATGCCCCGCGAGCGGATCGAACTACTGGTCGACGAGGGTTCGGCGTTCCTCGAACTGTCCCCGCTGGCCGGCTGGGGCTCCGACTTCACCGTCGGCGCCAGCGTCGTCACCGGCATCGGTGTGATCGAGGGCGTCGAGTGCATGATCACCGCGAACGACCCGTCCGTGAAGGGCGGCGCGAGCAACCCCTGGACGGTGAAGAAGATCTTCCGGGCCTCCCAGATCGCGGAGGAGAACGGGTTGCCGACCGTCGCGCTGGTCGAGTCGGGTGGCGCGGATCTGCCGACCCAGAAGGAGATCTTCATCCCCGGCGGCAAGCTGTTCCGCGACATCACCCGGTCCTCCGCGGCCAAGCAGCCGACGATCGCGCTGGTCTTCGGCAACTCCACGGCGGGTGGTGCCTACGTTCCGGGCATGTCCGACTACACCGTGCTGGTCCGCGAGCAGGCGAAGGTGTTCCTGGGCGGTCCACCCCTGGTCAAGATGGCCACCGGCGAGGAGTCCGACGACGAGTCACTCGGCGGTGCCGAGATGCATGCCCGGGTCAGCGGCCTGGCCGACTACCTCGCCGAGGACGAGCGCGATGCGATCCGGATCGGCCGCCGGATCGTGGCCCGGCTCAACTGGCGCAAGGCGATGCCGCCACCGGCAGCGTCGTACGCCGAGCCGGACGCCGACCCCGAGGACCTGCTCGACCTGATCCCCGCCGACCTCAAGGAGCCGTTCGACCCGCGCGAGGTGATCGCGCGGATCTGTGACGGCGCCTCGCCGGCCAACGCCGTCTCCTTTGACGAGTTCAAGCCGCTCTACGGCTCGTCGTTGGTGACCGGCTGGGCGCGGATCCACGGCCGGCCGATCGGCATCCTGGCCAACGCGCAGGGCGTGCTGTTCAGCGAGGAGGCGCAGAAGGCGACCCAGTTCATCCAGCTCGCCAACCAGGTCGACACCCCGCTGCTGTTCCTGCACAACACCACCGGCTACATGGTCGGTGCGGAGTACGAGCAGGGCGGGATCATCAAGCACGGCGCGATGATGATCAACGCGGTCTCGAACTCCCGGGTCCCGCACCTCAGCGTGATCATGGGCGCCTCCTACGGCGCCGGCAACTACGGCATGAACGGCCGCGCGTACGACCCGCGCTTCCTCTTCACCTGGCCCTCGGCGAAGTCCGCGGTGATGGGCCCGGCGCAGCTCGCCGGCGTGCTCTCGATCGTGGCGCGGGCCGCTGCCGAGGCCCGCGGGCAGGAGTACGACGAGCCCGCCGACCGGGGCATGCGCGAGTTCGTCGAGGCCTCGGTCGAGGAGCAGTCGCTGCCGTTCTTCCTGTCCGGGATGCTCTACGACGACGGGGTCATCGACCCTCGCGACACCCGGACGATCCTCGGCATCTGCCTCTCGGTGATCGAGAACAAGCCGTACGCCGGCACCGACCGGTTCGGGGTGTTCCGGCCGTGACACCACCACCGCTGGTTGAGCCGCGAGCGCAGCGAGCGTGTCGAAACCGGGTGAGGCGGGGCTGGGACAGGGCCGAGGCTGCGGTGGTTTCGACACCGTCGGCGCTGGGGCGCCTCCGGGCTCAACCACCGGTGACGCGCCTCCGGGCTCAACCACCGGTGACGCGCCTCCGGGCTCAACCACCGATCGGTTGCGTCCGATGATCACCCGACTCCTGGTCGCCAACCGCGCCGAGATCGCCTCGCGGGTCTTCCGCACCTGCCGGCAGCTCGGCATCTCGACCGTGGCGATCCACTCCGACGCCGACGCGGGGCTTCCGTATGTGCGGGAGGCCGACCTCGCCGTACACCTCCCGGGCAACACCCCGGCCGAGACCTACCTCGACATCGCGGCGGTGCTCGCGGCGGCGAGGGCCACCGGTGCGGACGCGATCCACCCCGGCTACGGATTCCTCTCGGAGCACGCCGGCTTCGCCCGGGCGGTGATCGACGCCGGGCTGACCTGGGTCGGTCCGGCGCCCGAGTCGATCGAGGCGATGGGCTCCAAGGTCCGGGCCAAGGAGCTGATGGGAGCGGCCGGCGTACCCGTGCTGGAGGCGCCCGACGAGCCGACTGAGGCGGACCTGCCGTTGCTGGTGAAGGCATCGGCCGGTGGCGGTGGCCGCGGCATGCGGATCGTCCGCGCGTTGGCCGACCTGCCGGGCGTGATAGCGGCCGCGCAGGCCGAGGCGGCCTCGGCCTTCGGGGACGGCACCGTGTTCGTCGAGCCGTACGTCGAGCGTGGCCGGCACGTCGAGGTGCAGGTCGTCGGTGACGGGCTCGGCTCGGTCTACGTGTTCGGCGAGCGCGACTGCTCACTCCAGCGCCGGCACCAGAAGGTGGTCGAGGAGGCCCCCGCACCCGGCCTCTCCGACGAGGTGCGCGCCGGGCTGCACGAGGCCGCCCGGGCTGCCGCGGTTGCCGTCGACTACCGCGGCGCCGGCACCGTGGAGTTCCTCTACGACCCGGACAGTGGCCGGTTCTACTTCCTGGAGATGAACACCCGGCTCCAGGTCGAGCACCCGGTGACCGAACTGGTGCACGGCATCGACCTGGTGGAGCTGCAGCTCGGAGTTGCCGAGCACGAGAAGCTGCCTGCGCTCATCGGTGACACGGTCGCGACCGGGCACGCGATCGAGGTGCGGATCTACGCCGAGGACCCCTCCGCCGACCACCAGCCGCAGTCGGGCACGTTGACGACGTTCGACATCCCGATCGAGGACGGGATCCGCGTCGATGCGGGATACGTGTCGGGCAGCGAGGTGTCGACCCACTACGACGCGCTGCTGGCCAAGGTGATCGCCCACGCGGCGACCCGGGAGGCGGCGGCCCGCAAACTGGCCGGCGTGCTGTCTCGGGCGCGGATCCACGGCGTACCGACCAACCGCGACCAGCTGGTCGCCGTACTCCGCGACGAGCGGTTCCTGGCCGGTACGGTCTCGACCGACCTGCTCCCGCTGGTCGAGCTCGTCGAGACCTCCGAGGGTTCGGCACCTGCCGCGGCGGCAATCGCGCTGGCGGAGCGAGCGCGAGGTGCGCGGGTGGTGCAGCAGGGGATTCCGGTCGCGTGGCGCAACGTCGTGTCTCAGCCCCAGCTGACTGAGTTCGAGGATGGAACGTCGGTTCGCTGGTGGGGTGGCCGCGACGGCTACGTGCTCGCCGATGCGATGGTGATCTCGACAAGCTCGATCGACGGCGGCTGCGCCGTCGTCCTGGAGCGGGACGGGGTGCGCACGACCTACGTCGTGTCCGTCGTGGATGACCGAGTCGACGTCGACTGGCCGGGCGGCCACGCGGCGTACGTCCGGAAGCCGAGGTTCGTGGATCCGGCCGACGCGGTCGCGACCGGCAGCCTGTTGGCGCCGATGCCCGGCACGGTGGTCAGCGTCGCCGTCGAGCCGGGGCAGCGGGTCGAGGCGGGCGAGCCCGTGCTGGTGCTCGAGGCGATGAAGATGCAGCACGCCGTACGCGCCCCGGGCGCGGGCACGGTGACCCAGATCGATGTCGAGGTCGGTGGACAGGTGGCCGCGGGTGCCGTCCTTGCGGTGGTCTCGACAAGCTCGACCGACGAGGAGAACGAAGAGTGAGCAACAACTTCAGCGAGTCCGAGGAGCGTCAGGCGCTGCGCCGGGAGGTGGCCCGGGTCGCGTCGAAGTACGGCCGCGACTGGTTCACCGAGAAGGCCCGGTCGGGCGAGAAGACGACCGAGCTGTGGCTGGAGATCGGCAAGCATGGCTACCTGGGCATCAACATCCCCGAGGAATACGGCGGCGGGGGCGGCGGCATCGGCGACATCGCCGCGGTCTGCGAGGAGTTGGCTGCGCAGGGCTGTCCGCTGCTGCTCATGGTGGTGAGCCCGGCGATCTGCGGGACGATCATCACCCGCTACGGGACCGAGGAGCAGAAGCGACGCTGGCTCCCGGGCATCTGCGACGGCACCTCGACGATGGCCTTCGCCATCACCGAGCCCGACGCCGGCACCAACACCCACAACATCACCACCACCGCGCGCCGTGACGGCGACGAGTGGGTGCTCAACGGCCGCAAGGTCTACATCTCCGGCGTCGACGAGGCCGACCACGTGCTCGTCGTCGCGCGCGCCGAGGACGCGCGGACCGGCAAGGTGAAGCCGGTCCTCTTCGTGGTGCCGACCGACGCCGACGGGTTCGAGTACAAGCCGATCCCGATGGAGATCGTCAGCCCCGAGCTGCAGTTCACGGTCTTCCTCGACGACGTCCGGCTCTCGGCCGACGCGCTCGTCGGCGACGAGGACGGTGGTCTCGTCCAACTGTTCGCCGGGCTCAACCCCGAGCGGATCATGGCCGCGTCGTTCTCGACCGGATTGGCCCGGTTCGCGCTCGACCGCGCGACGGCGTACGCCAAGGAGCGCACGGTGTTCAAGGACGCGATCGGCTCGCACCAGGCCATCGCGCACCCGCTCGCGCAGAGTCACATCGAGATCGAGATGGCCCGGTTGATGACCCAGAAGGCGGCCGCGCTCTACGACGCCGGCGACGACCTCGGAGCCGGTGAGGCGGCGAACATGGCCAAGTACGCCGCGGCCGAGGCGGCCTGCGATGCCGCCGACCGCGCCGTGCAGACCCACGGTGGCAACGGCATCACCCAGGAGTACGGCATGGCCGGGCTGCTGGTCGCCACCCGGGCCGGCCGGATCGCGCCGGTGAGCCGCGAGATGATCCTCAACTTCGTCGCCATGCACTCGCTGGGACTGCCCAAGAGCTACTGACCCAGCTTCGGACCGAACGTCCAGCCGCTCGCCTTCACGGTGTCGCGGCGCGCGTCGTCGGAGTACTCGCGGCCGCGGGCGTAGACCCGCGCACCGTGCGCGACCTTGACCCACGCGGGATTGCGCAGGCACGACCGCGGGATGCGCAGGGTCACGGTGCGTGCCGACCGGTCGAGCTCGGCGCGGCCGCAGCGGAGCCGGTTGGCGAGCGGATCGATGAGCGTGAACGCACCGGCGTCCTGGCCGGGCTTCACGATCAGGGCGGCGTACCACTCGAAGCGGTCCCCCGAGGTCCGGAGGTACCAGCTGAACTCCTGGTGACCGCGGGCGCTGAGGTCGCGGAACCTCGTGGTGACCACCAGGGCCGCGTCGTACGACGCGCCGTAGCGGACGATGTCGCCGAGCTTGCGCTGCGGCTCGGGCTGGCGCGGTGTGGTGTCGACGTGGACGCCGCGGCTGCGCACATCACCCGCCACGTCGCGGCCGGTCTCCTCGGCCGCGGACGCTGTCGGGACCGGCAGGACGAACAGGACCGCGGCCACCGCGCCCGCGCACGTCAGGAGGCGGGTCAACTTGCTCCGGTTCGACGGCATGCCGGGCAGCCTAGGCGCCTCGAAACGGTGTCCGCATAGCCTTGACCCCGTGGGGTTCGTCGACACGCTCGACCGTGCGCAGCGTGAACGGTCCTTCTTCGGCTTCCCCGTGGCCACATTCTTCAAGTTCATCGACGACCAGGGCCCCTACCTCGCGGCGATCATCAGCTTCTACGCGCTGCTCGCGATCTTCCCGCTGCTGCTGCTCGCCGCGACCATCTTCGGCATCGTGCTGGCCGGCAACCCCGCGCTCCAGGAGCGGGTCCTCGACTCGGCACTCGGCACCTTCCCGATCATCGGTGACGCGCTCGGGCGGCCCGAGGGGCTGCAGGGATCGACACTGGCCACCGTGTTCGGGATCCTGCTCGCGATCTACGGCTCGCTCGGTCTCGGGCAGGCCCTCCAGAACGCCCTCAACGTCGCCTGGTCGGTGCCGCGCAACCAGCGCCCGAACCCCGTGAAGCTCCGGCTCAAGAGCCTGGGCCTCGTGGTGCTCGCGGGTGTCTCGGTGCTGGCGATCACCATCGTCTCGACGATCGGGAGCGAGACCGAGGTGTTCGGGCCGCGGGTCGACGGGATCGTCACCTGGGTGATCCGGCTGGTGACCGTGCTCCTGATCGGGCTGCTCCTGACCGTGATCTTCCGGCTCGCCGCGGCTCGGCGACATCACTTCGGCCGGGCCGCGCCCGGCGCCTTCACGGTCGCGGTGCTCTGGCAGGGGCTTCAGTACGTCGGCACCTGGTACACCACCCGGGTGCTGGCCGAGACCCAGCAGATGACCTTCGCGTTCGGCCTGGTGATCGGGCTGATCGGCATCATCTACATCGCGTCGTTCATCGGCGTCATCGGTATCGAGGTCAACGTCGTCCTGGCCCGCCGCCTGTGGCCCCGGTCGCTACGGACGCTCTTCGTGGACCGGGGCGAGCTCACCGACGCCGACCGCCGCGCGTACGCCGGCTACGTCCGCGCGCAGCAGCACAAGCAGGCCGAGAACGTCGAGGTGAGCTTCACCGACCCCTCGACCGGCGAACTGCACGTTGTCGACGAGCCAGGGCCGAACAGCAAGCTCCGCGGTAGCTAGCTGGTGACGCTGCGGCTCTTCCACCAACGCCAGCCGGCGGTGACGATCAGGGCGCCGATCAGCGAGCCGATCAAGCCGCTGGGCCGCAGCCGCAGGCCGTCGCCCGAGAGCAGGCTCAGGAGCAGGCCGCCGATGAACGAGCCGATCAGACCGGCCGCAAACGCGAGCGGCCAGTCGATGCCGCCCTCGTCCCGACCGAGGATGAACTGGGCCGCGCCTCCGACGACCATGCCGAACAGGATCAGCGCCAGGATGAGCATGTACGGAGCCTAGACGGCTCGGGTCACCTCGACCCACCCGGAGCGGGTGAGTCGGCTGTCTGTCTGCAAGGTCGCTCAGTTCGCGTCCGGCGGTTGAGCCCGAAGGCGCGCCAGCGCGTTCGGTGTCGAAACCACCACAGTGGAGGCACCCGCCTAGCCACGGCGATTCGGTCCCAGCCCTCCCTTCGGAGGTTTCGACACGCTCGCTGCGCTCGCGGCTCCATCACCGGCCGCGCTATGCCGCTGCGGTGGGGCCTCTCGAACCACGGCTGAGCCGCGGGAGGCATGATCGCGCGCGTGGACACGAGTCGGCCGGGGCCGGTGCGCCGCTGGGCGCGGGCCCAGCCGGCCGACGTCATCGACGTCTTCGTCTACACCGTGGTGCTCAACCTCGCGGTCGAGTACGTCCCCGCAGTCATCAGCGAGGGCTTCACGCTCTCCCTGCTGACCGCCGTACTCCTCAAGGTCGCGCTGGAGCTCGTGCTTCGCGCCAAGGGCTGGGTGGTGGGGCGCTACCACGCCGCGCGTACGCCGGGCGGCAAGGTCGTCGCCGGCCTGGGGCTGTGGGGCGTCGCGGTCGGCAGCAAGCTGGTGGTGCTCAAGCTGGTCGACCTCGTCTTCGGGGACCGGGTCAGCCTGGGCGGCTTCATCCCCGTGACCCTGCTCGTCGTCGCGCTGCTGCTCGCCCGCGGCGCGGTCCGACGGCTGCTCGAACCCTTGCCGCTCACGCCACCGACTTGAGGTTACGGCGGCCGAGCTCTCAACGGTTGGCTTCTAGGGCGTTTCCTGATGTTCTGGGCCGTTGCAGCGCCCAAGAACGTCCGGAATCCCAAGAACTGTTGGGATCCCTACACACCCGCTGACCACCCGACCGGTTCGCGATCACCTTCGATCTCGCCGCCTGAGCTTCTAGGCCGTTGCCACGCTCGGACTCGCGCCCGAGACTGAGCGCCATGTCGCGCGCCAGCACCAATGCGCTCGGGATCACAGTCGCCGCCCACGACGACCATGTCCAGCTGCGCTACGCACATGGGACCTCGGCGTTCCACCACGTCTGGCTGCGCGACAACTGCGGCTGCGGTGAATGCCGGGTCGACCAGTCCGGCGAGCGGCGGCTGTTCACCGCCACCATCGCCGACGACATCGCGCCGGTGAGTGTCGAGGTCGCGGGCGAAGGGGCGCTCCTCGACATCGAGTGGAACGACGGCCACCGCAGCCGGTTCTCGGTGCCGTGGCTGCTCGCCCACGACTACTCGTCGGGGCCGCCGCGCCGGTTCGAGCCGACGCTGTGGGACGCCGCACGGCTCATGCAGGTGCCGACCTTCGAGCACGCCGAGGTCGTCGGGACGACCGCGGGGCAGTTGGCCTATCTGGAGGCGGTCCGCGAGTACGGCGTCGCCGTGGTGCGGGGCACGCCGTCGCGCGAGGGCGAGGTGGAGCGGTTCGCCGAGACGGTCGGGCACGTGCGCGAGACGGCGTTCGAGAGGATCCACAACGTCCGCCACGATCCGTCGGGCTACAACGTCGCGCACACGTCGTTCGAGTTGAAGGCGCACACCGATCTGCCCAGCTACCACTGGCCGCCGAGCATCCAACTGCTGCACTTCCTCGTCAACGAGGCCACGGGTGGGGAGAGCACCGTGACCGACGGCTGGGCCGTGGTCGCCGACCTGCGGCGCGAGGACCCGGAGGCGTTCGACGTGCTGGCCCGGGTGCCGGTCACCTTCCAGCTGTTCTCCGCCGACGAGGACACCTACGCGACCGCGCCGATCATCCAGCTCGACACCGAGGGCCGGGTCACCACCTTCCGGTTCTCCAACCAGCTCGCCCAGCCGCTCCACGCGTCGTTCGAGGATGTCGGTGCGTTCTACCGTGCCTATCGAGCCCTGGGGCGCCGGATCGACAGCGACCGCTACAAGGTGGCGTTCAAGACGGTCTCGGGTGACCTGCTCACCGTGCACGGTCACCGCGTGATGCACGGCCGGCTGGCCTTCGAACCCACCAGCGGCGATCGGCACCTGCAGGATGTCTATATGGAGTACGACGACCTGATGGCTCGCCGCCGGGTGTTGCTCGGGCACCACATCCCCGACCCCGCGACCGGAGGTGACGCATGAGCGAGCTGGTCTCCTTCACGCAGATGAAGGACGGCACCGCCGAGGACTACGAGTTGCTCGGCCGGATCGAGGCCGAGGAGATGAAGTCGTTCCCGGATCGGGTGCTCGGCTGGCTCGACACCATGAAGGACTCGGCCGGCTACCAGGTGAGCCGGCTCGAGCACAGCCTCCAGGCCGCCACCCGCGCGCACCGGGCCGGCGAGGACGAGGAGACGGTCGTGTGCGTGCTGCTGCACGACATCGGCGACTACCTCGCGCCGGCGAATCACTCGGAGGTTGCCGCTGCGGTCCTGCGCCCCTATGTGAGCGAGAAGAACTACTGGATCGTCAAGCACCACGGCGTCTTCCAGGGCTACTACTACTTCCACCTCACCGGTCAGGACCGCAACGCGCGCGACCAGTGGCGCGACCACCCCTACTACCAGGCCACGGTCGACTTCTGCGAGCACTACGACCAGAGCTCCTTCGACCCGGCCTACCACTCCGAGCCGTTGAGCTTCTTCGAGCCGATGGTGCGGCGCATCCTCGACGAGTCGCGCCGGAGGACCTGGGCCTGATCGGTCAGCCCCGCACGCGCCCTAGTGTCGTGTGTCGGAAGTTGTTGGATGGTTGGCGTGCTCAAGGTGCGTGCATCGCGAGGCGCCGGAACGACGCTCTACCTGTACGTCCAGCGAGTTGCGGCAACGAAGCGAGGTGCGTGGCTTCAGTGCGCGAAGCGCCCAAGAACTTTCGACACGCGGCACTAGGTTGTGCACGTGCGTCTGATGACCTGTCCCACCTGCAACAGCGTTGCGTTCCTCGAGACGCTCGAATGCGTGCAGTGCCTGACGCCACTCGGTTTCCACCGCGAGTCGACCTCGATGCTGGCCGTCGGCCGCGACGGCGTGGTGCACGAGGGACGGACCTGGATCGCCTGCTCCAACCGGGCCTGGCGCTGCAACTGGCTCCTCCCCGACGACGAGGAGTCGGCGCGTTGCGCCGCCTGTCGGCTGATCCGCAAGCAACCGGACGCCGACGACACGATGGCCTGAGAGAAGCTCGCCACCGCGGCTCTCGACCTGCGCAGGCTGCTCGTGCAGCTCGACGAGGTCGGGCTGCCGGTGGTCGGGTGGTACGAGCGTGAGGGTGGCCTGGGATTCGACCTCCTGTCGTCGCGGACGGCGAACACCCCCGTGATGATCGGGCACGCCAACGGCATCATCACGATCGACCTGGTCGAGTCGTTGGCCGACTACCGCGAGTCGATGCGGGTGCGGCTGGGAGAGCCCTACCGAACCATGCTCGGCCACTTCCGGCACGAGGTCGGGCACTACTACCAGTGGATCCTGGTCGAGTCCGCAGGGGACCCGACCCTGCTCGAACACTGCCGGCGCCTCTTCGGAGACGAGCGTGCGTCGTACCAGGACGCCATCGCCCGCCACTACCGGCTGGGAGCGCCCGAGGGCTGGCACACGACGTTCATCTCCGAGTACGCGACCATGCACCCGTGGGAGGACTTCGCGGAGTGCTTCGCCCACTACCTGCACATCCAAGGCACGTTGAGCGCGTCAGCGTCGGGAGGCTTGGTGCTCCGGGCCGAGCGGGTGCCCGAGGTGCTCGCCGAAGACCTGGTCCCGGGTCAGGACTACCGCAACCGTCCGGTCGAGCGGATCCTCGCCGACTGGCGGATCCTGTCGTTCTTCTTCAACCGGATCAACCGGGCGATGGGCCGGGACGACCTCTACCCCTTCGAGATCCCGGACCCGGTGGCGCGCAAGCTCGCGTTCGTGCACCGGTTGGTTCGCGGCGCAGCTGCGAACTAACCAGAACCGAGCTCACGCGTCGTAGTGCGACAGCCGCGGCCACGCCGTGGACCACGAGCCGACCGGGCCGTCGCACACCCACACGCCCATGCCCTGCTCCTCGTTGTCGAGGCCGAGGTCGTTGCGCAGCGTGGCGGCCCGCTCGCAGCCGGTGAAGTCGTCGGAGGGCTCGACCGGGTAGACCAGGACCACCGGGCCGGCTTCGTCTGTGGGCGGGCCCCAGTTGCGCCAGCCGTTGTGGCCGCTGAATACCCGCGCACCGACGCCGTACCACTCGAAGGCGCCGGCCTCGCCGTAGTTGCCGGTGAAAACGACGGTGCCGTCCGGAAGTGGCTCGACGACGGCACGCACCTGGTCGGCGTACGTCGACCAGCCGACGGTCTCGGGCTGGTCGGCGTCGATCTTCGGGAAGAACGAGCTCGCGTACGTCGAGACGGGCAGCACGGGCACCAGGGCCGACCACGCCACCATCGACGACAGCGCGAGGACGGCGCCGACCACCACCAGGCGGCGGGGCGCCCAGCTCCGGGCGACCCAGGTGCACCCGGCGGCGACCAGCGGGACGATCGCGCCGGCCACGTAGTAGCCCTTGCCGCCCGTGATCAGGAAGACCGTCATGACCACCAGGAAGACCAGGGCGGGCAGCCGGGCGCGTCGCCACTCGGGCACCCGGAACAGCTGCACCAGTCCGGCCACCCACACCGCGAGGATCACCGGACTGAACATGATCGCGGCCTGCCCCACCAGCTCGATCCGGCCGCCGATGCCGCCGTACTCCTCGGCGATGTCGGCGGACAGGTCGAAGACCGGCCAGCCGTGATCGGCCTGCCACAGCAGGTTCGGGACCCAGAGGGCCGCGGCGATGAGCCCCGCCAGCCAGGGCCATGGCGTGCGCAGTTGGGGCCGCAGCTCCCGATCGAAGAGCAGCGCGACGAAGATCCCCGCCAGCAGGAACACCACGCCGTGCTTGTTGTTGAGCCCGATCCCCGCGACCAGCCCGGCGGCCAGCCACAGCCGTGGTCGCACGTCGAGCACGGCCTGGGTCGCGAGCACCAGCACCGCCGTCCAGGCGAGGGTGTCGAACGTCGCCGTCGAGAGCCGATGCCCCACCGCCATCACCACCGCGGAGGCCGCGACGACCACCGCGGTCAGCACCTGACCGGCGCGCCCCGCGGAGAGCAGCCGGGCGAACTGCACCGCCAGCAGCGTGAGCGCAACCACGGCCGCGATGCTGGGCAGCCGCAGGACGACGAGGTGGTGGGGTGCGACCTCGGTCGCGAGCCGAGCCACGAACGGCGTGAACGACGGCTGGTCGGGATAGCCCCAGGCCAGCCGCTTGCCCGCCGAGAAGAAGTAGAGCTCGTCGCGACCGGGCCCGTAGAACGGCGCCATCGCCAGCAACACGGCCGCTTGCACGCCCGCGACCAGGCCGACCTCGCGCCACGCGAACGCCGGCCGCTCGATCATCCGCGCAACCTGGCCCGCAACTTCGCGAGCGTCGCCTCGTCGAGACCGAGTCCGTCACGCAGGTAGCTCGTCCGGTCGCCGTACCGCTCGGCGATCGCGTCGTAGGCCTCCTGGAGGAATCGCCCGTCGACCAGCATCGCCGTCTCGTAGATCGACACCTTGTCCGCGCCGAGATGCTCGCGGACCAGGCCGAGGTACTTCTCGCGGGTGGCCGAAGAGAAGGAGTTGGTGAGGAGGTAGTCGTCGAGGATGGTCGCGTCGTCGACTCCGGCGATGTGCAGCAGCAGCGCGGCCGCCCAGCCGGTGCGGTCCTTGCCGGCGGCGCAGTGGAACAGGATGGCGCCGTCCTCGGCCTCGGCGACGTGGCGCAGCAGTTCGCCGAACGCCGCGCGTGCACCCGGCACTTCCACGAAGCTCCGGTAGACCGACCTCATCACCGCGTCCGCGGCCTCGTGCGAGGTGAGCGACCGGAGCTGCGACATCGGGATGCCGCGCACCTCGAGGTGATGCCAGGTGGCACCGGCGATCTCGGCGTCGGGGTGCGCCTCGACCTCGTGCTGCGAGCGCAGGTCGTAGATCGCGCTCACGCCGAGCCCGGCGATCGTGGCTGCGTCGACGTCGGTGAGCTGCAGCTCGTTGGAGCGGTAGGCGACGCCCCGGCGCAGTGGGGTCCCGTCGGAGGCGACGTACGCCGTGTCCGGGCCGGCGACGTCACGGAAGTTGTCGGCGGACGCGAGCCGGAGTAGCTCTTCGCCCAGCGCAGGTTCGACCACGGGTCGAGCCTAGGGATCGTGGGTGAACGGCGGTCGAACGGGTCGGTTGCTCACCGCAGCGGCACGAACCGGTAGCCGCCGTGGCCGCTCACCTCGGTGCCGGCACGGGTGCGTCGCACCAGCAGCATGGTGCCGAACACCGGGATCACCATCCGACCGCCGTCGTCCACCTGGTCGACGAGTGCCGCCGGCAGGGTGCGGGCCTCGGCGCTGACCAGGACTCGGTCGTACGGCGCCCCGGCCGGCCAGCCGAGCCGCTCCGGGTCGGCGGTCTCGATGCGCGCCCAGGGCCGAGTGAAGTGAGCGAGGTTGCGACGACCGAAGTCGACCAGGTTCGGCTCGAGCTCGACCCCGACCACCTGCCCCTCCGGACCGGTGAGCTGCGCCAGCAGCGCGGTCGACCATCCTGACCCGGACCCCACGTCGAGGACCCGGTCGCCGAGCCGTACCTCGAGCAGCCGGAGCATGTCCGCCACCGTCCGCGGCTGCGAGTTGGTCTGCCCGTGCCCGATCGCGATCGGACCGTCGTGCGCCGCCCTGCGCCGAGCTCCCCGGGGCAGGAAACACTCTCGCGGCGTAGCCGCGAACGCCTCGGAGACCCGATCCTCCATCGCCTCCAGTGTCGCATCACCCGACCGCGAGTCGGCGCTACTGACGTGCAGTAACGCCGACTCGCCGTACTTTCAGCCGCGTTGCCGGACGCCGAGCCAGGTCAGCACCGCGAGCACGCGGCGGTTCTCCTCGCCGGTCTCGTGCAGGCCGAGCTTCTGCATGATGCCGGCGATGTGGGTCTCGACCGTGCGATCGGTGAGGAAGAGCCGGCGGGCGATGCCGGCGTTGTTGCGGCCCTCGGCCATCAGGGCGAGTACGTCGCGCTCGCGTGGCGTCAGCAGCGCAAGCGGGTCGTCGTCGCGACGAGGTCCGAGCAGGGTCGCCACGACCTCGGGGTCGAGCGCGGAGCCGCCCGCCGCAACCCGGCGCAGCGCGTCCATGAAGTCGTCGACCTCGAATACGCGGTCCTTGAGCAGGTAGCCCACCCGGCCGCCCGCCACCAGCTCGACCGAGTGTCGGGTCTCGACGTGCTGGGACAGCAGCACGATGGCCAGTTCGGGGTCCTGCGCGCGGAGCTCCTTGGCGGCCCGGGCGCCGTCGTCCGTACCGTCCGGAGGCATCCGGACGTCGATGATGGCGAGGTCGGGCCGTTCGCGTGTGACCGCCTCGACCAGGGCCGTCGCGTCGCCGGCCCGGCCGACGACCTCGTGGCCGGCATCCTCCAGCAGCCGCGCCAGCCCCTCGCGGAACAGCGCCGAGTCCTCGCCGATCACGATGCGCATGATGGTCTCTCGAAGGGGAGCGCTGCCTCGACCTCGGTGCCACTGCCCACCGGACTGGCCACGCGGAGCGAGCCGCCCAGCGCGGCCACTCGATCGGCGAGCCCGGAGCGCAGCCCGAGGTTGGCGCCACCGCAGCCGTTGTCGGTGACCCTGACCAGCAGCTGCCCGTCGCGGCGCACCACGTGCAGCTCGATCCGCGTCGCCTCGGAATGCTTGACGGCGTTGGTGATCGCCTCGCTGGCCACGAAGTACGCCGTCGTCGCGACCGCGTCGGGCAGCGGTCCGTCGTCGACGTCCATGGCGACGGTCATCGGCAGCGTCCTGACCAGGTTGGAGAGGGCCGCCGGCAAGCCGTCGTCCAGGCTTCCGGGCCGCAGTCCGTGCGCCAGTTGCCGCAGCTCGGCGACCGCCGTACCCAGTTCGGCCACGCTCTGGTCGAGCAACTCGTCGACGTCGACGGTCCCGTCGTCGAGGTGGCGCTGGGCCAACCGCAGCTGCATGCCGAGTGAGACCAGCCGTTGCTGCGCGCCGTCGTGGAGATCGCGCTCCATCCGCCGCCGTTCCTCGTAGCCGATCTGCACCAGCCGGGTCCGGCTGTCCTGGGCGTCACGCAGGGCTCGCGCGACCTCCGACCGGAGCCGGACCACCTCGACCAGCGTGCTGCATCGGTCGGCTACCTCGCGCAGCAGTTCGGACGAGGCCGGGCCCGAGCCGCGCACCAGCACGCCGGTCGGCTCGTCGTCCTGCAGGACGAGGACGCCGGACGGAGGCACCGGCTCGCCGCCGGCGTCGAGGTACGCCGTCGAGCCGGGCACCCGGAACCCGACCCGCAGCTCCCGATCACGCAGGGCGCCGCGTAGCCGCTCCTCGAGCTGCTCGGGCCGCGCGTCGCCCGCGCTCACTTCGCGGTGGAGTTCGTCGACGGCCGTCAGTGCGGAGCGGCGCAACGGGTACATCCGGGCGTCGACCGCGCGGCGTACGAGTCGCACGGCCGGAAGTAGCAGCAGGGCGGCCGCCGCGGTGCCGAGCGCGATCCCGATCTCGGAGCCGCGGCCGACCAGCACGCCCGTCGCCGACGAGACGGCCCCGTAGACCGCCAACAGCAGAGCGGTGACGACGCCCCACGTCACCGCGAGACCGAGTGCCTTGTCGACGTCGTAGAGGTCGTAGCGGAGCACGGCGATGCCCGCGGCCAACGGCGTCGCGATCAAGGACGCCAGACCGATCGCCCCGCTGAACCAGAGCGGCTCGCCCCACACCAGGATCTCCACGCCACAGAGCAGCGGGTAGAGGGGGAGCCCGATCCCCGCGAGCGCCAACCACTTGATCTGCTGGCGCTGGGTCCGGTCGGCGCGGCGGAACCGCAGCAGCAGCGACACCGCCGAGGCCAGGACCAGAGCGAGGACCCCCACGAAGCAGACCAGTGCGCACAGCTGCCACCACCCCGGCGGCGGCCCGAAGGGGCGGGCCAGGCCGGCCAACGGTGCCCGGAACGGCTCGTCGGCGAGTGCACCGTCGACCTGGGTGACGGTCGTGGCCACCACCAGCGCCGCCGGCACCCAGCGCCACCGGCGCGAGGGGACTCGGCCGTCCGGGAAGTGGAGCAGCAGCAGCCCGAACGTCGCGAGCACCCACCACGCGTTCTCTGCCGTGACCGCCACGAGCCACGCCCAGCGAGTCGGGTCGTCGGTCGTCGCGAGCCACTGGAGCCAGATCTCCTTGGCGACCACGACGGCCACCGAGAGCGAGAGCAGACCCAGCAGCATCCCGACGGTGGCGCCGTCGCGGCGTCGCGAGACCAGGACCGAGAGGCCGGTCGTCGCGGGTACGACGAGCACCCCGATCGCGAGCGTGAGCCACGACGTACGGTTCGGCGCGGCGGCCAGGAAGCAGACCGCCATCACCAACGCGAGCGCGGCGCACACCGCACTCACAACGGCTGCGCGGCGGGCGACCATGTCAGCACTGTAGGGACGGAACGGCCGTGCTGGGGTCCGTGCCAGCACGGGTATCAAGTCCCGCGATCGCCACGATCCTGCGACCGGTCCTGCCTCCATAGCGTCCGGGCATCCGTTCGCCGACTGCCCTGGAGGCTCCGCATGACCACCACCACGCCCTTCATCGAGTCCGAGGTCGAGTCCTCGGGCGTCACCACCGTCCGCACTCGCGTCGCCGCCGCTGCGCTCGCTGCGTCAGCCGCCACCGTCGGCGTACTCCTCGCGACCACGCCGTGGGGGGACCGCCTGGACAGCAGTTCGGACGAGGTCCTGAGCTATGACCGGCTCCTCGAGGTCCGCGATGCGGCCTGGTCGAGCATGCTGCTCGACGCGTTCGCGTACGCCGTGATCGGGCTGACCGTGGGGCTCGGCGTGCTGCACCTGGTCCGTGCGAAGGGGCGAGTCGCAGCCCTGGTCGGGGCCGTCATCACGACGGCGGGCGGGATCCTGTTCGCGATGGGGGGCGCCGCCTTCGCGACCGTCGTCTGGTTCATCACCGCTGACGGTCTTCCGACGGGAGCCGGCACGTCGCTGGTCGACTACGCCAACGACCACGTCGGACACCTGATGGGCGTCGACATGGCCGGCTTCGCGCTCGTGACCCTCGGCAGCCTGGTGCTGGCCGCCGCGCTGATCCGGGCTCGCGCGGTGCCGGTGCCCGCGGTCGCGGCGTACCTGCTGCTCACGATCGCCCAGTTCGTCGGCCTCCCCGGCCGGGCGATGGACTTCCTGCAGATCGCGATGATGCTGCTGCTGATCGGCTTCGCGGCCGTCGTGTGGCGCCGTGCCTAGGAGCCGTCTCGATGTGACCGCTTCGGTGGCAGTGGCACGAAGATCGAGGTGCGGGTGGCGTATGCCGGGTAGCCGGGCCGCTGCATCATCGTCCGCTCGAGCAGCTTGACCCCGGTGACCTGGTAGACGAAGAACGTCATCGCGACCGGCGACAGCACCGTCGCGAGCCCGGCCACCCAGCCCGAGCCCAGTCCCGCCGCGAGCCACAGACCCCACCAGATGCAGGCGTCCCCGAAGTAGTTGGGATGCCGGGTGTAGCGCCAGAGCCCCCGGTCCATCACCGGGGGCCTGGTCTGCTTCGGCTCCCGCTTGTACGCCGCGAGCTGCCGGTCGCCGACCGCCTCGAAGAACAATCCGATCGCCCACACGACCACGCCGGCGACCACGACCGGCCACCACTCGACGCTCAGCACAGCGCCGATCATCACCGGCAGGGCGATGAACCACTGCACGGCGCCTTGGACCACGAAGACCCGGCGTACGACGGTCCTCATCCCGACCTCGGACGGCGACCCGCCCAGCATCTCGGCATAGCGCGGGTCCTCCTGCCCGCCGTGCTCGCCGACGGCTCGGGACCGGATGTGCCAGGCCAGCCGCAGCCCCCAGATCGCCACCAGCGCGACCACGAGCCAGCGCCGCCAGGGCGTTCCGTGGTCGACCAGCGTCGCGACCACGCCGGTGACCAGCGCGATGAGCACGAACCCGGCGCCCCAGGCGACGTCGACCACGGCCGCCTTGTCGAGCTGCTTGGTCCGGATGGCGGCCGCCGTCATGCCGACCAGGACCGTAGCCAGTCCGGCGATGAGTGCTGCGGCGACGGGGTTCATCGCGCGCCGGCCGGGTGGAGGAATCCCAACATATGTTGGGATTCCTGACGTTCTGGGCCGTTGCAATGCCCAAGAAGGTCTGGAAACGCCATTGAAGTTCCTCCTAGCTCCTAGCTCCTAGCTCGCTGCCTCGTCGGCCGGCCACAGGTGGTCGCGGACGCGCTTGTCGAGCAACCGTGGGGCGTTGAGGTCGGTCCACGAGACGTGCATGCCCCGCATGCGGGTCAGACCCTGCACCAGCTCGTCGCGCCGTCGTTCACGCTCGACCACTTCGCCGGGCTCCTGGTCAGGCTTGAGCAGCTGGAGGTACTTGGCTCTGCCGTTGGTCTCGACGTACGCGCCGAGATCGGGCCACGCAAAGTCCAGCACAGCGACCAGATGACCGTCGGGCGTGCGCACCTCGTACTGCGGCACCGGCATCGGGAGCCTGGCGCGGAAGCAGAAGAAGCAGAAGCGTGTCTCGAGGACACTGGAGATCCGTGGGTCCCCCAACCGGACTACGAGTTCGGTCGCGCGGGTGTTGGGCCAGAGGTCGATGCTCCGCTCATACCGTTCTCGGACTGCCTGCGGCGTCGTCAGCTTCCGATGGAGGAAGTCGTTGAGGACGACCAGCGAGGCCTCCATGGACGCGATTGTGGACACCTCGAGTGCGACCCGTGCCGGCGTCGTCACCTGGTGTCCGTGCACCACGGCGAGGTCACCTTCTTGAAGGCTTCCGCAGTGCTGGTGGACGCCGGCCTCCTTCCTCCCCAGGCGACCGTCGAGTCGCGTGGTGTGGACATGGCCGAGGTCGAGATCCCAGATGGGTCCGCCCCACCACGGCACCGCACTGGCATGGCTCACCGCGACACCGGTGTTGGCTTGCTTGACGACAGCCCGAGTCCGGATGACATGACGTCCGGCGGCGTCGAGCGTCTTCCACGTGCCCGCGTCGAGATAGGCGCCGCGACGCGGGCGGACCCAGATCCCGCGTTTGAGCTGGTCGGCGATGCCGCGGTCGTTCCAGCCCAACCCGACCAGATCGCGTCGCAGATGGACCGGCTCAGAGAAAGCGTCTTCAGAAGCATCCATGCGCTCGACGATTTCTCGTCGACGGCCCCTGTCCGGGTGGCTCGGCCCACGTCTGTGGACAGGCTGCAGCGCTCGCCTGCTTGTGGACGGTTGACGGTTGAAACGGTGAGGCACGCTCAGCGTTCCCCGAGGCAATTGCTGACGTTCTTGGCCGTTGCAACGCCCTAGAACGTCAGGAATCCCAACAGATGTTGGGATTCCGACACCACGCGGCCCGCTCACAACACCCCGACCGCGGTCATATGCCACCGTTCCGGACCATCAGCAGTTGGTCGACGCCCATCCGGCCGTCGCGGAAGGCCATCGACCCACCGACGAGGTAGAGCTCCCACACTCGCACGACCTCCTCGCCGACCAGCGCGACCAAGCGGTCGCGGTTGCGGCGCAGGCTGGCCAACCACCCGGCGACGGTCAGCACGTAGTGCTCGCGCAGCGCCTGGACGTCGCGGAGCTCGAGTCCGGCCCGCTCGAAGAAGGCGATGGTCTCGCCGACCGGGCGCATGTACATGTCCGGCGCGATGAAGTTCTCGATGAACGGGCCACCGCCGGGCCACCGACCCGAGCGCGACATCTGCTGCACCAGGACCCGCCCCCCGGGTCGCACGGAGCGGTGCAGCACCTCGGCGTACGTCGCGTATTTGTCCTGGCCGACGTGCTCGCCCATCTCGATCGAGGCCACTGCGTCAAAGCGGCCGACCACGTCGCGGTAGTCGCGGAGCTGGATCGACACGAGCTCCTCCAGACCGCGCTCGCGGATCCGCTGATCGATCAGCCGCTTCTGCTCCGCGGCGATGGTGACTCCGGTGACCCTGGCGCCGAATCGCTCGGCCGCGTGCAGCGACAGGGAGCCCCAGCCGCAGCCGACGTCGAGGAGCGTCATCCCGGGCCGCAGGTCGAGCTTGTCGCAGACCAGGTCGAGCTTGGCGAGTTGGGCCTCCTCGACGGGCACGTCGGGACTGGAGTGGAAGCCGCAGGAGTACGCCAGCGATGGGTCGAGGACCAGTTCGTAGAACTCGTTGGACAGGTCGTAGTGGAACGAGATCGCCCTGCGGTCCCGCAGGGGGCTGTGCAGCCGCCCCCGGATCCGCGCCTGCGACGTGGGGGCTGCCGGCGGGCGGCCGAACGCACCTATCCCCCGAAGGGTGCGTACGGCGCGCAGCAGAGCTGGCACCGACGGCCGCCCACCGGTGAGCCCCCGAGCCCTGGCCACGGCGAACGCGTGGGTGAGGGCGTGGTCGAGGTCGCCGGGTACGTCGAGCTCCCCGGTGACGTAGGCCTGAGCGGCACCGAGCTCACCGGGGTGCCGGAGCAGCCGGCGTACGGCGGCCGGCGAGGTGAGGACCACCAGGGGGGCGTCGACGGGACCTGCCGCGGAGTCGTCCCACGCCTTGAGCCGCACCGGCAGGTCGCCGCCGACGAAGGGACGTAGGGCCGCCTCGAGCTGAGGCGCGACCCCGCGCTGCGGGGCGATCACGTGTCCCTCGTGAAGGTGAGCTGGTGGACGTCGAGGTAGCCCGAGGCGAAGCCAGCGCGGGAGTACTCCAGGTAGAAGTGCCACATCCGCAGGAACGTCTCGTCGAACCCGAGTGCCCGCACCTGATCGGAGGCCGCCAGGAACGCCTCGTCCCAGAGCTGGAGGGTCCGCGCGTACGACGGGCCCATCGAGAACGGCGGCGCCATCCGCAGGCGGGTGTGCTCGCGGGTGATCTCGTCGATGACCCGCACCGACGGCAGGAAGCCGCCGGGGAAGATGTACTTGTTGATCCAGGTGTAGGTCCGGCGCGTCGCCAGCATCCGGTCGTGCGACATCGTGATCGCCTGGATCGCGACCGTGCCGCCGGGCGCGAGCAGCCGGTCGAGGGTCTCGAAGTAGGTCCGCCAGAACTGCCACCCGACCGCCTCGATCATCTCGACCGACACCACAGCGTCGTAGCCCCCGCCGCCGGCCGGCGGAGGTGCGTCGCGGTAGTCGCAGAGCTCCACCGTCACAGAGTCGGCCAGCCCGGCCTCCGCGATCCGCCGCTTGGCCAGCGACCGCTGCTCGACGGACAGCGTGATCGTGGTGACGGACGCACCGCGACGAGCCGCGCGCAGCGCCAGTTCGCCCCACCCCGTGCCGATCTCGAGCAGTCGCGTCCCTTCGCCCACGCGCGCTTGGTCGAGCAGCCGCTCGATCTTGCGGCCTTGCGCGACCTCGAGAGCCTCCTGGCTCCCGAGGGGACCGTCGAACAGACCCGACGAGTAGCTCAGGGTCGGGTCGAGGAAGAGCTCGAAGAGTTCATTCGAGAGGTCGTAGTGGTGCGCGATGTTCTGCTGCGAGTTGGCGGTGCTGCTCACCTCGTCGGCCGGCGGCTTGCGCACCACGAGTCCTCGGAGCCGCTGCAGCCGAGCCGGGACCAGTCGCGGTAGCTCGGCGGCCAGCACGGTCAGGAAGCCGGCCAGGTCCTCTGCGTCCCAGGCGCCAGTGAGGTAGGCCTCCCCGAAGCCGATCAACTGGTCGCGGCCGAGCCGGGCGAAGAGCTCCTCGGGGCGGTGCACCACCGCGACCGGTCCGCCCCGGCCCCAGGTCTCGTCGCCGACCTGCACGGTGACCGCGAGCCGCTCGACGGCTGCGCGGAACAGGCCCCTGGCGATCCGCGCGGACACCCGTGCGCGGGGCCCGGTGGGTGGCTGCTCGAGGCCCGGCCAGTGGCGGGCGCGGAGGTTGACCTTGCGATCTGAGAGCTCGGTCATGGCTGGACTCCCTTCTGCGTGTGCGTCGGTCTGTCGTGGACCGGTAACCGTCGGAGCCACAGGGCGATGCCGTGCATCCGGATCAGCACCGTCCCGCGCAGTGCGGCGAGCGCCGCCCGTCGCGCCCTGGCCGTCGTACGCCGCCCGGAGAGCGACGCGGAGAAGGTGGCGCCGTCGTCGGTCGTGAGGTGGACGGCGAGGTCGAGCCGGTCGTCGTGAGGGACGGGCACGGTCATGCGGTAGGTGCCGTCGGTGCCGTGGAACGGCGAGACGTACATCGCCTTGGGCGTGCTGGCGCGGCCCTGTTCGTCGGGGCGCACGAGGTAGGCGTGCCGGTCGCCGTAGGTGTTGTGCACCTCGACGACGGTCGCCACCTGCCGGCCCGACGCGTTCCAGCACCAGTGCACGGAGATCGGGTTGAAGCAATGGCCGAACGCACGCGCGTGCGCGGCCATCACGACCCGGCCTCCGGTGAGGTCGATCCCGTGCCGCGCGAGGAAGGCATCGACGTTCGCCCGGATCGTGCGCCCCGGATCGCCGAGGTGGTCGCGGCCCTCGAACCGGCCGAGCACCCCGTGGTCCGGCAGGTCGTCGAGGTCGACCACCCAGGTGTGCGAGCGGTGCGTGAAGGAGCGGGCGAACGGCGCACGCCGGGTGTGCCGGATCGTGGTGTCGAAGACTCCGGTCGGTACGTCGTCCGCCGGTGCGTGCCCCCGCAGCTCAGGCCAGGTCAGGCCGAGCCGTTCGACCGCGCGCAGTCCCGACGCAGCGCCGTCCTCGTGGAAGCCCCACCCGTGGTAGGCGCCGGCGAAGCCGATCCGATCGGAGTCGATCTCGGGCAGCCGCGTCTGAGCCGCCACGGACGCGGGGTTGTAGAGCGGATGCTCATACTCCATCCGGTCGATCACGAGCGCCGGGTCGACGAGCTCCTCGCCGCTCGCGTCGCGCCCGACCAGCGTCACGAAGTAGTGGGTGTCGGTGTCGAGCCGCTGCAGCCGGGTCAGATCGTAGGTGACCAAGGTCCGGCCGGAGTCCTCAGTGCGCCAGAAGTTCCACGATGCCCACGCGTTGGTCGACCTCGGCATCACCGAGTCGTCGGTGTGCAGCAGCGCGACGTTGCGGGAGTAGGGCATCGCGGAGAGCACCTCACGCTGCTTGGCGGTCGGGGCGGCGAGCAGATCCAGCGCCTGGCCCGGGTGGGTCGCGATCACCACCGCGTCGTACACCTCGACCTTGCCATTGCCGTCGGTCACCTCGACGTCGTCCGCGGTCTCGAGCACCGTCGTGACCTTGCTGCCGGTGTGGACCCGGTCGAGCCCGTTGGCCACCGCCGCGACGTACTGCTGCGAGCCACCGGTCACGGTGCGCCACTGCGGGCTGCCGAAGACGCCGAGCATCCCGTGGTGCTGGAGGAAGGTGAACAGGTAGCGGGCGGGGTAGTCGAGCGCCGCTTCCGGATCACACGACCACACCGCGGACACCAGGGGCTCCATGAAGTGGCGCCGGAAGTACGCCGAGAACCGGCCGGCCGCAAGGAACTCACCCAGCGTGAGGTGATCGACGCTGGTCGAGCTGGTCGAGACCTCCGCGGCCAGCAACCTCCGAGCCCGTCGGTGAAAGCGCGGGATCTCGGTGAGCATCCGCAGGTAGCGCGGATCGACGACGTTGGCCAGCGTCGGAAAGACGCCGCGCCGGCCCAGCGCGCCGGCCCACTGCAGCCCCGAGCCGTCGTCGCGGATCGACATCGACATCTCTGAGGGCTGGGTGGCCACGCCGAGCTCGGCGAAGAGCCGGAGCAGCACCGGATAGGTGCGCGGGTTGTGCACGATGAACCCGGTGTCGATGGCCAGCGCGCGTTCGTCTGCGGAATCGCCCTCGCGCACGACGTGGGTGTCTGCGTGGCCGCCGAGCCGATCGTCGGCCTCGTAGAGGGTCACGTGTGCGGTGCGCGACGCGACGTACGCCGCCGTCAGCCCGGCCACTCCCGAGCCGACGACCGCGATCCGCCGTGGTGCCGCTGGCGAGGTCATCGGGGTCATGAAAGAGCAAGTCCTAGGTGTCGAAGCTGAACAGGGCGACCACGTCGTCGCTGGGCTTGGTCGGCTCCTCACCGGCGGTCTCGACGGTGACCCCGGCGCCGTTGGCCGAGGCCGCGTCGCCGCTGAGCAGCACCTTGTTGTCCGCGCCGGCGGGCATCACCCCGGCCGGCACCATCACGTCGTCGTGCTGCAGCCACAGGACGTACTGGTGCCCAGAGGGAGCAGCCGGCATGCCCTTTGTCTCGATGTAGGCCTTGTTCTCGTGCTGGGACACCACCACCGTCGCGCTGCCGCCGTCGCCGACCGGCACCGTGAAGCTCTGTGCGTCGTCGGCCGCGGCGATCTGGCTGAACTGGTCGGGCGATCGCTCGTCCCGGCCCTGCTGCCAGACCACGCCGCCGACCCCGATCACGATCACCGCGGCGACCGCGGTCAGAAGCGCGACCACCCGGCGCCTCCGGCGTGGCTCCTCACGCCCGACCACCGGCGGCAGCGGCCGCACGTGGGCGATGTCGGCCAGCACGCGGTCGCGGAGCCCCGGCGACGGCGTGATCGCCGTGGTCTCGGCGAGGAGCCCGGCCGCATCGCGCAGCGAGTCGACCTCGCCGCGACAGGTCGCGCACTCGGCCAGGTGTCGCTCGAACCGAGCCCGTTCGATGTCGTCGAGTGCGTCGACGGCGTATGCGCCCGACAGGGCATGAATGTCGCTCATGCGCCCACCCCCATGGTGTCCCGCAGCCTGATGAGTCCGTCCCGAATCCGGGTCTTGGCGGTGCCGACCGGCAGTTCGAGCATGGTCGCCACCTCCGTGTGTGTGTAGCCGCCGAAGTAGGCGAGCTCGAGGGCCTCGCGCTGCACCGGCGTGAGGCCGGACAGGGCCTGTCGGACCCGCCGTGCCTCGAGTGAGGCCTGGGCGGCCTCCGCGGTCGAGTCGTGATCGACCGGCTGGTTCTGCGAGTGGTACGTCGTGTCCCGCCTGGTCGAGGCTTCCGCTGACCGGACCCGGTCGACCGCCTTGCGGTGCACGATGGTGAGCAGCCACCCCAGGGGGCTGCCCTTGGCGGGGTCGAACCGACCCGAGGTGCGCCAGATCTCGAGGAACGCCTCCTGGGCGACCTCCTCGGCCTGCGCCGGGTCGCGGACGACCCGCACCGCAAGGCCGACGACGCGACTCGCGGTCGCGTCGTACAGCCGCGCGAACGCCGCACGGTCGCCTCTGCCCGACGCCTTCAACAGCTCGGCCAGGTCAGGCGCCGCCGACGCCCCCTCGGAGAAGGGGGCGCCGTCGGCCGCGGGCCGGATCGGATCCACGTGGTCAGTCTTCCTGCTACTTGGTCGGCATCAACACGGAGTCGATGACGTAGACCGTGGCGTTGGCCGTCGGGATGTTGCCGCAGATGACCTTCGCGGTGTTGCCGTCGACCGTGAGTCCGGTCTCGGGGTCGCCCTCGATGGTGATCGTGTCGCCGTTGAGGGTCTCGTGCTCGCCGACGATCGACGCCGGGTCGAGCTGCTCGCCGATCACGTGGTGCGTCAGGATCGCGGTCAGCGTCGCCTTGTCCGCGAGGACCGCCTTGAGGTCCTTCGGCGCGATCTTCTTGAAGGCATCGTCGGTCGGCGCGAACACGGTCAGGGCCGGCGCGGAGTTGAGCGTGTCGCCCAGACCAGCGACGCCCACGGCGGCGACGAGGGTCGTGAGCAGCGGGTTGTTGCTCGCGGCGGTGGCGACCGGGTCGGTGACCATGCCGTTGAACGAGCCCTTGCCCTCGGTCGGAATCGCCGCGCATCCGTCGCCGAACGTCTGTGACGCCGCGTCGGTCATCGGGGACTCGGAGGTCATCGGCGACTCCGACTCCGTGGGCGAGTCCGACTCCACGGGCGTCGAACTGCTGGCCGAGTCGCTGGCGCTGCTGCCGCTGTCGGCGTCATCGCCGCATGCGGCCATGCCAAGGGTGAGGGCGACCAGGGCCGCCCCAGCGGCACCGGTCCTGCGGAGGGAGCTGCGGTTCATGTCTGTGGGCCTTCCGTTGTGGTGGCTGACACCTGTTCTTCGGTGTGGAGCGCCAACCGGATTTCGCGCTGGGCCACCGTCGGCCGAACTTGTCCAGACCGCTTCCGGTGACGCCCTCGCTGGACCACGTCGGTCGAGCCTGTCGAGACCTCCGCAGCCATCGACGGGCGCCGACCGCCCGGTCATCGCGACACGCTCGACGGGCGGTGTTCACCTCGCGCGCGAACGCTGCGGGAGATCGCGACAGGCTCGGACTACGCGACCTTGACGATGAGCGTCTGGATGCCGCTGGAGCCCTCGGGGAACGGTTCGGCGCGCACCGCGGTCTGGGTGGCGCCGTTGCCGTCGATCACCCGACAGGCGAGGTTGTGCGTGCCGGACTCGGCCGTCCACGGCAGGTACCACTGCCGCCAGTAGTCGTTGCCGGCGCTCGGGCCGAGCATCGCGTCCTGCCACGGGCCGCCGTCGATCTGGACCTGGACCGTGGCCACGCCGCCGTTCTGCTGCGCCCAGGCCACTCCGCCGATGAAGGTGTCGCCGGCGTCGATGGTCTCGAGGACCTTCGGCGTGTCGATCCGGCTGGAGATCTTGATGGGGGCGTCGGTGGCCCAGTCGCGGTCGGTCCAGTAGGAGTCCTGCTCCGCATAGGTGGTCAGCGTGATCCGCTCGATCCACTTGCACGCGCTGATGAAGCCGTACAGCCCGGGCACGACCATCCGGGCGGGATAGCCGTGCTCACGCGGCAGCGCCTCGCCGTTCATGCCGAGCGCGATCATCGCGTCGCGGCCGTCGGTGGCCAGTTCGTACGGCGTACCGATGGTCATGCCGTCCACGTCGGTGCTGAAGATCTGGTCGACGCCGGCCAGGACGCCGGCCCGGTCCAGCAGGTCGGCAAGCCGTACGCCGATCCAGCGGGCGCCGCCGACATAGGGACCACCGACGCTGTTGGAGACGCAGGTGAGCGTGATGTCGCGTTCGATCAGAGGCATCTCGAGCAGGTCGTCGAAGCTGAACTTCAGCTCCTGGTCGACCATCCCGTCGATGGTGAGGGTCCAGCCGTCGACGTCGACGATCGGCACGTCGAGTCGGGTGTCGACGCGGTAGAAGTCGCCGGTGGGCACCCGCAGGGGCGTCACCCCCGGGACCTGTCGCTCGATCCCGGTCGGAAAGGCAGGCGCTGGCTCGGCCGGTGCGGGGAAGGCGATATCGCCGATCCGGCCGCGGGCCTGGCCGATCAGTCGTCCTGCGCCACCCATCGCCGCAGCCGCGATCGCGAGCACACCCGCGGTGATCAGGACGCCGCGTCGGGTCGGCGCGGTTCCCGACAGTGCAGCATCCTCGGCTCCTGGCGACGATTTTCCTGCACTGTCGGGGAGCCGGCGCGCCAGGAGCCACAAGGAGCCGACCCCGACGACCGCGGCAGCCAGCGCAGGCAGCACGTCCAGGGGCTCGGCGTCCGGCCTGCGCAGTGCGGTGAGCGCGGCCACCCCGACGAGCACGACGAGCATCGCCGCGCCGTACCGGAACCGCCGACGCGCCAGCAGTCCGGCGACGGCCGACAGCACCAGCACCCCGGCCAGCACCGAGCCGATCAGGACATCCTTGTCGCGCGACCCGAACTGCCGGATCGCCCACTCCTTCATCGGCGTCGGCGTGAGGTCGATGACCTGCGAACCGACCGCGAGCACGGGCGAGGTCGCAGGGTCCAGCACGGCTGCGACCAGGTGGCCGGCGGCCACCCCAACGAGGGTCGCGAGGACTCCGGACAGGGCGTAGATCGGCCGGCTTCGCATGCGGGTTGTTCGGCGCGGCACCCGGCCGCGGATGGTCCGCCTACTTGGCGGGCAGGCTCGCGGCGTACGTCGTGCCGATCGCGATCCACCGCGAGAGGGCCGCGTCGTCGGCCACGGCGTCGGTCGTGACGCGCAGCCAGCCGTCGAGCTCCTTGCCGCGCATCTCCATCCGGCTGGCGCCGGGCTCGGCGATCAGCCGCTCACTCTCGGCGGGATCGCAGCGCAGCATGATCCCGCCCTGGCCGCTGGCGGCCACCGCCATGTTGCCGCCGATCAGGAATGCCAGGCCGCCGAACATCTTCTTCTCGGTCACGGGCACGCCCGGAAGCAGACCCCGGATCCGCTCGGCGAGCTCCTCGTCGTAGGCCATGCCGCGATCATGACAGCGGGCGGGGACAGTGTCGGGAATGGATGACGCCGACAACCGGTTGCCGCCGTACGTGACATCCACGCCCGCGATCAGCCGCGCCGACGTGGGGCTGCGCAGCGAGCGTGGTCCGGTGCTGCTCGCGGTGATGCTCAGCATCGGCCTGGTGGCGATCGACTCCACGATCCTCGCCACCGCGGTGCCAGCGGTGGTCGATGACCTCGGTGGCTTCACGCAGTTCCCGTGGCTGTTCTCGGTCTACCTCCTGGGCCAGGCCGTCTCGGTGCCGTTGTACTCCAAGCTCTCAGATCAGTACGGCCGCAAGCCGATGATGCTGATCGGTGTCGGACTGTTCCTGGTCGGATCGCTGCTGTGCGGCCTGGCTTGGAACATGCTGGCGTTGATCGCCTTCCGCGCCGTACAGGGACTCGGTGCCGGAGCGGTGATGCCGATCGGGATGACCATCGTCGGCGACATCTACACCGTGGCCGAGCGGGCCAAGGTGCAGGGCTACCTTGCCAGCGTGTGGGCGCTCGCGGCGGTCGTCGGCCCGACGTTGGGTGGAGTCTTCGCCGACTACCTGTCCTGGCGGTGGATCTTCTGGGTCAACCTGCCGATCGGCGCCGCGGCCATGTGGATGCTGACTCGCCGCTTCCATGAGCAGGTGACCCGGGCCCGGCATCGGTTCGACGTGCTCGGTGCGCTACTGCTCACCGTCGGTGGCCTGGTGCTCCTGCTCGCGCTGCTCGAGGGCGGCGTGCACTGGGACTGGCTCTCGCCGACGAGCATCGCGCTCTTCACGGTTGCAGTGGTCGCGCTGGTTGCCTTCGTGCTGGTCGAACGGCGGGCCGCCGAGCCGGTGCTCCCACTCTGGGTGTTCCGGCACCGCGTGATCCTGCCCGCGATCCTCATCTCGCTGGTCGTGGGCGTACTGCTCATGGGCATCACGTCCTACATCCCGCTGTACGCCCAGAGCGTGCTCGGCCACGACGCGGTGAGCGCCGGGTTCGCGTTGGCCGCGCTGACGCTCGGCTGGCCGCTCGCGGCGGCGAACGCGGGGCGCCTCTACCTCACTATCGGGTTCCGGGCCACCACGGCGATCGGCGCCGTGATCGCCCTGTGTGGCGCGTTGCTCCTGCTCCCCATCGACGCCGACAGCTCGCTGCTGATGGTGGCCCTGCCCTGCTTCGTGATGGGCCTCGGCTTCGGCTTCACCGCGGCCCCGCCGGTCATCGCCGCCCAATCGGCGGTCGACTGGGAGTCCCGGGGCGTGACCACGGGGGCCACCATGTTCGCCCGCTCCGTGGGCAGTGCGGTCGGCGTGGCCGGGTTCGGCGCTGTCGTCAACGCCCGAGTCACCGACGCGATCGGCCACGGCAGCCCGTCGCTGGAACAGCTCTCCGCCGGCGTGCTCGCCCCCGCCATCCACGCGACGTTCGTCGGCACCGCGATCATCGCGGTCGGGCTGGTGCTGGTCACCCTGCTGATGCCCAAGCGGATCACCGAACCGGGGGAAGCACCGCAGACCTAAGGCCGTGATCGGACGAGCTTCGTCAACTCTGGAGGGAGCGCAGCGACCCGGTCTTTCGGGCGAAGCCCGCCGGGGTGTTCAGCGGAGCCTCACCTTGCTTGCGGGCAACCGTCGTCATGAGGACGATTCGGCCATGAGTGCGCCTGACGACGTCGACGAGATCGACGTCTCGCAACTCCAGGCCGGGCCGCACGAGCACGAGCCGCACGAGGGTGGACTCAACAATCGCCTCAACTGGCTGCGCGCCGGCGTGCTCGGCGCGAACGACGGCATCGTCTCGACGGCCGGCATCGTGATGGGGGTGGCGGGTGCGACCAGCGATCTGGGGACGATCCTGGTCGCCGGTGTCGCCGGGCTCGCCGCGGGCGCGCTCAGCATGGGGGCCGGCGAGTACGTCTCGGTGAGCACCCAGCGCGATTCCGAGCTGGCGTTGCTGGACAAGGAACGGCGCGAGCTGCGCGAGGACCCGCAGGACGAGCTCGAGGAGCTGGCCGGGCTTTACGTCGAGCGAGGGCTGAGCGAGGAGTTGGCACTCCAGGTCGCCAAGGAACTGACCGAGAGGGACGCCCTCGCCGCGCACGCCGAGGTCGAGCTGGGCATCGATCCCGACGATATCTCGAGCGCCTGGAACGCTGCCTTCGCCTCGATGGTGTCCTTCACGATCGGTGCGCTGCTCCCGCTGCTCACCATCACCCTGGTGACGCCGGACCTGCGGGTCGCGGTCACCGTCGTCGCTGTCGCGCTGGCGCTGGCGCTCACGGGGTGGGCGAGTGCTCGGTTCGGCTACGGCCCCGCCGGACGTGCCGTGGCGCGCAACGTGCTGGGCGGACTGTTCGCGATGGCCGTCACCTACGCGATCGGATCGGCGCTGGGCACGCACGTCTAGCGTGGAGGCCATGCGGCTGTTTGCTGCGCTCACACCGCCCGCCGAGGCGCTCGAGCATCTCGACGAGTTCCTCGAGCCGCGCCGGGCCGCGGGGGAGCTGCGGTGGGTGCAGGCCGACCAGGTCCACGTGACGCTGGCGTTCTACGAGTCCGTGCCCGAACGCAAGCTCGACGATCTCGTCGAGCGGCTCGCGCGGGCCGCGGCGCGCCGTACGGCGTTCGAGACCGCGCTCACCGGAGGCGGGGCGTTTCCCGACGTGGCTAGGGCGAAGGTGCTGTGGGCCGGGCTCGACCTCGACGAGCCGGCCCGGACCGAGCTCGACCGGTTGGCCACGGGCTGTCGGGCGGCGGCCAGCCGGGCCGGTGTCGAGGTGGACGGCGCCCGGTTCCGGCCGCACCTGACTTTAGGCCGCACGAAGTTCCCCCACGACGTCTCGGCGTGGGTCCGGCTGCTCGACGCCTACACCGGCCCGCGCTGGCGGGCCGACACGCTCACCCTCGTCGCGTCGTACCTAGGGCAGGGGCCCCGCGGTCGGCCACGACATGTGCCCATGGACACATTCCCGCTCTCCTCCGCCTGACCTCGGTAGGGTCCGCGACGTGATGATCGCCGTGACCCGGGAGACACGTGAGGGCGAAGCGCGCGTCGCGATGGTCCCCGAACTGGTCGGCAAGCTGACCGGACTCGGGTACGACGTCGCGGTCGAGCCTGGCGCAGGACGCCACGCGCTGCTCTCCGACGAGGAGTACGTCGAGGCCGGTGCGGTGCTCGACCACGACGCCGTCGCGTCTGCGGACGTGGTGGTCTCGGTCCAGCCGCCGGCCCCCGACGTCGTACGCCGGATCAAGCGTGGCGCGGCGACGGTGTCGTTCCTGCCGGTCAACCAGGAGCTCGGGCTGGTCGCGGACCTGCGCGACGTCGGCGCGACCGCCTTCGCGATGGAGCTGGTGCCGCGGATCTCGCGGGCGCAGTCGATGGACGCACTGTCCTCGCAGGCCCTGGTGTCGGGCTACCGCTGCGCGATCGTCGCGGCCGGGATGTTGCGCCGCTTCTTCCCGCTCAATATGACCGCCGCCGGGACCGTCCAGCCCGCCGACATCGTGGTGCTCGGTGCCGGTGTCGCCGGGCTGCAGACGATCGCGACCTGCAAGCGGCTCGGTGCGGTCGTGAAGGCGTACGACGTCCGCGCCGCGGCCGCCGAGGAGATCCGCTCGATGGGTGCCAAGGCGATCGAGCTCGAACTGGAGACGCTCGAGGGTGCGGGTGGATATGCCCGCGAGATGACCGAGGACCGCGCGAAGCGACAGATGGAGCTGCTCGCGCCGTACATCGCCGAGGCGGACGCGTTGATCACCACGGCCGCCGTACCCGGCCGGCAGGCGCCGCTGCTGGTCACCGCGGAGATGGTCGAGGCGATGCGGCCCGGCTCGGTCGTGGTCGACCTGGCCAGCGAGACCGGCGGCAACGTCGAGGGCTCGGTCGCCGGAGAGGTCACCCGGATCGGCAACGCGTCGGTGTGGGGCGGCAAGAACGTGCCCAGCCAGATGCCCGGTCCGGCCTCGAAGCTCTACGCCCAGAACATCGTCAACATCCTGACGTTGATGACCGGACAGCCAACAGAGGGTGCCGAGGGTGAGAGCGGCGTCTTCGCGCCCGACTTCGACGACGAGATCGTCGCCGGCGCCTGCGTGACCCACGCCGGGGCGATCCGCCACGAGGCCACCCGGGTCCAGATCGAGGGTCCCAGCGAGAGTTCCAGCGAGACCCCGACCGAGGGAGCAGCACAGTGAACGACGCAGTCGTCTGGCTGACGATCTTCATCCTCAGCGTCTTCGTCGGCATCGAGGTCATCTCCAAGGTGTCCTCGACGCTGCACACGCCGCTGATGTCCGGCGCCAACGCGATCCACGGGGTGATCCTGCTCGGCGCGATCCTGGTGACCGGGAGCACTGACAACAACGTCGCCCTCGTGGTCGGGCTGATCGCCATCGTGTTGGCCGCCGTGAACATGGTCGGCGGATTCGTGGTCACCGACCGGATGCTGCAGATGTTCGTCCGCAAGAAGCCGGCCAAACAGGCGGCTGGCGAGTCGAGCGAGGGGAGCGCCGCGTGATCCCGGTCTGGGCGCAGCTGCTCTACCTGCTCGGCGCCGTCTGCTTCATCCTGGCCCTCAAGGGGCTGTCCGGGCCCAAGACCGCCCGCAACGGCAACCTGATCGGCGCGTTCGCCGCCGTACTGGCCTGCGCGCTGCCCTTCTTCTACGCCGACCTCGATCACATTCCGCTGATCCTGGCCGCGATCGCCGTCGGCACGATCGGTGGCGTCTACGGCGCCCGCACCGTGCAGATGACCCAGATGCCGCAGATGGTGGCGCTGTTCAACGGCGTCGGCGGTGGGGCTGCCGCCCTGGTCGCACTGCTGGAACTGCACGAGATCGTCGAGGTGGGCTCGCACGTCGAGAAGTTCACGCTGGTCGCCACCGCGTTCACGATCTTCGTGGGGTCGGTCTCGTTCGCCGGCTCGATCGTCACCTTCGCGAAGCTCCAGGAGCTGATGACCTCGCGACCGGTCATCTTCCCCGGTCTGCCGATCGTCTTCGGTGGAGGCCTGGTCGCCGCCGTGGTCCTCTCGGTGCTGGAAGTCCGCGAGCCGGACCTCACGCTGGGCATCGTGCTGGCCCTCATCGGCCTGCTGATGGGTGTCCTGCTCGTGCTGCCGGTCGGCGGCGCCGACGTACCTATCGTCATCTCGCTGCTCAACGCCTTCACCGGACTCACGGTGGCCGCGGGCGGCTACGTGCTCTCCAACGCGCTCCTGCTGGTCGCCGGCACCCTGGTCGGCGCCTCCGGCACCTTCCTCACCCTGCTGATGGCCAAGGCGATGGGTCGCTCGGTGGCCAACATCCTCTTTGGCGCCCTCAAGGGCGGCTCGACCCTCGGCGCGGGCGAGGCCTCCGACCGGCCGGTCAAGTCCGCGGGTCCCGAGGACGTCGCGATCATGCTGGCGTACGCCGAGCGGGTGATCATCGTCCCCGGCTACGGGCTCGCGGTCGCGCAGGCGCAGCACACCCTCCGCGAACTGGTCGACCTGCTGACCTCGCGTGGCGCCGAAGTGGACTACGCGATCCACCCGGTCGCCGGCCGGATGCCCGGCCACATGAACGTGCTTCTGGCTGAGGCCCAGGTGCCCTACGAGCAGCTCATCGAGATGGACGACATCAACGACGAGTTCAAGGATGCCGACGTCGTCCTCGTCGTCGGCGCCAACGACGTGGTCAATCCGGCCGCCCGCAACACCCCCAGCGCGCCGATCTACGGCATGCCGATCCTCAACGCCGACCACGCCAAACAGGTCGTCTTCCTCAAGCGGTCGATGCGCCCCGGCTTCGCCGGCATCGAGAACGAACTGCTCTTCGAGCCCGGCACCACGCTGCTGTTCGGTGACGCCAAGGACAGCTTGGGCAAGGTGTTGTCGGCGGTGAAGGGGCTGTAGCGGGGGGTCCAGCGGCCTTGTCGAGTTTCGTCGGCCGACCGACGAAACTCGTGCTTGGACGACGAAACTGCGTCGTCCAAGGTCGAGATTTGTCGGCTGACCGACGAAACTCGGGCCCTCCGAACGGCGTCAGCCCACGACGCCGTACAACCGGTCGCCGGCGTCGCCCAGGCCCGGGACGATGTAGCCCTTCTCGTTGAGCCGTTCGTCCATTGCGGCGGTCACCACCGTGACGGGGACGTCGAGTCCGTCGAGCTCCTGCTCGAGTCGGGCGCACCCCTCGGGAGCGGCGAGCAGGCAGATCGCGGTGATGTCGTTGGCGCCTCGGTCGGTGAGGAACGTGATCGCGGCAGCCAGCGTGCCGCCGGTCGCCAGCATGGGGTCGAGCACGTAACACTGGCGGCCGGCGAGGTCGTCGGGCAGCCGTTCGGCGTACGTCGTCGCCTCGAGGGTCTCCTCGTTGCGCATCATCCCGAGGAAGCCGACCTCGGCGGTCGGCAGTAGCCGCATCATCCCGTCGAGCATGCCGAGCCCGGCCCGCAGGATCGGGACCACCAGCGGCTTGGGCGAGGCCAGCTTGACGCCCGTGGTCGGCGCGACCGGCGTGACGATGTCGTGCGGGTCGACGCGCACCTCGCGGGTGGCCTCGTAGGCCAGCAGGGTCACCAGCTCGTCGGCCAGCCGGCGGAACGTCGGCGAGTCGGTGTCGACGTCGCGCAGGACGGTCAGCTTGTGGGCGACGAGCGGGTGGTCGACGACGTGGGTGCGCACGGGCCGCAGCCTATGCCGTCGTTATCGGGCCCCGCCCAGCCAGTCAGTTGGGAGCGTTGGGGCCGACGCAGGCCTGGGTGTAGGTGGTCCGCTTGGTCAGCGGCGCCTTCGTGGCCCGCTCGTTCTTCGCCTGGAGGGTCCAGTAGCGCAGCCAGTCCATCTGCATCCGGGCCGGCTGCATCTGCTTGCCCTTCTCGGCCAGCATCGTGAACTTCACCTGGAACTTGCGGCCCGACAGTGCCTCGGGACGGGTCTCGCTACGGATCACGTGGGAGTCGACGAACCACGAGATCCGCTTGCGGGTGACCTCCACGGCGAAGGTGTGCCACTGGTCCTGGCCGAAGCCTCGCTTCATCGACGCCTGGAACAGGTTGTCGGGGCGGGTCCGGATATAGAAGTTGACCTGGTTGTCGCCCATCGTGAACTTGTTGAGCGAGATGTTCTGTTCGCCGCAGCCCTCGCCCTCGTCGGTGACGGGGACCAGCTCGGTGAGGACGCGGTACGGCGCGTGGCCGTGGCCGTACTGGCGCTGCCGCAGACGGGTCTCCCAGCGACCGTAGGCGCGACCGGGGATCGTCATCTGTGCGGAGACGCTGCCCTTGCGCGCGGTGTTGAGGGTGAGCATCCCGTGCTGCGTGCGGACCACACCGGGACCCTCGACGTGCCAGCGCTTGCGGTTGAGCGGACCGACGAAGGTCTCGTCGTACACGAGGCCGCCGTGGCCGTACCAGCCGAAGGTGTTGCCGGCGTGGATCGGGCCCGGGGCCTGGCGCGCGGGGACGGCGGAGGCGGGCCCGGCGATCAGCGAGCCGAGCGAGACGGCGAGGAGCGCGGCCGTGCCGGCGGCGAGGGTGCGACGACCCCAGGAACGGGGGGTCCGACGAGGAAGGAGCGAGCTGGGGGCGAACATGGGCATCGAACCTAGCGAAGTCGCGCGGGCTGGTCGATTCCGTCGGGAGCCCTTGACGCGCCGTCGACAGGGCGCACGGTGGCGATTCTGTCGCGCAAAGCCACTGGTACCACTCGCCGTGCTCTGTCACTCTGGAGTCGTGGTCGAGTACGACGACGGGATCGACTTCGCCCTCGCGGCCTACCGCGAAGGCGATCGGTGGAGCGTCCAGGATCTCGCGCACGACCACCTCGGCGACATCTCGGCGATCTCGCACGCTCTGAGCCGGCTGCCCGGCGACGCGGGCGCGGTGGCGATGGTCGCTGTCGACGAGGACTTCTTCGTCATCGTCCGGGTCTCCGGGGTGACCACGCGGGTGCTGCTCTCCGACGTGACAGCCGCCGAGGACTGGGAGTTGGCCAGTTCGGCGGTGGAGTTCCTCGGTCTCCCGGAGCTCGAGCTCGAGGACGAGGACGACCAGGTGCCGGCCGGCGATCTCGACCTGCTCGGCGATCTCGGCCTGCACGCGATGGATCTGGGGCTGCTGCTCGACGACGTCGACCTCTACCCCGAGGAGATCCTGTCCGACGTCGCGCGCCGGCTGGGCTTCGGCGAGCAGTTCGACGACGCGGTCGGCCTCACGTCAGCCTAGGACGTGTCCCGTAAATCCTGGCGGCGCCGGACGCCGCCCAGATCACGCGCTGGCGGCGTTGCCGACGCTTCGAAGACACCCAGTCTGCGCGCGCGCCGGCGCCTTGCCACCGCGCGCCTGGACGACGCCGGCATCCACCACGATTTACGGGACACGCCCTGATGTCAGCATCCTGGGACGCGGCGATGGGCGCCGCCCTCGGCGAGGCACGTACGGCGCTGGCCCGCGGCGACGTACCCGTCGGTGCCGTCGTCCTCAACGACGCCGGCGCGGTGGTCGGCGCGGGGCACAATGTGCGTGAAGCCCTCGGCGACCCGACCGGCCACGCCGAGGTGGTGGCCCTGCGCGCGGCCGGCACCGCCCTCGGCGCCTGGCGGCTCGACGGCTGCACCCTCGTCGTGACGCTGGAGCCGTGCACGATGTGTGCCGGTGCCGCGGTGCTGGCGCGGGTGGAGCGCATCGTCTTCGCGGCGTTCGACCCCAGGGCCGGCGCGGTGGGCAGCCTGTGGGACGTGGTCCGGGACCGCCGGCTCAACCATCGGCCTGAGGTGGTCAGCGGCGTGCGAGCCTCGGAGTCCTCCGAGCTTCTCGACGCCTTCTTCGCCGAGCAGCGTCACCAAATTCGGCCATAGCCCATTCGGGTGGGCTCGAACTTGGTCCGCGGGGTGAGAATGCAGTCATGGGAGGGCTGCGGGTGGGCTCCGCCGGCGTCGTCGCTGCGACCGCGCTGGGCGTCTCGCTGGGCCTGATGTCGAGCCTGGTCGGGCTCGCCGCGCCGGCGTACGCCGACGACACGGTGGTCGTGCAGGGCACGGCCTTCCCCGACCCCGCGCGCGCCAACCTGTCACTCGTCGGCTGCGACCTCTACCAGCGCTCCGACGAGCAGTTGGCGCCCATGATCGGCCGTGGTCCCGGCGCCGCGCCGGCCGGAGCGCGCAGCCTGGGCTTCGACCTCGCCGGCGGCAACGCCGTGGGTGCCCTGTTCACGGTCGGCTCAGTGCTCGGGACGACCACCGCCAGCATCGCCGTCAACGCGGTCGGGCGGGCCAGCGGCGTCGCGTACGCCGGCTACCAGGAGCCGGCCGACCGCGGCACCTCCTACCTCTGGCTCGGCCGCTCCGAGCTGACCACTCCGGGCGGGGCGTGGCAGACCGTCGAGGCGACGACGCGCAGCTACCTCTGGACCAAGTACGACATGACCACCCGCCAACCGGTGCTGGCCGGCTCCGGCGTACCGACGACCGTCGCCCTGATGGCCGCACAGCACGGAGGCGACGGCCCAGGTGTCTTCACGATCGGCTTCGGCTGTGACGGGACGCCGTTCTCGATGGACGCGCTGCGGGTCGGCGGTCCGGGCTCGGTCACGACGTACGACGTGGAGGGGCTGCGCACCCAGGTCACGATCTCGGCCCAGACCGACAAGGCGGTCGAGCCGGGCGACGCCGTCACCCTGACGGGCACGTTGGAGACCGGCACCGGCGACCCGGTGCCGCACGCGACCATGCTGCTCGAGCAGCGCACCGCTGGCTCGGACACGTGGAAGCCGGTGCTCGTCGCGTCGGTCGGGCCACAGGGTTCGGTGCGTGCCGAGGTGAAGCCCGAGGTGCGGACGTTCTACCGGTGGCGGTTCGTCGACCGGCCGTTGGCCGAGGGGTCGACCTCCATGCCGCTGGTGCTCGACGTCCTGCCGCCGATCACGAGCGAGCCGCCGAGTCCGTCGTCCTCGCCCACCCAGGAGCCGTCCGGCACGCCCTCCGAGGCTCCCTCGACGCCGGCCGCGCCCAGCGAGGCGCCGTCGTCCGACGCTCCGAGCGACTCCAGCTCACCCTCCGCATCGGCGTCTCCCACCGAGAGCGCTACCGCGTCGGCCACCGCGTCGGCCGCCCCGGGCGAGACCGACCCGTCGCCATCCGATGGCGCAGCGGCCGATGAGTCCGTGAGCCCGCGCCGGTCCACCGGATATGGCTCACGTTGACTTCCGTCCGACCACGACCGCCCTCGCCGACCTCGTCCGCGGTGTCCGCGACGACCAGCTGAGCGGGAGTACGCCCTGTCCTGACTACTCGGTGGCCGACCTGCTCGACCACATCGGCGGCCTCGCCGTCGCCTTCCGCGTCGCCGCCACCAAGGAGGACCTCTCCGGCCACGCGCCGTCGGCCGACGGCTCCCGGCTCGAGGACGGCTTCCGTGGCCGGATCGCCGCGGCTCTCGACGACCTCGGCGAGGCCTGGCAGCTGCCCTCGGCGTACGACGGCATGACCATGGCCGGGCCGATCGAGATGCCCGCCGACCTGGCCGCGCTGGTCGCCCTCGACGAGGTCACGGTGCATGCCTGGGACCTGGCGGTCGCCACCGGCCAGCACTACCCCGCCGACCCCGCGGCGGTGGAGGCATGCCGAGGTTTCGTCGCCGGCTTCGAACCGCCGCCCGGTGGAGCCGCCGACGACGGCGGCCTGTTCGGCCCGCCGGTCGGCGTACCGTCCGCGGCTCCGGCGCTCGACCAGTTGATCGGAGCGACCGGCCGCGACCCCGCGTGGACGCCCTGAGCCACTCGCTGCAATTTCAACGGCGCCCGTCGGCTCGGGTACCCTCTCCGGCGGTGGCGTGTCCGAGCGGCCTAAGGAGCACGCCTCGAAAGCGTGTGTGGGTGCAAGCCCACCGTGGGTTCAAATCCCACCGCCACCGCCACGAGGGATCGACAGATTGTCGGCCCACCGATCGACAGAAAGATGCTCCGAACAGGGGCGTCTTTCTGTCGATCGGTCACGCAGGTGCCGACGGCGTCGATATGAGCGCGGTGCTCCGAGTCAAGTCGTGCATGGATCGGGTTCGACTTCTCGCAGCACGCCTGATAGGTCTGCGCACGACGGCGACAGATCCGCCTAGGACGCCGCTCGAATGCCTCGACAGGGCCGCGCGCCACGCCTACAGGCTTGGCTCGCACTGAACGAGTGGTTCAAGACCGCGAGCCCGGTGGACCGGGTGCTCGCTAGAGGCCGGAGGTCTCCAAAGCCACTGTGCCGTCTGGCGCGGAGGGGTGCCCTGATCCGCGCACGGCCCTGTCGCCTAGCCTCGGTCGAGGGACGTCATGCCTGCCAGGAGCACCTCGATCATCCGTCTAGCGTCGTAGCCGTCGTCCCCCTCGGCCCCGATACAGAGGTTCCCGACGGCGCGCATGAGCTCGAGGGGCCGCACGTCGTCGCGAACCCGCCCGGCGTGGACCTCCGCGTCGAGTAGTCGCGCGCAGACGGGCTCGAGGCGGACCACGAACTCGGTGTGCAGCCGCTCGAACCCGGAGCGATCTGACGCCATGGCGTCCGCGAGGCCGTGTTTGGTGACCAGGAAGTCGGCGAACTGCAGGATCCAGTCACGCAGCACCGCGTCGTCGCCTGCCGCGGCCAGCGAGTCGACCTGGTGCTGGAACACCGCGACCACCAGGTCAGCGCGGGCGGGGAAGTGTCGGTAGATGGTGCCCGTCCCGACGCCCGCCTCGCGCGCGATCTCGCGCACCGGCGCGTCAACGCCGGAGCGCACGAAAACTGCTGCCGCGGCGTCGAGCAGGGACTGCTCGTTGCGGACCGCGTCCGAGCGCTTCGGACGTGCTGTCGCAGGCACGGCAATCCTCCCCTTTTGCAAACGGAACAAAGTTCCGTTTATTCTCGTTCTTCCGGAACCACGTTCCGTTTCAATCTACCTGAAGGACCCCCGATGAGCGCCCTTACCGCACAGACCATCTCCGTCCGCCCGATCACCCTCGCCGCGCCCGGCCGCGGCGATGATCTCCTCGTCCACGTCACGGCACCGACCGCCGGCAACGACCTGCCGGTCGTCGTCTTCTCCCACGGGTACGGCGCCTTCGGCGCCTCCATGGACACCTATCGCCCCCTCGTCGACCACTGGACCGCGCACGGGTTCGTGGTCGTCCAGCCGAACCACCTCGACGCACAGGGGATCGCGACCGACGATCCGCGGAACGCGGACCTATGGAAGATCCGGATCGGTGACCTGCGCCGGGTCATCGACCAGCTCGAGACCGTGCTCGCCGCGATCCCCGGCCTCGCCGAGCGCACCGATGCCGACCGTCTCGCTGTAGCCGGTCACTCCTACGGCGCGACCACTGCGAGCGCGCTTGTCGGCGCTCGCGTCATCGACGCCGATGGCGCCCTATCCACCTCGGCCAAGGACCAACGCGTGAAGGCGGCCGTCCTGCTCGCGCTCACCGGGACCGGCGGGGAAGATCTGTCGCCGTTCGCGCAGGAGAACTTCCCCTTCATGAGTCCCAACTTCTCCGACCTCACCACTCCCTCACTCATCGTCGCCGGCGGAGCGGACGACTCGCCGCTCTCCCTCCGCGGCCCTGACTGGTTCACCGACGGGTTCCACCTCGCCCCGGGCGCCACGGACCTGCTCACCCTGACCGACGCCGAGCACTCCCTCGGAGGGATCAACGCCTACGACGACACTCACACCACCGACGAGAACCCGGACCGGGTAGATCTCGTACGTCGAGCAACCACGGCCTACCTGCGCGGCGCCCTCGGCATCGAGCAGGAATCGTGGCGGAACGTGCGAGACGAGGAGACAGAGCTCGGAAGGTTCGAGTCAAAGTAGGCGTGGGCGGTGGCAATGGGTAGCCAGGTCGGGTTCCACACCTCCGCAAGCCCTCGGTGCGCGTCGATCTCGCCATCCAGGCCTGGGTCGCCGGCGAGCTCCCGCTCACAGAGGCGGCGGTCGATCGAACCTAGAGCGGATGTCGTTGCTTCAGCGCTGCCTCCGACCTGAATTCGGATGCCGAGATGTGGGCTCAGACAGTAGGCACGGTCCCGCCGTCGATGACGTACTCCGCGCCGACGACGGCCGAGGCTCGGTCAGACACGAGGAAGCCGACGAGGTCGGCGATCTCCTCGGTGCTCGCGAACCTGCCGAGCGGGACCCCGCCGAGGGAGTCGAGGATGCTCTGCTTGGCCTGCTCCCGTGTCAGCCCGTTGCCATTCGCGATGGTGTCGACGAAGTCGTCGTAGCCCTCGGTCGCGATCCCGCCCGGGCTGATGGTGTTGACCCGCACCCCGCGGGGCGCCAGCTCGTTGGCGAGGCCCTTGCTGTACGTGCGCAAGGCTGCCTTCGCCGACGCGTAGGCCAGGGTCGCGTCGTGGAGAGGCATATCGCGCTGGATGGACCCGAAGTGCAGGACGACCCCCGATCCCGACTCCACCATCGCCGGGAGGAGCGCCCGATCGAGCCGTACGGCGCCGAGGAGGTTCAGGTTCAGTGCGGCGAGCCACTGGTCTTCGGTGACGACGGCGAACCCACCGGGCGGGGTCGATGAGCCGCCGACCACGTGCACCAGGATCTTCAGGGGACCGTGCTCGGCGATCCGGGCGGCCACGGACTCCACCCCCTGGGTCGTCGACGTGTCCGCCTCGATGAACCGCTCGGGGCGGTCGTAGCCCTCCGGCATCGTCCTCGCGGTCGTCCAGACATCGGCGCCCATCGCTCTGAGTCGGTCGACCACTGCCTTGCCGGAGCCCTTCGAGCCACCGGTGACCAGGGCCAGGCGCCCGTCGAGGCGGTCGCGGTCTTCGTGCGTCATGACTTCTCCTACTCCAGCGGCGCGGCGCAGCCGAGGACGATGTCGAGGCGAGCGATCCGCTCGCCGTCCAGGGTGAACCGGTAGTCCAGGTCCGCCTGCCCGCCGGGGAAGTCCCCCTCGAGATGGTGGCCCACGACCCAGGTCTCCCCGTCACGCAGCACCTTGGTGACCTGGCTGGTGTAGGTGAACTCCGCGCCTGCCTCGCTCACGAAGCGCCGCAGCGAGTGCTCGCCGCTGAAGGCCTCGCCCACGTCGGTGACGACCGCCTCCGGGGTCAGCAGAGGGAGGGCGGTATCTGGGTCGCGGGCCTCCTGGGCCTGCAGGAAGGCGCGGATCGTGGTCGGCAGGAGTTCGATGTCTGTGTTGGTGTTGGTGTTGGTGTTGGTGTCCATGCACTTGAGCCTGGGCGCTCTCGCTGCGCGAGGGTCAAGGACTGGAGTCTCCCCCTGGGGGAGAGTCCAGACTGCAGCCATGTTGGCTATCGGTGAGTTCTCACGGATGACGCACCTCAGCATCCGTGCGTTGCGGCGCTACCACGAGGCTGGGCTGCTCGAGCCGGAGCTGGTGGATCCTTCGAGCGGCTACCGCTACTACTCGGGCGACCAGATCCCGACCGCGCAGGTGATCCACCGGCTGCGCGAGCTCGACGTACCCCTCGCCGACGTACGGCGCATCCTTCGGTCGCCGGATGCCGACCAGCGGGCAGCTCTGGTCGCCGAGCACCTCGGGCGTCTGGAGTCCGAGCTCGCCCGCACCCGCGCGGCCGTCCTCTCCCTGCGACGGTTGCTGGCTCCGGAGCCGGCGCCGCTGCAGGTCGAGCTGCGCGAGGAGCCCGCGGTGGTCGTCGCGGCCGTCGAGGATGACGTCAGCCAGGGCGACGTCGACGCCTGGTACGCCGGCGCCATGGCCGAGCTCGACGCGGCGCTCGGCCCGGCGCCCACCGCCGGACCGCCCGGCGGGCTCTACGACAACGCGCTCTTCGAGCAGGGCCGGGGGCACCTGCTGCTCTACCGGCCGGCCGCCGAGCCTCCCACCCGTGGGCGCGTCCACCCGGTGCGGCTGCCCGCAGCCGAGCTCGCCGTCACCGTCCACGCCGGCGAGCACGAGGGCATCGACGTGACGTACGGCGAGCTCGGCTCGTGGGTGCTCAGGAACGCGCTGACCGTGGCCGGGCCGGTCCGAGAGCGCTACCTCGTCGGCCCGCGCGACACCGACGACCCCGCCGCGTGGCGCACCGAGATCGGATGGCCGGTGTTCCGCGTCGCCAGGAAACCCTGATGAGATCCTGCAGCGGATCTTGGTTCCGCACCTCCTCGATCCGTTGGTCAGATCACGATCTCACCGACAGGTGCGTTCTCGAGCCGTCGGACCGCCAGAAGGGCACCCAACGAGGTCGCGACGAAGATCACCGCGACGACCAGCGCGATCGGTCCCCACGGCACGACCAAGCTGAGCGCCGGTAGGCGAAGTCGGGTCAGCCCGAGTGCGGCCACGGCTGTCAGCAGACCGACCGGCACGGAAAGGATCCCGATCCAGACGTACTGGAGGCTGATGGCGCGCTTGGCCCACGAGCCCCGCACCCCCAGGTGAGTGAGCCGGCTGGCCCAGGGGCGCATCCCTTGGACCTGGGCTCTGCTGGTGAGCAGTGCGACTGCCAGCACCAAGAGCATGAGCCCGAGGGCCGACCCGACCAGTGCAGCAGGCGGCACCACCGGAGGTGCCGGCTCGTGGATGCCGATCAGGCTCGGGTCGAATCCAGCGTCCAAGGCGGCGGCTCGGGCTCGTTCGGCATCGGCGTCGGACACATCGACGTACACCACGGCCGCGGGGTCGGTCGCGAACCCAGCGCGAGTAGCTGCGTCGCGGAGCATCACGAACGGCACCCCGTCCATCCACCGTGAGGGTGGCGCGTCGAGCGGCAGCGCCGGCACGGCCCCGATCCGTTCACCGGTGATGTTGACGACCAGGTCGAGCTGCCCCTCGTCGTCGATGTCGACGCGCTGGGGATCCAGCACGAGGACGCCTCCGCGGGTCAGGAGTGTCCGCTGCTCCGAAGTCAAGGTGGTGGCTGCTGCCGCCTCGACGTCGGCGACCGAGTCGAACGCGAACGACACGGTGGGAAGGTCGATCGTCCCCACGTCGCCGCGGATCTCCTCGACACCGGTCTCCGCGTCGAGGAACCTGTCACCGATCAGGTAGAACGTCGTCGGGCGCTGCTCCGAGAGGGCCGGGACGGTCTCGAGGGCCGCGATGAGCGCTGGGTCGGGCTTCTTCCACGGTGTCCCGTAGCTGTCCACGAGCACCTGCCCGGGCGGGACCGAGACGGGCTGCTGGTCCCGGATGAGCTGGACCTGGCTGTACAGGACGGTCAGCACACCCACGGTGACCGAGACGAGCATGATGTAGATTGCTGCGGTCGCTGCCATGCGCGTGCGGTGGGTCGAGATCTGCCGAACGACCAGCCGTTGGGTGAGGGTGCGGGTCGGCATGGCCATGAGCAGCAGCCCGACCAGCTCGGGTGCCATGAGGGAGCACACCACGGCCGACGTGGCGACGAGCAGCATGCCGTCCGCCGCGCTGTCCAGGGTCAACAGCTGCCAGAGCGAGGCGACGGCCAAGATGCCCGCCAGGCTCTGCCGGCCATGGGTGAGCCGGGGGACGGACACGCCACGCGCGGCGGTACGCGGCGGCTTGGCGACCTGGCTACGCAGGAGCCCGTAGGCGGCCGCGAGCCCCGCAATCAGCCCTGTGGCACAGATAAAAGTCGCGGCCCCGGGGAACCGGGCGTTGGCGACGAAGTAGCCCCACCGCCCGGCTCCGAAGCTCGCGAGCCACAGTCCGCCGAGTGCCCCGGCGGTGGCGGCGACAGTGACGAGGAGCGCCAACATGGGGGTCGGCACCAGCCACGCCGCGGTCACCGCGACCCGGACGCGGACCCCCTGCGCGGTCATCAGTCGGATGGCGGGCCCCAGGCGGCGCACCAGGATCGCGTAGCCGATGAGGGTGCACAGCGGGATGAGGATCATCCCGGGCGCCCACAGGCTCAACGGAGATTGGGTCGTCCAGGGCCGCGCTGCCTCGCTCGCGGACTGAGCTCGGCTCCGTACTTTGCTGCGCACGTCCTGCTCGGACAGACCGGCGGCGAGCTGCTCGCCGGTCGCGCCGAGGGTGCTCATGACCCGGACGGCCAGGTCGTCGGCCTGTCCACGTCTGGCCTGGAAGGTGGGGAACGCGACGAGGGCGCCGTCACGTCCCCGCGCTTCCGGGGCAATCTGCGCCCAGGTGCCGGGTCCCGCGAGCATCCGGGGCGACTCCTCCAGCCGACTGCCGGCGACCCCCACCACCCTGAGGTCCGGGCCGTGGGCTGGTGTCTTGATGTGGTCGCCCACGCGCGTCGGTGAAGTCGTGGCCGGCGAGAGTGACCTCGCCGGCAGTAGCGGGCCAGCGCCCCTGAGTGAGCCGGAACTGGCGATCCGGTGGATGTGCTGCCCAGTCCTTCTCGGAGAAGTAGATGCCGCTCAGGCCGTCCTTGAAGTAAGGGAAGTCGAAAGCGTTGACAGCTACCGAGTAGCCCAGGGTGCTGTCATCGAACTGGGTGACCAGCCGGTCCGCCAGGTCGCTGCCCGCTGGTACGGCGACGCTGAAGAGCGTGACCGAGTAGGCGGCCGACCCCAGCTCGACGTCGGCCTCCTGGGATGGGCTCAACGTCTGAGCGTCCATGAACGTGTTGGTCGCGAAGAGGAAGAACACGACCGCGACCAAGGGCGCCAGCGGTGCGAGGACACCGATCTTGGCCTTCAGGCGAGCACGAAGGGTCCGGATCACGGCGCGACCGTCTCGCCGAAGGCCTTTCCAGAGATTTGCCCGACGACTTGCCCGACGACTTGGCCGTCGAGCATCTCCACACTGCGGGTCGCATAGCGTTGGCAGTTCGGGTCGTGGGAGGCGACGATGACCAGCGTTCCGGCCTCGGCCAAGGAGGCCAGCAGGGTGAAGATCGCCGCGGCGTTCCGACTGTCGAGGGATCCGGTCGGTTCATCGGCCAGGAGGACGCGGCGTCCTCCCGAAAGCGCTCGAGCGATCCCGACTCGCTGCTGCTGCCCGCCGCTCAGCTCGGAGGGGTACCTCGCGCCGTGACCGTGCAGGCCCACGGAGGTCAGGAGCTTCTCGGCCTCGTCGATGGCGGTGGCGGTCGCGACGCCGTTGGCCTCCATGGGAAGGGCGACGTTCTCGGCGGCGGTGAACTCGTTGATGAGCAGGTGCGCCTGATGGACCACGCCGAGCTCTTGACGGCGCAGCCGGATCCGGTCATCTACCGAGATCGACGCCAGATCGTGGCCGGCGACCATCACCGACCCTGCTGTGGGCAGGTCCAGGCCCGCAAGCAGGTTCAGCAGCGTGGTCTTCCCCGAGCCGCTGTGTCCGAACAGGCACACGAACTCGCCTGCCGATGCCTCGAAGTCGACACCGTCGACTGCTCGGACGGTCTCGGCCGGAGACACGAACAGGCGCTGAACCTGCCGGGTGCTGATCAGCGGACCTGGATCTGCCACGGTCAGCAACGTCGGTTCGTACGCATGCTCGAGGTCTTGTCCGAGTCGAGGAACGACATGTTCAGGCGCTCATCGCCCCTGCCCATCGTGAGCAGGCTGTGGGTACCGTCACTGTGGTCGTAGAGACAGCCATCGAAGCGGCTCGACCGGTTCATCCAGGAGTCGGCCTGGTCGTTCTCGCCGGCGGCGTCGTTGAACACGTCCATCACTCCCTGGCCGTGGAGCTGGGCGGCGATGAGCCACTCGAAGTTGTTGTTGCCCCACACGCACATCTTGTTCGGCAGGCACTGGTCCGCACTCGCTTGCGCGGTGAGTGGTGCCGCCAGGACGGTGACGACCGCCGCCCCAGCAACGATCGTTGCCTTCAATCTCATCTGCTATCCCATCGCTAGTTCAGCCACCCCGAATCGAGCGTCAGCCCGCGGCGCTCCCTCGAGGCGCAAAGACGCCTTCGGCATCCTCGTGGCGACTTTTGCAGCAGATCGCATTGAGCACCACTAATAGACATGGTGTAGATAGATAGTGCGCTAGCAGGCGTCGTGCGTGCGCTGTGCGGCGACTACGTGGACTGTGCGCAGGGAGACGACATGGCAGGCGTGCGCCTTCCTAGGCTGTCGACCGTGTCCGAGCCCGTCGTCGCTGTCGTGTCTGTCCGCCACCCGGGCGTAGCCGAGCTGATCGACGCGCTGACGATCGAGCTCGCCGGCGGTGGCTACACCGAGGAGGAGACCTTCGGCTATTCGGCCGAGCAGCTCGAGGCATCCGGCGTCCACCTGGTCGGGGCGAGCCTGGACGAGGAGCTGGTCGGGATCGGCGGAGTCGAACTCCAGGCTGACGGACTCGGAGAACTCAAGCGGTTCTACGTCGACCCGGCCCACCGCGGCCGTGGCGTCGCCGACGCAATGATGTCGGCGCTGGTCGAGTACGCCACCGCGCACGGTGTGACCACGCTCCGGCTCGAGACCGGCGACCAGCAGCGGGCGGCGCAAGGGTTCTACGCCCGGCACGGCTTCGAGGTCGTCGACCGCTTCCCGCCGTACGTCGACAGCGCGACGTCGGTCTGCATGAGTCGGTCGCTTGCCTGAGCCGTGTGGGCGGATAGCACTCAGCTCGCTCGGGCGACGCGGCGGGATCGGCCATCCAGATAGCCACGGGTCAGCCGGCCGACGGCGTACTCGTAGAGGGCTGCGCCGAGGTTCGCGCCGGCCAGGAAGATCAGGGCGTGGGTCGCATCAACCGAGTCGGTGAGTACCGCGGCCCCGAAGGCGCCCGCGTAGTAGGGCGCCTCCTTGGCGATCTCCGGAATGACGTAGCCGAGGGCCGAGGCCGCGTACAGGCTGCGCCGGGAGCTCGATCGACGGCGCAACAGATCGAAGAGCATCTTGGACAGCGCGTTGGTGCTGGTCCCGGTGTCCTCGAGGAGTCGCCAGTTGGCCCGGAGGTTCACCCGGAGTCCGGCGCCCCAGGTCACGTAGCTGAGCACCAGCAGAGCGACCACGACTGCGTGCGGTGCCGGCTGCAGGACCTCCGAGGCGGCCAGCGTCACGCCCGCGACGGTGGCGACCGCGTCGAGCGCCCAGGTCGAGACCAGGGTCGCGACGAGGGTGATGGCCCACCGCGCGGACCAGGCTCGCCAGCCGGGTAGCAGTGTGCTCATGGGACTCACCTGAGTTTCGTACGTACGGTACGTACGTTCCTCTACGATAGGGAGATGCCGCCGATGGGTCAACCAGCTCCGAGGCCGACGCGATCTCGACTGCCGCGGGACGAGGCGCGCCAGCGCTATGTCGAGATCGGTGTCCAGGTCGCGCTCGAGCGGATCAGGGCGGACGCCGAGTCTCTGCGGACCGGCTCGGTGGTCATCGGCCCCTTCGCCAACCTCGACGCCAACGCCGTGGCTGCCCGGGACGGGAAGACCCGTGGGGTGATCGCCAACCTGTTCGGCAGCCAGTCGGCGTTCCAGGCCGCGACCATGGCGCTGGCGCTGGGTGCCCAGGAGTTGATCGAGGAGATCGAGCACCCGCGCCCGGCGGACTATCCCGATGCCGACGCGTGGGTCGATGCCTTCTTCGGCGAGCAGTCTGCTCGTGGACCGAGCCACGGCAGCGAGCCCCGCGACTACTACACGTCGCTGTGGACGCTGTGGCTGAGTGCCGTGCCGTACGCCGTCTGGAGCGACGAGGTCGCCGAGCCGGGACTGGCGGAGACCCGCGACTGGATGTCCGGGATGGTGGCCGTCTTCGCCGAGGCACTCGATCACTTCGACCTGATCCTCCGGCCGGGCACGAGCCTCGACGACCTCGCCGTCGCCACCGCCGGCCTGGTCGAGGGGCTCTGGCTGACCCAGTGCCAGACCGCGCGCCATCCGATCGAACCGACCGAACCGATCGCCACCGCGTTGCGACGGTCCGGTCGCATGCTGTGGAACGGCGCGACCCGCCCGCGGGCCGAGGCCGGCTCGTGAAGCGAGGCGGTCGCCGGGTCGCCGGCTGACCGTCAGGGCAGCACGAACCCGGGGTCGGCGGCGGCCTCGAGGAGCTGGTCGACCGATAGACCGGGATCGAGCGGACCCGCCAGGTCAGTCGCGAAGTCCTCATCGGGGGTGTAGCGGTCGCGCGCGTCGATGACGACGGGGGTCCCGTCGGCGCGGACGTTGCCCGCTCAGCCGATCGAGCAGAGGCCGGGGACGCCGGCGGAGACCGCGTAGTCCAGAGTGGACGGCGTGTCCCGGATCGAGCCGCTGCCGCCGTACGACGTCGCGGTGGTCGGTGCCGGGATCGTCGGTCTGGCGACCGCGTGGCAGTTGCTGCAACGGCGGCCCGGACTTTCGGTGTGCGTGCTGGAGCAGGCGCCGGAGGTTGGCACGGGGCAGAGCGGGCACAACAGCGGTGTCGTGCACGCCGGGCTCTACTACCGCCCGGGCTCGCTCAAGGGTGAGCTGTGCCGTCGCGGCCGTGCGCAGTTGCGCGAGTTCTGCGACGAGCACGGGCTGCCGTACGACGAGCGCGGCAAACTGGTCGTGGCCACCACGACCGACGAGTTCGACCGGTTGCCGGGTCTCCGCGACACCGCCCACGCCAACGGCGTTCGCGACGCCGAGGTGATCAGCGCCAGCGCGATGCGCGATCTCGAGCCGCACGTCCGAGGGCTCGGGGCGCTGTGGTCGCCGTCGACCGCGATCGTCGATTTCCCGGCTGTCTGTCGCCGCCTCGCCGAGTCGATCGTCGCGGCAGGTTCCGAGGTGCGGCTCAACGCACCGGTCGTCGGGATCGAGCGGGATGTCGATGACATCACGGTGAGAGTGGAGGCCGGACTGCCGTCCGTCCGGGCGCGGCGAGTGGTGCTGTGTACCGGCCTCTATGCGGACCGGACCGCCGTGGCCGCCGGCGGATCCCAGTGGCCGGTGATCGTGCCGTTCCGCGGGGAGTACCACGCGCTCTCCCCGCGCGCGGCGGCGTTGAGCTCGCGGCTGATCTATCCGGTGCCGGACCCGCGCTATCCGTTCCTCGGCGTCCACGTGACCCCGATGACCAGCGGTCGGACCTTCGTGGGCCCCAACGCGGTCCTCGCCCTCGCCCGAGAGGGGTACCAGCGACGGACCGTCGAAGAGCGCCAGCTTCGAGAGCTGGCCGCGTCGAAGGAGCTGCGCTCCTTCTCGCGTACCCATTGGCGCACCGGCGCCTTCGAGGTCGCCCGGTCGTTGAGCAAGCGGCTCTATGCGCGATCGGTCCGTCGGTACCTCCCCGACGTCCGGGTCGCCGACCTGCTGCCGGCTCCGGCCGGCGTACGCGCCCAGGCCATGCGGGCCAACGGCCAACTCGAGGACGACTTCGCGATCGAGGAGTTCGACGGGATCGTCGCGGTCCGCAACGCGCCCTCTCCGGCCGCGACGTCGAGCCTGGCCATCGGCGAGCACCTCGCCGAACTCGTGCTCCGGTGATGGCCGCCTGAACTCCTCCGAGGCAGGCCCCTAGGGGGCTCCCCGCTCCTACTAGGGGTGCGGCGACCGTAGATGAGGGGAAAGCACCGATGTCGGTGACCTCGCTTCCGGCGGAACCTGATGGTCGAACCGAGTCATCCCATCAGGAGCACCACCATGACCAGCACGCTGTGCGCCGACGACCTCCGCACCCCGACCAGGACCTCACGCTGTGCCCACGTCACGGCCGTCCTGCGCGACGGCGGGACTGTGGCGCTGCGGCCCCTCGTCATGGGCGAGATCGCGCCGCAGCTCGCGGTGCTCGAGGCGATGTCCGACGGGTCGCGCTTCCAGCGATTCCTCACGGGCATGCCGGCGCAGCTCCCGTCCGCCGCACGAGCGGCGCTGAGCGCGATCGACGGACGCCGGCACGTCGCGTGGCTGGCATCCATCGACGGCCAACCGGTCGGAGTGGCGCGGTACGTCGAGCTCGAGCCTGGCCTCGCCGAGGTCGCCTTCGAGGACGTCGACGCCCACCACGGGCGCGGCATCGGGTCGGTGCTGCTGGAGGCCGTCGCGACCGTCGCGATGGCGCAGGGCATCCGACGGTTCAGCGCGACCGTGCACCCCGGGAACGCCGCCTCGATCCGGCTGCTGCGCCGGGTCGGCCTCGGCCTGCGCGCCTTCGACGGGCTGCTCGAGGGGACCGCCGAGCTCCGGCTCCCGATCCCTCCCGGACTCGATCGCGCCGCCATCCTCGCCGCCGGGCTGGATCGGCTTCCGCCACAGGTCTCTGATCGGCGTTCAGGCTGACGACGGCATCCCGCGCTGGAGATCGGATACTCGCTTCAGCGCCGTCGACCATGCGAGGTCGCTCACCCCGGAGTGCGGAAACTCAGACCGTTCTGTTCGGAGCGCTGTGCTGAGGTTGTCCAGTGTCGTCGAGATCGACTCGACGACGCGATGGCGTGGCACGCCCCACGAGGTTGCTTCGGAAATCAGGTCACTAACAGCGACGTCCTCGACATAGCTCTTTGCATTGATCTGCAACGCGAACTGGCCGCTGTGGTCGCCGCCGTGCAGGTGCATCGAGACGTCGTACGCCGGCGCGAGTTGCGCCCGGGCGCGCGGAGAGCGAAGGAACGAGATGTTCTTCGCGTGCATGTCGGTGTTGCCGAGGGCGATGTTGAATGTCGTGAGCGCTACGAGCGAGTCGGGATCGGTGCCGGACGACGTCAGCACCTCGGCGGCGAGTCGTAAGGAAGGGAGCTGCGACCGACCTCGTTGGAACTTGCGGTTCGGATCGTCGGTGTTCAGGCCGATGGCTTGGGCGAGATCCTCTTGGTGGATCCGGCCCAGGCCACGATCGTGGCTTGGTGGGCGTCGGTCGTATCGCGAGACGGCGATGGCACGAACTCCATCGAGTTCGAGGAGCTCGGCCTGGACGCTGCCGAGGCCTATCCTCGCGGCGCATCGCAACGCAAGGACCTCGGTGTCGATCACGTCCCGAGCAGGACTTCCCTCCGGATGGCCTCGCTTGATGATCCACGTCGATGGGGCACCTCCCCGACAGGCGAACCACTGGGAGCCTTCGCGGTGGAGCGTGATCTTCGGCACCATGCCAGGAAGCGAGGCGAAGGAGTCGCGTGCATCAAGCCGGCCGGTGTGGTGACTCGCGTTCTCCAGACGCTGGCGAACCTGGGCAAGACTGATCGGTTCGTAGTGAGGATCGGACGGATTCGGCGAGTCACCTGCTGGCACTGCGATGAGGGCACCGGCGAGGTCGCGTCCGTAGACACCCACCATCGCGAAGGTGTCGGCGGCCTCGACACCTGCTTCGACAGCGTGGTGCACACGTGCCGTGCCTTCGGGCAGGTATCCGTCGAAGAATGCCTTGACTCGGGGTGGGCGCAGCTCCTCGCCCAAAGGGAGCAGGTTGCTGACCACGCGGCTGGTCGCGCCCCAACGATCCAGTGCGGCGTCGGTCCACTCGAGGGCGATCCGGTCCCGGTCGTCGCGGGTGAGGACGGCGACGTGAGTGCCGTACAGCCACAGGTCCAGCGCCGAAGGCGCAGCCATCAAAAGTCCCAGTCCTCGACGTCGACGTCGACTCGACCGGCTGGGGTTGACGGTGGTGCGACAACGCGGCTGCCGGAGATGCTCGCGGCGGTGGTTCCGGAAGAGAGTTGGAGATCGATGTCGAGGGTCCGCAGCAAGGCGAAGAGTCTGGCGTAGGCAAGAGTGTCCTTGCCGGCCTCGATCTCGTGGAGGTAACGAACCGGGAACCCGAGGTGCTGCGCCAGGTCTCGCTGGGTCCAGCCGGCCGCCACGCGGACCCGGGTCAGGAACTGGCCCAGGTCGCCGGGCGTCGTGACAGTTGCCCACGTGCCGGACCGGAGCCCCTCGGACCGCGACCGCGGTGCCTGGCGCGACGGCTTGGCCGCGGCGTCGGGTCGAGGTGGTGAGGGCGCGGTCACGAGCGGGCGCCGTCGAGACGATTCGTGTGCATATTCACAGTTTAGATCTAAATGCGTATATCCACAGTGGCGGGCTATATGCGAATATTCGCATCGACTGTGCTGGAGAGCTGGTCGGGGCAACCCCTAGTGTCCTGTCAGCGAGAAGCGTGCGTTATTTCCGTGGTCCAGGTGCGTGCCTGGACCACGGGAATAGTGTGCGAATCTCGCTGACAGGACACTAGAACATCGCGCCGGGGTTGAGGATGCCCTGCGGGTCGAGGGCGTCCTTGATCCGCTGGTTCAGCGCGAGGGCGTCGGGGCCGAGGTAGTCGGCCAGCCAGGGTCGTTTGAGCCGGCCGACGCCGTGCTCGCCGGTGATCGTGCCGCCCAGGGACATCGCCAGGGTCATCACCTCGCCGTACGCCGTCTCGGCGCGAGCCTTCATCGCCTCGTCGGCGGGGTCGAAGACGATGAGGGGGTGGGTGTTGCCGTCGCCGGCGTGGGCGATGACGGCGATGGTGACCTCGCGCTCGGCGGAGATCGCGGCGATGCCGTCGACGAGCGCGCCGAGCTGTGGGAGCGGGACGCCGACGTCCTCGAGCAGGAGGGTGCCGGTCTGCTCGATCGCCGGGATCGCGTTGCGGCGAGCGACCACGAACGCCTCGCCCTCGTCGGGGTCGTCGGTGTGGAAGACCTCGGTGGCGTGGTGCTCTTCGCACAGCGAGGCGATCAGCTCGCACTCGGTGGCGGCGTGGCCGGCCGGCTCGTCGGACTGGATGACCAGCATCGCGGCGGCCGAGCGGTCCAGCCCCATCTTTGTGAGGTCCTCGACCGCGTTGATGGTCGGGCCGTCCATGAACTCCAGCATCGAGGGACGGAGCCGTTGACTGATCGCGAGCACCGTCGCGGTGGCGTCCTCCAACGTCGCGAACGTCGCCACCAGGGTGGCCGGCGGACGTTGCCTGGGCACCAACCGCAGCACGATCTCGGTGACGATGCCGAGCGTCCCCTCCGAGCCCACGAACAGCTTGGTCAGCGACAACCCCGCGACGTCCTTGAGCCGCGGCCCGCCGAGCGTGACCGCCGTACCGTCGGCCAGCACCACGGTGAGGCCGAGGACGTAGTCGGTCGTGACGCCGTACTTCACACAGCACAGCCCGCCGGCGTTGGTGGCGATGTTGCCGCCGATCGAACAGATCTCGTACGACGAGGGGTCGGGTGGGTACCACAGGTCGTGCTCGGCAGCGGCGGCCTTGACCTGCGCGTTCATCAGTCCGGGCTGGACGACCGCGGTGCGGGTCACCGGGTCGATCTCGATCGCAGTCATCCGCTCGGTCGAGATGACCAGGCATCCGGGCACCGCGGACGCACCGCCGGAGAGACCCGAGCCGGCCCCGCGCGGGACGACCGGGACGCCGTGGGCGGCCGCGAACCGTACGGCCGCCTGGACCTGCTCGGTCGACTCCGCGCGCACCACGGCCAGCGGGATCCCCGCGTCGGGGTCGTTGGCACGGTCCCAGCGGTACTTGTCCATCCGATCCGGATCGGTGACGACGACGTCGTCTCCCAACTCGGCGAGGAGGGGCGAGAGGTCGACCTGCACGTCCACAGTCATGTAGGCAAGACTGACTCGCTACCGGCGAGGACACCAAGGAGGGACACATCGTGGTCGACCGAGTGACCGTCGGGGGTCTGGAGGTGGCGGCCGAGTTGCATGCGTTTGTGCGGGATGACGCGTTGCCGGCGTCAGGGGTCGAGGAGGCCGCGTTCTGGGCTGGTGTGGAGGCGATCCTGGGTGATTTCGCTCCGCGCAACCGTGAGCTGCTCGCGCGTCGGGAGGAGCTGCAGCAGGCGCTGGACGACTGGCACTCGGCGCATCCAGGTCCGGTCGCCGATCAAGAGGCGTACGTCGCGATGCTGCGAGAGCTGGGCTACCTGGTGGAGGAGCCCGCGGACTTCACGATCGACACGGCGAATGTCGATGCCGAGGTGGCGGTGGTCGCGGGGCCGCAGCTGGTGGTGCCGGTGCTGAATGCGCGGTTCGCGGCGAACGCGGCGAATGCGCGGTGGGGGTCGTTGTACGACGCGCTGTACGGCACGGACGTGATTCCCGAGTCAGAGGGGCTGGAGAAGGGGTCGTCGTACAACCCGGCTCGCGGCGCTGCGGTGATCGCGTTCGCTCGGGGATTCTTGGACGAGCACTTCCCGCTGGCCGTGGGGTCGCACGCGGAGGTGACGGCGTACACGGTGGTGGAGGGTGCCCAGGGTTCGGAGCTGTCACCGGCGCTGGCCGACCCGGGTCAGCTGGTGGGCTGGCGGGGTGACCCGGAGGCACCGGAAGGTGTGTTGCTGGTCCACCACGGGTTGCATGTCGAGATCCAGGTAGACCACGCCGACGCGATCGGGAAGGACGACGCGGCGGGGGTCAAGGACCTGCTGCTGGAGGCCGCGGTCACCACGATCATGGATCTGGAGGACTCGGTCGCCGCCGTGGATGCCGCGGACAAGGTGGCGGGCTATCGCAACTGGCTGCAGCTCAACCAGGGCAGCTTGAGCGCTGAGGTGAGCAAGGGCGGGACGAGTTTTACTCGCGGGTTGGCCGAGGATCGGCTCTACGACGGGCCGGCTGGTCAGATCGTGCTGCCGGGACGGTCGTTGCTGTTCGTACGGCAGGTCGGTCACCTGATGACCACCGACGCCGTCTTGTGGAACGGCGAGGAGATCCCCGAGGGCGTGCTGGACGCGATCGTGACTGCGTTGTGCAGCCTGGTCGACCTCCAGGGCCGCAGCACCCTGTCCAACTCGCGGACCGGGTCGATGTATGCGGTGAAGCCGAAGATGCACGGCCCCGAGGAGGTGGCGTTCACCGACGACCTGTTCGCCGCGGTCGAGGACCTCCTCGGGCTGGCTCGGGGCACGATCAAGTTGGGGATCATGGATGAGGAGCGCCGCACCTCAGCGAACCTCAAGGCCTGCATCCACGCGGCCCGGGGCCGGGTGGCGTTCATCAACACCGGGTTCCTGGACCGCACCGGCGACGAGCTGCACACCTCGATGCGCGGCGGGCCGATGGTCCGCAAGGCCGAGATGAAATCGACCGAGTGGATCGCCGCGTACGAGGACCAGAACGTCGACATCGGGCTCGCCTGCGGTCTGGGCGGGCGGGCCCAGATCGGCAAGGGCATGTGGGCGATGCCCGATGAGATGGCTGCGATGGTGGAGCAGAAGATCGGCCACCCCCGTGCCGGCGCCTCGTGTGCCTGGGTGCCCTCACCGACCGCCGCGACCCTGCACGCGCTGCACTACCACCAGGTCGACGTCGCCGCTCGCCAACGAGAGCTTGCTGGCGGGCGTCGTACGACGATCGAGCAGCTGCTGACCGTGCCGCTCGCCGATCCGGCACAGGTGTCCGGGTGGACCGAGCAGGACAAGACCGCCGAGATCGAGAACAACCTCCAGGGCATCCTCGGCTACGTCAAACGCTGGATCGATGAGGGCATCGGCTGCTCGAAGGTGCCCGACATCCACGGCACCGCACTCATGGAGGACCGGGCCACCTGCCGGATCTCCTCCCAACACGTCGCGAACTGGCTCCACCACGGCGTCGTCACCGCCGACGAGGTCGAGGCCGCGTTCCGCCGGATGGCCGATGTCGTCGACCAGCAGCAGGGCACCGACTCAGCCAGCGACGGGGGTTACGAGCTGATGGGGCCGGGCTATGACGGCGAGGCGTTCGCCGCCGCCCACGACCTGGTCTACGAAGGACTCACCCAGCCCTCGGGCTACACCGAACCGATCCTGCACCGCCGCCGACGAGCCCTCAAAGAGCGTCGCGCAGCTGCGCGTTGAGCTGGGCTGCCCGCCGGGTGAGGTGGTCGCGCTCGGGGAGGTTGGTCGCCACGGCGGCTGCCTGGGCATAGAGCCGGGCGGCCATCGCCCGGTCACCGGCGCGCTCGTGCAGGTACGCCGCCGCGGCGGTGTAGCGCGGCAACCCGGGGTTGAGCTCGCTCAGGGCAGCCAGGCCCGCACGTGGTCCGTCGGCCTCACCGACAGCGACCGCCCGGTTGAGCCGGGCCACCGGGCTGTCGGTGAGGCGCACCAGTTCGTCGTACCACTCCACGATCTGGACCCAGTCGGTGTCCTCAACGGTCTGTGCATCCGCATGCAGTGCAGCGATCGCGGCTTGCGCCTGGAACTCCCCGAGGCGGTCGTGGGCGAGGGCGTTCTGGAGCACCTCGACCCCTTCGGCGATCAGCCGGGTGTCCCACAGGCTGCGGTCCTGCTCGGCCAGCGGCACCAGCCTGCCGTCGGTGCCGGTCCGGGCCGGGCGCCGCGCGTGGTGGAGCAGCATCAGGGCGAGCAGCCCGGCCACCTCGTCGTCCTCGATCCCGGCGGCCAACTGGCGGGTGAGCCGGATCGCCTCGGCGGCCAGGTCGATGTCGCCGGAGTGGCCCTCGTTGAAGACGAGGTAGAGGACGCGTAGCACCGTGGTGACGTCCCCGGGCTCGGTGAGCCGCACCTCGGAGATCGTCCGCTTCGCCCGGCTGATCCGCTGCGCCATGGTCGCCTCCGGGACCAGGTACGCGTGCGCGATCTGCCGCGTCGTGAGCCCGCCCACGGCGCGCAGGGTGAGGGCGACGGCCGAGGCGGGGGTCAGCGAGGGGTGGGCGCACAGGAAGTACAGCCGGAGCGTGTCGTCCGCGGCCTCGCCCGGCGCGGGCTCCGGCTCGGCCTCGACGCGCACCTCGCGGTGCCGTCGGCTGGACTCGGAGCGGACGGCGTCGAGGTATCTCCGCCACGCCACCGTGATCAGCCACCCCTGGGGATCTCGGGGAGGGGCGTCGGGCCACACCCGCACGGCCTCGACGAGCGCGTCCTGTACGGCGTCCTCGGCCGCCGCGAACTCTGCGCCGCGCCGGACGAGGACACCGATCACTGCAGGCACCAGCGTTCGCAGCTGGGGCTCGTCCCACTGGGACTCGGCCACCCTGTCCAGCACCGGTCAGCACCGGTCAGTCGGTGGTCGAGGGCGGCTCACCGTAGAAGGGGCGCACCTCCAGCCACTCGTGGATCGGCAGCCCACCCGCGCCGGGTGCCGCGGACAGCTGCCCGGCCAGCTCCAGCGCGCGGTCGTAGCTCTCGACGTCGATGACCATCCAGCCCGCGATCAGGTCCTTGGTCTCGGCGAACGGCCCGTCGGTGACCGGCGGCCGGCCCTCGCCGTCGTACCGGACCCACGTGCCTTCCGGGACGAGCGCCTGCGCGTCGACGAACTCGCCGGACTCCTCGAGCCGATCCGCGAAGTCGCGCATGAACTGGATGTGTGCGGACACCTCGTCCGGCTCCCACTGGTCCATCGGCACGTTGTTCACCGGTGCCGGTGCGCCGCGGTAGTGCTTGAGCAGCAGGTACTTGGCCATCGTGTTCCTCCTCGGATGCGTTCGGCCCGTCGTGGGCCGTGGTCACTCCTGGGACGGAGCCACGATCGGGTTCTCGACATCTCGTCCCGAGAAAGTTTCGTCGCCTTCGACTCGCGTCACGACGGCGGAGAAATGCGGACGGTCGCCGACCCCGCGGCACAGGTGGATACGCGGTCGACGACCTCACCCGTACGGCTGCGCGTCCCCCCACTGGGTCCCCGAGTCGACGCGCAGCCCTCCGGGCTCCAGGCAAGATATCCCCCGCGTCGCGATCTGGGGAGTCCCTGGGCGGTCGCAATCGGGAGGGCGGCCACCCGGGACGGACCCTGAGCGAGGCGGGAGCCTTCCTTGCAGTGGTCTCGACACCGAAGGCGCTGGCGCGCCTTCGGGCTCAACCACTGGATGCGGGGTAGTTGACTACGGCAGCAGCCCGAGGATCCGCGCGAAGTCCGGGAGTGGTTGAGGCCCCGCCGCGGGGTCCTCCTCGGCGAGTCGCTCGCCGCGGCCCGCGCCGATCGCGAGCACGGTCAGTCCACCGCCGAGGATCACGAGCGCCAGGGCCAGACCCGCGGTACGAGGCGCCTGCGCACCGCCGACCGACAGCGACGAGTGCTGGTCGGTCGGGTCGACGGCCGCGAGCGAGTCGTGGTGCAGCCCCTGCGCGCTCATCGCCGTGAACAGCGCGCCGAGTACGACGAGCGCCCAGACCAGGCCGACCCGGGCCAGACCGCGGACGACCGCATCGCGCAGCCCTCGGGACCTCGTCGTCATGTCCATCAGTGTCTGGCCGGCCGCGTCGCCGTGCCCGGCTTTCCGAGAATTGCCCACCTCCCTGTCTGGTCCGGGGCACCTCGGTGGCCGGAGTGTGGGCCGCGGGACCGGGGGCGGTCCGGGTGGGGGACACTCTGGACGTGTCCTGGTTCGCCTCGCCCGCCGAGGTCGCCGAGCGGCTCGGTGCTTCCGGCTACCTCGCCGACGAGTCGACGTCGACCACCGCCTACCTGGCCGGTGCCCTGGAGAAGCCGCTGCTGGTGGAGGGTCCCGCGGGCGTCGGCAAGACCGAGCTGGCGAAGGCGGTCTCGCGGGCGACCGGCGCGGACCTGGTGCGGCTGCAGTGCTACGAGGGGCTCGACGAGGCCCGGGCGCTCTACGAGTGGAACTACAAGAAGCAGCTCCTGCGGATCCAGGCCAGCCAGGGCTCAGACGTGTCGTGGGCCGACACCCACGACGACATCTTCACCGACGAGTTCCTGCTCACCAGGCCGCTGCTCACCGCGATCCGCCGGGACCGACCCACGGTGCTGCTCATCGACGAGGTCGACAAGACCGACGTCGAGGTCGAGGGGTTGCTGCTGGAGGTGCTCTCCGACTTCCAGGTCACGATCCCCGAACTCGGCACGCTGACCGCCGTCCGTCGCCCGTACGTCGTGCTCACCTCCAACGCGAGCCGAGAGCTGTCCGAGGCGCTCAAGCGGCGGTGCCTCTACCTGCACCTCGACTACCCCGACGAGGAACGTGAGCGCGAGATCGTGCTCTCGCAGGTGCCGGACCTCGAGGAGCGGGTGGCCGCGCAACTGGTCGCGACCGTCTCGCGGCTGCGTGACCTCGAGCTCAAGAAGGCGCCGTCGATCGCGGAATCCGTCGACTGGGCCCGCACCCTGATCGCACTCGAGATCCGCGACCTCGACGACAAGGCGGTCGACGACACGCTCGGGGTCCTGCTCAAGCACGCCTCCGACCAGGAACGGGCGGTCCGCGAGCTGCGGCTGCGCACGTGACAGCGGACCTGAGATGACCACGGCGAGCGGGCTGGTCGAGCGGCACATCGCCTTCCTCGAGGCCCTGCGGGGTGCGGGGCTGTCGGTCTCGCTCGCCGAAGACCTCGACGCGGTGGCGGCGCTGGGCGCCGTGTCGTGGGGCGACCGGGGCACCGTGCGCGCGGCGTACGCCGCCACCGTGGTCAAGAAGCACAGCCAGCGGCCCACCTTCGACGCGCTCTTCGACGTGTTCTTCCCACGGTTGGTCGGCGACGGCGTCCGGCCCGACGCCGATGCCGATGCCGTCCCCGAGGGCGCCGTGCGCGACAACGGCGCCGCGCTGGCGGAGTTCCGTGAGCAGCTCGCCGCGGCCCTCGCCGACGGCGACCAGGAGACGCTGGCTCGGCTGGCGGTGGAGATGGTGGGCCGGTTCGGGGCGATGCCCGGCCGCGGCCCAGGGCTGTCGAGCTGGTCGGCGTACACCGCTCTGCAACGGGTCGCACCCGGCGAGCTGACCGCGCGGATCCTCCGGGCGCTGCTGGCGCAGGGGCGGACGGAGGAGGAGGCGACCCGCGTCGCCGGTCGTCGCGTCGGCGCGTTCACTCGCTCCGTCGAGGACGAGGCCCGGCGTCGGATCGCCGAGGAGAAAGGCCCCCACCATGTCGCGGAGGTGGCCGTCCGGCCCAGCATCGACCGCCTCGACTTCACCTCCGCGCGCAAGGCGGACCTCGAGCAGATGCGGCGTGAGATCTATCCGTTGGCCCGGCGGCTGGCGACCCGGCTCACCCAGGAGCACCACGCGCGCCGGCGCGGCCCGCTCGACTTCCGGCGTACGGTGCGCGCCTCGATCTCCACCGGCGGCGTGCCGTTGGTCACCCATCACCGGCCCAAACGGCCGCACCGCACCGAGCTCGTGGTGCTCTGCGACGTCAGCGGGTCGGTCGCCAACTTCGCGCAGTTCACCCTGCTGCTGGTCTTCGCCCTGCGCGACCAGTTCCAGAAGGTCCGGGCTTTCACCTTCATCGACCACATCCACGAGGTCACCCAGCACTTCCGCCCGGGCGCCGACGTCGCCGACGTGATGGCCGAGCTCGCGGCCAGCACCTCGCACGCGGCGCTCTGGGGGCGCACGAACTACGGGCGGGCGTTCACGAAGTTCGTCGAGGAGCACGCCGATGCGCTCGGGCCGAAGTCGTCGCTGTTGATCCTCGGAGACGCGCGGTCCAACTACTCCGACCTCGCGCTCGACAGGTTGCGGGAGATGGAGCGCAACTCGCGTCATGCGTGGTGGCTCAACCCCGAGCATCGCCGGCACTGGAACACCGGCGACTCGGTGGCTGGGAGGTACGGCGAGGTGGTGCCCATGGTCGAGTGCCGCAACCTCACCCAGCTCGGGGAGTTCGTGCACGACATCCTGTGAGGTCGCTCATGGGGCCCGGGTGATCTGGAACAGCTGCGACCGCACCTGACCGTCGCCGCTGAGGAACCCGTGCTGGTGCAGCGACCGCACCGTCTCGGAGATCGACGGGTCGGAGCTGTGGTCGACGAGTCCGGCACCCTGTTCGTAGAGGTTGATCCCGTGATGCTCGATCACGCCCGGCACCGGATCGGCGTCGAAGAGCACCGTCGTCTGCTCGACGGTGTCGGGGTTGGGTGCGCCGTCGAGCTCGGGGACGATGTCACCGCGCTGTTCGAGCGAGAGCAGGTGTGCGCCGGGCGGCAAGTCGTGGACCTGTGCGGTGGGCGACCCGGCGGTGATCGCGTCGGTGATGTGGTAGCCGCCGCCGTCGGCCAGCATGGCCGCCGCGACCATGCCTCCGAGCGAGTGGCCCACCACCAGCACCGGTTCGTCGCGGCGTACGCCGGCTTGGTGCAGCGCTTGGAGCACTCCCTGCTGGTAGGTGTCGGGCGCTCGGGTCATCTGGTCGAGGCCGCTCTCGAGGTCGCGTACGTGACTGCCCTGGTCCCATGGCACGTTGAAGACGTCGGTGCCCGGGAGATAGACGATGTGACGCACCCTGCCGTCGGCCCCGGTGATCGTCTGCACCTCGATGGTGCCGTTGGCGGCGGAGCCGCGATCGGGGGAGAGGGCGCTGACCGAGCCGAGATGCTCGACGAGGTCGCGGACCGAGGTCGGGCGCGACGCGGGGAGTTGGTGGACGTACGGCGTCACGACGGGTCGGCCCGGGTCGCCGTACAGCGCGTCGGCCGCCTCCGCGCTCAGGCGACCGCCCAGTGCGTTGACCACGCTTTGGGTGAGGCCGGGGTGAGCAGAGAGCACGCCGGGGTGGAGGAGCACGGTCGGGGCGAGGTGAGCCGACGTCGCGAGTGCGAGTTGAGTGCCGAGCCCCTGGAGGGCAGCGCCGGCGGCGTCATCGGCGAGCTCCAGCGCCTCGATCGCGACTCGCACCGCGACCGCGTCGGCCTCCCAGCCGAACGCCGCCGCGACGACACCCTGTGTGCCTCCGGTGGCAGCGAGGACCGCCGCCTCGGCCGCGGCGCAGCTGGTCGGACTCAGCACGCCGGACTCCAGGAGGTCGGGATCGCGCATGACGCGCAGCCCCTCCACCCCACGCTCGCGGAGCAGATCACCCGTCGCGTCGAAGACGTCGGCCAGCCGGCGGGCAGCGGCATAGGACGCGGCGACGCCAGCGGCACCGCCGGTGACCTCGAGGATCTCGGGTTGGCTCATGACAGCCCCGGGAGTTCGACGGTGAGCCAGTCGCGGTGGCCGCTCGGGGGCGGCACGAACCGCGCGAGCAGCTGGTCGATCGGATCGGGCGCCACCGCGTCGACCAGCCCGTCGACCAGCCCGTCGACCAGCCCGCCGGCCACCTCTCCGGCCACCCCGACGAGTCCTGCGAGTCGCTCGCGCGCCGCGGCCACCAGGGCCAGCGCCTTGCGTTCGATGGCCGCGATGAGTGCCTTGAGCCGGTCGACCTCGGCGGCATGTCGCTCCAGCGCCAGGGCCGCGTCGTCGGCCAGTGATGCCGTGCGCTGCAGGGCGGCCGCCTGGCTGCGCACCCGCAGTCGCATCGCGTCCGCCGCGAGGCCCTCCCAGGGGGTGGCTTGGGCGAGCGCAAGCACCCGCGCCGCCTCGACGCGCACGCAGCTGCCCTGGTCGCGCATGGTGCGGGCCAGCCCGCGGATCCTCTCGGTGTCTCCGTACATGCCGGGCCTCTGCCCGCCCTGGGTTGTGGAGCAAACCAGCGATCAGAGAGTTGTGGACAAGCGCTGCAGCGCCTCCTCGATCACCGTCGCATCGCCCGGGAAGCTGAGGCGGACGAAGCGGTCGCCGACCTCGGTGTCGAAGTCGACCCCGGGGGCCAGCGCGATACCGGTCCGGGCCAGCAGGTCGTGGCAGAAGGTCATCGTGTCGTCGCAGAGGTGGCCCACGTCGGCGTAGGCGTAAAAGGCGCCGTCGGCGGGCGCGAGCTGGGTGATGCCGAGCCGCGGCAGCCCGTCGAGCAGGAGCGCGCGGTTGTCGGCGTACCGGCGCACGTGCCCGTCGAGTTCGGCGTACGTCGCCTCGTCGAACGCGGCGAGGCAGGCGCGCTGGGCGAGGACCGGCGGGCAGATCGTGAAGTTGCCGGTCAGCACGTCGCAGGCGCGCCGCAGCCGGTCGGGGACCAGCATCCAGCCGATCCGCCAGCCGGTCATGGAGAAGTACTTGGAGAAGCTGGCGAACACCACGGCCTCGCGGCTGGTCTCCCAGGCGGAGTGCGCGAGCTTCTCGGCGCCGGCGAGGGGGGCGTACTCGATGCCGTGGTAGATCTCGTCGCTGATCAGCTGCACTCGCTCGGCCTCGCACCACTGCGCCAACGCCGCGAGTTCGCTGGGCAGCAGCATGGTCCCGGTGGGGTTGGCCGGGCTGGCTACGACCAGCCCGCTGAGCCGCTGCCGGGCGTGGAGCTCGGCGACCTGCTCGACGGTCGGCTGGAACCGCGTCTCCGGCCCGGTCGGGACCTCGACCACCTCGACGCCAAGCGCGGTCAGCACGTTGCGGTAGCAGGGGTAGCCGGGCCGGGCCATCGCCACCCGGTCGCCAACCTCGAATGCCGCCAGGAAGGCCAGCAGGAAGCCGCCGCTGCTCCCCGTCGTCACGATCACCTCGTCGGGGTCGACGTCGATCCCGTAGGTGCGCCGATGGTGGCCGGCGATCGCCTCGCGCAGTTCGAGAATGCCGGTCGCGGGGGTGTACCCCAACGGGTCGCCGCTCTCGAGCAGCCGGATCGCCTCGGCCCGGACCGGCGCGGGCGCCCCGGTCGCCGGCTGACCGGCCAACATGTCGAGCAGGTCGCCATGGGTGCGCCGCCTTGTCTGGGCCGCGGCGAGGAGGTCCATGACGTGGAACGGCGGGACGTTCGCTCGGCTCGCCACCTGCCAGCGGTCTGCGGTCGAAGTCATGGGCTGAGATTAGGAGGGACGGTTCGCCTCAATCGCATCGAGGTCGCGGAGCGCGAAGCGCAGGTGCTCCCAGCTCTCCTCCAGGACCGTGTGCACGCAGGACCGGACCGTCTCGGGCTGCTCCGGGTCGTGGGGGTTGTGCCGCGCCTCGCCGAGCGTTTCGGTGGTGACGGTGGCCAGGAAGTCGCGCACCAGCGCGACCCGGTCCGCCCGGGCGGCCAGCACGTCGTCGTACGGCGGGACGTCGGCCGATGCCCCGACCAGCCCCTCCTCCACCGCACTCGTGTCGCCGAGTCCGAGCGGGTGGAGCGGCTCGTCCTCCCGCAGCACCGCGCCGACGAACCACAGGTCGGTGGCGTGCACGAGGTGTCGCAAGGTCTGCGCGAAGGACCACTCGTGGTCGACGCTCTCGTCGACCACGCCGGCCGGCAGCGTGGCCGCCCGGGCGATCGCGGCGTCCCACGCGCCCTCGCAGCTGGCCCAGGCTGCGCGGAGGCCGCCGGGATCGGTCGCCTGTCGCTGCGCTCGGCCCGGGAACCGGCGGTCGAGCTCGGCCTCGACGTACGCGACGACATCGACACCGTTGATGGTCAGCGGCTCGCCGTAGATCAGCCACGGCGCGTCGATCTCCAGGCCTGAAACCTCGCTGCCGCGGATCACGACACCGGACAGGTCCGACTCGACGAACCGGGAGCCGCGCAGCGTGACCTGGGTGAACTCCGAGCCCTTCAGGTCTTCGTGGTGGAAGGTCGCCATCGGTCCACCCTGTCATCGATCACAGACGATCGGCTTCCGGATCGGTGTTGCTCGGCTCGGTCGGCTGGGCGGGAGTTTCGTCGGCTGGCCGACGAAACTCGACCTTGGACGACAAAGCTTCATCG
>ERZ761607.264-NODE-264-length-103594-cov-20.475734_pt1 | contig 103594 bp, 80 predicted proteins | sample MGYA00511164_ERZ761607 | MGnify/ENA primary metagenome ERZ761607 (study PRJEB28899, sample SAMN02445080) | bioreactor sludge metagenome | biome: EBPR sludge | place: Australia: Brisbane, Thorneside Wastewater Treatment Plant | collected 2011-06-22 ...
TATATGATTTCAAATGGTTTATGATTTCAAAAAACTCATTGGGTACAAGTCAGGAAAAAGTCCGGGCAAAATTACCCGGACTTTTTTTCATGTGATTTACTGTGATTTATCTCTGTCTCTCAATGCACGTCTCAAAATTTTTCCAACATTGGTCTTGGGCATTTCATCGATGAATTCAACCACTTTTGGCACCTTATAGTTGGTCATATTTTCCCTGCAATAAGCGATCACCTCACTCTCTGTCAGCGATTTATCTTTTTTAGTAATATATAGTTTGACTACTTCTCCGGATTTTTCATTGGGAATACCTACCGCAGCCACTTCCATCACTTTTGGATGCGCAGCAACAACTTCCTCAATGTCATTCGGATAAACATTAAATCCTGAAACCAGGATCATATCTTTTTTGCGATCTACGATCCTGAAATAACCATCCGGTTCCATATATCCTATATCACCGGTAAACAACCATCCATCCTTAATGGAATTGGCAGTTTCATCAGGTCTTTTATAATATCCTTTCATCACCTGAGGGCCTTTGATCACGATTTCACCGACTTCTCCGGCAGCCAAAGGTTCTCCCGCTTCATTGACGACACGCATATAAGTTGAAGAAACCGGCATACCGATCGTTCCGATCCTGGCAGAACCATCGATAGGGTTAACTGAGGCAACCGGTGCTGTTTCAGTCAGACCATAACCTTCGGTTAGGGTTACACCTGTCAGTTTTTTCCACTCATTGGCCACAACATCCTGAACAGCCATTCCGCCTCCGACAACCACTTTCATTTTGGAGAAATCCAGCTTTTTGAACTCATCATTATTCAATAAAGCTTTGAACAATGTGTTCACACCGGTGAATACAGAAATCGGATATTTTTTTATTTCCTTGATCACGCTTGGCAGATCCCGTGCATTGGTAACCAGGACAATGGTCTCACCTAAAGACATCATGGCAAACAAATTGACTGTAAGTGCAAAGATGTGGTACAATGGTAATGGAGTCAGTACAAACTCTTTTTTTTCCTCCAGCATGGTCATCATAATAAACTTGATCTGGAGCAGATTGGCAACCATATTGGAGTTGGTAAGCATGGCTCCCTTTGATACACCCGTGGTTCCTCCGGTATACTGATGGAAAACTACATCGTCCGGATTTCCCAGGAAAGGTTTAATAGTGAATTTTTTCCCGGCATTGATGGCATCTTTGAATTTTACTGTGTTATCCAGGGAATAGGATGGCACCATTTTCTTAACCTTACGAACGACCAGATCAACTATAGCGCCCTTCAACCCTCCTATCATTTCTCCGATACTCGTGAGTATGATGGTTTCAATTTCGGTTTCTTTGAGGATCTTTTGAAGATTGGCAGCGAACATGTCAGCTATAATGATGGCTTTAACCTCAGAATCAACAAACTGATGCTTCATTTCTCTGGGTGTATACAATGGGTTGGTGTTTACAACGATCAATCCGGCTTTAATGGCACCGAACAATGCGATCGGAGATTGAAGCAGGTTGGGCATCATGATGGCAATCCTGTCACCCGGATGCAAACCTCTTGAATGCAAATAGGCAGCCAGGTGAGTAGACATCTCGTCAGCTTCTCCATAGGTAATGGATTTGTCCATGTTGATAAAAGCTGTCTGGTTCTTATACTTCTTAAAAACCTCATCAAGAAATGACAACAACGTCGGATACTGGCTGGTGTCAATATTTGCCGGCAAGCCACTCGGGTATTGCTCTAACCACGGTCTGGAATCTGTCATAAGTTATTGTTTTAATAGTTATTATAATTAGTTGTTCAATTATTTTTTCTAAAAATTACCTGAATGTTTTCCAAATACAAGGTAAATAAGTATTAGATCTTAATCAACCCCGAAAATAGCAAATATTCCGTTAAAATTATACATTTCCCGGATACTTCACTTATTTTTACATAGAAATAAGCGTTTTAGGTACATCATTGTATCTTATATACAAAGAATTACTATTAACAGGCTCAACTATTTTTTCTTCATTTTTTTTGTACATTTGTGGCTTGTCAATATGTTGGATTCAAACCATTTAATAAGATTTATACATTGAATAATTAAAAATATGGACATGAAAAAACTTCAGATACTTGTCACGCTGATCTTAATGACTGGATCTTTTTACGGATTTGCCCAAGCATACTTACCTGCCGTATATGAATTCTCCTCTGAAAAATCCAGTGTACTCACCCTAAAAAACGGTACCGTCCTCGAAGGTACATTCAATCAGGTGGATCAGGCCAATGGGATCATCAAAAGCTTTAGCTTTAAGACGGTAGCAGGCGAAACTGTACAGCTTAAAGAAGAAGATGTACTGAACATGTATGTTGCCAATTCCAATACCAATTATGCTGAAAAAGCCCGGACTATTGGAAAAGATAACATGAAAGCGTGGGATAAATCCAAGCTGGACATGAAAAAAATAAGCAATGGAAATACCTATTTTGAGCAGGTTGAAGTAGATTTCAGAGGTAAAAAAAGGAACATGCTCTTGCAACTTCAGGCATCTCTTGATCAGGGTCAGATTAAAATATTTGCAGATCCCTGGGCAAATACACCTGAAAGAGTCAATCCTGCTTCCTATATTGTAAAGGCATATAACAATCCAGCTTATCAAATCAATCGCTGGAGATATGCAGAAGATTTTAATATGATTTTCGGTGATTGCATTGCCCTGATCGGTAAATACAAGGAAGATCAGAGAAACTGGGCTGATTTCCATCAGCACTTGCAGGAATTTGCTGATTGCCAGAAATAATATAGCGTCTTAAAATTGAATTCGTGTATTTTTTGGCAAAAATTAGAAGAATTTTGATTTTGAATTAAAGCCTCACCGAATATTTACCCCTTAGGATATAAATCCAATAGGGTCGATACCACCCATACGGGCAGGCTCATACGGGCAGGCTCATACGGGCAGGCTCATACGGGTAAGTTCTACGGGCAGGCCCATACGGGCAAGCTCATATGGGGAGTGGGTCTTAAATCATTTTCCTCTTTGGTTCTGGCTCGTCCAGGTTAGGTTATTGAGTTATTTGAAACACCTATTCAATCGGATTTAACAGACTGCAAAATGTCATATAAAATCAGGTAGTTTTCAGATGTATGGAATTAACATAGTTTTTAAGAATTTTTAAACAAATCAGATCTTCAAAAAAAATTAACATGAACGCAAAATCATTTATTTATCTCATTTTTTTCTTTTCAGGTTTTTCCTTTTCTGCCATTTCACAAGGTTTTTTGCCGGGCGCAAATACTTTTTCTAGTTCAAAAACTACTTACATCACATTGGTCGATGGTACCGAAATTGAGGGCACCATTGAAAAAATTGACAGGAAAAAAGGCCTTATTGAAAGCATAAAAATAAAAGGTGCCGATAAAAAGACCAAAGAATACATGGCTGAAGACATTCAAAAAATGTACGCAGCCCCAAGTGGTTTTGATAAAATCGTAAAAATGGATAGTTATTTTTCTGATGCGACCAAATGGAAAAATGACAATTACAAAAAAGGTCTGTTTGAAGACGGATACGTATATTTTGAACAGGCCCCGGTCATCATCAAAAAAGAAAAAACTACTATGTTGATGCAATTGATCAACCCTTCTTTTTCCGGAAAAATCAAAGTTTACATGGATCCGTGGGCAGGCGAAACGATGTCTGCAAGCGTTGGCGGGATCAAAGTAGCCGGCGGTCAGGAAGCTTCTTATTATATCCGAAAAGCTGATGGAGAAGCGTTTAAACTGGCGAAGAATGACTATAAAAAAGAATTCCCGAACCTGTTTGGAGATTGTGAAAAACTGACCTCTGAAAAGAAAAGCCCCAAATGGTCAGAGTTCGAAAAAACTGTTTTTGAACACTTTAACTGCGACTGACAATTCATCTGACTTATCAGTTAGATCAGATTGAAAAACCCGAAAGTAACACATTGCTTTCGGGTTTTTTAATGGTATGGAACTCAATTTTTTCCTTCATTTTTGAAACTAACAAAAATATTGTATCTTGTGACAATAAAACTCAACGTATGGATTTCAATTATACAGAAGAACAATTGGCAGTCAGAGACGCTGCCAGAGATTTTGCTCAACAGGTTCTAAAACCCGGAGTAATAGAACGCGACACACACATGAAATACCCCAAAGAAGAAGTTCGACAAATGGCTGAACTTGGTTTTCTGGGCATGATGGCACCTCCCGAATATGGCGGCGGCGGCATGGATACCATTTCCTATGTTCTGGCCATGGAAGAGATCTCCAAAGTAGACAACTCCTGTTCAGTGATCATGTCGGTCAACAATTCACTGGTCAACTGGGGACTCGAAAAATATGGCAATGAAGAACAAAAGCAAAAATATCTTAGCAAGCTCGCCACCGGTGAATGGATTGGAGCATTTTGCCTTTCAGAGCCCGAAGCAGGAAGTGATGCCACAAGTCAAAGAACCACCGCAGTTGACATGGGCGATCATTATCTGCTCAACGGAACTAAAAACTGGATCACCAATGGAGGATCTTCTCAGGTACATCTTGTCATCGCTCAGACAAATCCGGAAAAAGGTCATAAAGGTATCAACGCTTTTATCGTCGAAACCAGTTGGGATGGAGTCGTGATCGGAAACAAAGAGGATAAATTGGGTATCCGATCTTCTGATACACATACCATTATGTACAACGATGTTAAGGTTCCCAAAGAAAACCGAATTGGAGACGACGGCTTTGGCTTTACCTTTGCCATGAAAACCCTGGCCGGCGGAAGGATCGGCATTGCGGCTCAGGCTTTGGGAATCGCACAGGGAGCTTTTGAACTGGCTACCCAATATGCCCAGGAAAGAACAGCATTCGGTCAGGCGCTTTTCAAACACCAGTCAATTGCTTTCAAATTGGCAGATATGGCCACGGACATCGAGTCAGCCCGTATGTTGATACATAAGGCAGCATGGCATAAAGACCAGCACATGAACTATGACCATTCCAGTAGTATAGCCAAGTATTTTGCAGCTGAAATGGCCATGAAGCATACTGTTGAGGCCGTCCAGATCTTTGGAGGTTATGGTTACGTCAAGGAATATCATGTGGAAAGGTTGATGAGAGATGCCAAAATAACCCAGATTTATGAAGGCACTTCTGAGATCCAGCAAATTGTTATCTCCAGGAATGTCATAAAGGGACAATTGTATTCATAATCCAATTCGGCCTGACATTGTATTTTTTATAGCTTAAATCAAAATCTTATCTGAATATAGGGTAACCTTTTTAAAACGCTTCCCTCTATTGAAGTCCATTGTACCACGGTTTCAGTGTTCATGATTTTTCTGAAACTGATTTTATTGCTCAATGGCTATTTTTTTATTGAACATCTATTATTTAATTCGTTTTTCAAAGAATAATCCAAAAAAATAAATATATGAAAGGCTTCTTTTCCATTATACTGATTTTAATAGCAGGCAGTTTTTTAACAGCGCAGAAAATTGATTTCGACACTTCAGGGTCCTGGGAAAAACTACAGTCAAAGGCAAAAAAACAAAACAAATATCTATTTGTAGATTGTTATACCGAATGGTGCGGCTGGTGCAAAGTCATGGATAAAGAGACTTTTACCGACAAAAACATCGCAGCTTATATGAATGAGCATTTTATAGCTGCCAAAATCGATATGGAAAAGGACTACGGTATCAATTTGTCAATGAAATACAGAATAACAGGTTTTCCTTCTTTTATCATTTTTTCTCCTGACGGTAAGCTAGTTTATAAAACATTTGGCTTCCAAAAACCTGAAAAATTCATTTCAGAACTTGAAAACGCGCTCAACCTGGAAAAACAATTGAAACTTAGAGGCGTTTCAGATGTTGTTGACCTCGATTTCCCTGATTTCTATAAAAAAGCTTTTGCAGGAAACGGAAAACGTATTTTTCCAACAGCTGAAATCATTGATTCGTTTTATATCAGCCACAAAAACTGGACAGATGAAGTCACTTTCAATGTCATGAGCAGGTTCAAAATGCCTGATAGAGTTAAAGAATATTTCCTGACTGAACTTGACCAGTTCAAATACCTCTATGACAGGGAAGTCAACGAAATCCTCTCAAGGCTGTCCAATGAAAAACTAAAAATAGCCATGGATGCAGCAGATGAAAAACTGCTCATGGATGCGGTGGAATTCACCTCCAAATACCTGCCAGAAGAAAGTGAAGAACAGATTAGATATATGAAACTCACCTTTTGGAGCAATACAGAAAACTGGCAGAAGTTTGCTGTAGAATTTCAAAATCTAATCGAAACAGAACCTTTCAACCATCCATCCACCATCAACAGTTATTGCTGGGACATTTATGAGAACTGCAATGACCCTGAAGTGATTGCAAATGCCTGTTCGTGGATGGAAAGAGCGATCAAAACGGACCCCCAATACGCTTACCTGGATACTTTTGCAGCTTTGCTTTTCAAAAACAAACAGTATGATCAGGCAGAAAAATATGCCAAATTAGCTATTAAAACGGGCTTGGAAAATAAAGATGACGTCAAATCAACTGAAGAATTACTCCAAAAAATACAAGGTCAAAAAAGTAAAAAATAAGGATATTACGACTATTTGTTTAGATATCAGCTATTTCTGAATTAGAAGTTGAATTGAAGGATTGTCTTCACAATTATTTTTTTTCTTGTTGTCAGGACATACTTTTCTTATAACCTTTTATGAATTTTAACCTCTAAACAACCGCCAAGACCAACAGCACATTCTTATCTCCGGATTTAATCAATGTTTTTGTGCAATTTTTTAGAAAAAAAGGGCTTTTATTTGATATATTTCTGACAGCTATGTCTTCAACTGAAGAATAGAATGGTTGGCCCTGGTAAGTATCATTTTACTCAGATACCCGACCAACAAATAATAGCTAAAATACAATAGATCAATCTTTTTTTCGTCCATTTAATATTCGGAAATACATATTTATAAGCTGGAAATTGAATCCTTTTTAATTTGGTTCAAAATTCAGGAATCCACATTTCATGAATTTACATTTTAAAATAAACATAAATATTCTCCTGCTTTAATTCTTTGTTTATCAGACCTATATTGAATGTAAAACAGATCTTATTGGCCGAATAAAAACATAAACAAATTGATTTTCAATTTTATCATATTCAAACAATATGCTCTGATCTTTCGTTGTATTCTATTCTAATGTATAATCACTTATGCTGACAACCCGGACAAGATCTCTGAAAGTGGGTGTTTTTGCAGGAATTCCTGTTAAAATTCACTGGACATTTGGTTTTATAATAGTATTCATAGCCTATATCAGTTACCGGGACAATCTGTCTTTAGCTGGTGCAGGATGGATGAGCATCACTTTTTTGATGTTGTTTACCTGTGTGGTACTACATGAATTTGGACATGCCTTGGCAGCCAGGAAATATGGGATCGGAACCCTTGATATCTTACTGACCCCAATTGGCGGAATTGCTCGCCTCAAAAGCACACCTCAAAAACCTGCTCATGAATTGATCATCGCTATTGCCGGACCGCTTGTCAACCTTGTCATCATCATTTTAACAGGTATTTATTTGTTCTTTTCGGTGGATGAATCCGTCATTTCTGGCCTTCAGGAAAACTTTACCATCGACAGTTTTCAGGGTTTGATGTTTTATTTACTGATCATCAATGTTATGCTGTTTACTTTCAATCTGGTACCTGCATTTCCTATGGACGGAGGACGAGTGCTGCGTTCACTTTTATCCTTCAGACTGAATAAACTCCGCGCCACGACAATTGCAACCATTACAGGAAGGATCATTGCCGTCATTTTTGTCATTCTGTCCATTTTATTCAGCAATATTTCGCTTGGCATCATAGGTATATTTATTTATCTGATGGCACGGCAGGAGTACGTCAGTGTCAAGAACCAGTATCGTCTGGAAAACAGCTTTGTAAAAGATCTGATGAGAAGCGATTTTCATTTTTTCTATACAGATGATCCGATACAAAAAGTCTTCGCTATTTTTAATTCAACTTCTGAAAAATCTTTTCTTGTTTATAATCATAATCATCAATTAGAGGGAGTTTTGCACGAATTGTTCTTAAGACAAATCAAATTCCAAAACCCTGCAGAACCTATAGGTATGGTGGTTAGTCAGCAATTCGAATACCTCCATGAAGACATGAAGGTTCAACAGGTGCTTGACATGATGCAAAAAAACGGCTATTCTATCCTACCTGTTACGAAGGACAACCAGATCACCGGTGTCGTGGACAGAAATGATCTGCTGCGGTTTCTTAGTAAGAGGAATTGATAATGGAATTAGTGGGTTGATAAAATGGGATAGCATTGTAAACCAGGATAATATTTTAATAATGCGAATCAAGGGTTGAAAAAAAGCTCCGAAAATCCTTTATTTGGCCTCAATCCTAAAGGAAGATAAAGGATTTTCTCGCTTTCATCCTTTAGGATCGAGGCAAAAAAGTGAGAAAATCCTGCTTATCTGCAGAATTAACTTTAACCCTTGATTCGCATTAATAAGAATACACCACAAAAAAGAGGCTGATTCCTTGAGAAACAGCCTCTTTTGCATTTAATTCTATCGTAGAGAAATTACAGCCCCAACTTAGTCTTTACCTTTGCTGTGATGTTAACAGATTCATCACCATACAAAATAAAACCTGAACTATTGTCAAATACGTAGCTGTAATTATTTTCTTTGGCTACATCATCAATAGCTTTTTGCACTTTATCCCTGATAGGACCCAGCAATTCCTCGCTTTTTGCAACGACTTTTTGTTGACTTTCCTGCTCAAAAGCCATAATTTGCTGCTCTTCTTCTTTTAAAGCAGCGCTTTCCTGCTCCAGTTGAACAGGTGAGATATTTCCCTGGGCCTGCCTTTGTTCAAGATCAGCATATTTGCTTCTCAGGGTTTCGACTCTTTTTTGACCAAGGTTGATCAGTTGATTCCGGTATGTTTCCAATTCAGTATTTGCCTGTTTTACCTCCGGTAATGATTGGAGCACATCGGCAGTATTGACAAAGGAAAAATTCTGAGCTGAAACCGTCTGAAAGCTTATGGCAAAAAGAACAAAAAATGCAACTTTTGAAATAATATTCATTGTAGATACTTAAAGAAGTTATTAAACCGCAAAGTTAAAAATATTTTACTGAATATTTAACCGTTTCTTGATATCAGCTGTTTTATTATATGCTTCACTGGTAAAGAGGATGCCTGTGTTGCTGCTTTTATCCAGGATCAAATCATAACCCCTTTCTTCAGCATAAGCCTTGATCGCATCAAAAACCTGATCCTGTATTGGCTGGACCAGTTCCTGCCTTTTGACAAATAATTCTCCTTCAGGACCGAATTTTCTCTTTTGCATCTCTCTGACTTCCTTTTCTTTATTCATGATGTCCTCTTCTTTCTGATTTTTCATTTCAGCGGTCATCAGAACCTGTTCAGCCTGATACTCATTGTACAAACTTTTAATTTTATCGTACTCCTGAGCGACTTCCTGTTGCCATGCTTTTGCAATTACATCAATTTCGTCCTGAGCTTTGATATATGCAGGAAGATTTTCCAAAACTTCATTTACATCCACGATGGCTATTCTTTGTGCATTCAGCATCATTCCTGTCAACATCAAGGCTGACATCAATAACATTTTCATTTTCATAATTTTAAGATTTTAATGAGATTTTACGTTAAGTTTAATCCGTTTTGCATCAGAAAGTAACAAAAAATAAGATCATTGAACCACTTCATCACAAAACACAAACAATAAACTTATTTTTAGACGCTTTCATCCCGGGAAAGACAATATTTAACCTCTATTTAACAGATTTTTAGTTTTTTTTATTATTTTTTCACACAAATATAGCAATTCCCATCGTACTCCTGAAATTGTCTGACATTTCACCTATTGCGGTCAGGAAGCTTGATCTGCCAAAAAAATCTGCACCAATTTCAACAATTCATAGGGCTTCTCAGCATGCAGCCAATGACTGGCTCCTGGAATGGTTTTGAGCCCTGCAAGTGGAAATATTTTTTTTATTTCCCCCATATCTTCCGATAAAATATAGGAGGAATTGGCTCCACGAATGAAAAGTGTTTGTTTAGGAAACATCACATTCGCATGAATTCCTTCTGACAGCACTTCATAATGATCCCGGATCACTGACAGATTCATTTTCCAGCTAAACCTTTTCTCTGTATCGCGGTGGATGTTTTTCATCAAAAACTGCCGAATCGGAAAGCTGTGAATGGATTCTGCAAGAACCTCATCGATTTCATTCCTGGAAACGAACTTGCTCAAATCCATACCACACAATGCATCAAATATATAATCGTGCCTTTGAGGATACATCTTTATACCAATATCCAATACGATGAGCCTTTCTACCAGATCAGGATGTTCCAAAGCAAAATACATCGCGGTTTTGCCTCCAAGTGAGTGTCCTATCAGGCTGACGTGATCAAAACCCATCTCAGTAATGAACTCTTTCAGGTCATCGACCATATCTTCATAGGTAAAACTATCTGAATGCGGTGATCTTCCATGATTTCTGTGATCCAGCGTAAAAACCCTGAAATCCTGCGAAAGTTGTGTGGCAAAACTGTGCCAGTTGTCCAACATACCGAAAATTCCATGCAAGATGATAACCACATCACCATCCTTACCGTATGACTTAAAATTTAATTTCATATGTTTTCTATTCTCCTTTTCATAATCGGGTATCCACGATTAAAAACCTGGTGCGCATATCTTAAGTGTACATTGATCCCAAAGTAGTTAGGATATCCCCAAAATCAGATCATTTTGTGTTTAGCTTTAATGCCAGGCTGCTGAGTATTTATCAGCAAATGTCTTCGGGTCTACTTAATAAATATTCAAGTCTGCATATAAGAAAACTTGCGCCCTTCAATGGTTGTTTTATTCAATGGGCAAATATAATTCTTAGGAATAATTTGAAATACTATTTTCTGCATAGTAACATCATTCCGGTTGTGCTGAATTTAAATCCTCATATTCCGGGATGAATCATTCACTCAAGTAAACATCTTTATCTAATTGATTATCTTTACTTTATTTAGTATTAACAGGCAAATAAAATGATTATGCTCAAATACGTGTTGGAAAGGTTGAAAAAAATCATGAAGAGCAATTGTTTTTAATAAAAAACGAATCAACCAGAGAGTATCTAAGGTCGATATGTTTTAAATTTATACGCAGACAATTCAAATGTTAAACAATACGCCTATACGTTTATGCTTTGGAAAGCGCAAGTTTTTTATCATAAGCCCCTGTTCCAAGACTGTGAAGCAACATAAAATGGCTCCATAATGCCTGAATAAAAGTTCTGTGCTTGTGGTAAGTTATACCGTACTCCCGGGAAGTATCTTCTACTATTTTCGAGATCTTTTTATAATGCACATGACAAATATGTGGAAATAGATGGTGTTCTACCTGGTAATTCAAGCCTCCGATAAACCAGGAAAACAAGATACTACCGTGGGCAAAATTTGAAGTTGTATTTAACTGGTGTATCGCCCAATTATTTTCAACACTATAATTTTCATTCGGGGAATAAAATTCAGTTTCCTGAACCACATGGGCAGGTTGAAAAATCAATGCCAATGCCAAACCCGTGATTAAATGCATGATCAAAAAGCCTATCAGTGTGTGATACCAGGCCACTTCAACAAATAATAGAGGAAAAACAAGGAATAAAACCAAATACCAGGCTTTGTGGAAGATGACTTCCCTGAGCGCTTTTCCGAAAGTCAGGTTTTGACCTGAAAGTAATCCTCTTTTATTATAACGTACTATTTGTTCGAAATCTTTGCTTATTAGCCAATATAGACTCATCAGCGGATAAAGGAACGGAGCATAATATGCCTGAAAAAAATGAACCGCACGCCTTTTCTGATGCGGGGAAAAACGCATCAGTTTATTTTTGATGTCTTCATCAAAACCGTCAATATTTGTATATGAATGATGCAGAACATTGTGCTGGATTTTCCAGTTGAGATGGTATCCGCCTAGAAAATTAAGCAAAAACCCAAGCGACTTATTCACCCATTTTTTTTTGGAGTATGCCCCGTGGTTGGCATCATGCATGATGGACAATCCAATCCCGGACATACCAAATCCCATCAATACCCACATGAGGTAAATCAGCGGAGTGGCGGAAACAATTCCAGTGAGCATTACGATCATAGGTACAAAATATAAAGCTAACATGAATATTGTTTTGAATTTCATGCTTGTATTGGCATATTTCGTGATTTTATTCTGGTCAAAATAATGATCGACCCTTTTTCTGAGATCTTTGAAAAACTCAGGTTGACTTTTATTATTGAATTTTACAGCATCTGTTCTCATGATATTTTTTTAATGTGATAAAACTCCAACAAAAGACGTGATAATATTTGATAAAAACCTGTTTTGATAAATATAACGAAGAAAAACTATCTGTTTTTGCCTGTTTTATGACATTTACGTAAAATTTTACTTCCTAACCTTCTAATTATAAAAAAATGTAGTTATTTAGGTGGTAAGATAATTAGTCTGTTAGTCTCCTTGGATTGAGTGAGTACATTGAGCAAAAGACACCTGATTAATTCTGGAAACAGCGGTTTTAAACCTATGTAAAATCATATGCTAACAGACTTAAGACTATAAGACTTTTGTGCTAAATAATTACAAAAAAAATAATCAAAATATATGAGGGAATAACCCATTCAATTTGGAAACACTGTATGTTCCAAATCAAGTGTGTTGTATTTTTGAATGACAACTTTTGTTGTATCCATCACAGTTAAAAATTCCACAAACAAAATAATCATCGCAAAATAGCTAGCTATATCCTATTTGGTTATTATTTCCGGTTCTGTTTTAATTCCCTATTTTCTTTAAATTGTTCCAATATTTTATGCTATTTATGTAAATTTACCAGCGGTTGAATGGTGTTGAGTCATCTCTTTTAAAACATTAAAATGAAATTACATGCCTTCTTTGGGATTTTGACACTTTGGTTCATGTTTGATGCTAATTACACACAGGCTCAGGCACAAAGCCTTATGGATATTTACCACACCCAAAAGGGCGTAAAAAAAATGGAAACCGGACTTCAGATTTGTGATTCATTGCTGGAAAAACCTGAGGAACACCTGAAATTTTCGCTCAAACTTGTGAAAAAAGCCGAAAAAACCATACCCAATACCATGTTGCTTGCTAAAATTTACAGATCTGTTGGTGATGCCTATTACTATATCAATGATCTGGATCGGTCAAATGAATTTTTTTTACTAGCCATCAACATTTCAGAAACCAACGATTCAGCTGATACCGCTTTTGTTGGTGGATTATACAATGACCTTGGGTTAAATTATCAGGATCTGGATCAATTTTCTGAATCCAAAAACGCTTTGAATAAAGCCATTCAACTCTTATCCGGTAATAAGCATCTGAGTATGCTGGCAGACGCCAAAAGCAATTTGGCGACCTTATACCATCAATCCGGGAATTTTGGCGAAGCGATCCGCTATTTCAAGGAAGTGTATGAAATAGATAAAAAAGTGGGAGATCCCTTGAAACAATCGAGCTCACTCAACAGTCTGGGCAGAATGTATGTGGACTGGGGTAAATACAAGATTGGTCTGGATTATTATTTCAGATCTGCTGAACTTTTGGACTCAGTCAAAAATTCAGATATGCTTGCCATCAGGTATAATAATATCGGAATGACCTATCAGTTGCAGGGAAATCATGCTGAAGCCATTCAATGGATCGAAAAAGCGAAGGTGATTGAGGAAAAATCAGGAAAATCCAATAAGTTGGCAATCCGGTATTTCAATCTGGGCAGTTCCTACATGGCGCTGAAGGACTATATCAAGGCAAAAAATCTATTCGAAAAGTCCTTTGACATTTTTTCAAGTTTGAATTTACCTCAGGAACAATCCAAAATCACTGCTTCACTAGGGCAATTATATCTTGAACAAGGCCATTACAAAAAGGCTTTCAGCTATTTTGTGCAATCAGAAAAATTTGCGGAGAAAAGCGGTTTTTTACCAGAAAAATCAAATATTTATTTCAAATTATATCAATATTATAAGCAGACCGGAGATTATAAACATGCGCTCAAATACTTTGATCTTCATGTGAATGCAAAAGATTCCATCTTCAATCTGAATGCGGCCAAACAAATTGAAGAATTGGAAATCCAGTATCATACGGCACAAAAAGAACTGGAAATCACAAAATTAGAAACAACGAATGAGCTCAATCAAAAAGAAATATCTTTTAGAAAACGAGAACGGAATATAGCTACGATCGGATTTTTGATACTTGCTGTCTTACTTTTATTGCTTTACAGACTGTTCACCATGGTTAAAAAGCAAAAAAAGGTACTGGACGGTCAAAACAAAGAGCTGGAAAAACTCAATGGCATCCAGAATCAGATTTTCAGCATCATTTCACATGATTTCAGGAGCATCACTTCGTCTTATCTGGCCAGTGCAAAGATCATTGAGCATTACCTCAATAAAGGCCAACCTGAAAAACTATTGCCCATCGCCTCTGAAATTGGAAAAAATTCAAAAAATCTATCCTCCATGCTCGAAAACCTCTTGCAATGGGCCGTTTTGAAAAGAAGAGGTTTTGAACCTGGCAAAAACATGATATCTGTAAAAGAAAGTATAAACCAGGTAGCCGGATTGTTAAAAGATCAGTTCGAAGCAAAAAACAACACACTGATAATCAATGCAGCAGATGAAAAAGTTTTTTGCGATCCGGAAAGTCTGAGCATTATCCTGAGAAATATCATGGCAAATGCCAATAAATTCACCCAACACGGAAACATAACTATTGATGTTCGTTCAGAAAATAATTATGGTTACATCAAAATCACGGATACCGGAACGGGCATGACTCAGGAAGCTATGAACACCCTATTTCAGCCCGGAAAAGACAAAACACGACAGGGAACAGCAGGTGAAAAAGGTACAGGCATCGGTTTACTGCTGGTAACAGAACACCTGAAGGAAAATCTAGGCGAAATCAAAGTCAGCAGTGAATCCGGAAAAGGAACTTGTTTTGAGATCAAACTACCAAATACAACACAATGAAAGTAAGGATTTTTATAGTTGAAGACGAACTGATCCATGCAGAAGCATTGAAAATTGTCATCGAAGAAGCTGGTTTTGATCTGGCTGGAGAATGCAGTAATGCAGATGAAGCATTTGAACTGATACAAGCTGCCAATCCTGATGTGGTTCTGGTAGATATCGCATTGCCTGGTGTTTTGAATGGAATGACCTTATCTGAAAAAATCCATAAGGAACTTGGAATCCCGCATATTTTTACCACCTCATTCACCCGTGAAGATATCATGGATCAGGCTGTTGACACCAACCCGGTCGCTTATCTGAAAAAACCCGTGGAATCTTCAAACCTGTTGGCAGCTATAAAAATAGCATTACAATCCAAAACTGAAATTCAGAAACATAACAAAACATATAAGACGGAATATTTTTTCACACGTATCGGCAATAAGCTTATAAGAATCCATTTTGATGATATTTTGATCGTGAAAGCTGACGGTGAAAACTTTGTTTCACTTGTTTCGGATAAAAAAGAAACAGCGTGTCGAATCACACTGAAAGAAATCGCAGGAATGTTGCCGGAAAGTTTTATACAGGTTCACCGAAGTTATTTTATCAATATGGACTTTCTGGATGCTTTCAATGAATCTGAACAAACAGCCATCTTAAAAGGCCGACATGCTCCTGTAGCAAGAAGTTTTAAGAAGGATTTTATGAAAATGATCCAAAAATTATAATGTTTGTCTGTAAACCATTCGTTTTCTTGTAATTAGTTCGCTTGAAAATCCTTTTGCCATGAGTCACATGCCGTTTTTTTCTGTGACCAATTCTTCCTTTTCTACTGCATATTCAGAGTCCTTTGTTCTAAGTGTACTTTTTAACATTGAGTCTGCTCCGAAAAATCCGATTTGCTGATTTTCAATTGTTTTTTGCTCCATTCTACTGACGTCGCAGATTAACACAAGACTAAATGAAACCGATTGAAAACCAACAAAATAAAAGTCACCTTTCTAACTGTAATGACTGAAAACGTTAGCAGAGATTTAGGAGACAAAGACTTTTCGGAGCAGACTCAATCTTTAAATCAACCTTCCAACCAGTTAAATCAGCAGTTGACCACTCAAAATATCCAATTCAGATACTATTCCGTGAATACACATTGGTTCGCTCTTATTTTTGCATATGCTGATCAGGATTTCGAGTGTATAAAAATATTAAATACATGATATTAAATCAAAGGACATATTGCGGGAGTTTAATATATCTCAGTTTTGGGGGCAGGTTACACGAGGTTGAACTCGATTGATTCCTTCCTGTTGATCAAAACAGTATTGACTTGATTTTCACCTCAGCTTTATATTTCGTTTTATCAATAACAAATATAATCAACTAATTCATTGAAAATTATAGCGTAAAATGATTAAATATACATATTCAATTTTCCTGGTACTCATTGGCATTTCAACTTTTATGGCCTGCAACAAAACAAAATATCCTGTATTCTGCATCTGGAAAATCGATAAGATCAGCGGAAAAAATCCCTTTATGGAAAATGCAGTAGAGGTTAAGATTTTTGAAGACCATATCGTTTTTATGAATAAAAATCAATCGATGACCTTTCCGGTACTGATCAGGGACAAACACATGGTCTTACAATCAAAAACCACCAAATGGTTATTCACCATTGACCAGCAGGATGATAATACGCTGATGATCAAGGAAAAATATGCAGTTTCTCCATTTTGGATTTTATTAAAGAAATAAAAGATTTCGTGATTATTTAATTCAGAAAATTACGCAATCGATCAATACCATTCAACGATAATTCATGACAGTTGAACATATTTTCCTTGTATTCCGCCACATATTATCAGCATCCCTTGACTGTGTAACTTATACTTGCAAGGTATTAACCTAACGTGGGCGAGCCAGAATTTAAGAGGAAAATGATTTAAGCACACCAGCGTGCAGGCCCGCAGGTGCTCGATCCCTTTGGATATACATCCTACGTGGTAAATATCCTGTGTGGCTTCAATTCTAAGATCAAAGAAATTTAAAGTTCTGTCAACAAAATACACAAATTCAATTTTTAAGACACTAAATGTATATATTAAAAAATTAAACCATGAAAACACTAAAGATTTTATTGATCTCATGTATCGTTCTGCTTGTTTTTCCGGTTTTATCCGGTCAAATAGGCGATCTCAAAAAACTCGGAAAAAAAATAGAAAAAACGACTGAGAATTCGATTGAAAAAACAGTCAGTAAAACCGCTGAAATTTCGGTCAAAAACAGCGGCAAAGACCATCATGAAACCACCGGAAAACAGGAAACTTCAGGCATGACCACCAAAACACCTGCCGGAGATGTATTATATGTTTCTAAGGAAAATGGCAGCAATCGCAATGATGGTTCAAAAACGGCTCCTTTAAAAAACTTAGATAAAGCTATTCTGCTGGCAAAACCCGGAACTACCATTTATATTACTGGCGGAATTGAAACGGGGACACTGGATGCAGGTTTTATAGAATGTGATAAGGCGGTTAAGATCTTTGGAAGCTGGGATGAAAGTTTTTCCAAACAGGATATCAAAACTCATCCGACAGTTATCCAGCCTACGAATGAAAGTGCAAGATCCAACAGAAAAGCCATCATGAAATTCACTAAAAATGTGGACGGCGTTGTTCTGGATCACCTGGTTTTTGATGAAGGCCAGAGAAATACATATCACATCAAAGAAGGTATCGTAAAAGGTGTAGAAGGCGGTAGATTGCTACCCCCAACTGAAAAACCACCGGTTGGATTCCCGACGGTTGGTGAACCCTTACTTCAATTTGTCAGTGCCACTACCGGAGGAGATGTGACAGTCCAACATTGTGTTTTTGTCAACGCCTCCAGTTTTGCATTGCAGGCTGGTCACAGGAGTGGAAAATTCACAGTGACGAATAATGTTTTCATCGCTAATAAAATGGCGGCAATAGAAATCTTCGGCACATGTGCCAATCCGCCCGGACCAGGCAATATGTCAAAATGCGGAGAGGTGGAAATTGCTTACAACACGATCTTATTCACCTGGAGTCGTACAAAGGATTTTCAGGATATGGGATATGGCGTCCGTATTATGACCAAAGCCGGTTATGACATCCATCACAACATCATCGGAGCTTCCATACTGGCAGGTGTAGATCATACCAGATTCAACAAAAACGAATGGATCAAAGTAGATAACAACCTCTTCTTTGTCAACAAAGACAAGGATTTTCATTACAGTCCGGCCAGCAATACCCGGCTGAGGATCGATGCCAAAGACCTGGAAGAAGTAGATATCGCCAGCGCCAGCGGAAATAAAAATGAGATCCCGGCATCGCTGAAGGTCAACAAGGACTACCTGGAAGGCTATTTGAATGCCCGCTACTCCGAAACCACCGATTTTGACCGCAATTCACCATCCAATCAATGGAGATCTGCGATGGGTATGAATATGCAAGGTTCCATTAGTTCAACCGTGACTATGTTTGGAAATAAATATCCATGGAAGGAAGCGCTTGAACTCTTCGGAAATGTAAATGGTTTTGGCGCACAATAAACGGGATTGAATCGATTGAGATCTATGATCAAAATATGAAAATTAAAAACACTCAGTCAGATATTTAAACAGGCAATGCCTGAATGTTTTTCATCCAATATCATTGTTGTCAACAGCAGCGTTGGTTGGGCTAAAGAAAAATCTGAGAAGTAAAATTGATTCAATGCTGAATGATCATTCAATTGAGCGTAATGGAAAGGAAAATAACCAAATGATCATAGATCAACATACTTTGAATACGATATCAGCAGTCATGGTATAATTTTGAGGATATATATTCCTTTTCTATTCGAAACAAACCGATCAATAGTATTAGTTTCGAAAAACAAAATCTGAATTATGGAGTTAAAGAAAGCACAGGCAAAATTTTTACCTGTGTTTTCTTTAATAATTGGATCTAAAAATTCAGTTTGTGATGAAAAGAAAGGAATTTCTACGGTTGTTTTCACTTTTAACTGTTTCCGGAACAATGATGCCTCTCAATCTCATTCAAAAAATTCAGGCAAACCTGGAAAAAACAGAACGGATGCCTGTTTTATTCCTTGGCCATGGCAACCCGATGAATGCGATCACAGAAAATGTTTTTACCAGAGGCTTCAGGAAAATGGCTGAAGAAATTCCAAAACCAAAGATCATTTTGTGCATTTCGGCTCATTGGGAAACTGCCGGGACTTTTGTCACAGCGATGGATCATCCGAGAACGATCCACGATTTCAGGGGTTTTCCTGCCGAACTGTATGAAGTGCAGTATCCGGCTCCCGGCAGTCCTGCTTTTGCCAAAGAAATTCAGGAATTGGCCTCCGGTGTTTCCATCGGACTGGATGACCAATGGGGTTTGGATCATGGCGCATGGAGTGTCCTGAAGCATTTGTATCCCGGTGCCGGAATTCCTGTCATACAAATGAGCCTGGACTACAGGCAACCGCCTGAATACCATTACAATCTTGGAAAACAATTGGCCGGACTAAGGGAAAAGGGCGTTTTGATCGTCGGTAGTGGAAATTTGGTTCACAATCTTGGGGAGGTGGATTGGCGTAACCTGGACAAATTTGATTATGGCTTTGACTGGGCTTTGGAAGCAAAGGCGAAAATGAATCAATTCATCCGGGACAGGAATCACAATGCGCTGATACATTTTGAAAAAAATGGAAAAGCTTTTGAAATGGCCATACCTTCACCGGAACATTATTTACCTTTGCTGTACGTTTTGGCATTACAGGATGATCATGATCAGATCCGATTGTACAACGATTTGGCTGTTGCAGGTTCCCTGACCATGACTTCTGTAAAAATAAGCCCTGAATGACATGAAAGAACACTATTTCCAAATGGTTTACGATGTGGTCAGACTGATTCCGCCCGGCAGGGTCTGTACCTACGGTTTGATCGCAGATTTTCTTGGACTGGGTTCGGCAAGAATGGTTGGTTGGGCACTGAATAAAAGTTTTTCCTACGGAACAGATATCCCCGCTCACAGGGTAGTCAACAGAAAAGGAGAGTTGTCCGGTAGAAATCATTTTCCAGGTTCTGAGATGATGCAACAACTATTGGAAAATGAAGGCATTGTAGTGACAACTGACAAGGTTCGGGATTTTGACAAGCTACTTTGGAAACCTCATGAAAGTCAAAACACCTAAGCTGGACAAGCCAGAACCAAAGAGGAAAATGATTTAAGAACCACCCCCCATATGAGCTTGCCCGTATGGGCCTGCCCGTAGAGCCTGCCCGTATGGGGGGTATCGACCCCGATGGATATATATCCTACGGCTTAAATTTTCTGTTTGGCATTATTTCTAAGATCAAAATTCGTCAAAGTTCTGCCAAAGATTACATGAATTCAATTTTTAAGACACTAACTTTTAATCGTTTTTGACACGGATCCTTATTACATTTTCAACAGGTATTGATCCTTTATGGAATATAGTTATAAAAAAGCAATGCCTTGAAAATAAGCTAAATTGGCAGATTCAAACGTTTTATGGCTGTATGTTTCTAATTTTTGAACCAAAAATCAATAATATTGCATTATTGTGGTATCATTGTACAATAATGTTCTGAAACTTATTACTTAACTAAATACACTTATTGTTTTATGAAAAAAATAAGCTCATTGATCGCATTTGTTGTGTTGTTTTTATTTGCCGGCAATATGTTCAGCCAAAGTATTACAGGTGTTTGGGAAACAATTGACGACAAAACCGGAGACCCTAAATCTCATGTTGAAATTTACAAAAAAGGAACCAAGTATTACGGTAAAGTTGTAAAACTGCTACCGGGCGCCACAACTAAAGTTTGTAATGACTGCCCCGGTGATAAAAAAGGTAAAAGTCTCATCAATCTGGATATACTTTGGGATATGAAGGCAGATGGTGACCAGCTTTCCGGAGGTGAAATAGTGGATCCTGCTGATGGAAAAGTATACAGATGTAAAATTTCACTTGATGGTAAAAACAAGCTGGCAGTCAGAGGTTATATCGGCATATCCCTATTGGGAAGGACACAGTACTGGAAGCGCGTAAAATAGTTCAAAAAATAGTGCAAACCAAACAATATTTCTTTTTGCAAATAAGTTAAGTCTGTTGTAAAAAGCAGTAATTATTAAATGGTTTGTATGGAAGAAATTTACACGGAAAATGCGCTTGTAAGATATTTGTATAAGGAATCAGATCTGTTTGAAAGGTTAGAGATTGAAGACGCCCTGGAAAATGATCAACAATTGTTCCGGTTATTTGTGCGTCTGAATAAAGCTAAAATTAATTTATCGCATTTAGCTTTGCTCCCATCAGTAACCTCAATTCAAAATATCCTGAATTGTAGTGCAGCTTTATCTGTAGAAGCGTAACAAATCAACTAAAAAAGGATCGCTTGACCAGCGATCCTTTTTTTATTCATACAGATCATTTTAGATAGATTACAGGATTGGTTTCCTGATGTGACGGAGTCCTAACATATACAAAATAATTACCTGCCGGTAAATTATCCGGATAAAAAACGAATCGATGAACACCCTTATGCAGAAAACCGTCAGCCATCACTTTCACTTCAGAACCCATACTGTTGAAAACACTCATCCTTGCCTGCTCACCGTTGCTCTCAAAAGATATTTCACATTTTTGTGAAAATGGATTTGGCTGGACTTTTATCCATTTTGAAGTTAATAAACCATTAATTTCGGTGGTATGGACTACTGAACAACCCGAAATGACCGGTATTTCCGAAAAACTATCGAATAAAAGGTTATGAATATCCGGTTTCGGAACGCCAAACCATTGATTCAGAATGGATCCATACACGGACCTGAAATCAAATTCCATAGCAACACCTTCCTGGAGATCGACTTCTTGTTGGATCACCGGATTTGAACCGACTATTGAAGAGTTGACACATTTTCCAAAAACGATCAAAGGCGCTGCACTCCCATGATCTGTTCCGTTTGCGCCGTTGGAAAGTATCCTTCGTCCAAATTCTGAAAATGTCATTCCGATCACCCGTTCTTCCAATTGTTGTTGAGCCAGATCCAACTGGAAAAGATCAATGGCTTCAGATAAAGCTGCCAATAGTTCTGCATGGTTGCCGTTGGTAGTGTCTGTCTCAAGTACCTGATTGGCATGAGTGTCGAAGCCGCCCAGACTGGCCACATAAACCTTGGTTTTGAGTCCGCCTGAGATCAATAGTGCAATAGTTTTCAATTGTTGTGCTAACTTATTCCCTTCGGGATAATCAACCAGATTTTTTCCTTTTTCTGCAGCCTGGGTTATAACTTCAGCATATGCGTTGGTCTGAATGATTGAAGTCCTGACAAAAGCAAGTTCCTTACCAAAACACGCATTTGGATCTTCAACAGAACCATCATCTTCCAAAAGGGGAGATAACCCATTGGGATCTTCGATGGCCAGACTATAATTGGACGATACACCCTGACAAGTTTCGGAGATGATACTTCCGATAGTAAGCGCAAAAGGGTCCGGAAACTGACTATTGGGATATGCTTCCGGATAACCAGGAATTTCCATATCAAAATACCTGCCCAACCAGCCGGAACGGATGACATCAAGCGCGCCGGAGCCGCTTTGCCATATATCTGTTGACCGAAAATGAGAACGGTTCTGATCAGGATAACCAACATTCTGAATGATACAGACTTTGCCTTCATCAAATTGTTGTTTTATCCCGATCAAAGCTGGATGCAGACCTGTATACAGGTTCAACTTCAACGCTTTCGATTCAGGGATCAATATATTCTCACGTGCTTTCGATAAATTGCTGTATTGATCGAGTGGAAGAACCATGTTTAATCCGTCATTACCACCATTCAATTGTATCAAAACCAACACTCTGTCGGAATATTCATCCATCCCGTTAAACAGTGTATTCTGTGCAAAAGCAGTCATTTTATTTCCATATAAAAAGACTGGCAAGGCAACAGAGGCAGTGGCGGTATTTTTGATAAAAGTTCTGCGCTTCATTTGTTTTTTAGTTTTTTCAGTTGCAAAATTGTAGGTCAGATCAAAAAAATGAGATCCGGAAATTCATATTTAACCTAAAGTAATGCCTTGAATTTCAACAAAGTTGATATTCAGGCATATGCATCATGGTGACGATCAAATTCCGGAGTTTATTGGATATGGCATCTTCGAGTTCTTCATTTTCCGGATCATTTTGATAATCAAGATATTCAATGGTCCATTCATAATCAGGCAAACCTGGAATCAGAACTTCCTTCAAATAATTTTTCTTTTCTGCAGAAAGCGGATGCGCAAAAAGCTGAAATGCCAGGCCATCGATCACAGAATCGGCCAGTTGTGGCTCACTCAATGTTACCAGCCATGCCAAAACAGGAATTTTTGAACCCGGATTATTCCCAACCTGTAGTCCTGAGAAAATCAGCAAAGAAGCTATATTCGCACGAACAGGAAGCGTTACAGAATTGATCCAGGATTGATACCACGTTGGTTCCTGATACCAGGCTTTCCATCCGGAGACACCAGGAGGGTTATAATAAGCCATCTGGAGTGTAACGCAATTATTGTGAATCAGGTTAAAATACCTATATTGAGTATTGAGATTGCCCGGTGCATACCAGCCGGACTGTCGCAACATACTGACCATGTAATCAATGGGATGCTTGATCATGGCTCCCCTGTGACATGATTCATAAAAGTGTTCTGAACTAAGCAGCACTTTGAGAGCCTCCTCTATTTCGTAATCATGAGCAACGATTATATCTGCAAGTGGCTGGATTATCAGTTCTTCTATATCTGGAGTAATATCATAATGAACAAACCATCTATACAGTTTTCTTGCAATAAATAATGCACATGCTGCTTTCTCAAAAATTCGGTCTATCAAATAAGCATATTCATTTTCGTTCAGATTTGGGATTGTAATGTGGTTAAAACGATGTGATAAAACTTTTGCTTCCGTGTTGTGCTGCGTTTGCCTGAATTCAACAAAAACCAGCTGTTCAGGATCATTGGTGTTATAACCCCGGTCTCTCCACCCTGTCAAAACCTTAGCGATGGCAAGCACGTCGTCCTCTGTATAATTTGTATAATCACCGGGACCTGCCTGAGGACCTTTACCAATGGTAAAAAGCTCCAAGAGTTCCCTGGCATAATTTTCGTTCGGATTGTTTTTGGTATTTTGGTTTCCGTTCAAATACCTGAGCATTGTTAAATCGACCGTGATCTTTTTGGTCAATTCCCTGAAATTACCAGTGGCATTTTCCCGAAGCAATTGAAGGTATCTGTACTGAAATTTAGGATCATTTACAACCAAAATCTCAGTAGCAAAATGATTGTGCCAAAACAGGGTCATTTTTTCCCTGATGTGCATGCCTCCGTCCATAAGTGTCTTCACTGTCCATGCATATAGTGATTGTGTCCTGTATCCCCTTAAGTTCTGACCCTGAACATAAGGGGCATCAATCCATGTTGAACCAATGGGAACAAAAGGATCAATATTACTTGAATGATTTATGGGCGGATCAGGATAATCATAGGTTTCAAACAGCTTTTGAACCGTTATGGTCAATCCATCTCCGACAGCTTGCCTGATCTCTTGCTGAGTTGGACCAAAACAGGTCCTTCTAAGTAAATGGGATGCATGTTGCACTGTCCATTCGCCGGAAAAAGGGCTTAAACCCGTTGTGGTCAGAACATCAAAATTCTCTCGTAGATTTGAGTGAGAATGTTTCCCGTTAAAAAACATGCTGATACTGTCCCGTCTATTCATAATGACAAAATTATTCTCAAAGATTTTAAATATTATCCAAATAATATATCATTCATTAATCCAATTATCCAATATTCAATGCATATGCTAATTATTTGGCCAAAAAAATTAGAGGCAAGACCGATCGATCTGACTTCATACGTTATTCGATGCTCAAAACAGCTCAATGTTTAATCCAGTTTCACTGATTTTCATTTTTTATTGATTAAAGAGCAGTATATGAATCAAATCCAAATTTAATGGATTTTACCAAATAAATTTTACCTTTGAAAAAAATTTTAGATATGGGAAATAACAAAGAAGAAAAATTGAAAGCCCTCAAGCTGGCTGTTGACAAGATCGAAAAGTCATACGGTAAAGGTACCGTTATGCGTCTTGGCGACCAGGCAGTTATTGATGTTAACACCATATCCACTGGTTCACTCAGTCTGGATATTGCGTTGGGAATCGGAGGTTTACCCCGCGGAAGAGTCGTTGAGATCTATGGCCCCGAATCTTCCGGAAAAACGACATTGGCCATTCACGCTATTGCAGAGGCACAAAAAGCAGGAGGAATTGCTGCTTTCATTGATGCCGAGCACGCTTTTGACAGAAAATACGCTGAAGCCCTGGGAGTGGATATCGATAATTTGTTGATTTCACAACCGGACCATGGAGAACAGGCCCTGGAGATCGCCGAAAATCTGATCAGGTCAGGCGCCATTGATATCATTGTCATTGACTCAGTAGCTGCTTTGACTCCAAAAAGTGAGATCGAAGGTGAAATGGGAGACTCTAAAATGGGTTTACAGGCAAGATTGATGTCTCAGGCACTGAGAAAATTGACCGGGATCATCGGAAGAACGAATTGTTGCTGCATTTTCATTAATCAGCTTCGGGAAAAGATCGGTGTGATGTTCGGTAACCCTGAGACTACTACCGGTGGTAATGCTTTGAAGTTTTATGCATCCGTTAGGCTTGATATCCGCAAATCCGGAACAGCCCTGAAAGACAAGGAAGGAGAAGTGACCGGTGCGCCAACTAAGGTTAAAGTGGTCAAAAACAAACTGGCTTCACCTTTTAAAACTGCCAATTTTGATATCATCTATGGAGAAGGCATATCCAAATTGGGAGAGATTCTTGATATTGGTGTTGAATTGGACCTGGTAGAGAAAAGTGGTTCCTGGTACGCTTACAAAGGTACAAAAATCGCTCAGGGACGGACACCCGCATTGGAATTTCTGAAAGACAATCCTGAAGTAGCCGATGAATTGGAACAAATCATCCGTTCCAAATACCTGGCTCCTGCCACCACCACAGAAGAATAGCGATGGCTAAATAAGCCAAAAAAAACTGACCCTTGCTCCATTGATTGAAAGCAAGGGTCTTTTTTATTATGAGAGGTTTATCCTTCTTTATTTCGAAATATTAAGCTTTTTTCATTGGTGGCTTCACAAAATATATAGTCAAAACACCTAACAGGCATAACACACCGCAGATCGCAAACGCCATAGGGAAATTATTCATATCTCCCAGTTTCCCGCCCATTATCGGGCCAAAAATACCGCCCACAGCATAAGCCAAAAATACCCAGCCATAGTTTTGACCGACAAATTTGGTTCCAAATGTGTCTGCTGTCATAGTTGGGAATAATGCAAAGTTGCCTCCAAAATTGAATCCGATCAGAATAGCAAAGAGGTAAAGGGTCAATTCGCTTCCAGCCATGTATTGGAACAGGTAAACAAACACCCCCTGAGTGGCTGTCATGATGATGATGGACAGCTTTCTGCCAATTTTGTCGCTGATCATTCCCCAAAGTATCCTTCCAAGGCCATTGAAAAGTGCAAAAAATACACCCATAGCCAAAGTCGCCATTGAACTTGCTGCTTCCTGTGAAACCCCGCTCTCTACCAATGCCTGCATAGGCCAGAGCTTCATAAGCCCAATACTCATCAAGCCTGCACTAGCTCCAAAAGCGAAAGTCAGCAGTATCAGGTAAAACTGAGGGGTCCTGAGCATTTCTGCACTGGTAAAATCAATCTGACCTGCGATTGGTTTTGCACTATTGACTACCGGAGGATTCCATCCTTTCGGTTTCCAACCATCCGGAGGAAACTTCATCCACAAGCTGCCGATCACCACCAATACAAGGTATGCAACACCATAAATAATAAATGTAGTTGATATACCAAATGATTCCAAAAAATGTCCTCCGCCAAGGTTTCCCAATTTATCTGCAAGGGCCATCCAGATCGTTGCCCCAAAACCAAAACCTGCCACTGCAAGGCCTGTGATCAATCCTTTTTTATCAGGATACCATCTCATACCCACTGCTATAGGCACAACATATCCGATTCCAATACCTGCCCCACCAACTATACCGACAAAAATAAAGGTAGTAACAAAATTTTCTGCCCCCAGTAATCCGGCTATAATATAACCCAATCCAAGAACAATCCCGCTCGAAAATGCCAGTTTCTGTGGTCCGAATTTCGGCATCAACCGACCTGCAATAACCATAACGATGGCAAATAATGCCAATCCTGCAGAGAAAACAAGCTGAGTCTGGGTTTTTGTCCATCCTGATTCAACCAAAGGCTTGGTAAACACTGACCAGGCATAGATTGCCCCAAGAGCCAGCTGGATCATAATAGCGCCAACCACAACAAAGCTGCGATTAAAGACTTTTGATTTTGGTTCCATTTTGTTTTGGTTTATAAAAACCACACTACTTTATGGAAAGCAGTGTGGTTTATGATAAAATAATTAGCGTTTAACATCCACTTTTGCACCTTTGATGATGTCTTCCACTACTGAAGGATCAAGCAATGTTGACGTATCACCAAGACTTGAAGCATCACCTTCACCTATTTTTCTCAGGATACGACGCATGATCTTACCTGAACGAGTTTTTGGTAAGCCTGGAGTCAACTGAATTTTATCAGGTTTTGCTATAGGACCAATGAGTTTTGAAACGAGATCAACTATCTCTTTTTCAATGGTGGCTAATTGGTCATCTGTGAGATGTTCGGTTGTCACATATGCGTAAATACCAGCACCTTTAATTGGGTGGGGATATCCAACAACTGCAGATTCTACTACTTTAGGATGTTGATTGATCGCATCTTCGACTTCAGCAGTTCCGATCCTGTGTCCGGATACATTGATCACATCATCCACCCTTCCAAGGATCCTGTAAAATCCGTCCTCGTCTCTTTTTGCTCCGTCTCCTGTGAAGTACAGATTTTCATAGGTTGCAAAATAATTCACGCGGCATCTGTCATGATCACCATAGGTGGAACGAATGATACCTGGCCATGGGAATTTCATACATAAGTTACCCTGAACATTATTTCCTTCGATCACATTTCCTTCCGGATCAACCAAAACAGGCTGAACACCAGGTAATGGTAAAGTTGCATAGGAAGGTTTAAGTGGTGTAATACCTGCTAAAGGAGAGATCAGGATACCACCTGTTTCTGTTTGCCACCAGGTGTCTACGATCGGACATCTGCCTTTTCCTACCAGATCATTGTACCATTTCCAGGCTTCTTCATTGATCGGTTCACCAACGGAACCCAAAACTTTCAATGAACTCAGATCCTTGGAAGTTACCCAATCATCACCCATTGCGATCAGTGCACGGATTGCTGTAGGAGCAGTATAGAAATGAGTTACTTTATATTTGTCAACGATATCCCAGAAACGTCCGGCATCCGGATATGAAGGAACGCCTTCAAACATGATACTGGTAGCACCTGCCAATAGCGGGCCATATGCCAGGTAACTATGTCCGGTGATCCAGCCAATATCAGCTGTGCAGAAATATACATCACCTTCATTGTATTGGAATACATTCATGAATGAATATTCTGCATAAACCATAAATCCGCCTATCGTATGCAATACACCTTTTGGTTTTCCTGTTGAACCTGAGGTATAAAGGATGAATAAAGTATCTTCGGAATCCATAACTTCTGCAGTATTCTCATTAGAAACTCCTTTCAGAAAATCTTCCCACCAGATATCACGACCCTCAACCATATTGATCGGATCACCGGTACGCCTCAATACGATTGCGTGCTCAATACTTGGACAATTTACCAAAGCTTCATCAACTATAGACTTCAAAGCAACATTTTTATTCCCTCTGAACAAGCCATTAGCAGTAAGAATGATCTTACACTGACTGTCATTGATCCTGTCCATCAGAGAAGTAGCTGAAAAACCGGCGAAAACTATACTATGAACCGCACCGATACGGGCGCATGCCAACATGGCAATGGGAAGTTCAGGCACCATAGGAAGGTAAATCGCTACCCTGTCACCTTTTCCAACTCCTTGTTTTTTCAATGCATTCGCCACAACACATACTTTTTCAAATAATTGTCCGTAGGTCAGTTTGATTTCTTTTTCCTTAGGATCATTTGGTTCCCAGATCAATGCGACCTGGTCTCTCCTGGTTGGTAAATTTCTTTCAAAAATATTTTCAGTAATGTTAAGTTTACCGTTGACGAACCATTTCACATTAGGTTCTTTGAAATTCCAATCCAATACTTTATCCCATTTTTTCTGCCACATGAATGTCTCAGCCTGTTTAGCCCAGAATCCTTCAGGATCCTGCACGCTTTCCTGATATTGCTGATGATATTCGGCCATGCTTGAAATTTTCTTGATCATAATACTATCTGTTTTAATTTAACAATATTTTTAACACTCAATTTTTTTACTTATTTACGTTCAATTGCATTTGACTAAAAGAAATAAAATACACCTGTTAATAGCCGTAGGTTTCCTACAGGTGATGCTTCCTTCACTGCACCTGAACCATCCTTTGTGCCATAGTATGCCACGGTATATTCAACTTCAGGTGCAATTCTGAATTTTCCAAAATTCCATACAGCCCTGGGAGAAATTCGATAGATTCTATCAATGTTATCCCCTCTGGAATAATAATTAGTACCGGAAGGTAAACTTTGATCGGTTCCATAGTTTTTGGAGTAACCCATGAACAGCCCTGCTTTGAACTTACTTCCATTGGTCATCAGTTCTGTCCATGCGGAAACTATATGCACGTTTTCATACATATATCTGGTAGGATCGTTCAGGTCAGGAAACTCCACATATCCTCCCAACATAGTGTAGTCAAAGGTGTTCTGTCCATAATATCCCGCTGCCTTCAGGGTTAGTAAAGGTACTTCTGCCTTTAAATAGGCCATATAGGAAAACGACATCAAACTGGTATTGACTTTAACTCCTGAAACCTCCAGTCTCGGAGTCAGCTTTTTAAAATTACCGGCAATACCCGCCAGAAATCCTGTTTTCCTGTCCGTATTTTTGGTGCTGTATTCGAGATTGACATTCAGAGATGGAATTCCTGAATTCCTGAGGTAAGTTGAGCTTACACCCAGAAGCGGACCATTGCTTTTGAAATCCAGCTGGGACAATAAGGTCATGTATGCTTTGAACTTCCCGATATCCTGGGTGAGCCTGATTTGTGGGTTTCGTGAAAAAACTAAAAACGGTACACCGGTATTAAAGGATACAACGTCCGGAAAACAGTTGGTTGCGAACATAGGATGCCAGAATTGCCCTATCATCAATTCGGTCGTCGGCCAGTTTAATTTGATCAATGCATGTCTGAGCCTGAAACCATTGATGTCACTTTCTGACATACCAAAAAATTCACCTTCCATCATACCTGAGGTCTTCGCTCCAAGTGCTTCTGGTCCAGTCAGATCAAGTTTCAACCTGGATTGAATAGCCAAAAAATTAAAAGAAGAATGTGCATTGATATCAGTACCTGAAGGATCTGCTTTGATCTGCTTGGGGTAAAGTAAAAAATGACCTTCCCGTATATCGACTGTTTGCCTCGAATCCCAAAACAAGTCATTCTTGACAAAGCCTGAAAACTTATAGGAAGGTACCGATGTTTCCTGACTGATCAATAGGATAGGGGTAAACAAAACAACCAGATAAACAATAGCCTTTTTCATTTGTGTGTTTTTATGCTGATTTAAAGTACTAAGTTCAACATTTTAGGTATCAGCTTTTTCCCGGGAAAAATTCAATTTTTTAGCCTAGTCAACTGCAATGATTGGTTAAAAAGCTTTTCCTGTATAAAATAGTTCAATCCATGAAATTGTATCCAAAAAAATGCTGGTTGCAGTATTAACTAAATTTTATCCATTTGAATGCAACCTACCCTTCTTTTCAAAAAAGTCCTAAATATAGGAAATAAATAAGGCTATTAACAATTATTAACAAATAAAAATTAAACAATTTAAAATCATTTTAAATAAAATACTATTTGGGGGCTGGGCATAAACTGGCTGGTTTTATAATTAATATTCTGAATAAAAGTAGAATAATAAAATTATATACTGGATGAATATGTGGGTATAATCTAAGGTTTTTAATTGTGTGGTTCTTTGGGACACAAAAAGAAACGAAATTTAAAAGCATCTCAATTAATTTCCAGCCATAAGAAAATCAGCTGGTTTCGAAACAGAAACTGCTTTGTGGGTTACACAAAAACGATAAATTAAATGCATTTGTTAATGGATTGTTAATTACATTTTAACATATTGAAAAGCCCTTTTTTTACCAGATTCATTGCCTCTGCTTTGGAAAAAAAATGATTAAACAAAAGCCTATACCATTTTATATTACTATGCTTCTTATTATTTCTGGCTATATGGATTCTATGATGAAAATACTGAGGGTGCAAACGCGTAACACCTTTCCCGTCTTAATTATATAATATCCGCATTATGAAAAATAAGTGAATATTTTTAACACAGACATTACGCAGCATCGACTTTATTTTGCAGCCCGACTTTTTATAATTTCAATTTTCGGATCTCTTTTTTTCTCTTCATCATTTTACGAATCCAGTTGGGAACAATGATCACACCGGCAAAAAGATATGAATAATAACTGATCATCCTCCATACCAATGCGATGAGCAGAGCTACCCCGATCGGCACAAAGTCAGAGTACATTCCTCCAAACATTATTTCTGAAAATCCTGAAGCGCCTGGTGTCGGCGTAAAAGCTGTCTGAACATAAATTCCTACATTTCTTCCAAATAAAACCAATTGAGAATAGGGATCCATACCTGTTCCTGAAATCAAAGCGATGATGATAAAGTTGATCAGACTAAAACGCAGGATCCAGGCAATGGCTGTAGCCAATAATACATTCAGGTGATAATTCCATTTTTTATGTGATAATTCGTGTGATGCAACGATCACCCCGTCACCTGTCTGGATCAAAGTGTCCTTGTATTTTGCCAACCATTTGATCCTGCTTAAATAGCAGATCGCTTGTTTGATCTTTTTTGGATTGATAAATAAGCCATAAAAAAAGAAAAAACCATAAGCTGCCATAAACACCAGTATACCGATAAAAGAATATATGTAATTACCCATTTCTCTGGCATTTACCGCGTCTGGTCCAACGATGGATGCGCCGGCAAAAGTAAATAAAAGGATCACTGCCAAAAGTAAAAATGCGGTATCCACGACCACAGAATACAATATTATCGTAATGGATTTCGAAGATTTTATCTGTTCCTGTGCTAAAATATAGGTCGCAACAGCTGTTCCGCCAAAACTTGTAGGTGAAACGGCTGAGGCAAACTCCCAGATGAAAATCACTTCGATGGCTTTTCTGAAACTAAAATGATTTTCTGAGAAAAGAACCAGCCTCCATGACAAAGCCAAATGTCGCAGGACATATACTAAAACGGCTATTCCCGACCAGATAAAAACGCTGAAATGCCAGTCTATTTTTCTGATCTCGTCAAAATCAAACTGTTTCCACATCAAATAACCAACTACCAACAACCCCAACAATATAGGGATGACGATTTTCATTTTATTGACAGACTTCAAAACAGAATGATCGTGATGATCTTCATGCAAATCAATATCAGCAGGTTTTTCTTTCTTCCTGTTCTTTAATTTCATTCTTCTTTTTTCTCAAAAAATACAAATTGAGCGCCCAGATCACTTAACAACAAGAGACAAACATGGTGCTCATGTTGTTTGTAAAGCTGCCTGAATTCATCTACTTTCAATTGGTCAACGATTCCCTTGCTCACAAATTCTTCCAGGGTTGAAGCATTGATCAACCAGTCACCGGGTAATTTTTGCCTGATTTCCAACGGCACTCCAAGCTGGATTTCCTGCTTGTGAATCACCATAATAGGATACTTACTGATACCCTCCTCCACGATCATTTGCCCGGCTTTATCCAACAAACCTAAGTAATTTCTCAATTGCTCCTTGATCAGCAGAATGTCTTCTGTTTTTGACATCAAAAAATCAATTTTCTATGATCCAAGCAAATCTTTTAATATACGGGCTATTGTCGCATTTTCTGCTCTTCCGGCAAAAGCCTTACCTGCAAGTGCCATGACTTTACCCATGTCCTTCATGGATGTAGCGCCTACCTGTGAGATCAACCCTGACATCATGTCCCTGATCTCTTGTTCACTCAACTGAACAGGCAGATACCTGCTGATCACAGCGATTTCTTCCTCTTCAACTTTTGCCAGATCATCTCTTTTCTGTTGTTGATAAACTGCCAGTGAATCTTTCCTTTGCTTGACCAGTTTCTGAAGCATTTTGATTTCGGCTTCCTGGTCAATCTCCTGGCCGCTGCCATCAGTTTTCAACAATAAAATAGCCGATTTGACTGCCCGTATACCCCGTAAGGCCACCTGATCTTTAGCTTTCATAGCTTCTTTCAGATCCTCATTAATTCTTTGTTCAAGACTCATTTTGTCTAATTTTACTGATCATATTGGTTAATTCGATAAAATCCTCCACACTCAATGTTTCAGGACGTTTACTAAAAACGTCCTGCTGAAGGATTTCATTGTCAGGAATAAAAACTTTTAATGTATTCCTCAGCATTTTTCTCCTCATGGAAAATGCCTGCGCCACTACCTGTTTAAAAAGGCGTTCGTCACAGCCCAGTTGTGTTCTTTCCAGTCTGTCCAGACGTATCACTGCGGAATTCACTTTTGGAGCCGGCACAAATGCACCCGGAGCTACATTGAACAGCATTTTACCTTTGTAAAATGCCTGAACCATCACGCTGATCCTGCCATATACCTTTGAGCCGGGAGGTGCAATGACCCTGTCAGCCATTTCTTTCTGGAACATACCGATTAAATGCGGAATTCGCTGTTTTTGCTCCAACATCCTGATGAGTATCTGAGAAGATATGTTGTATGGAAAATTCCCAAACAAAACCATCTCCTTTCCAGGAAATACCTCCCTGAAATCAAGTTTCAGAAAGTCTTTGAAAAGCACTTTCTCTTCTACACCCGGGAAAATGGCATGCAAAGCTTCAATCATATCAAGATCAGCCTCCACAGCCAGAAAATCTTCATACTTTTCCCAAAAAAATTTGGTCAGTACACCTTTACCAGGACCAATTTCCAGCAATGCAAGCCCTGAAGCCAATGATTCAACAGCCTGAACAATCCGTTGTGCTGTTTGCTCATTGTGCAAAAAATGCTGCCCATATGACTTCTTTGCTTTCAATTCTGTAAATTATTCCCTGATGCTAATATCTGTATGTATCAGGTTTAAAGGGTCCCTCTTTGGACACTCCTATATATTTTGCCTGTTCTTCTGTCAATTCTTCCAATTCAACACCCAGTTTATCCAGATGCAGACGGGCAACTTTTTCATCCAGAATTTTTGGAAGTACATATACCTTATTTTGGTATTTTTCGCAGTTTTGCCACAGTTCCATCTGTGCCAACGTCTGATTGGTAAAGGAATTGGACATAACGAATGAAGGATGTCCTGTTCCGCAACCTAAATTTACCAACCTGCCTTCTGCAAGCAAAATAATGCTCTTGCCTTCAATCTGGTATAAATCCACCTGTGGTTTAATGTTGATTTTTGTATGTCCATAATGCTCATTTAACCAGCCGACCTGGATTTCATTGTCAAAATGGCCGATATTGGCAAGAATGGCTTTGTCCTTCATCATAGGGAAATGCTTACCTTTGATGATGTTGCAATTTCCGGTGGCGGTAACAATGATATCGGCTTTGTGGATGACAGTTTCTATTCTTTTCACTTCATAACCATCCATCGCTGCCTGTAGAGCACATATTGGATCAATTTCACTCACGACGACCCTGCATCCTGCTGATCTCAGTGAGGCTGAAGTTCCTTTCCCGACATCTCCATATCCGGCTACCAAAGCGATTTTGCCGGCCATCATGATATCTGTAGCCCTTCTGATTGAATCTACTGCCGATTCCCGGCAACCATATTTATTGTCAAATTTCGATTTTGTGACCGAATCATTGACATTAAAGGCCGGAATGGGCAGTGTCCCGTTTTGTTCCCTTTCATAAAGACGGTGAACACCTGTAGTGGTCTCTTCACTCAGGCCTTTGATCCCTTTGGCTAATTCCGGGTATTGGTCTAACACAACATTGGTCAGATCACCACCATCATCCAGTATCAAATTCAACGGCGCATCACCTTCAAAGGCATGCAGTGTTTTTTCGATGCACCACCAAAACTCTTCCTCCGTCATTCCTTTCCATGCAAAAACTGGAATTCCCTTTGCAGCAATTGCGGCAGCGGCATGATCCTGAGTAGAAAAAATATTGCATGAAGACCAGGAAACTTCTGCGCCCAATTCAACGAGGGTCTCAATCAACACAGCAGTTTGAATCGTCATATGCAGACAACCTGCTATCCTTGCTCCTTTGAGTGGTTTGGATGGCCCGAATTCTTCTCTGAGTGCCATAAGGCCCGGCATTTCTGCTTCGGCAAGTTCAATTTCTTTCCTACCCCAATCGGCTAAAGAAATGTCTTTTACTTTATAATTTGTCATTGTAATATTTTAATCTTCAAAGTACTCAATCTCTGATTTTACCAAAGCAAAACGTCTGAACATGTCCGTCACCCCGCAATATTTTGTCAGAGAAAGGTTGATCGCTTTTTCTAATTTGTCCTTTTTCAACTCTTTTCCCCAAAACTGATAAGTGATCGTTACCTGATCGTAATATTTTGGATGCTCTTCGGTCAGTTCACCCTTGATCAATACCCTGAAATCATCCGGCACTGCATTCATTTTCTGAAACAAAGATGCAACATCCATTGCAGTACAACCGGCCAGCGCTGTCAGCATCAATGCTTTAGGCCTTACCCCTTTTCCTTCTCCGCCTACATCCTCTGAAGCATCCAGCATCACTGTACCTCCCAAGCCTGCAGATTCAAAAGCCATTTTCCCTTTCCATGAACATTTGACCTCGTTTGTCATACTATTTACATTTATTCTGTTTAATAAAACCGCAAATATACGATTCTTTATTGTCAAAACCGGTCGGACCATTTTATTATCCTTAAAATAATGAAAGGGTTTGATCCATCATTGTAGGTCATAAACAGCACTGTCACATAAAGGTTTTGAGTCCGGCCATTTTAATTTTTTTTAGCCAACTGCAATTTTACCGGACAATTTCTTATTTTAGCCCTCCAAAACTTTAAAAACAGGTTTATGATTATAGCTGTCAATACCAGGTTACTGCTGGAAAACACTATGGAAGGTATAGCCAGATATAATTATGAATCCCTTAAAAGGATGGTAGCTGCACACCCTGAAGATGATTTCTATTTCATTTTTGACCGCCCGTACAGTAAAAAATTTGTATTGGGAGATAATGTACATCCGATCGTATTGTTTCCTCCAACCAGACATCCTGTTCTGATGATCTATTGGTTTGAATGCGCTGTTTACAAACTGTTGAAAAAGCTTCAACCAGACGTATTTCTATCAGGCGATACCTATCTGAGTCTGCGTTCCAAAATACCCACTTTGCTGGTGAGCCATGACCTGGCTTATTTGCATTATCCAGATCATATTCCACTCTCACACCGTTTATATTATCGGTATTTCTTTCCCAAATTCCACCGAAAAGCCACAGAGATCATTGCTGTTTCACAATTCACCAAAAACGATATAATTCGTCAATACGGGATTTCCGGGGACAGGATAACTGTGGCTTATAATGCGGGAAACGGTCATTTTTTCCCGATACCAGAGTCCACTCAAATTGAGATCAGAAGGAATTTTACGGAAGGCAAACCATATTTTGTGTACCTGGGCTCTATTCATCCGAGAAAAAATATAGAAAATCTGATCAAAGGTTTTGAGCAATTCAAATCAGCTTATCGAACAGATCATAAATTGGTTATTTTAGGCCGGCTTGCCTGGAATACTGCTACTTTCCTCAAAACCTGGAATCAATCACCATTCAAACAGGATATCATCCAGACACAGATACCAAGAAAAGATCTTCCCAGATATATTGGAAGCGCTGAGGCATTGTGTTATGTTTCATTGTTTGAAGGATTTGGTATTCCAATACTCGAAGGATTTGAAGCCGGTGTGCCCGTGATCACTTCCAATGTGAGCAGCATGCCCGAAGTTGCTGGTAATGCTGCACTGCTGGTTGATCCGCACGATCCTGAAAGCATTAAATCAGCCATGCACCAGATTGCCACATCTCCCGAACTCAGGAAAAATCTGGTGGAAAAGGGTTTCCAAAGATCAATGGACTTCCGCTGGGAAAAAACTGCGGAGATCCTGCATGAAAAACTGGTTAAAATAGCCAGTATCCGGATAGAATAACCACATTTCGCTGAATAAAATAATGATTTTACTCCTTTACCAACCGACCAACCCTCAACTTTTTGTCCGGGTCCATACCTAATACAATATAACTTCCTGGAGTTAAAGCCTGAATATCAGCAGACATGATCTCACTGCCGACTTTACCCAACTGGTTATGTACAATCAGACCCTGCATGGTGTAGATCTCCAGTTTGAGCAATGGCTGGTCAAAATATATCCTGTCTTTGGAAGGATTTGGAAAAAAACGGATTTCATTGAAGTCTTCCATTTTGGAAACATTCTCTGTTTCCACAGGACTCATCGGTGTTTTCCAATCCATTTCCATCGTTGAGAATAACCGGTAATCACCGGGTTCGAGCGTGATGATCATATTGGAATTGGTCACATCAGTTGTGGTACGGGAAAAATATTCATACCAAACACCCAGTTGGGGCATGAGCAAACTTGTAGTTTTTGGCACAACATCAAAATTACCTACAGCAAAAACATGATGATCCCCCAAAGACATACGATACTGCTTCACTGAACCCGCAAGACTGTAGGTAAGATTACCTTTTGAAAAAACATCATAGGTGTTTTTAAGATGGATCATGTTGGACATAATCCTGTATATATTTCTGAGATACGCGATCTCATAATACGCCCACAAAACAGGTTTCTCACAAACCCGGCAATCAAAATCAATTGAAATATCATATCCAAGCTCTTCAAACATCCACATCATTTTTGGTCCGGGAAGCGGAAAAAAGAATAAACTGTTCAGCCCGACACGATGTGATGCCGTTTCAGGGTTTTTAGTGCTGTAGGAACCGGAAGCATTCCCCCATTGCTTGATCTTATACATTTGTCTTTCTTCGTCATGACTTTCCATATAGCCGACAAGGTGTGCCTTGCTCCAGCCTCTCGAAGTGTGCAAAACACGCGTAACATCCGATTTATTGCTGGTGTGATAACCCATCGCAGCTTCTGCATAGGGAATGTCCATCCTTCCCCACAAAAGTATACCATACTCTGCCAACTCTTTTTCTTCAGCATTGTCTGACAAATGTTCAAAAATGACAATAGCATCCGGATTTCTATTCCAGATCTGATCGGCCATTCTTTTAAGCAGACGAATGCGGTCCGCATCGTACAAACTACCCCAGGAATCATTGCTGCCTTTGATATTATTGCCAAAGCCTTTGGTAAAATCAAACCTGAACCCGTCGATGTTATATTCGCTCATCCAGAATGCATTGATACTATCCACCAATTCCTGGGTATACAAGCTTTCATGATTGAAATCATAACCCCAGTGGGCATCCGGATTGGTAAAATTATGCTCACGGTTGTACCATGGATTATTCAAGGCAGGCTTGCCACCATCAAAATACATCTGGACAAATGGACTTTGTCCGAAACTGTGATTCAGCACCATGTCGATCACCACCGCAATTCCGCGCTTGTGACATTCATCCACAAGTCTTTTTAATTCATTTTTAGGACCATAATACTTGTCCGGAGCAAAATAAAAGGAAGGATTATAGCCCCAGGATGAGTTTCCTTCAAATTCGTTGACCGGCATCAGTTCCAAAACATTGATACCCAATGAATCCAGATAATCGAGTTTGTCTATAACGGCAGTATAGCTGTGATCCTCATGAAAATCCCTGATCAAAAGCTCATATATGACCAGATTGGTTTTGTCAGGTGCTTCAAATTCAGGTACTTCCCATGCATAGGGAACTTGTCCTGTTTGAAAAACAGCTGCCAACCCTGCGGTTTTACCGCTTGGATATTCAACCAGGCCAGGGTAGACTGTTGACGATATGTTTTTATCCTGAAAAGGATCGGATACCTGTTCCGTGTATGGATCAGCAATGAGCAATGCTCCATCGATCAGGTACTGATAAACATAGGATTTGCCAGGGGTAAGCCCATCGATCTCCAACCAGTAAAAATCTCCGTCCCTGTTCATTTGCCAGGCATTCTGAGGCCTCCATTCATTGAAATCCCCCAGAACATAAACATACTCCTTTTCGGGTGCCCAAAGTACCAGGGCAACCTGCGAATCTGAAAGATAATTGATCCCTTTTTTATAGTGCACCGGCATAGGGATCAAAGCTGCTTCTTCCCTGATGCAGATATAAACCGTATCGGCAATAGTATCTGCCTGGTAAACTCCCTGTGCAATCGCCATATAATCTCCAGGCTCATTGAACACTGAAAGATGATCAAGTGTCTTTCCCTGGGTTTCGGCCACCAACAAGTCGTTGATCCATAAAGTCAGATCAGCATCATAACTTGAAGAAACACGGAAGTCAACGGATTGACCAGGTTCGGCCAGCGTATTATTCTGCGGCAAATCAAATTTCACGATAAAACCTTCCTTGAAAACATTGACAAAAATATCTGTTCCTCCGGTGTCTTTTCCTTCTTTTGAACTGTCAGAGCTCCTGAACACAAAAGCCATTTTAAGGATTTCATCCTGTGCAGGCACTCCGTAATAGGATCTTATGGAAGGGCCTATATGCAACTGATACAGATCTGTTCCGATCCGGGTAAGTTTGGTTGCCGGAGTGTTTTGTCCCCAGTTGGTTTTCACATATTTCCAGTCAGAACCACCGGAGCTTTTGTCGGTGATCACACCGGTATGGGCATATACATCTCCCGAATAACCCTTTAACCCGGCTGTGCCTCTGGTTGCATCAAAAATAATAGTAACAGCCTGGCTTTCAACAGGAATTGAGGGCTCTGTCACAATGATCTGGGCAAAAATATTTTGGATGACCAATAAAAAAAATGCCAATAAAATATTCAGTTTCATGCTGATGGTTTTAGATATCATTTAGTAGTGCAAATCTGAGGCCTCTTGAATTGTCCTTTATAAAAACTCTAAAAATACGTTTTTTTTATTAACAAGCAAAACGGTGATATCGTTGTGGAGACCATTAAAAAAATGTGAGAATGTCTATATTTAGGCTGGTGTGGCAATATACAGTCCAAAGCTTTTAAAAATCATTCCTCCAACTTCAATATCAATGAACCCGATTTTTCAATATCCAGATCTGCAAACGCTTGATCACCATTTACGGTCAGCGTGAAAACGTGATGATTACCCAATTGGTCTGAAAGCCGATAACTTCCCGGTTTCAAATCCCAGATTTTTACCAGTCCTATATATAATGACAAACGAAAATGATACCCATTATACTTGTCAAAATTACACACGATAAGCAGCTTCTCTTCCACACCAAATCTCGCAAAAACATAAAGTTTTTCCCATTTATGGCCTGGATCCAGTTGTGCATTATGCCTGTGAAGGTCGTAAAACCGGCCTTGCAAGGCTTCACTGTCCAGGCAAAACCGCAATAATGTTCTGTAGCTTTCCCTCAATTCCCGGCTTTGCATGGAGAGCAGACCTCCGTCAAACTTTCCCCCATTCACCCATTCACGGATCTTCGGGACCCGGATATAATCGAAGATACTTGTCTTACCGGGACCGCCAAATCCTGCTGCATCAAGCCCCGCTTCCCCGGTTTCCTGACCAAAATATACCATGAGAGCTCCCTGGTCCAGGCACGCTGAGATCACCATGGCAGGTAAAGCGGATCTTGCATCAGCCAAAAAAGAATGTCCGGCGATCCTGTCTTCATCATGATTTTCCATGAAATGCAGCAGCCGGTCTGAATATTGGTATAGCTTGTCTGTAACCGGAAAAATGTCATGACAGGTGGCATTTCCTGTTAAAATGTTTTTCAAGGTATCATACAGGTCGACTTTATCATAAAGCAGATCCATTTTAGCCTTGAACAGGAAATCATGGTACAAATGAGGCTGATATACCTCTGCGATCAGCAATGCATCCGGATAAAAGTGTTTGATGGCAGCATTGAGATAACTCCAAAAAGGAACCGGAACCATTTCAGCCATGTCAAAACGAAAACCGTCCACGCCTTTTCCCAACCAAAATAGGGCGATTTCTTTCATTTTTTTCCATGTATCGGGCACTTCTTCCTGTTTCAGCCAGAATTCGTATTGTGATTTCGCATCCTTTTCAGCAAAATCATCAGGCAGAAGCGGAAAATCATGACTTCCGTCAGGCCTGACCCCGTAATTCAGCTTTACCGTTTCGTACCAGTCATAAAAACCTGGACGGTGATGTCTGCAGTCATTTCCGGTCCATTTTGCCGGGAATTCAACATATTCTCCCAACTCAACCGGCCAGGGTCGCCCGCCAAGAGGTTGATATCCATTTTCCCATTCCGGTAATTCAAAGGCTTTTTCCGGAACGTAATAAAAGTTATTGTTGCGGTGGTACTCAAGCGAAGTATCATCTGATTGGCCGAAATCATCTGTACCGGCAGGTTTTCCAATGGAATGGTAATGTCTTGCAACATGGTTGGGTACGATGTCGATGATAACGCTCAGCCCCGCTTCGTGCGTTATGCGTACAAGTTGCTCAAACTCTTCCATTCTGCGACCGGGTTCATCAGCCAGATCCGGATCAACATTGTAATAATCCTTGATCGCATACGGTGATCCTGCTCTCCCTTTTACTACTGCAGGATGGTCATGGGTAATCCCGTATGCTGAATAATCCCGGATGACCGCATGATGTAAAATGCCGGTATACCAGATATGGCTGATACCCAGATCCCGGATAGCTTCCAATGCTTTCGTAGAAAAATCACTCATTTTCCCGACCCCGTTTTCCTCAATGGTTCCCCAGGGAATGAATTTTTCTTCCTGAATACCAAACAGTCGGGTCAAAACCTGATATATGATGATTTTTTGTTTTTTCATGGCTGAAAAAGCAATTGATATTCCTTTTGACGCATGGGTTCAAACATTTCCTGAATACTTTCTGCTAAAATCCGAGTATGAGTTTGGCAATTGAGAAATAGATCAGGATCCCTAAAATATCGTTGCTCGTGGTAATGAATGGCCCGGTGGCCAATGCAGGATCTATCCCGTATTTGTTGAGCGTGATCGGAACAAAGGTGCCGATGAGGGAAGCGATGACGATCACCGATATCAGCGCAATGGATACAGTTATTGCTACTGTGAAATCCGCCCCGATAAGGAAATAACTGCTTAACATTAAAAGCAATGCGAGTACCATTCCATTCATCAGGCTCAGACTGAACTCTTTAAGTAACCGGTTGAACAAAGATCCACTCAGACTGTTATTGGCTAAACCCTGGACGATGATCGCTGAAGACTGTACACCAACATTTCCCGCCATTGCCGCGATGAGCGGAGTAAAGAAAAACAAAACAGGGAATTTATCAAGCGCCGCATCAAAACTTCCGGACACCTTCACCACTACCAGACTACCCAATAATGCAAGAAACAGCCAGGGAAAGCGCGCTTTGGTCAGTTGAAAAATAGTGTCATCTGCTTCAACGTCCTGAGAGATACCAGCCGCCATCTGGTAGTCTTTATCAGCCTCATCCTTGATCACATCCACAATATCATCAATAGTGACTATACCAACAAGCGTACCGAGTTCATCGAGCACAGGAATGGCTTCAAGGTCATACTTTTGCATGATTCGTGCGACTTCTACATCTTCGGTATCTACCTTTACAGATTTAACATCCTTGATGTATACATCCTTGACGGGAGACCTGAGATTAGTGGTAAGCAAACTGCGTAAAGACAATCTTCCGACCAGTTTGTCGTTATCATCCACCACATATATAGCATGGACTTTTTTTACATTCTGAGCCTGGTGTCTCATTTCTTTGGTGCAGTCCACCACAGGCCAGTTCTCATTCACCTTAATAAATTCTTTAGCCATCAAACCACCGGCTGTCTGGTGATCATATCGGAGTAATTCGATGACATCCTTTGCAAAATCCTCATCCTCGATCTCCTGGATTACCTCATGCTTGATGTTTTGAGGCAATTCGGAAATAATATCTGCTGCATCGTCCGAACTCAATTCATCCAGCTCATCTGCTATTTCTTCAGGAGATAAATTGGAAAGGATGGACTCCCTTAGATCCTCATCCAGTTCAAGCAGAACCTCTGCCGAATTATCAGGATCCATGATACTGAAAATATAATCAGCTTCTTCGGGTTCGAGCTTATCCATCAATTCCGCGATATCCGCAGAGTGCATTTCGGTCAGCAAGTCATTTAATTTGTCAACCTCTTTCAGCTCGATCAGTTTCCTGAAATCTTCCAGACTTGGGTTTTCGGCTATGAATTCCATACAAATCGGTTTGCGTGTTGAAGAATGAACAAAGTTAATTAAATAAAATGTCTAACCGTTAAAACAGTACGTCTAAAACCCAAAAAATAAAATCTCCATACTAATTTTAATATGCCAGATGAAATGAGTATTTTGCGTTCGCAAAAAATGAATTCCGCCATAGCGGGGGAAGCAAATACCAATTGAAAGTATAATTTTTAATTTAGAATTTACCAAAATGGAGAAATCGGACCAAAACAAAAAAGGATTCAGGTCATTTTCAAAAAATTTCTGGACTGTGATCATCATGGAATTTTTTGAAAGGGGATCATATTATGGGGTAATGTCTGTCTTATCTGTCTATCTGGTTTTAAACGTTGATGACGGAGGGCTTGGCTTTTCAAAAGAAAGTGTTGGGGTCATTAAAAGTACGATTACGCCTTTGCTCTATCTTTTACCCATCATTTCCGGTGCAATAGCAGACAGATTTGGTTATCGCAGGGTGTTGATGTTTGCTTTCGCCATCATGAGTCTTGGATATTTTCTAACCAGCACAGTCACCAGTTATGGACTTGTATTTCTTAGTCTTCTGTTGATGGTATTAGGTGCCGGTTTCTTTAAACCTCTCATTTCCGGTACCATAGCGAGAGAAACAGATGAAAGCAACAGTACTTTGGGCTTCGGAATCTTCTATTGGAGTATCAACCTGGGAGCATTTATTTTCCCCCTGATCCTGGTACCTTATCTCAAAGGAATATCATGGTCCTATATTTTCATCATGGCCTCCATTGGAACAGGGTGGCTTTTACTGCTCAATTTATTTGTATATAAAGAGCCTGCTAAACCAGAGAGCAAAAAAAGTATCCTTGAAGTCCTGAAAGGTATTGTTCTGGTACTAAAAGACTACCGTTTTGTGATCATGATCGTGATCTATTCCATGTTCTGGATTTTGTATTTCCAGATGTTCGACACAGTATTGTGGTACCTGACAGAACACGTGGATATGACGCCGGTCAACAAGGCTGTCAACAGCTTTCTTTCTCTGTTTACAGAAAATCCCGGCTGGCAATTCGACCCCGAACACGTTACCGTATTGAATGCCGGAACCATCATTGCTTTGCAACTCATTATATCAAGCATCGTTAAAAACTTCAAGGCATTACCAACCATGATCTTCGGGATTGGATTGGGAACCATCGGTATGGGTATTCTGGCCATTTCCATGGAATCATGGGTATTCATTGCGGGTATCATGATATTCTCCATCGGTGAAATGACCGCTCACCCAAAATTCATCAGCTACGTTGGGCTGATCGCCCCTCCGGATAAAAAAGCATTATACCTGGGTTATTCTTTCCTATATGGAGTGATCGGTAGCGGTGTCGGGGGTATCCTGGGCGCAACGTTGTATGTGAAGTTTGTCGATGGGATGAATCGCCCTGACCTATTGTGGTTGATCTTCACAGGTATCGGAGTTGTAGCCATCATTTCCATGCTGTTGTATAACCGTTTTCTGGCGCCAAAAAGGTGAGCATGGACATATTGTTTACAGGTTGATACAGTTCATTTCCTGCTTGTTGTTATATTCTTTTCAATGAATATGATACAATCGCAATGTACTGTGAATTTCAAAGTTAATAAACAGGATCTGCCATTTATCATGCAAAACCTTGCTTTGTAAAGGTATGATCTATTGACATCTGAAGGATTTAGATATAAATTTGTAGATGGACTCAATTTCCAGATTATTTGAAAAGTATAAATGGGAATTGAAACATTTCGCTATGACTAAATCCAACCAAAATGAAAAATATCCGCTTTTCTTTACTTACCCTTACCTTACTTTTTGGTTTCATAATCAGGTTGGCTGCCCAGCAGGATTTCCTGAGTATTGAACCAGCTTTTCACTTCGGCGGGAATGTCACTTCTGCGGTTTTCGGGGACCAATTCGGATACCTGGCCCAAGGGAGCTACCTTACCATTCTTGACATGAGTACCCAGCCATTCGCTCAGGTAGGATACCTGGATATTGAGGATAACCCTACTGATATGTTGATCACCAATAATCATCTCATAACGATTGGTACCGGTTTACATTTCTTCAACCTTGCCGATCCTGTAAGCCCGGTATTAGTTTCCACGATGGAATTGGAAACTGGACTGTTACCTCAATTGGATGTTCAGGATAATTATATTTTCGCAGCTACCCATGACAAAGGTATTATGATCATCGATGTATCGGATTTTGGGTCACCTGTCCTGACTGGTTTTTATTTGAACGGGAATAATCTTTCCGATGTAATGGCTTCGGGCGACTACCTCTATGCACTGGATAATACAAATAACCAATTGCTGATCATTGATAAAAAAAATCCTTCAGCTCCTTTTTTGTCTGGCCATTGTGCCATCAACAGCAGGTCTTCTTCCCTTTTTATCCAGGACAATCTTGCCTTGGTCTCAGTTACTTCAGGGGCTAATTCCGGCCTGAAATTATTTAATATTACCAATAAAACCAATCCGACACAAGTCGGTTTTATTGGAACAAAGCATACGATAGGTAACACCACACATACCGACTTTCCCAGAAAAGTTGTCGCGCAAGGATCCATGGCCTTTGTGGCTTGTTCAGGTAAAACGTCCTTATATATATTTGAAGTGATTGATCCGGCCCATCCGGTCGAATTGAAATATTACATCATGTATCCAGATAGTGAAGGAGTTCCCTGCTCCCTCCAAAGTGATGGCCAGTATTTATTCTTTAGTTCGTCGTGGTCAGGCAAAAGTGTTCGGAAACTGGATCTATCAGAAACTTATAATCCTATGGAAGTCAATCAATATGAAAGTCCTCATAGCCCAACGTGGATACAGAGTTATGAAGATCGGTTATATATTGCGGATATGGGACGATTCTGGATTTATGGAATGGAAGATATTAATCACCCTGAAATGCTGGTTTCTTTTCCGGCCTGGAGCAGATTCGTCCAGTTCCTGATTAAAGGTGAAATACTTTACGGCATCCGGAATGACACGCTTTTCGTCTTAAGACTAACCAATACTGATGAACCTTTTTTGATCCGATCCATTAAACATGGATTCAGGATCGGTGAATTGCTTGAAGATGGCAACCTGCTTTTTACCAGGCAAGCCCTGGAGCCCAACCGGATCAATGTATTCAGTATTTCAACACCTGAGGATCCGGTTAAACTTTCTCAATTTGATCTTCCGGGAAAAGGGCAGGGGCTGACCTATGCTTCAGAAAGCAAAATCCTGTATTCCGGTTATTTCAACAACACCACCACTAAAGGTATGGTACTGTATGATCTTTCCGATCCTGCAAATCCTACCCTTGTTCGTCAAATACAGTCAGGAGTGTTTCCTGTATCATTGGTCCTCGTAGGAGATGAAATTTTCCTGGGAGGCAATGCAGACATGATCGATAATGAACAATGGAAAATCGAACGTTATGATGTAGCCGAACCTTATAACCCGGTGCTGGTGGAGCAATTTACAAACGAAGGGGAAATCTGGGACCTTGAATTTCAGGATGGCTTCTTGTTTGCAGGTGTTCCCGGAAATACCATCTATGGTCTTTCAATAGCAGGTCTCATCCAGAAGTTGACTGGATGTCCATCACCGGGAACGCGACAAATTTCCATTTCACCTCCCAATATGATCAGCTATACCGGCTATGGAGCTTCTGTTGATGGATATGGATATTTATATCAAACCAACCCCGAATCTCCTGTTGTTGGAACCTATGGCATGGTCATTCAGAAAATCGAATGGCCTATCCCTGAACCGTGCTGCCTGTCCACCGTGGTGCGCCCGGAAATTGCAGGTACACCCGGAAAACCTTTTGATTGTAAAAGTACTCCTTCCTGTGTTAGTTCCACTTGCGGAGGAGAACAAGAGGTGCAAGCCACCCCGGGTTCAGAATGGGTATTTATGAATTGGTCTGGTGCAGCAGATGGTACTGATCCCCAAACCAAAGCTACATTAAACGGAAAACTTGGCTGCCCGGCTTGTGCAGATCATATCGCCTATGCACATTTTACACCCTGGCTTAAAAATACAGGCGGTGGTTCATTGTGGAATTGTCCTTTCGAATCAGAAGAAGAAGTCGTTGCATTGACTTTTACCCTTCAGGCAAGCGAAGCAGACAATTGGCTGGTTGAGGGTATACGGGTAAACATTTCGGGTGACGACGAACTCAGCCAGTACATCAAAAAAGCCCGCCTGAAATGGACTGCCGAAGAAGAAAAAGACCATTCAGGTAGCGGTTCGATCAGCTTCACAACATCCGGATTGACGATTGAAGCCGGAAAAAGCCAGCAATTCACACTATATCTGACTTTTAAGCCAACCACCGCTATTAAATGTCCGGCAGAAGCAAAGAAGATCAGTATCGAAGTATCAGATTCAGATATCCAGGCGTCGGCAATGGTATATTCTCCGGGACAAGCACTTGGAACTGCAACCGGTACCATAACCGTAGGCTGTGTACGAAACATTTCCAAGAACCTGGTCTATGAAAGCATCAGTGAAGCCGTGGAGGATGCCGAAGATGAACAGGAAATATGGGTATGCCCCGGAGATTATGAAGAAAACGTAACAGTGGATAAAGAAAAACTGAAACTGAAATCCGTAGACGGGCCAACCAAAACATATGTATTGGCCGTTCAAAACGATCAACCGGGTCTTTCACTGAAAGCCAACGGCATCACCATCGAGGGATTCAGCATCCGTAATGCTACAAAATCCTACGGGATCCACGTTTACGGCAGCACCATTTCAGAAAGCAAACTGATCAATAACCGGCTCACTAACAATAAACTGGGTATTTATCTGCAGGACGCCCTTAAGACCATTGTTAACCAGTGCTCGGTATTTGAAAATAAAGAATCCGGTCTGTATGCCCTGAATTCTTTGGAAACCAATATTGCTAATTGTTCTTTTTATTCCAATGAACATCACGGGTTGTTTTTCGAGCAATGTGCTGAGAATGAGCAAGCTCATTCATTCATCAGTCAAAGCTCCTTAAGGGAAAACAAGCTTAACGGAATATTCCTGAAAAACTGCAAATATCCGATCATCGATAACAACATAAGTATTTCCAGAAACGATTCAGCAGGCGTCCGGATCGAAGATTGCGAACATATCATTGTGAAAAACAATCCGATCGTTGGAGAAAATAAGGAAGGTGTGATCTTGGTGAACAGTAAATCCTGTGAAGTAATCGATAACCAGATCCGGGAAAACCTGGAAACAGGAATTGTGGTAAAGAATTGTCAATCCTCCAACGAAACAGAAGGCAATACCATTTCCGGAAACATATTGTCGGGTAACCGGCTGGCTGAAAAACAAAAACAAGGGATTGCAGTGCTCAACTCCCATTATACCACCATTGGAACATCCGGAAAAGTCAATGAGATCCGGTCTCATTCCAGGTTTGGCATTTTAGTACAAGGTGGAAGCAAAAACATGATCATGGGCGACAGCATATTTTTGAATGACCAATACGGAATCTTGCTGGATAATACCTGCGGAAACAATATATCAGGCCAAAACAAGATCGGGCCAGACAATGGCATCGGCATTGGCATCAAAAATTGTAACTGTGAGGAAAATGACCGGAATTTGATCCAACACAGCCGGGTGATGGAAAATAAAACCATGGGAATAGAGCTGAATAATTCCTGTGGAAACCATATCGGAGGAATAGGTAAAGGAAATATCATATCCGAAAACAGACAAAATGGTATTGAAATTCAGGCATGTGTCTGTCAGGATGATCGCTTTAATATCATCGAAGGAAACACCCTGACTGAAAACACAAAAAACGGCATTCGGCTGTCAGGATCAGATTTGAATTTGCTGCAAAAAAACATTATTACAGCCAATGAAGAAAAAGGAATTTTACTTCGTCAGAAAAGTAATTCGAATAAAATCCGCGAAAATCAAATTGATGGAAAAGATATTCAGCAAGTTGGGATCCAAATCGATAATTGCGAAGATAACCAGGTTGACCAGAATATAGTGATCAACCATCCTGTTTATGGTATTTCAATCATCGATTGTTCAGTTAGTAGTTATATCATCAATAATAACCTTGAAAAAAATAAAACCGGTATTTACCTGGAAAAGTCTTCCGGTTTTCAGATCGGTAAACTGGAGGATCTGCCAGGACCCAATAAATTAATGTCAAACCAGGAAAACGGAATTTATGTTAAAGACTGCGATGGAAAAAATACATCTGAAATCGCAGCCAACGAGTTTAGAAAACAACCTGTTGGATTGTTCGTCGAGGGTTCAAAAGCATTTCTGATTACTGATAATAGCTTCACTGATAAGAATGTCATAGGAATTAAAATCCAGAATTGCGATTCAAAACCAGATCAGGCCCAAGCCATTCGACTGGAAAATAATCTGATCACCCAATGCGAAGCTCAGGGAATTTTTCTCGAAAACACTCAGGGAGTGATCATTGGGGGTGAACTGATCACACAGTCAAACCAGATCATAAAAAACAAGGGAAATGGTATCCACCTCGAAAACTGCAAACCACCTTACGGAATTCCGGGATACATTAACCGGATCATGAATAATGCGATTTATGAAGAGAATCACAATGGCATTTATCTGACAAATTGCCAGTTCATTGACATCCGGGAAAACAACATCCATACGAATAAGCGGGATGGTATCCACTTGTCCAATTCGCTTTGGAATACCTTACATGGTAACAGCATCCGGGAAAACAAGGGCAACGGGATCATGTTGAAACAATCCGAACAAAATAAGATCAATGCCAATGAAATGCTAAGGAACGAAGAAAACGGATTGTTCCTGACCAATTCCAATTACAATGAAATCCCTTCTCCAAATTCAGGAAAAAACATCCTGAACGAGAACAAAGATCATGGAATCCGGCTCGATGCCAGCCAAGCAAATATCCTTAGAGATAATGAAATTTTCAAAAACGAAAAACACGGGATCGTTTTTAACCAAAGTTCTTTCAATAAGGTTCACGGACCGATGAATGTCATGGAAAATGTTAAGGATGGTATCCAACTGAATGATTCACACCAAAATAATTTCTGGAATCTGATCAAGGCTTCAAAGACAGAAATCATCTATGCCATTCAAATTAAAAGTAACGGTGACCAGGGGTTGCACCTGAAAAGGTCTCACAATAACAGTTTCAGTTGTATCAAGATCTGGAAGCATTCCACCGCTTTGTTATTGGAAAATTCAAACTCCAATACTTTTACCATGGATGTGCGAATATTATTGAATTCTATTGGCGGTCATGGCATCTGTTCCTATTCCAGCACCTATGGATTATGTACGTATAGCAATAATATCATTACAACCAAACAGGATGGTTGTTCCGTGGTCCCTGCACAATATGAAGGCTGTCATTTCCTGGATTCTCAGGAGACAGGGTTTGTACTTACCAAAGGTGCAGATCCAACCTTCAGGAACTGCAATTTTATCGGTGCCGGAGAATGGGGAATTGACAATCAGAACGAAAATGGAGCGATCGATGCCCGGTATAACTGGTGGGGTGATGCTTCTGGTCCTGGAGGAACAGGGCCCGGAAATGGTGTTAAACTAAGGGGAAATATACTTTTTGAACCTTGGTTGACTCAACCTGTAAACCTTCAGGCTTCCTTCGCCCGGGATACTTTGTACGTCCAAAATGATCGTACTGATTCACTCTATTACCTGGTGACCAATATCCTGAATCCGGGCGATTCCGTATTCGTGATGCTTCAGGATTCCCTGGACTGGCCGGATTTTCAACAGCAATATTCGGTTGCACTTGCTGATAGCGTTGGATTCGATTCTCTTTTTCTGTTTCATTACGATCCTGTGATTCATCCGGGAGAAACAAACAAACTGGTATTACATGCCGAATCTCTGAACTTTCCCGGTCAAACAGCCCGGGACTCTGTTTACCTGGTATCCTACGAACCGCGTTTACATAAGATAATCCTTTTCCCCGACAGCCTGGAACTTATCCCCGGCGAAAGCTGGACATTCAACCCTATATTACTCGACCAACACAATCAGTCAATTGAAGCTGAATTGGTCTGGTGGTCAGATTCACAGGGTATGGATGCGTCTGGAACATTTACTGCGACAGAACCCGGTAACTGGACCGTTTGGGTGTGCGATACTGAAAATTCCGATACAGCCAAGGTCATTATCCTGGTTGGTCAGCTTCCGGGTTTAACTTCAATCGGAGTTGAACCATCATGGGCAGAGCTGGCAGTAGGAGATACTTTGCAATTTGAAGTCAATGGCATTGACCAATATGGAGATCCATTTTATTTTTCCCCTGTTTGGTATGCAGATGGGGGAAGTATTGATTCCTTTGGCACGTATCTGGCTACAGAAGAGGGAATCTTCAACATATCTGCCTCCAGTTTGGATTGGGGTGTACAGGGTAATGCTCAAGTGCGCGTTATACTGGTCCAAACGAATGAATCCACTGATACTGATAATGCTTTTGTTGTTCGTTCAGTATTTCCGAACCCTTTTAGGGATGAGCTTACTTTTTCCCTGGAATTGCAGGAAACGAGTTCCTTGTCTATTACCATTTATGATTTATTGGGAAGGAAGTGCCATAAGACCGAAAATATCGTTTACCCGTCAGGAAAACACGAATTTAAGGTAGATACAAGATCCTTGCAACACGGCGTATATTTCTACCAAATCAACAGGAATGGGGAACAACATTCAGGAAAATTGATCAGATATTAAAGGTGATGCGGCCATTTGACCGCATCACCCTTTTAAACGTTATCGCTTCTTAAGCCACCAGCCTAACCATACTCCGACCAGCCCCCAACTGACTACAACGTCTATCAGCTCAGGAATGGTATTACCCTCAAACCAGATGCTGTTAAGGTATGTGACCGTAAAATATCCGATGAATCCAACCGCCAGGGAGGATAACAGTGCATTGGTAAACGTCAGATTGCTGAATTTCATCAGGATCCAACACAGGAAAAGCGCAGCCAGAAAATCTACTGCAAAACCTCTGAGCATATTCATTGGCATGCTGTCTGCCATGGATCCATGATAACTGACCACCGCCCAGGGTTTTCCCGTTTGCTCCTCCATGAACTTTTGCGCTTCTTCCTGAGAGGTACCCTCCGGAACAGTTGGAAGGAAATAAGTGCCTTCTTCGAGATTATTGGAAAGCATTTCAAGGATAGTATCCTGGCTGGCAGTATACTGCTGTTGGCTGCCATGCACATTGAGCAGACTCCAGGAAAGAAATTGCCAGATAAACAAAAGCAAGCCGCCCACCAGGGCGCCAATCAACATTTTTTTCATTGAATAACTTTTAAAAGTGAAATAATGTAAAATAATAACATCGATCTTTTCAATAAAGAACAAATATTTCCTATGAAAAGAACGGGATTATCAAACTTTTAATGGATATTATTCAAAAATAATATGAATGTTGATTTACTTTCTCTTTTTTCTGTGATTTTTTTTTGGTTTTGAGTATTTCAGGGTACCATTATGCCAAAGAGGCTGCAAAAAGGTAAATTGATAAGTACTCAAATATGCTGCTTTAAGGTAATATTGATTTTCGTTTGCATCAATTTTGTGATTTTAGAACATTCGCCTGATCCTCTCTGTCTTCTCTAGCAATTCAAGTCTTTTATCATCGATGAGGATCCCCTTTTCGTCATCAAAATTTTCATTGAATGAGGGTAATGAAAAGGTTTCCACCACTTCTCCACCATTGAATGGGAAACGCGATGAGGCGATACCCAAAACCGTTGATCCTCCTCTGGGCCCGGTGGAAGTTGCCAAAAGGAAAATTTTTCGGTTGTTAAAGACGCTGCGGCCTGGAATCCTCGAAGTCCAATCCAGTAAATTCTTGAAAATTGCCGTATATGCACCGTTGTGTTCTGCCAACGATAAAATGATCAGATCAGCCTGATCTATTCTGGACGCAAATTCAAATACTTTTTCCGGAATGCCATCTCTTTTTTCCTTGTCTGTGGTAAATATAGTAAGGTCATATTCACTCATGTCAGGAAAATCGACTGATGCACCTTCAAAGTGTTTCAACACTTCCTTCACAAGTTTTTTATTGATCGACACCGAACTGGCGCTGGTGGAAAAAGCTAATATATTCATTTTATCTATTTTAGAGTTTTACGGGAATATCCAACAACAGGATTTGTGTATCATCGGATTTACTGCTAAAATTGAGGATTTCCACACCATAAATCCCATATCCATCCCGTTGGGATAATGTCTGGCCCTCCACCTGAACTGCTCCTTTGATCACAAAAATATATACTCCATTCTCCTTTCTTTTGATCCTGTAATCTGTTTCTTTTTCATTGTCAAAACATCCCAGATGCAACCATGCATCCTGATGTATCCACAAACCTTCACCTTCCGGATCCGGTGAAACGATCTGTTGAAATCGGTTGTGCTGCTGATGGATATCAAGACTCATTTGTCCATAACGAGGTTCAACATTTTTTTTGTTGGGGAAAATCCATATCTGCAACAATCTGGCAAGCTGATCTTCATGATGATTGAATTCACTGTGCGTGATACCTGAACCCGCACTCATCACCTGGATATCGCCTTTTTGTATCACCGAACCGTTTCCCATGCTATCCTGATGCGCAATGGCTCCTTCCAGCGGTATCGTAATGATCTCCATATTGTCATGAGGATGCGTTCCGAATCCCTTTCCGGCATCCACAATATCATCATTCAGCACCCTCAACACACCAAAATGAATGCGTTTAGGATCATAATAATTAGCAAAGCTGAAAGTATATCTTGCTTTTAACCAGCCAAAATCAGCAGCTCCTCTTGTTTCAGCTCGATGCAAAACTGAGTATTCCATCCAAATAGTTTTATTATTTATAGGTACTTATCAAAAAATCAGCAGGTTGACCTATATCAGGTCAACCTGCTGAAACAATTGTCATTCAAAAACTTATAACTAAATATAAACAATAATGTCGAGTTCGAAATTGTTGGAAATAGCTTTATCTCCCAAATTATCAAAGAAACTGTCAGAGCCATATCTGATATCGAACTGAGTACGGTCAACGGTCACTTTTGCTTCTCCCTTTTTGCCTGTGAAAGATAAGGGAAAAGTAATACTCTTTGTGATCCCTTTGATCGTTAAATCAGCAGTAGCTTCATACTTACCATTTTTGAGGCTTTTGATCTTGGTAATCTTCAGTTTAGCAACCGGAAATTTTTCAACACTAAAAAAGTCGTCACTTTTCAGGTGACCTTCAAGCTTTTCTTTTCCCTTTCCTGCTTCAAGATCTTTAACCATCACGGTTGTCATATCCACTTCAAATGACCCGCCCTTCAAATTTCCTTTGCTATCCAGCACAACTGAACCTGATTTAAACTGAAGGCTTCCAACATGTGAACCAGCTATGACCTTTGAACCTTTCCATTCGATGGTACTTGATTTCACATTGATCGGTTTGTTTTGCGCATAAGCAAACATGGTGAAACCAACCATCAATAAAACTAAAACACTTTTTAATACTTTCATTTTCATTATTTTTAAATTTTTAAATAATGCCCGTCAGCAACTTTCGTTTTGTTCTTACAGGCGTATTTTCCTCTAATGCCAAATGCAATTGGGCTATAAAGTAATTTTAAAAGGTTTTTGTTTATGTTAAAAAGTAAATAAGTTGTTAATGCTTTGGAGCATCGCAGAAATTAAATAAGAACTGCATTTGTGATTTGTAATTGAATGCAAACTATTTCTTGTTGTTCAATATAGACCTTGACTATCGATGAAGTAATTAAAAAAGGCCATCAACCTAATACTGATGACCTTTTCAATTTACGATAATATTTCTGCAAATATGTACTATTCCGGAGCAACTTCTTGTGAAGCTTCTTCAGTTACTTCGGGTGTTTCAACAGGTAGTGCTTCTTCAGTCGTCATATCTTTTTCCTTCAATCGTCTTTCTTCACAGGTTTTACACAATTCTGTGATTTTTTTCAACTCCCTTGCCTGCTCAACTGATCCCTGCATGATCTCATCCGTTTTATCCGTGTTGATATGGTAACAATCTGAGTACAGGTGGTATTTTGTACCTGATTTAGTCCAGAAAACTTCATTCTTTCCATCATTCAATTGCTCAACCTGATTGATCTGATCTGTATATTCCTCCACGGAAGGAGGATTGAAATCAACCCCGGCTATACCTGCCAAAAGCATGGCAACTACAGCGATGGCACCTACGATTCCTTTTTGCTTTCCGGACAGATCCTTATTGGTAAAAATCAGGATTACCAGAGGTAAAAATGCCAGCACACCCATGATCGCTCCCAACTGGTTCTGTAGGAAAAACCGGGTTTTGTCCTTTTCTGATGCAGGATCAAGCCGATTGGCTTTCTTCCACAACCATGAACCTAAAATGGCAGGGATGAGGTTCACAACGATACCGATGATCAGGAAGGTCATATTGACCGGTGGCTTCAATAACACTCCAAAAATCAGATACAACTCTATTCCAATGGCAACCACCCATGCCAAAACGGCAAAAAGTCTCCATTGTTTGGCTTTGGCTTTACTCTCTTCACTGGCTACAAAGGTTCTTCCTGCCAGCGGTTCCGGAGTCGTCGCAGATTCACCACCCACTCTCGTAATTTTTTTATTCGTACTCATAATTTTTCGTTTTAGCTATACAATAAAAGATTTAATGAAAGTAAATGTATAAAAAAATGATGAATCATGAAGTTTAAAGGCAATAATTTAACAATATTAAGTCAACTCCGAAAAATCCATTTTCTTGATTTTCAATGGTTTTTTGCCCTAACCTCCTTACTTCATCGATCAGCACAAAACTAAAGGGAAACGATTGAAAATCAATAAATTAAAAGTCTCCTTGTAGGCTTGTACTGACTGAAAACGTCAGTGCTTGTACTGACTGAAAACGTCAGTGCTTGTACTGACTGAAAACCTCAGTAAGGATTTAGGGGCCAAGACTTTTCAGAGCAAACTCAATAATGTATCAGGTTAAAATATGGAGTTTATGGCATATTTTATTTATGTCCTATATATTGCATTTTGCCCCGTTTTTGAAAATTTCTAATAAATATGTTCCAATTGTAATAAACGCTTAGAAGCCTCTTAATATCTTATGATTTTAAACAAGTTAATTATCTTTGATAAAAAATTATTTTGTTTTGATCAAGGAGTTTTTAAATAAAAAAACGATCTGTTTTCCGCTCATTTTCATCCTGATTTCCGGGATGATACTGGTAATTTTCCCTCCGGGATCTGCTTTCTTTCAAAAAATAAGCGAATTTGCTGTACCCATCATTTTTTTTTATACTACATTGGGTTTTTTGTTTTTCCTGACCGGAAATACGAGATTGGTCGTGGTCAGTTTTTGCTGTGCAGCGATCATCAGCCTGTTTATTAAGAATTTCAGCAATAGTGAAATGGTCTTTGCAACAAAAAAGAATAAAACTGAAATCTCCATTGCACATATTAATTTGATCAATTTCCAGGGAAAAGTTGATTCACTTTTGGATCTTGTCCATGAATTAGACCCGGATATCCTTTGCTTTCAGGAAGTCAATCCAGGTTGGGCGCAATTATTGACCCAAAAACTTTCAGTAGACTACCCATATAAAGCCACACTTGTGCGAATTGATGCTTTCGGAAAAATGGTTTTCCTTAAATCTGCCTATAACCAACTCGACACCTTATATTATGATCAGATTCCTGATCTGGATATCCAGCTTTCCAGGAACAACCAGTCTTTTCATGTGATTTGTTCACAAATCGTTCCACCTTTTGCGGGATATTCAGGCTTATCATCCTTGGAACACCTGAATTCTTTATCCAATTATATCAGCTCTTTAAAAAATCCCCTGATTTTAGCCGGAGAATTTAACCAGGTCTACTGGTCACATGAAATGAGGAATTTTATTCTTCAGACCAAGTTGAATAACAGCAGAAAATCGCTTTCCTTGCTCCTGAAAGTAGTTCCTTATGAACATATTTTCTTTTCACGGGAATTTGAATGTTCCGGGCTGGAAGAACTATCAGATAACGTATCCAATCATATAGGATTGTTTGGAATGTTTCAGTTAAAAAAAGAAGTACATTTTTTAAACAAAGTTAAACCCGCTTTATATCAAAGCACGCGATGAGAAACTATATCCTAAAGCATTTTAATGAATTGTCTGTCAATGAATTGCATGAATTCATGGCATTGAGACAAACGGTGTTCATCGTTGAGCAAAACTGTCCTTATCTCGATGCAGATTTCAAGGATCCTGAATCATATCACCTTTATTTTAAAAACTCTGCGGGGAAAATCGTTGCCTATAGCCGCCTGGTGCCGGAAGGAATCTCCTATCCAGGGTACACCAGTATCGGAAGAGTGGTCGTTCACCCACAAATCCGGCAAACGGGTGCCGGAAAACAACTGATGGAAGAAAGTATCAGGGCTTGTATCCATTGTTTTGGAAAGATCCCGATAAAAATATCAGCTCAAAGCTACCTTGAGCATTTTTATACTTCATTTGGATTTAGAAAAGTCAGCGAACCATATATGGAAGATGACATTCCTCATATCGCAATGGTTTTGGAGATGTCCTGAACTTGAAGAATTTTGGATCAATTTTCAGCCAAAAGTTCTTTTTGAGCATCCGCCAATAACTGCTTTACATCCCTTTCACTCTTTGACTGAGCATAAAGTCGCAACACCGGCTCCGTTCCACTCGGTCTGATCATCAACCACTCATCATCACCAAAATAATACTTGTATCCATCCAGATCATAGGTTTTGACGATTTCCCGGTGACCTATTTGAACAATTTCCCCCCGGATACACTTAAGCACAACTTTTTCCTTTTGTGACAGACTTAAATGCAGGTCAACCCGATCATAAGTAAAACGGCCCACCTTCTCATGTATCAGATCCACCAATTCAGCTAAGTTTTTACCGGTTTTAACCATCAATTCCATCATCATCAAACCGATCCAGATTCCATCTCTTTCGGGAATATGGTTGATGGCCGCAATACCACCTGCTTCTTCTCCAGCCATAATGACCTGTTCTTTAAGCATTAGTGGTGTAATGTTTTTAAAACCAATTTTGGTGTATGTATACGGAAGTCCATAGGTTTTAGCCAGCAATTTTACTTTTTCTGTAACGGCAAATGAAACGACCACTCTTCCGCTAAATTTTTTGAATTCAACCAAATAATAAAGTAACAAAAGGAGAATATGTTGGGCATCCACATAACAACCGTTACCGTCATACATTCCTATCCTGTCTGCATCACCATCATTTGCAAGGCCAAAACTGTACATTCCTTTATGCTCTTTGATAAAACTTTCAAGAGTCTTAAGGTTTTTCGGAATAGGTTCTGGTGCAATACCATCGAAATAAGGATTAAAACCATTGTGAAGATGGGTTGCCAGAGGAAAATTGGATTGCATAATTTCCCTGCCTGCACCAAACATGCTGTCGTAAACCATGGAAGACGATATACTTCTTAATTTTTCCAGGTTAAAATGACTTTCCAGATGGTTCTGATATATAGAGGAAAGATCCAGAAATTTAACAGCTCCATTTTGGATAAATCCATTGATTTCCGTAGTATATTCAGGAATATTCTCAGGAATAAACGATTCAACCTTTCTGATATCTTCTTCAGCCGTAGGACCTCCGTAACCTGATTTTAGCTTGTACCCGTTGTATTCCGGTGGGTTGTGGGAAGCGGTAATGATCACTCCGACCGGCACATTCAATTTGACCAAAGCCAAAGAGATCATTGGGGTGGTAACGTAAGATCTGTCCATTACTACCTGTATCCCGTTTTGCGCAAAAACCGATGCAGCTGCTTCCGCAAACATCTTCCCCCCGAAACGGCAATCATGGCCGATGATAACTGAACTGAATTTTTTTTCCTTCATCCATTGTACCACACCAAGGCTTACCCTGATCACATTCCCGACAGTATATTCTTTGCCTATCAAAGCTCTCCAGCCGTCAGTTCCAAATTTTATATCCCTGAACATTTTATTTCTCTTTTGTAAATTGATACATTTGCGTCGGCATGCAATATAATGATAATTACAGACATAAAGGACTAAGAAAAAAACTTGTTGAAGATCTTCGCGCAAAAGGTATTCAGGATGATGCTATTTTGGACGCGATTGGCTCGATTCCAAGACATTTTTTTCTCGATCAGGCTTTTGATGATTGGGCGTATAAAGATGTAGCTTTCCCTATAGAAGCCGGCCAAACCATTTCCCAACCATACACGGTTGCTATTCAAACCTGGTTGTTACAAATTAAAAAAGGGGATAAAGTTTTGGAGGTAGGAACGGGATCGGGTTATCAGGCATGTGTATTATCCATGCTGCAGGCAAAAGTTTATACCATTGAAAGGCAGGAAAAATTATTCAGGAAAACCAGTGATTTTTTACCCGAAATAGGCTTCAACAATATCCGGACATTATTTGGAGATGGTTATAAAGGAGCACCAAGATTCGCTCCTTTTGATAAGATACTTATCACGGCCGGAGCACCCGAGATTCCGGTTGACCTGATCCAACAACTAAGAACAGGCGGCATTATGGTGATTCCTTTTGGCGCCGGAGAAACCCAGGAAATGATCCGGATCATCAAAACCGGTGAAAATCAATTAAAAAAGGAAAAACACGGATATTTCCGTTTTGTCCCTTTACTTAAAGGAACAAATGGTGAATGATTCCTGATGTCCTGCCACAATTCTTATTGCCTTTCAGCAATGAAAGTGATATTGCCTGTATTTTCAAGAAGTGTGATATTCAGTTCCTTTTTTTCTACATCCAGAATAAATTCATAATCCTCGCCAAAAAGCAGTCTGGTGCCATCATCTCTCACCTGATAATTACCTTCAAAGGTAACATTGACCAGGGAAGTGCTAATATCCCAATCCATATATCCAAGATTGCCTGAGTCCTGCCTGAAATACATGCTGTTTTTCGTGACAGTACCACCCATAAACTCAAAATTATCTTTATCCTTAATAGAGCTTGCCTTCCATGTCCCAGCAAGCAATTCATTGGCTTGCTCATCTTTACTCATTTTAGAACAGCTTATTAGAATAAAGCTGGCAAGCACTGGCAGAAAAAAGATTTTACCTGTTTGTTTAATTAAATGCATAATTCAGATTTATTTTGGATTTGTCAATAAAAAACGCCTGGGTTTGGAATTTGTTTCCAAAACCAGGCACAAGATATGCGAAAAATTACTTGATCTTTACTATCCAGTACTATTTTAACCACAAATGAGGTTAAAATTTCCTGTATCGTTTGTATTTTTTTTGTTCTCTTTTCTCCCTGAAGCTGTCTGCCCAATTCTGGATCTGGTCTGAAAGAGATTCGATTTCTTTTTCAACAGAAACAGCAATATCATTGATATCTATCGGCTCTCCATACATCATTTTCCGGTCAGCGGAGGTCACTGCATTGGGAATAACTACCATCAAAACTATATAAACGATCACGGACATTCCACCAAAAAATACCAGCAAAACCATAAGCAACCTGATCCAAACGGGATCAGCAATTCCAAAATAAGCTGACAGACCTGAACAAACACCACCGACAACTTTGTTTTCAGGGTCTCTGAATAACTTTTTCCCGGGCCTGAAGCCTGTCTTTTTGTCTTCAGTTTTATGACTTTGACCAGAAGTAAAGGCTTGCTCTTCCTCTTTTGGAGTTGCCTCTGTATCCATATCTCCAAAATCTTCTGGTCGTCCCATTACACCTATGGCTTGTTCTATATCCCTTATAGTCAGGACTGATCCTTTCGTCAGATTTTCATTGAACAATTCAGCCAGGCGGCATTCGATATCATATATGATCTCTTCTGCATTTTCATTATGTTTAAAATGTTTTTCAAGTGAAGTAAAATATCCTTCAAGTTTTTCGTAGGCATCATGGTCGATCGCAAATTGATTATTGCATAAGTTTATTTGAAGTAATCGTTTCATATGTTTGTTGTTTTATTTTTTTTAAGAAATCGTTGAGAAATCCGGTCATGGTTGGTTGATGAAACATGTCATGATTGCTTACTCATCGATTTTGATTGAATTAAAAAAGTTTTAGCAAATGTTACAAAATTTTTAGTTATCTGCCAGTGGTTTACTGGTAGATTTTAGTGCATTATCCAATTTATCCCAGGTTTTTCTCAATTCTTCCAGAAATTCACTTCCTTCCGGCGTGATTTTAAAATACTTTCTGGGTGGTCCAGATGTGGATTCCTGCCAGTAATAACTCAGTAATCCTGCGTTCTTCAGCCTGTTAAGCAGCGGGTACATAGTACCTTCAACCACGATTAGCTCAGCATTTTTCAACTCCTGAATGATGTCAGACGGGTATGCTTCACCTTTTTCAATAATGGATAAGGTGATCAATTCAAGAACTCCTTTTCTCATTTGTGCTTTTGTGTTATCAATATTCATAATTTTCGATTTTAAATAATTGTTGTAAAATCATGATGCAAATATACAACAATTAAAATACTATGCAATACATTATACTATGTTTATATTGGTAATATAGATTAAACAGTACAATACATCGACAAAGTATTCTTAAAATAGCAAAATTGTTTGCTGATTTTTTTAACTCAATACAAGTTGGCACATAACTATAATCCGGGTAAACTTTTGAGTGCTGCAATTGTTGTAATGAAAAAATTCAAGATATGAATATATTGATACATACGCATTCCGGTCTGAGATGGATCGTTTTACTACTTATGATCATCACTATTTTCAATGCATACCGTTTACAAAACAAACCTCATATACCAGGAAAAAACAAAATGAACCTTCCTTTGTATACATTGGTTGTTTTTTCTCTTCAATTTATTTTGGGTGTGATTTTGTTTTTCACTTCATCTTTAGTCAACTTTAGTGAGGGCTTTATGAAAAACCCAGGCTTAAGGTTTTTCGGAATTGAACACTGGCTTTTAATGTTAATTGCCATTGTACTGATCCATATAGGTTACATACGTTCCACCCGTTTAGACTATGTAAAAGGACAAAAAACAATTTTTCTTTATTATCTTATTGCTTTAATGATCGTCCTGCTGGGCATACCATGGCCTTTCAGAGGATTTGGAAATGGTTGGTTTTAGCCAAAGCATGTATTGCTTACTTATCATTCTTTTGCTTTCCTGATATCTATTTCATTGATCAGGTGAGTCGCGTGGGCATATTTATCAATAATAAATAACACATACCGGATATCCAGCATAATATTCCGGCATATGGATGGATCATAATAATAATCACTCATGGTGCCTTCCCAGACACGGTCAAAATTGAGTCCTATGAGATGTCCGTATTTATTCAGAACCGGGCTTCCGGAATTGCCACCTGTGGTATGGTTGGTGCCGATAAAACATACTGGGACATCACCTGTCTGATCTGCATATTTTCCAAAATCCTTCTTGGCATGTAAGCTAATCAGTTCATTTGGCAGATCAAATTCGTAGTCTTCTGGAATATATTTTTCGATGACTCCGGAAAGATATGAAACTGGCAAGTAGTAAACGGCATCTTTGGGTTTATATCCTTTTACATACCCATAGGTCAGCCTTAAAGTACTATTGGCATCGGGAAAAAACCTGTGATCCGGAAAAACTTCCATCAATGCCTTCATATATTTCATTTGAAGGTAGTTGATTTGCTCCAAAACTCTGTTATACTCCGGTGTAATCAGGTCATACATTTCACGCCATTGAACCGAAGTATAAAAAGCCAGATCACTTTCAATAATATCTATGATACCTTGTACGTCTTCCATCCGGAGCAATTTTTCCACCTCTTTTGGCTGTGTAAAAATCGTATTGTCATAAATGACATCTGCCAACACTTCACCACTGGTATAAGGTTCGAAAGCATATGGGATATATTTTTTCTCCATGTGCTTCATGTATTTTTCGAAAAGCGTTGCGAATATTTCTTTATCAATATCCGGGTTGTAATCCGGATAAAAACTGTTCAGATAGGGTACTAGTTTTTCCCTGTAACTAACAAAGCCTTCCACACCTTTTTCAGTGTAGGCTTTGACCAGTTCATTAAAAAACCCAATCAACCTCATTAATTCAATATTCTGAATGGTCGTCTCATAGGAATATGCTTCCGCAAATGCAAGTGGTTCAAGTTCTTTGTATAGCTTTTCAAAATCAGTTAATACAGAGCCATATTTTTCAGACCACTCGGGATTGGCATTCACCCTTTTCATGAATTCATCTTCCAGTATCCTTTTCTTTTCAACAGCTCCAACCGTGTTCAATCCCTGATTCTCTCCAATCCATTTCTTCCAGGCGTTAGCGATCCCGGCATTTTTAGAGGCGTACTGCAACCTGATTTTTTCATCTTCCCGCATATATTTATTCATTATAGAAAGCGCATCTGTCCTCAATTCTATCCTTGCAGGATTGACAACTTTGATTGTCTGATCAATGGCAATCGAAGGCAAATATTCTTTGGTTCTGCCGGGAAAACCAAAAACCATAGTAAAATCTCTTTCCCTGACTCCTTCCAGTGATACAGGAAAATAATATCTGGGCTTTAGGGGTTTATTCCCTGGTGAATAGTTGGCTGGGAGGTTATCGGGCCCTGCATATATCCTGAAAATAGAAAAATCTCCTGTGTGCCTTGGCCATACCCAATTGTCTGTATCAGCCCCAAATTTCCCAATGGATTCCGGCGGACTTCCTACCAAACGGATATCCGAATACACTGTCACGACAAAAAGATGATATTCATTACCCTGATAGAAAGGATTGATTTCAATTTCCTGGTATTCGGTTTTTGGTGTAGCTTTTTTCAAAGCTGAAATACGCTGGTCTACAAGGGATTGCCTTTCTCTGGGATCCAAATCATCTCCAATACCGGCTAAAATGTAAGCAGTCACATCTTCAATCCGATCAACAATGGTGACTGTCAGCCCCGGAGCCGGGATTTCTTCTGCTTTGTTTGCTGCCCAAAATCCATTTTTCAAAATATTGTTCTCCACAGTTGAAAGTCTCTGAATGTTACCATACCCGCAATGATGATTGGTGATGAGCAGTCCTTCTTTTGAGATGATCGCTCCGGTACATCCCCTGCCAAATCTTACAATTCCATCCTTCAGGGAACTCTTTTCGGGATTGTAAATATCAGCCACTTCAAGTTCCATTCCCATTTCCTGCATCTCCTTTTCATTCATTCCTTCCAGCAGGTTAGGCAACCACATTCCACCCTGACCGATCAAAGTATAGACTGAAATAAACGTAACCAGTATTAATATGGTACGTTTAAAATGAATTGAATTTAAAGCTTTCATATGGGGGTTTTTTTATTTTCTTTAAAGGACATGCCCGATCATGATAAGTAGAACGATTGCATGCTTGATAAAAAACAACCGTGGCAACCGGCAAAAACTTCCAAAAATTGATTTTTCCACCGGTTTCAAGCCCAATCTGGTTTAATAAATCCAGAAATGTAAATATATTGGATTTTTATTAAATTTGGATTTATTTGGTTATAATATTTAAATAAAAAATACCAATGGAAATGAATGGCTATGAATACCAGGTTTACCGGAATTTTTCAGTTCAACACTACGGTGCGCTGTTCGTTTTTACAATTATTGCTGTTTGGTTGATTATTAAGGGACAAAAACTTGACACTGGCAGGAAAATAAGGTTATTCAGGATGCTATCATTCATACCCCTTTTCGCATTATTATTACGGTTGATTTTAGATCATTTCAGTAGAGGACTGAATGTTCAGGATGATTTACCCTTACATTTATGCAGAATACTTGCTGTTTTGGCTCCGGTAATTGTTTATTTAAACAACAGCAAAGCCATTAAGATATACATATACATCGCTTTGGCAGGCACCCTGAATGCCATGATAACGGCCGACCCCGGATTTGGGTTTCCACATTACGAATACTTTCTGTATTGGATATATCACGGAGGAATCATCATGGTTGCCTTTTTTGCCTGGACCGTAATGAAAGTTAGGTTAAATATGGTTTCTGGTCTTCTGGCGTTTCTTTCGATCAATGTGTATTTTGTTTTTGTACATCTGATCAATGTATGGCTTTCTTCCAATTATATGTACAGCCGACACAAACCCCCGGTGACTACCTTAATGGATCACCTGGGGGAATGGCCTGTTTATATTTTCTGGCTGGAGGGTATAGCCATTTTATTGCTGGCTGCGATATTTTTCCTTGAAAAACTGATTTTCGGGAAAATTCCCGGAAATCAAGACGAATAAATTATTTTGTTACTGCCCTGAATTTCCCGATAAAAGAATCAGCAGTTTCCTGCGGAAGTCCAACCCATCTCTGTAGTTCTTTACCCTTTTTATCCAAAATAACAGAAGTTGGGAATGACCTGGCCCCAAACCTTTCAGCCAATGCATAATTCTTTTTTTTCTGAGCTTCACTGAGTTGGTTTTCCGGTCTTCTTGGAAAGTCAGCCATTACTAAAACCAATTCTTTTTCAGCATATTTGATAAAAACCTGAGAAGAATAGATTTCAGCCTTGATCCTCTTACAAGGAGGACACCAGTCGGAGCCAGTGAAAAACAAAAGCACATGCTTGTTTTCCTTATTAGCCTGAGCAAGGCCCTGGTCCAGGTCTGTCAACCATTTCTGTGAAATACCGGTAGTCATTCCGAAAACCACCAATGCAGACATAAATAATAATCTCTTTAACGTCATAATGTTTGATTTGAATTTTTGTGATTTAAAATATTCCTTCATATTCACAGGTTCTTTTCATTCCTATGTATGTATATTTTGCTAAAAACGCAATTTTACCTGTTTTGTTTCAGATACAACGTGTAAATTTTCATATTCATCTGAAAAAAGCATGCAAAGATTGACTATAAATTCAAATCAACAAAAAATGAACTGTGTTTTTTGCACAAATCCTCCTTAGGTCAATATTCAAATGTCATAATGATCTGATACTATAATGATCTGAAATTATAATAGAGAGTATTCAAACATCTGAACATCAGATCATCAGACCATTATTGCATTCAATACCGGATTCTTCGCTCCGCTCAGAATGACTTTAAGGCCGTTTTAAAAAGAAGGAGGAGAAATCTTTTTCTTCCTTGTCCGATGTTTAAATGATCTGATACTATAATGATCTGATGCTATAATATCTTAATGATCAAAATATTGTATCATCAGATAATCAGATCATCTCAACATTTGAACATCAGATCATCTGATTCCTGACAATAAATGTCAGGATTTTCAACATTTGAACATCAGTTCATTTTCACAAACCGACCTGTCCCTCTTATCTTTCCTTTTTGATCTATAACCTTTACCATATACAGCCCAGAAGCCAGGCTTTGCGTATTCACCCGGGTTTGTTCCCCGTTGATCATTCCGCTGAGATACAATCTTCCTGCCTGATCCCATATTGCATAGCATCCCTGATCCGTTTTCCCGGATGTATCAAGGAATATATACTCTGTGGTTGGATTCGGCCAGATCTTTAATGCATCAAATTCTGATAGTATGTCTTTTATCAGTGTTGTAGTATCTTTGTACAGGTATATCTCACCAAATGTAGTCGTGATACACCCGTGTCTGGCATCTGTAAAATGCATGGAACTTATCCACTCTGTAGTTGGTACCGTTTCCTTTTGCCAGGTCTGACCCCCATCCTTTGTGCGCAGCACTGTACCATTTTCTCCCGATAGCCAGCCTTCTTCCGACGAAATAAATTGTATGTTAGAAAGCTCTGTGATCACACCGGATTCCTGTTTAACCCATGTATCGCCGCCATCTGTGGTCTTAAGAATAACGCCTCCGGTTCCACTCGCCCAACCTGTTTCCGCCGAAACAAACTTAATTGCCCACAGTTCTTCCATAGTCCCTGACTCCTGCGCCTGCCAGGTGATCCCTCCGTCTGTGGTTTTCAAGATCAATCCATTTACTCCTGTCACCCAACCTGTTGTCTCTGAAACAAAATAAACTGAAAGTAACCGGTTGTTGATGCCTATGGATACCCACTCCCAAGATTCCCCGCCATCTGTAGTCCGAAAAATACCTTCTGGACCATTAGTATCAGCAGCTATCCAACCCAAATTGGTAGAGATAAAATTTACAGCCGCTAATCCATAATTAGTCCCTAAGTCCTTTCGCACCCAATTCTTTCCTCCATCAACAGTCTTCAACACCACGCCCAATGCGCCTACGGCCCAACCAACTGAATCTGATATAAAGTCAGCATCAAACAATGCGGTGCCAGGTGTATTCGGATATCGCTGTGTGACCCAGTTGAGACCTCCGTCTGTAGTTGCCATCACCTTCCCGTCATCTCCTACTATCCAACCATGTGTCTGAGACCCAAAATCCATTCCAAAATATACTGCATTGTTTCTCATCCCATATGCTTGATATGTCCAATTTTGACCTCCGTCTTCTGTCTTTTGAATGATGCTTGAAGAATTTATGTAATAATCAAAACCTGTAATCCAGCCCGTAGTTTCGGAAATAAAAAATATGCCATAATAATAGGCTCCTTCACTTTCATAAATTATACTCCATGTTTCGCCACCATCAAAGGTCTTATATATCATTCCATACGATCCTGATACCCACCCTGTTTCTTCAGTTACAAAATGCACCGACAATAAGGCTTCTTCCAGTCCGGTATTTATTAACTGCCAGCTTCTTCCTCCGTCAATTGTTTTCAATAAGGTACCTTTTGCTCCGGTGATCCACCCTTTGGATGCATTTTCAAATGTAATATCATAGAATGATTCAGCCGTTGGAGGTAGTTGCCAATTCCAGGTTTGCCCGCCATCCTCCGTTATAAGAAGATGTCCTCCATACCCGACAATAAATCCTTTGGTCAACGACACAAAACTAACTCCATTTAATGTTTGTGTTGATGGTGATACCTGTTTTTCCCATGTTGTTCCACCATCTTTTGTACTCAGAATAAGTCCCTGACTACCAACTGCCCAGCCATGACTTTCATCATAAAAAAAAACTTTGCTAATATTTTTTTCTGTAGTGGAGTTTAATTCTATCCAATTGATTCCTCCATCGATCGTTTTGAAAATTATTCCTTTGTTCCCGACAGCCCAGCCTGTTTGTTCTGATATAAAATATAGTGATACAAAATTATACTCTGTTTCTATTACTTTTTCATGTATCCAGTATTTTCCACCGTTGTTGGTTCTGCTGATCATTCCATTGGAACCGGAAGCCCATCCATAGTTTTCATTGATAAAAAAAATATCTATCCATGGCGTTTGTCCAGAATGATAACTGCCCCCCATTTCATATGGTGTTTGCCATGTCTGGGTATGTGTTGCTGAAATAAATGCATTCAACAACCAAATGGTCAGAATAAATCTATATTGTTTTGTCATCTCTCTCCTTTTTTATACTTTCTATTTAACCGATTGTTTCATTCTAAAGGCAGGGAAACTGCCTTTTCCTGCAGTTTCCCTAAACAATACAATCATTTTTACAATCCGGGGGGCGGATCAGAACATTCATACTGACAGGGCTTGACTGTTTCATAACAGCTAGAGCCTTTAAATCCGTCAATATTGGTTGCAGGACCATTTTCACAAGTGCCATTGGCAACTGTATCAGTATCATTATTTTGTAATTCACCATTAACTCTGTCAAAGATCCTGTATGTCACACAACATCCCAATCCACATCTTACCCAAAAGTAATAGGCATTTCCAGTTCCGCCTCTCATTCCACTGCCGTTTCCGTTTAATGGTTTTGGAGGATCCCCCGGCTTACTTAGGCGATACTCCACACATAATTTTCTGCATAACATATGGAATATTTCCGCTTTCACAACTGAAAATTGTGGAAACTGATTTGACCAATCCTGCATGATCTTCATTTGACCCTTATATTCAGTCTGTTCCAATAAATACTTCATAAAAGTAGCTTTAGCTAAAGGTGATAAAGAATTGATGTGATTAGTTAACCATGTACACGACTCTGGAATAATCAATTCAAAAGCAAAAAACTGAAAAGTATTTAAATCCCTTTTATACAGAATTCGTGCAGATAACGGACACTGGGTTGGATCACCAGGATAAATATAAAAATTCTCCAATGTATCCTCTATAGCATCTGTAGTATCAATTAAACATGGATTCAGTTCCATTCCTGAGGTCTGACCTTCCTGATCACTCATTTTCGCTCCTGTTTGCGATGCATTTAGCTGACTGGTTAAGTCTGCGGTGTGCAATTTTTCTTCCTTGTCACATTGAACAAAAACAATACTCAATATGATCATAAAGCTGATTGCTGACAAAATTTTTATGATTTTCATTTTTTAATAATTTTTTGTTTTAAAATAAATAAGGGTTCTATCCCATTTGCATCGTTTTAAAACCATTGTCAGCGAAACGGAGGATCGTCCAGCAACCGTCGCGGCTTCCTCCGGAATATATTGTTTTTAAGTCCAAATAATATTTGTTGAATACGGGTTGAATACGGGTTGAATACGGGTTGAATACGGGTTGAATACGGGTTGAATACGGGTTGTTTTCTACCTGTTTACGATCTGATATGTAGCGAACTCCAAACATGTAGGTTGTTTTGATGGCCTAAAAATACTATAATTTTTTGGAAATCAAAAGTTTTCCATAGAAAAATATGTTTCATGGGTGGTGGAAATTTGAAAATTCGAAGATTCGAGGATTCGAAAATTAAGGATCAAAACATTTGAAAATCAGATCATCAGAAGATTCTTCGCTCCGCTCAGAATGACTCTATGACCATTGTATATGAAGGAGGAGAAAGGCCGTATCCTGCCTTTCTCCTCCTTCTTTACCCCCAAAAACCGTTTCCGTCATCCCCGATGCTCCTTCTAATCGATCAGGACAGGCTGCGATGCATATCAGATTCGACCCTAATGTTCATTCTACAAAAAGACAGATCGGGACAGGTTCGACCGAAGGGAGAAATCTTTTTCTTCCTTGTCCAATGTTTAAATGATCTGATGCTATAATATCTTAATAATCAAAATATTGTATCATCAGATAATCTGATCATCTCAACATTTGAACATCAGATCATCTGATTCCTGACAATAAATGTCAGGATTTTCAACATTTGAACATTTAAACATCGGTTGATCAGACCCTTGGCATTTCTGTAGGCCCGAGCATATTTGCCGGATTGAGCAATTCATCGAGTTTTTCTCTGGATAATAAATTGTGTTCCAGCACCAGTTCATAAACGCTCCGGCCGGATTCCAGGGCTTCTTTTGCCAACCTGGTGGAAGCTTCATAACCGATCACCGGATTTAGTGCGGTCACAAGCCCGATGCTGTTGTAAACCATGTTCCTGCATACCTCTTCATTGGCGGTAATGCCCTGGATGCAGCGGTGATTAAGTGTATCCATACCGTTTTTGAGCAATTCGATGTTTTCAAACAGGGAATGAACGATCACGGGCTCCATCACATTCAACTCCAGCTGGCCTGCCTCTGCGGCCATGGTAATGGTCAGGTCATTGCCTATGACTCTGAAAGCGATCTGATTGACCACTTCAGGGATGACCGGATTGACCTTGCCGGGCATGATGGTACTTCCGGGTTGCATAGGTGGCAGATTGATCTCATTGAATCCCGCTCTCGGGCCGGAAGAAAGCAATCGCAGGTCATTGGAGATCTTGGACAATTTAACCGCCAGCCTTTTCAAGGCAGAAGAATACATGATGAATGCTCCGGTATCCTGAGTCGCTTCCACCAGGTTCTTTGCCAGAACCACAGGAAAACCGGAAATCTCAGCCAAATGCCTGGTAACGATCCGGCTGTATCCCGGATCCGCATTGATACCGGTTCCGATCGCTGTTCCACCCATATTGATCTCCAGAAACAAGGCTACGTTGTGATTGAGTCTTTCAATTTCTTCAGACAACATCACTGCGTATGCTTCAAACTCCTGTCCGAGTGTCATCGGTACGGCATCCTGCAACTGTGTTCTGCCCATTTTGATCACATGGCTGAATTCTTCGGCTTTTGCCTGAAAAGAGTCTATCAGATTTTTCAGTTCTTCCACGACCTTGATATTGCTTTTGAGCAAGGCAATTTTTATGGAGGTCGGATAGGCATCATTGGTCGATTGGGACAAATTTACGTGGTTGTTCGGGTGACAATACTGGTAATCACCTTTCTCATATCCCATGATCTCCAGGGCGCGGTTGGCGATCACCTCATTGGCATTCATATTAGTGGAAGTACCGGCACCGCCCTGGATGGTATCTACCACGAAATGGTTGTGAAATCGTCCGTTGGCAATCTCTTCACATGCCTGCACAATGGCATCTGCCACCTTTTTGTCGAGCAACCCGAGGTCAAAATTTGCTTTTGCAGCCGCCATTTTCACTTCTGCAAGTGCTGAGATAAATAATGGATAAAATCCGAGATCAACCCCTGAAATACTGAAATTCTCGATGGCCCTCAGGGTCTGAATGCCGTAATAATTTTCATACGGCACTTCCCTGTCTCCCAAAAGATCATGCTCCATCCTGGTCCGGCCCGAAACATACTGAGCTGCCTTCCCGATCATCCGGGCATTGGTATGGCTCATCCGCCTGGACATCACCCGGGCAATATTGGAAAACACTTTGAGGGCAATGGAACCCTGATGTTCGAAAAAACCTCTGTCCAGGAGAAAAACTTTTGTCGGGTTGACAGCCCTTGCAGAAGTGCTGTGCAGCGTCTCTTCCGTCAGGGAACCCTCACCAAGAAAATCGTATTTGGTAAAATAGCTCAGTTTTTGCCATTTATTCTGCCCCGTGTTTTTGAGCAACTCCACTTCACCCTCATAGATGAGGTAGATCTTCTCCCTTTTTTTATTCTCTTCAAATAAAAACGCCCCCGCATCATAAGTTGTGAGACTCAAGGCCTCAGCCACAAAAGACAATTCGGTCTTGTCCAGTCTTTTGAAAAGCTCGATATGATCTATAAATTCAATGATCTGCTGTCTGTCCATCATGTTTGGTTTAATTTTATGAAATGTATTTCAACTCAATCTTTGGCAGATAAACATCCGGTTGAAACAAGTGCAAAGGTAGGATTTTTGGTAGATTTTAGCTTATCTGAGTACAAACCAAAAACTCAAATCATTAAATATCCACCAAATTCATTCTGATTTCGTATTTTTGAAATATAATATTTGTTATGAGGACAATTCGGATTAATATACCCGATATAGTTGATCTAAAAGACTATGATCTGACGATGATCATAGCTGCAAAACTATATGAAGATGGAATTCTGTCTGCAGGACAAGCAGCTGAGATGACCGGATTATCAAAAAGGGCTTTTATTGAGTTGTTGGGAAAGTACGGAGTTTCGGTATTCAGTAAATCATTGTCAGAACTGCATTCCGATATTTCTAATGCATAGTGTCGTTATTTCTGATACAAGCACATTGACAATCTTCGAGAAGATTGATATATTTGATCTTTTGAATCAGATATATGGAGAAGTGATTATCACACCTGAAATCGCTGAAGAATATGGAGAAAAATTACCGGAGTGGGTGAGAATTCAAGCTGTCAATGATAAAAAATATTTTGATTTTCTCAACACTCAGATTGATAAGGGTGAGGCAAGTGGTTTAGCCCTGGCTTCAGAATTTGATGACGTGCTTTTAATACTTGATGATCTGAAAGCCAGGAAATTAGCCAATAGATTGAATTTTAGGTTCACCGGAACGCTTGGCGTGATATTCAAGGCGAAACAAATGTCACTAATTTCCGGTATAAAACCCTTGATAATTAAATTATTGTCAACAAACTTCAGGGTTGCAGATCATATAGTTGAAGAAATTTTAAGAATGAGTGAAGAATAGCATTCGCAATCTTTAATGAACAACATAAGTGCAATCCTGAGCTTCGATGAAGTTTTATTCTGAGTAAATACGTCCTAATTTATTTTAATAATTGATTGTTCCAGAAAATTGTAACGACTTCATTTTCAAATAACTTATATAATAAACCATTCCACATGCAAAACCTTTTCAAAGTACTGATCTTTTCAATGCTCGCTGTTCATACCTATTCCCAATCTTCACCCATGCAGCGGGCAGATTACAACATCATTGCAAAACTGGATACCAGCCTCCGGGAAATCGACGCGCAGGCCAAAGTACTTTATCGCAATAATTCTGCCGACACCCTGACAGAAGTCTGGTTCCACCTTTGGGCAAACGCTTATAGTTCGAAAAACAGCTCTTTAGCCAAAGAATTGATCGAAGCGCATGATCCTTCCATGTATTTCCTCAAAGAAAAGGAATTAGGCGGATACACGGATATTTCCTTCCGGACGGGTGAACAGGAGTTGACTCCGCACTATACAGATGACGAAATGCAAATCGCCCGGTTAAAACTCAACCGTCCACTTCCTCCCGGCGCAATTGCCGAGATCAACATACATTACACCCTTAAAATACCCAAAAACATCCTTGGCTATGGTTATAATGACAGTCAATTTATTATAGCTAACTGGTATCCGAAGGTAGCTGCCTATCGCGATGGAAAATGGGAAGTCCAGGTGCTCAACAGTCAGAATCTGTTCAGTTCAGATGTGGGGAAATATCATCTGACTTTATTTGTTCCAACCAATTATTGGGTTGTTTCCTCCGGGAACTACCTTTCCATTCATTTGCCTGAAAGTGAGGAATGGGAACATCTGTCTGAAAAAAACGGGTATAAAAAGCTGAGTTTTGCTCATCCGGGCACGAAGGATTTTGCATGGATCGCCAACAAACAGCTGCCTGTTTTTCCACAATTAGTGACACTTGACAATAGTAAAAAGTTTTTGGTTGAAATCACAACCGATCAACATGTGCTTTTTGAAAAGAATCTGGATCAGTTCATACCTTTTTTAAAAAATCTGATTGAGTACACGGAAGCGAAAATGCCCGGCAATCTGCCCGGAAGTTTTCGCATTTTCTGTTCTGAGAAAATATCTCACCCGGTGGCGTTTGCCGGGCTGGTCACTACGGATCTGTATGCAAAGAGTAATAGCAGGGATGACAATTATATAGCGCGCGAAAAGCTGGCAAGTGATCTTATTCTGATGAGTCTAATGAACCGTCTTGAAGAAAATCCGATCGAAAAACCCTGGATGTATCTGGGCCTGGGTACGTATTATTTTACACGGTTTATGGATGAAAATTATCCGGAAACCAAGTACCAATCCAGATCCTATAAGGATATGACTTATCGTAAAAACTGGTATGTGCCTGAATGTGCCATTTGTTTCAAGCCCGCCATGTTAAGTCTGGTTTCCTACCACTGTAAGGATGATGTGGAAAATTATCTGGTGAATCCTGTTTCCGTATATTTCAATTATTTGGAAAAAGTCAATGGTGTTCAGACATTTGACCGGGTAATGGCGGGTTATTTCAATCAGCGTTCTTCAGTGATAGATTTTCAAAAAAACCTGCAGGAATATTTCTCCCGTCAGACCGGGCAGGATTATCAATGGTTTTTCAATGGTATGATGGGATCATTCTTCCCATTCAAATATGAAATCCAAAAAATCGATAAAAATGACGGAAAAATATCGGTGGATGTGCTGAATACCGGCAATTTCAATCCACCCTACATGATCGGTTTGAAAAAGGGAAAACGAGTTGTTGACAGTTTGCAGGTTGAGGGACACCCGGGATTGAAAACGTTTGTATTTGATGCAACTACATCCAATAAGGTAAAGCTGGATCCTTTTTCCTGGGGGCCTGAAACTCCCTGGCTTAAACAAAATGCATATATTAAAAAGCCCAACCTGCGTACACTGGATTATGGTCTTCCATTTTCAGCCAGAGAAAATCCCGGCGTAGCCATTGATCCTTTGGCAGGTTATAATGTCAATGACGGGCTGATGTTGGGCGGGATATTCAGTACCCTGTCTGACAAATTTACGGCAAATTTCGCCCCCCTGTATAGTTTCCGGTCCAAATCCATCGTTGGATTTATGGAATTTTTCAGAAGCTTTTTGATTTCAGAGAATAGTCTTTTGAATACCCAAATATGGGCACAGAGTTTTCATCGAATGCAAACCAATGATAAATTCCTGAGATATTATGTAATTAATCCTTCCCTTTTATATGTGTATGAAGATGACGAGAAATGTCGTACACGGAGCGGTCTGGAAATGGACTTTAGTTTCATTGGGGATCAGAACTTTGGATCAGAAGGAATCACCGACTATCACAGATATATTACAAAAGTCATATTCCATAAACAAAAAAGAAATCTCATCAATCCTTATGAATATAAAATCGGCCTGGAACATCAATATTACAATCTGTACGAAAAAAGACATTACCTGATGGTCAATGCAGAATTAAAAACCAGGTACATGTACAAAAAAGACAGATACATTCATGCCCGTTTTTATGGCGCAACTTATTTATACAACTCCCATTCCAACAGTACCAATACGATGCCCGGAACCCTGAGCCTGATAGGATACAACATGAATGATTATGCTTATGATTTTTTGACCTTTTTTGACCGTTCAGCCCAGGACGGTTTCTGGTCCAGGCAGATCAGCATGCATACCGGAGGCTTCAAGACCGCCATCTCCAATGCTTACGGGGTCGGGCAAAGCAATCGTTTTGTTGCCTCTGTCAATCTGAAAATGGACCTGCCTTTTAAAACTTTTATCAAACCGTTTTTTGATTTCGGGGTTTATAGCTATCTTCCGACTGTTTCGGAAGGATATTCGACCAAAACACTTTATTCGGCTGGTTTGATCTTTGAAATTTTTAAGGATAATTTTGAGATTTATCTGCCCCTGATCAATTCCAGAGAGATCGAGGACAAATACAGGGAAACTTACGAAAAACCATTCTGGGGCAAATTCAGTTTTTCACTTCTGGACTTTAAATTTTATCTGTAAAAGCACTTGTTGAGTCCAGCTATTTTTTGAAAATAAAATACACCGCCAGTATCAAAAAAACAAAGCCGATCAGGTGGTTCATACGGAAGCTTTCATTTTTGAAAAAAAGCACGGTGAACAGGGTAAATACGGTCAGTGTGATCACTTCCTGTATGACTTTCAGTTGCCATAGGTTGAATGAACCTCCGTTTTCAGCATAGCCCATCCTGTTGGCCGGCACTTGAAAGATATACTCAAAGAAGGCGATGCCCCAACTGATCAGGATGATGCTCATCAATCCCAGGCTGCTGAACCAGTTCATCTCTTTGAATTTCAGATGCCCATACCATGCAAATGTCATAAAAGTATTGGACAGGATCAAAAGCAATATGGTCAGAAGGCTGTTGTGCATACGTACATTTTAAAAAAGCGCAAAAGTAGAGATTTGAGTGAAATGATGGGTATTGCAGTATTTACAATTTTTTGATTTTTATGTTCTAAACGAAAATGCTCAGACTCAATAATTAACAAAAAACCAGTTGTTTTCTTGCACACACTATAAATGAGTGATCATGCTTCTCAAATGTAAAGTTCAGGACGTACGATCAATATGGTTTTAATATCAATTCCGAATACAAAATAGTATCTGAAAATCCGACTTGATACGTTCACAATTCCTTATATATCGGTTCAAATTCCATATCATATACCATCGTTGCAACGTCCACTCTGAACCATTCCCGAAACAATTTGTAGGAACGTTTTTGTGGCCATTGCTTTTTATTGGTAGTCCAGCCTTCCAGGGCCATCTGAAAAAGCTTTTCTGAGTTTTTCCTTAACCACTTGTCAAAATCATTTATATCTTCTTCAATGAGATAGATCATGGGTTCCTGGTCCGGGGGTACAGGAAATCCCGGAGAAATTGATATTATCCATTCATAAAACGGCTGAATTGGCTTCACAATAATGGCCGTACGATTGATAAACCCTTGTTCATAATCAGATTCGTTAAAATCATCTTCATCATCATCAAAATAACGTGAGTCATTCATCTGGTTCGCAATAAAAGAATCTTTATCCTCTGTCAAAACGGTTAGCGTCATCATCCCATTCTTATCAGGTTCAAGCTTAAATTCTGAAATAAACCTGTCATATTGGGCATATTCACTTTTTTTCGCCTGAATCATTTTTTTCAAAAGGTTGTTTTCCTTTTTACTGAATGCAAAAGGAAAATCACCTAAATTTTTCGCAAATTCCTCTTCGGACAAAAATTGACTTATACAACCCAGATTCCATGCTTGCTGGGCAAAATTGATTGCATCCACCGCATCAAAAGTCTTTGGAAAATCCTTTTCAAAAGGTTTTACAAAATTTTTGAGCAAATCAGAATATTTCTCCCCTGGGTTCTGAATGATCATTTTCCCGGGAAACATGTTAATGATTTTTTTATCCATAGTTTCTTTACTTTTAAATTAATTTGTTTTATTTCCTGACTTCCCAAAAACTTCCTCAAAATAAATCAAAATACTTTACAAACTTTCTACTTTACAAACTTTCTACTTTACAAACTTTCTACTTTATAAACTTTCTCCATAGGCAATCTCCACCGTCTCACCCCGTCAAATGCCGTCAAAGCATTGGCCACTGCAGCAGCCGTGGGTATCAGACCGATCTCTCCGATCCCCTTGGCGCCGTAAGGACCCACCGGATCCTTCACTTCCACGCCCCGGACTTCAATATCAGGCGTTTCATGAGCCCTGAGGATCCCTAGTTTCCTCATTTTATCATAAACCAAAAATCCTTCTTTCATCGGCAGATCCTCCGAAAGCGCATATCCCAAACCCATGTGAACCGCTCCTTCGATCTGACCTTCAAACAACATCGGATTCATGATCTTTCCGCCGTCATGGGCAGCTATGATCTTTTCAACCTTGCCATTTTCGTCCAGGACACACAACTGTGCGGCATATCCGTAAGAATAATGGATGACCGGATCTTCCACATTGGCTCCGGGTTTATTGGTCCAGTCACAGATGAACTGACCCTTGTATACCTTACCAACGAGATCATCCAGGGAATTCGCCTGTAGATCAGCTTTAAATTCCTTTGCCGCTTCAATGGTTGCCAATCCGACCAGGGCAGTTGCCCGTGACGAAGTGGTCATACCGGTTTTGATCTGTGCTTCGGTGTCCACTTCCACCTGCATGATGCCCGGTTTCAACCCGGTTTCCTCGCATAAAGTCTGGATGGCCATGTTATGCACTCCCTGACCCATCTCGGTCCAACCATGTTTCAAAACTATCTTTTGCCCTGAAACCACTTCAATGATGACCTTCGATTCGTCGATCATCCCGTTGCCTACCCCGGAATTCTTGATCGCACAAGCCAATCCGGCAAACCTGGTTTTGTAATAATCTTCCCTGATCGCTTCCAGGCATTGCCGGATGCCCACTCCGTAGAGTTTTTGCCCGGTACTGGTCGTTAAACCATCGGTCAAAGCATTGTCATAACGGAATTGCCACCGGTCAAAACCACCCTGCCTGCAGAGGTCATCCACACAACTTTCGAGGGCAAAAGCCACCTGGTTGGCTCCAAAACCACGCATGGCACCCGATGGAATGTTGTTGGTATACACCGTTTTTGCCTCAATATCCACATTCGGTACAAAGTACCCGCCGGAAGCATGTCCTGCCACCCTTTCCATCACCTTGGTCCCGACAGAAGCATACGCTCCGGTATCACCAACCGCCCTGAGTCTGAGGGCAACCAACTTCCCATCCCGGTCAGCTGCCAGCGTGATGTCCATGAAAACCGGATGTCGTTTGGGATGCAAACGGATGGATTCTTCCCTTTTCAGGGTCAGTTTTACCGGTTTGCCGGTCAGCCAGGCAAAAAGCGCCGTCTGACCCTGAATGCTGAGGTCTTCTTTTCCTCCAAAACCACCGCCATTGGGTACTAAAATGACCCTGACTTTATCCTCCGGCAATCCAAGCAGCAAGGCGATCTGCCTCCTGTCTTCATATACACCCTGACTTTGACTGTAAATGATGATACTGCCATTCCCGTCCGGTTTGGCCAAAGCGGCTTCCTTTTCCAGGAATCCGTGTTCAACGCGCTGAGTCTGATATTTACCTGAACTTACATAAGCTGCAGAAGCTATGGCTTTGTCCACTTCACCCGAAGTAAAACAGGTCGTTTCAAAATGATTGGGTCGCTCAGGATGGATCCTTTCAGCTGTGATGGCTTCAAAAACATCCGTAACCGGTTTTAAAACGTCATATTCGACCTCGATCAAAGCAGCAGCCTGCCTGGCAATATTCTTGTCCGTGGCAACCACACCCGCCAAAACATCCCCGATATAATTTACATGCTCACCTTCCCCGACCATCACCGGCCAGTCAGCTATGATCAAACCCACCTTTTTTTGCCCTGGAATATCCCTGGCTGTAAAAACACGGATCACGCCATCCACAGCTTCTGCCCTGGAGACATCAATTTTTTTGACTATTGCCCGTGGATGATCACTGAATCTGAGTGCAGCATGCAACATGCCTTCTTCAAACAGGTCATCAACAAACAAACGCTTCCCGATAGCTGTTTCATAAGCCTGGTATTTTGGCAGGTCAGTTCCGATTTTACCCGTTGTTTCTCTGATTTCAGTTGTAGCATTCCTGGCCAGCATTTGCCCGGCCGAAATAATGGCTTCTTCGATCTTCTTATAGCCTGTACAACGGCAAAGGTGTGGTTTCAATGCGGTTCTGATCTCATCCAGACCCGGATCCGGGTTATTCTGGAGCAAAATTTTAGTCCTGCTGATGAACCCGGGCGTACAAAAACCACATTGAACAGCGCCTTTATTGACAAATTCGGTTGCAATGACTTTCAGTACATATTCAGGGAATCCTTCCGGAGTGTAGATCTGTGTATTATGAAGTTTTGCCATTTTTGTGGCACACGCCAGTTTCGCCTCACCGTTGATCTCCACGGTGCATGCCCCACAGGCTGCTTGTGAAGAACAACCATCCTTGGCTGCCGTCAAATGGAGTTCCTGTCTCAGATAATTGAGGAGCGTTCGCTCCGGATCACCTGAATAGTCTATTTTTTGATCGTTCAATATAAAGGAGATCATGGTACTTGATTTAGTTCCGCAATTCCAGATTTATAACGCTGCCAGCCTCTTCAGCTGGTCGAGGTCTTTTTCGATGCTTTCCGGCATGGAAATGATACTGCCGACTGCTTTCAAATCTTTCAGTCCGCTTCCTGTAAGCAAAACCACATTGGTCGAACCTTGATGAATAACTCCTTCCTCAGCCATCTTACTGTAACCTGCATAAGCCGATGCCGATGCAGGCTCGGTGAAAATCCCGGTTTGTCCGGCCAGTTGTGCGGATGCCCGAATGATCTCCTCGTCTGTCACAGTTATCGACTCACCATTGTATTTTTTTATAAAGTGTTGAGCCATATAAAAATTCCTTGGCGCATCTACAGAGATGGAGTCAGCGAAGGTTGCACTTTTATGGATCTCAAATTCAGATCTTTGCAGATTCCTTACCAGGTTATCACTTCCTGCCGCCTGAACTGCCACCACCACAGGCATTTTGTGCGTGATGCCTGACAACATCAGGTCTTCAAATCCTTTGTATACCCCTGAAAGGATCACTCCATCCCCTGTCGGGACAAAAATTCTGTCCGGAACCTGATAACCCATCTGTTCGAAAAGCTCAAATGAAACCGTTTTCTTCCCTTCGATGGTTAACGGATTGTAGGCCGTATTGCGGTTGTACCAGTCAAAAAGGCGACTCGCTTCAACGCTCAGATCAAAGGCATCGTCATACGTTCCTTTAACAGGAATGATTTTCGCACCATACATTACGATCTGGGTCAGTTTGGCAATCGGTGCCTTTTCAGGAACTAAAACAATGGCTTTCTGTCCCTGATCTGCGCAAATGGCTGCGATACTCGACCCTGCATTGCCGGTAGAGGCAGCTACGATGGTTGAAAATCCATTTTCTTTCGCAAATGCCGAAACCAGGGCAGAAGCCCTGTCTTTGAAGGAAAAACTTGGGTTCAGGGCATCATCTTTGAAAAACAAACGGTGTGAATCAGGATGATTGACAAGATCCGAACGTTCATATAAGGGCGTTTCCCCAACCCTTAATCGGGGAAGGCTGGCAATATTAGTGATAGGTAAAATATCCTGAAATCGTTTTGCCTTCAGCGAAGAATAGGTTGTCAGTGATCTTTTGAGGGCCGTATAATCGTACAGGATTTTTAACACGCCTTTGGGAGGTCTTCCTGGTAGATTTTCCAATTCACATACTGGGCAGAGATACCGGACAGTTCCAGTACCGTATTCCTTTTCACAGTTTACACACTTGTAAATAAATTTTTGATCAGTCATTTTCAGTGGTTTTACCCCGAAAAACTTAATTAAATATATTCATTGATGACGCCTGTCTGCTGATTGAATGCCTCAATCATTTTATCCCACTCGTGCGCCTTTTCAAAATGAGCAGACCAGTAACCATCGTCATACCATTGTGCGTTGAGCTCTTCAACCGTTTTCCCCTGCTGCTCCACCCAGGTGAAATATTTCAGGTGGTGGATGGCTTTTTTATCCTGATAACTCAATTCCTTCATATAATCCGTCTTCTGCCCGAGCAAACAACGGTCTAAATCTCTGGCAGCCTGCATCTGGCAGTATGCTCCTCTTTCCTGATGAAGTTCTTCCATCCTGGAATGATATAATTCCATACTGTCAGTAGCGATCGTCAGCACAGTATCTTTTTCGCTAAAATCAAAATACCTGGCAGTTTTGATCGCTCCGATCAGATTGGCAATTCCCGAGATACCCAACAGGGAAAGTTGACTGATCAGGCCTTCAGATAATCCTTCAGATTGCAGGAATTGCCTGCCTTCCGGATCATTGAACAAACGCATAATGCGCATACAATCTTCATCATCAATAGCGGTCACGACATCTGTGTTGCGTACATTATGTACCCAGGGTACATGCTTGTCACCGATGCCTTCGATCCGGTGTCCGCCAAAACCATTGTTGAGCAAAGTTGGACACTGCAAAGCTTCTGATGCAACGACCTTGATATTGGGATATATTTTACGAAGATAATCTCCTGCCCCAATGGTTCCGGCTGAACCGGTATTGGACACAAAAGCTGAAAACCTGCTTTCCGGATCCTTTATTTCATTAAAGACTTCTTCCAGTGCCGATCCGGTTACATGAAAATGCCAGGTTGGATTACCGAACTCATCGAATTGATTTAGGATCACGCAATCAGGTCTGTTCCTGCGCAAATCCCAGCACTTGTCATAAATTTCCTTGACATTGGATTCGCATCCGGGGGTTGCAAAAATTTCAGCACCTACTTCTTTCAGCCACTCAAAGCGTTCTTTACTCATTTCCTCAGGCAGGATCGCCACAGCATCGCAGCCCATCAGGTAAGAATCGAAGGCTCCGCCGCGACAGTAATTGCCAGTTGACGGCCAGACAGCCTTATGGTAAGTCGGGTCAAACTCTCCGTTGACCAATCTGGGGACCAGGCAACCATAGGCTGCGCCGACTTTATGGGCTCCTGTCGGGAACCATTTTCCTGTCATCAGCACAATCCTGGCTTTGACCCCGCTCAAAGCGGATGGAATTTCAAGGTAATTTACCTTTCCAAAACCGCCTCCAAAAGGAACCGGTTCATTTTTCCAGGTGATCCTGAATAAATTGAGCGAATGCAGATCCCATAAACCAATGTTGCTTAGCTTTGTTCTGATCTTCTGAGGGATCTCTTCAGGATGTCTCATCTGTCTGAAAGTTGGCAGAATGATTTGTTTTTCCCGGAATCTTGTGATGGTGTTTTCTAAAATATTTTTGCCTTTCATTTTTATAAATTTTATGTTCCTGACACAGGATATAAATTCTGTTTTATCTGTTTTTATTCCGAACCTTCAGTGAAAATCCAGACTTGCCGGATGGATCAAAAGCTTTAATGATCACCGGTGTCGTTTTTAATTTAACAGGTCCTTCTACCACTGGGTCGTCCCGATCCGGTTCTGAACCATCGGTTGTGTACCTGACCTCTAATCCGGGATAAGCCGTATTTACGCGGAGGATCCCGTTTTCCATCTGAGCTCCCGGAGGTGGAATGCGGTAATTGTACCCTCCGAAAAGAATGGATAATCTGGGCAACTCATATCTTGAAAGTTGGTTGGTAAAAATATTCCATCCTTCTTTTACCTGGCGTTGTCTGATCAGGTGGTCTTCTGTTTTTTCCCAAATACGTTCAGACGCCCAGGCTGTTTCGGCAAAACCAATCAGTTTTGGAAGCAGATAGTATTCAAGTTTTTCAGGTTCACTGACTGTTTCTGTCCACATTTGTGCCTGCACACCAAAAATATTCTTTTTAGCTTCAGGTTTTAAGCGGACCATGTTTTTGTAATCCTGATCCAAGTCAAAGGGTTTCCCCAGATTGTCTTTGATCGTAGTCTTGAAAACATCATAGGGATTGTAATGCCATGCACTGAATTCATCCACATAACCACCCCAGGAAAGTCCTGTTTCCCGCGGATCATTGTTATAAGCCAGGTCAAAATAAAAATTGGTCACATGGGATAATACCACAGGAAATCCGGCGTTGGCCAGCCGATATGCGAGATCCTGTGCGCCCCACAAATTGTTCCAGACATAGGGAATTACATTTCCATCCGCCAGCTTTTTATTGGGTATATTTTTCCCATCTGCATCAGCAATGAGTCCGATCTCTTCCCAACCGGCGGTTTTGAGATTTCTTTTATCAAGTAATTTTTTAATACGACCATGGAAATAAGCATGCATATTGTGGGGTTTACCCAGCTCAGGTCGTCGTTTCAGGAGCGAATCGATCATGGGTGACGCGGTCCAGGCACCTCTTGGTACTTCATCACCTCCAACATGCCAAATTTCAATTTTTACACCGGCTTCCTTATACATGTCCAGCACAGCATCCAGTACGGTTTCATAAAACTTATAAACAGACTCTCTGGCAACATTCACCACGTTGTCATTATAATGCTGAGCTGAATTATAAACAGATTTATCTTCAGGGTCAATCAGTCTGAAAGCATTGGCTTCCTGCTCTTTTCCCTGCTTCATCAATTCGCGGTATCGGTGTTCCATCGCTTTGATGGCTGCTCTGGAGTGTCCGGGCATATTGATCTCAGGAATGATTTGAATGTGTCTTTTGTGGGCGTATTTCAATATCTCTATGAAGTCTTTCCTGGTGTAATAACCGCTTCCTGCCTTATCATTTACTTCAGCAAACGGACCTGAACCGTAAGAAGGATGCAAAAAGGGCGCATCCTTGGTGGTATGACCGCGTCTTCCACCTATGCCTGTCAATTCAGGGAGTGCAGGAATTTCAAGCCGCCAACCCTCATCCTCTGTCAGATGCAGATGAAGCGTATTGACTTTATAAAATGATAAAATGTCGAGATATTTCAGGATCGTTTTTTTCTCAAAAAAATGACGTGCAACATCCAGGTGCATTCCCCGGTATTTAAAACGCGGTGCGTCTTCAATATGGCAAACAGGAACGGACAGATCTTTACTGCCGTTGATGATCTCTTCCACAGGTAACAAAGCAATGAGGCTCTGAATACCATAAAAAACTCCCGGGTTTCCTGAGCCTTCGATGATAAGCTCACCATTTTTGGAGATGGTTAAATGATAAGCTTCCGTTTGATCTCCAAACAGATCTGGATCTGCAAGTTGAAGCGAAATATTGGTTCCATTAAGTGATTTTGGAGGGTTTAAATCGGGTTTTATACCGGTTAGACTCTCCAGGGTAGTAGCTAAATAGTCAGCTTCACTTTTCAACTCTTTCGGAAAATGTATGTGCACCGAAGGGCCAAAGCTGATTTTTTCGTCGGACCGGTTAAATTTTTGAGGCCTGGGAACAATAGGAGGGATCAGATCATCATCGATTTTCGATATTCCCTGATATTGTTGATAGAAGTATTCAGGCGTTGGATTAGGAAAATAATCACCAAGATGTTTGGTTGTCTGTTCAGCTCTGTTGAAGGGCAAAATGGTATAATTGAAGACTTCCTGAATATGTTCCTTTCCTTCATCATTTTTAAAAACAAAATACAATCCGGCAGGAGCATCGGACAAGCTGACCCACCAATGTCCATTTTCATAGACAATCTCAAGTTTTTCATAAGGCTGAAGATTGAAACCCTTGAGCGGAACCAATCTGTACCAATCACCGCTGATCCGTTCTATTTTAACAGGTTGTGGACTGTTTGTTGCAATGACTTCCCGTGGAGATTGATTGAAATATAGGGACCAGTTTTGGTCATCCAGCGCTATTCTTCCCTTGTTTTCGATGACAAATCTTGCTTTTACCCCGGGAATTTCCTTATATGTGTTACTTAATACTTCCCAGGTAATAAAAATGTCTTTTACTGCAGGGTGAAAACTTGGCTGACAAGCGGATATGATTAAGAAAAAAGCCGCTATAAATATAATCAGATTCCTCATAAAAAGAGATAAATTATTGAAACAAAATATTTAAAATACTGAATTTTAATACATTATAAAAATACAAAATACTTAATAACTCAAATCATGTATTTCAGCTATAAAATTACAATAATTATACCGGAATAAAATGTATCTGTTTGAAATGGTTTTAGGTGATCTTATGCTTTCTATTCAAAAAAGAAAACCTGCTCTGCCGGAAAACGGAGCAGGTTTTACCTGTAAATCAATGAATAAAATACCGCTGATAATAATTTTGATCACTCCTGCGGCATTTCGAACTCAAATCCCTGGTTTGGTTTTTTCTTGTCATTCTTTTCCAGTCCGAAATTGTACCTGATATTAATGCCAAACCGCTGGTTATCCGCATAACGGTCGCCATTCATGATGATGTCACCCTGATTGAGCTGGAAGCCGGTTACCATCGTGTGTAAAACGTCCCTGGCATTGAGTGTGACCTGAAGTTTTTTGTCCATAAACTGCTGTGTCAGCCCGAAATTCAACATTCCGAAAGTTTCCAGTTCAAGGAAACTCATCTGTCCTTTATAATACAGGAATCCATTCATTGTCAGCCGGGTATTATCAGTGATCCGGAGTGAATGGAACGTAAAAAACAACCAGCTACCTCTTTTGAAATCCAAAGGTTCTCCGTCATAGGTTCCTGTATAGCTGAGGTGATTGTATTGGGTTCCCACTACAAAAAAGTATTTATTGACCGGAGGCAAACCAACTATGAGCCTGAAATAATCTTCCTGGCTTTTTCCGATATTATCGTAAGTCCTGAGAGCCTGTCCTGAATTTCCTGGCACTGTATACATTACCTGGGAAATAATGCCTTCTGTACTTTTTCGTCCTACAGCGAATAAAGGCATATCATCCACACTGACATTAGCTTCCCAGTTGTGGGTGAACTGCGGAACGAGATAAGGATTGCCCACTTCACTCATGAATTGATCCACATATTGCAGATGTGGGTTGAGATTCTGGTAGGTAGGACGAGTGATGGTTTTTCGGTAGATCAAAAAGCCCCGGAGTTCGAAATCTGAAATTTTAAAAATCTTACGGCTCAGATAAAGAAACGGGAACCAATCCAACCTGTTGACCACAAAACTGGTATCCGAAGGAATGGTTTGCGCACCCTTCATATAGGTATGTTCACCTCTTACCCCTGTTTGCAGCAATATATCCCAGAACAATGGTTTGGAAGCCTGTAAATATGCTCCGTTTATATTTTCGGTGTAAGTAAATGCATTCGTGCGTCTGGAGTCCTGGATCCTTTCGGCATCTCCCTGTTTATAAAAATAGGATGCATCTGTTGAGTATTGTTGAAATGCGCTTTTGATGCCTGTTTCCAATTTAATATCATAAGGCAGTTTATATAACAAATCAGAAGAAAAATCCACAAAATGCCTGTTTTGATAACTCTTACCGTCACCAGAAGTGTTGATGATCTGTGGAAAAATCACATTTGCCAGGTATTCCTGTTCCATCTGATTGTTCGTAAAATTATAGCTTAATTTTGTTTCCCACTCTGAGCCCAATGAATCGATCTTGTATTTAATACCGAAATCGTTTTGGGAACTTAGAAAAGGAGTATGATTGTCTATGTCATTATCAATTTCTGAAAGTTTTTCACTCGTGAGTGCATTGATCAGGCTCAGACCCTGCGTATTGGAATTTGTCAGGCTTCCATTGAGCCTGCCATCGTAGCTCCATGTTATTTTTTCATTCGGAGCAAAATTGATACCATAGGACAGATTACCCTGATTGCTTTTGCGAATAATTTCAGACTGTTGATTGACCACAAATGGTGCTGAAGTCTGGCGGGTAACATTCAATTCATCAAAAGCTCCGTTGAAGGTATAATTTGCATTGACATAATAACTGGAGAATTCTCCGCCGTTGTTAAAACTCAGGCCTGCGAAATAATTACCTTGTTTTCCCTGATTCATGCCTGTGTTCACACTGCCAAATCTACCGATCTTGACCCCTTTTTTAAGAACGATATTGACGATTCCGCCTGAACTGGAAGCTTCGTATTTAGCTGAAGGTGTGCGTATCAGTTCAATCCGTTCCACACTTCCCGGAGGCAAACTACGCAGTATGGTGTTGAGGTCCTGATTGCCCATTTTCTGTTCACGGCCATTGATATAAACTGCTGCAGGAGCTGTGGTTCCGAGGAAAATACCGCCGTCCGGATCTACATACAAGCCGGGAGTCGCTTCAAGCAATTCGAGGGTATTGGATGTGGTGCTGACCAACGGTTCTACATCCACTATGGTCTTTTCCCCATCTTGTCTCATGAGTGGTCTGCGTGCTTTTACAGTAATTTCTCCGAGGTTGACAGAAGTTTCCTTCAGATTGAATTTAAAATTTTCCTTGTTTTTAACGACACGGATCGTTTTTTCAAGGGTTTCGTAACCTAAAAATTGGATCGAAAGCATATACATACCAGATGTGAGATCTCCAAAAACAGCTTTACCTTCCTGATCCGTAACGCCGGCAAATGACTTGTCCGAAGTTGTTTCATTCATCATGATGGTCGCACCCGGCAACGCCTGATTCTTTTCATCCAGCACTTCGATCACGATCGATTGTGCATTTGATACAAAGTGACTGATTGCCAAAAAAATAATAATATTTAAGAATTTACTGAAATACATAAAGTTGAAAAAAATTTAATTCCATTATTAAATGCAAAATTGATTAGAAAATTGTTTTTTTAAATTGATATTCTACCAAACAGTATCAAGGTTATTGTTGAATCATTCAACAACATACTGTATATCTGCATTTTAAAAAACGATTTCCCGTTTTTCCGGTTCAATGATTTAGACGGATAGATTGTTTTTTCAGACAAAATTAACGCCTGAAATTCCGACCTCCGAAAAAATGATGTGCATTGGTGTTTAAAAAAATCTGGTGTTCTCGATGGCAGTTGTCATCTCTGAATAATTGTCCAAAGATTCTCCTTTGCCTTCCCGGATCCTGAAATATTGGAGATAGATGATCATATTTCTTTTCTTGTGGTGTAATGCATGGATCATGGATGGAAATCTTTCCTGACCACCATCCAAATTAAAGGATGACTCAAACCTTTGTCCGTACTGATCGTTTACATTCAGATACATTTTAAGTACTGGCAAATCCCCTGGCACACTTAATTCCGGTAAAATCTGAACGAATTTCAGGTGTTCTTCCCCAAGAAAATCTCTGAATTCTTCATCATTTGGAACTTCACGTAAAGCCCGTATTGACATTGTATTGGTGTAAGCTACTTCATGAATAGTCTTTTCAGAAAACATTTTCGAACTCCTGTAATTGTATTGGCTGATCAAAAGGATTTGCTTTACATCGCTGCGAATATCATATAAAACCGATGTTTGCACCTCTTCTTCTCCAAAATTCATTACATGGGCTTGAAAGCTTGCAGGAAAAGGGATCGTTATGTGGAAATCAGCAGTAGGATTTTTGTTGCCACATGCCAAAAACATTAAACTGCCAATCACAGTGATAAAAATTTGTTTCATCCTTATATTGTCAGGGTTCATTCAAAACCACAAATATACAAAGCTTTCAATTATTTGAAGTTCTAAGTACAATGGCCTGAAATTAATCTTCAATCAATCAAATCACAGCTTTCTGTGATAACCAATAGAATGATTGAAGTTAAATTCGTTTAAACAGTAAGTTCTTATTCAGAGTTTTGGGGAGTTACGCGGAGAGCTACAGAGGCTTTCACAGAGGACCGCAGAGTTATAACCGACAAATTTATAACTCTTTGGAATTCTGTGTATAAGAGTGATTTTCTTTGAAATTCAGCGTTGGGGATGACAGCAAGGAATTTCCTGGCTGAAGGCAAAAATATGCGCGCAATTATTGAAACGACGATCCATGTCCTGATCAACAGGGCATTATTTCACATTTCTTAAATAATCAGCTGCACTCAAAGCTGCAATGGTGCCATCTGCCACCGCAGTGGTGACCTGACGATATCTTTTTACAATACAATCACCGGCTGCAAATACACCCGGAATGTCTGTCTTCATATCAGCATCCACGATGATCTCCTTTCGTTCATTCAGAGCAATCAGGCCTTTAAAGTCTTCTGTACCCGGAATGTATCCTATAAAAACAAAAGTTCCGTCGATGCCCATTTCCGATATTTTGCCGGTAGGTAAATGCTCTATGCTGACTTTTTTAAGTTTTTCGTCCCCAAAAAATCCCCTTAATTCAGATTCCATAATGAAATCAATTTTCGGATTTTTATCGACTTCCTCAATGGCATGTCTGAAAGCCTGAAAATGGTCGAATTGGTGAACGATCGTTACCTTATTTGCATAAGTCGTCAGTGCTACTGCTTCTTCCAGGGCTGAATTGCCGCCACCAACAACCACGAGGTCTTTGCCGGTAAAAAACTCACCGTCACAGGTGGCACAATAGGATACACCTTTTCCTTTAAATTCGTCTTCTCCGGGAATATTCAATGGACGAGGTCTTCCTCCGGGTGCCACGATAACTGATCTCGCCTGAAAACTACGGCCATCTTCGAGGTCTACTGATTTGATTTCATCATGGAGGCGGTAAGTCTGAATTTTTATATTGGATTTTATCTCGCAACCAAAGCTTTTGGCTTGTTTCTTCATGATGGTAGCCACCGCATAACCTGAAGTTGTTTCAACCCCCGGATAATTGGCTATTTCATTGGTCAGTACCATTTGGCCCCCGATGACACCTTCGTTGAGTATCAGTGTCCGTAGTTTAGCCCTTGAGGTGTAAATTCCTGCGGTCAAGCCTGCTGCACCGGCTCCAAGTATCATGACATCATAAATATTTTCCATAACTCATTGAAATAAAATGCCGGTTACCCATTGGGCAACCAGCATTGGTATACATTAAATCATTAGATTATTGGAAGTTGGCATCCAGAATTGAAGTGATCTGCTTGTGACTTTGGATACTTGAAGTAGCCTGCACCATTTTGCCGTTTTTGTAATAAACGGTAAAAGGCAAGCCCATAAAACCTCTGCACATGTCAGCATTGCGGATAGGAGCTGCTTCTCTGGAATCAAAAGCCATAGAATAGAATTTAATGTGTGGTCTTTCTTCCTCGAGCTCCTCCATCACTTCATATACCGGAATACACATCGGACCCATACGGCCACAGCATACCATTACGTTTTCATTTTCATTGATGATTTTTTGCAATTCATCAGCTGTTTCAATTTCGTGAACTGCAGTTTGCAACATTTTCATTCCTAAAATTATTTTATTATACAATTATCATTAAAATCGGGTGCAAAAGTAGATGAAGCGCAATCAAAACCGGCTTGTTGGTCATTGGCAAAAACCAACGCGCTGGTTATAATGTTATAACAAAAAAGTTATCATCCAAAACACAAGTCGCAATCAAAAATAAAGACCTGCAATTTGCACACTAAAATGGTTCATTTCGGATATGATACAATTTTGTAAATTTGTACTTCAAATAAACATACATGAGTGATCAAAATATAGGGGAAAAAGATTGTTTTCAAACAGTTAATGCTGCACATTGCTTCAGTTTGCTGATCCCTGATGACCTGGAATTTCTGAACGCTAAAAAAGCTCAGGTCAGTTATCTGAAGGGCGAAACGGTATTTAAACAAGGAGCGTTTGCACCCCATGTATTGTATGTTGTCGAAGGTTTGGTAAAAGTTTTTCTTCAGACCGGAGGTAACAAACAAATGAACATCCGCCTTGCCCGTCAGGGCGAATTTATCGCTTTTACCACTGTTTTTGAAGATACCGTTTATCCATACAGCGCAGTGGCCATCAAGGATGCTGAAATTTGTATGATCGACAAAACAGCGCTGAAACAGCTTTTGTATCAAAATCCGGATTTTGCACTCAGGATAACTGCCCGGAATTGCCAGAACGAAAAACGATACCTGGAAATGATCCAAAATCTTTCCTACAAGCAAATGCGGGGCAAACTGGCATCTGCCCTGCTGTATTTATCGGAAGAATTCATAGATGAAAGGGTATTTTTGTATCTCACGCGACAGGAATTGGCTGATTTTGCCTCCATCACCATAGAAAGTACAGTCAAATTTTTGAAGGAATTTGAACGGGATGGCATTATTTTACTGGATGGCAAGGATATCCTGATCTCTGACAAAACCAGGCTCAAGGATATTTATCAGAAAGGATAGTCATTCTCCTGACTAAGATCAATCACCATCATTTCTTCACTCCGATAAAAACGACCAATGGATAGTCTCCTTCACCCAATAAAAAAGCATCATAAAGGCCGTTCAAAGGTTTTTGTTCCATCTTATAACCGGTGTTTTCAAAAAGTGCAAACCATTTGCTTTCCGCGAATAATCCTGCGGTGGTTTCTTCGATATACGTGGTGAGTTCGCCATTTTGCCGGATCAGGTACAAAAGCGTGCTCCTGTAGGTATCCGGTTCAAAAGATCGATAAAATTGTTTTCGAATACGGTAATAGGTGTATCTTCCTTATCTCCGGTATAGGCAATATTGTTGTTCCTGAATATTCAATTAGGGAGTCAGCAAAAACATAAGTTGGAAAGTCATTTAATGCTATTGAAAAACTGCCACTATCTTGTTTGGTGCCAAGTAGCCAACCGTCGTGAAGTTTGCAAATCAAATACTATTTATAAGTTCCAAGTCGTGTTGAGCTTGTTGTCCAGGAAAACCATAAACTTTTCTGTATCAAATATTGATTTGTTCAAGTCAACAAAGTCGTCAGTCAAAAATGGTGCAATTGTTTGTATGCTTCTTTTTCGGTCATTCGTTTCTATGTCGTCATTTAACTGCCCCATAACGGTTAACTGTATGTGGCGTAGCCGATTGCGGGCTACTTTCCTGTCAAACCGAGATGAAGTAGATGCGGGAGATGAACCTGCAATAAACCACAAAACCGGCTATGACATATACAGATTGTTGGCGTTTCGTTGTTTTTTATTATAGTCAAATCGTGTGTCGGGGAGACATGCTCTTTAAACAAAATTGGTTGTGCGTCAGGTATGTGCGTTTGTTTAATGTGCATGACACTTTTATGGTTTACACTTTTTTTCTTTTAAATCAATATTTTCAATTTCAAATACATTAACGCTAATACATTCGAATTTGTCAGGCGTAAATATTGCCAAATTGTATCCTCCAGAAAACAATGAACTTTGGAATTCAACTCCGTCAAAACCAATTGATTTTATAAATTCAGATAAATACTGTGTTGGCAAATAATCTAATTCATTATCACTTCTACGTCGAGGTTTTGACAGGTTAGTTTCAAGAGTAGTTATAAACGGCAAATGAATCAGGAAATCTTCTAATTCCTCCTGCTCTGCCAATAATACTGGGTCATAAGTATCACCCCTTAAATTGATAACTTTTATATCTTCTTTTGCCCTAAATTCACCAACAGTAACGTAATCAAATAAAGAAGCTCTAGCTTCATAAAGAGTAGTTTTTATTTGGTCTGCGAGATATAAATAAGAAATTCCAGTTGGATTTGCTCTCCCGGCTTTTGCTTTGTCGGCAGGGGGATTGAGCATATCTGACTTAACAAATCCTTCCTTGGTTGAAATTCTTGCTCGATAAAACTTTTTCCCCTTGTTGATAGGCTTTTTGTAACGAATTAGTAATTCTTGTAATTTTTCTAAATCCAACGTATTTTGAATGTGAAAACGATTTGTTGTTTTTATTTCATCTGCAAACTTTTCCCATGATATTTGAAGTGGTTTAATTATATCAATACTTTCTGGGAGATTTGAGCAAGTTAAAACAACGTTGTTTTCAAACAGAGACTGATAAGCACCGTAATCATCTTTGACAATATTTTGCAAAAGCAGCTTGGTGTTAAGACCAATTTTTTCGGAGAAAATTTTATTCTGAAAATCAATTTCAATTTGAGTTTCTATTGAATTAATTGAATCAGGATGAACAGAATATAAATCTAAGATGTTTTGAAAAATTAAACTTAATTCTGCTGGATTATAAATTGAAACTTTTTTTGTACCACAAAAATCACAATCCCCAATTGTGTTATTTCTATTTATAATATCTTTTAGATAATTACTTGAGAAACATTCAGTGCAACAGTTCATTTCATATTAAATTTAGAACAAGTTCAATATGATGCATTATAGAAAGCTTTTTTATACTGCCTAAACCTGGGAAGTGCCCCGTGCGGTATAATTCCTTAAATTGTAAGATTGCGATAGTGTCAGGGATATTATTCTCTTCGCACCATGTTACCAATTTTTCCAGAGCTTCTGCAAATTTTCCACCAATATCAGAAGCATCATCGTTTGAATCAGAAACAAAATGTTTAATTCTTATTTTATTATCATTATCGGCATATGATAGATGAATTGCTACTGCATAAGGAAGAAAACCAGTTTCAGAGTAATTGTCACCAATAGTTAAGAAATCGGAGAAACCCTTAAAACCATCTTGCTGATAATATAAATGTTCTTCCGAAAATTGACTGTCCTCCACCGCTAAATAATCGACATTTTTTAATTGAGTAATAAAAAAATCTTCTAGCCCAACCCAAGTATTTCTGTCAAATTCTCTATTGTAACGCCTACTAGTTTTCTGAAAATAAATCACATTAATTATAAAACTAAAATCATCGGTAAAATCGATAATTGCTGAAACATTTGTGACAGCTTCATGTATTAAAGTAATTCCTGCGAATTCAATATCTCTTTCTCGAAGAATATTTAACATTTCTGGAACGTTAGTTTTCTCATTGACGATAATTGCTATTTGGTAATTACTAAATCCATTTAGTTGCTCCTGAATTACATCAAGCACGGTTCCCGAAGAATTTTTCAAATCACCTACCGATGGGTTTATTATGATATTGAAATTAATATTCTTATTTCTCAGCTCTAACAATGTTGATTTTAAGGTTGAAGAATTTTTTACAGGCTCAATGATTGGAGAAATACTCTCAATTTTGTTAGCCATTATCTCACTAATTTCTCGAAGTGCGATTAGTTCAAATTGTTTGCCTCTAAGGTATGGGAAATACATGCTATATGGTTTGGTTTAAAAAATCAAATAATTCTGAATATTCATTTTTATTCATATCTATTGAATAGCAGATGTGCTTTAATTCGTAAGGCGTTTTCTCAGATTTTAGTAAATCCGGACATTTTAGTTTTCGTTCTTTGAGTTTTTGAAAAACTACTTTTTGGAATTCTTTAACTTCTATTTGCTTAGCTAATGAAACACATTCTTTAAAAATCTGAGTGTTGGGGACATCTGGTAGATATCCAAAATATTGGTTTATGATATCTAAATATTCTGGTTTGCGTAAAGTCTTGAAAATTGTTAAGTGGTCAAAATACGTTGAGTTATCTTTTGCTTCAACAATTTCCTTTAATGTATTTTGTTGAGTATATTCAATAATTCCAATATTTGAGTCTCTGTATTCAGAAATTAATTTGTCAATAAACTTTGAATGCGTGACAACATAAACCTTATTTGCAAATTGACAATAATCTGAGACCTGTTTTGAAAGTTTATCTAAACTATCTAATTCTGTTTTTATCTCGAAAATTCTAACTTCTCCATTTAGCAAAACAAAATCTGCAATTGAACTGCCGATTTTGAATTCATTAATTATGGTCGTCGTGTTAAGGCTATATTTTCCTAAGAGTAGTTTATTGATTAAAGCATTTTTATACAAGTATTCACTTTTATAGTTTGTTTGTAATTCCTGATATACAAATTCAATTAGATTTTTCTTAGTTGTAGGAGTTTGTAAAGAAATGTGTTTGTTTATTCTATTATTTGTATATGAGTAATCCTTTCTTCTAACTATTTTTTTGAAGTTGGAAGGAGTGAAGATTTGTGATAAACTTCTTAAACTTTCTATATCGTTTTTTATCTCAATCATTGATACAAATATAATTAAACAACTCCGAATAAGTGTGCGCGTCGGCAACTATTTGGCTCTTTTGCAAGCTGAAGAATGGTCATTGAGAGATGGGCTTGCAAATGTGCCAAATGTTTGTTGGCAGTCTTTTTACAATGAACACCAACGTTTTGGGGCTTTGCGAAGGTGGGGAAATCGAAGTACAAATGTTCAATTTAGCACAAATGTTCATTAGAATTCCAATGTTCAAATTTAGTACAAATGCCCCACTTTTGCAAAACCCCTGTTGGCTGCAGTAAGATTTTCTGAGGAACATTCCATTTATATTAATGACTGTCTTTTAATAGAAAATATATTGGTTTATAACTTCCAAAGCCCATAAAGTAAACTGTCGAACTATGTTGTCTTATATTTTGGATTCCTTCAATTAAGGTTTCGAAATTGTGTGTTTTGCTTTTCCCGATTACAAAGTCCAAAATATCATCTTCGCTGTCTAAAATTTCAGTTGTATCCAAGATTTTAAATTCTGTTGTATCTTCTGTGTTGCATTCAATTTCATAATGGTGCTTTGTTTTGTCTGTCAATTTTATCCAAATACAATTTGTACTGTCATTTAATTCCCAAAAGTTATTAGCTAAGGGGCATCCTGCTAGCATCGGAATATTCATTTGTGAAGCTGCTTCTGCTCCTTCAATAAATTCATTGTTGATTTTAATAATTATCTTATTTTCTTTAAGATTTATTTTTGGTCGTCTTGGATAGAATCCAACTATTTTAAACTTGTCCTGAGCATGAATCTGCTTTGAAAGATTATTCCCTTCTCTCGTCATCCAAGGGAAAATTGGAATAACTACTTCAAATTTCAGTTTCAATATTGATGTCAATTTTGGAATTAAAACATATTCGGCTGTATGTTCACAAATAAAACTGGAATATTCTTCTTTCATATTTTTTTGTTTCTGATTACTGTCTGTTAGGGTAGTTTCGACTTATTGCAGCCAACTTGTTTATTGTCACAACAAATATATATCACCGTTCAGGTTTTTTATAATTTTCATCTTCCTTTTTAAGCTTATTATCAGATAGTTACATTAAATGGTTTGAAATCAGCGTCATCCTGTTCCAATCTAATTTCTGATAAACAGAAATATTTGATCACCTGATCACAAAATCTGTAGTACACAAACTGAAAATCATTATCACACAAATAGCAGTGAATGAATCATATACATTCCGGTCTGAGCAAAAAATACAATTTCTTTGATTTTATTCCCGGCAAGTTGAAGTTCTGTGTGTGCAGGTTGAACTACTTTACAATACGATAAATCCTCATAACCGGATTTTATAAGGAATCCAGTCATTTAACCCATGCTTTCAAAAGCATTTATGAGATCATTGATACAAGAAAAAAAGGTGTTTGCCCGTTTTTACAAATCCCTAAAAACAAAAGACTCTCGAGGAGAGCCTTTTGTCTGAATATTTCATTTTCAGTTAATATTATGAAATAGTAGTTCTTTGTCTCAATCCATCACGCAATTTGTGTGGATTCATTCTACCATTTTTCATAGAAACATTAACCTTTTTCACCGTTAATTACACCAATCCCTGTGCCAGCATTGCTTCAGCAACTTTTACGAAACCGCCGATATTGGCTCCTTTGACATAGTTAATGGTTCCGTCAGCTTCTTTGCCATATTTTTCGCAGGTACCGTGGATGTTGATCATAATGGTATGCAATTCCTGATCAACCCGTTCTCTTGTCCAATTGAGACGCATGCTGTTTTGGGACATTTCAAGTCCTGAAGTAGCGACACCACCTGCATTGGCAGCTTTACCAGGTCCATAAAGGATCTTGGCATCTACGAACAAATCTGCGGCTTCGTTGGTCGATGGCATGTTAGCGCCTTCTGACACGACAAAGCATCCGTTTGCAAGCAGTGTTTTTGCATCCTCTGCATTCAGTTCGTTTTGAGTAGCACAAGGTAAGGCTATATCGCATTTAACACCCCAGGGAGTCTTACCTTCAAAAAATTCACAATTGTATTTTTTTGCATATTCGCTGATACGTCCGCGTTTGACGTTTTTAAGATCCATTACATAAGCCAGTTTTTCTGCGTCAATTCCGTCCGGATCGTAAATAAATCCGTTAGAATCGCTGAGTGTAACGACTTTACCCCCGAGTTGAGTAACTTTCTCGCAGGCATATTGAGCTACGTTGCCTGAACCGGAAATAACCACTCTTTTACCGAAAATGCTCTGTCCGCGGGTTTTCATCATAGCTTCTGCAAAATAAGTACAGCCATATCCGGTTGCTTCAGGACGTATCAGACTGCCGCCCCATTCGAGACCTTTGCCTGTGAGTACGCCTGTAAATTCATTGCGGATACGTTTATACTGGCCAAACAGATAGCCAATTTCGCGGCCACCAACACCGATATCGCCTGCAGGTACATCCGTATCCGGGCCTATATGGCGTTGAAGCTCTGTCATAAATGACTGCGTAAACTTCATTACTTCATTATCACTCTTGCCTTTCGGATCAAAATCTGAACCACCTTTTCCGCCACCCATAGGTAATGTGGTAAGACTATTCTTCAGAACTTGTTCAAAAGCAAGGAATTTAAGAATTCCAAGGTTTACGGTGGGATGTAGTCTCAATCCACCCTTGTAAGGCCCGATTGCGCTGTTCATTTCAATACGGAAACCTCTGTTAATCTGGTATTCACCTTTGTCATCCAGCCATGGAACACGGAAAATGATCACACGCTCTGGTTCTACCATGCGCTCAAGAATACCCTTGTATTTGGGATTTTCTTCGATAAATGGCATGAGCGATTGTACAACTTCCTTCACAGCCTGATGAAATTCGACTTCACCCGGATTCTTGGCAATTACTTTTGCCATAAACTGTTCTACCTTTTGGTCAATGATGATGTTTGACATAATGATTAGTAATTTAGTTGTGAAATACAATTTTTTAACATACAATATTAATCAATTAGGCAGGAATTATCCGCATTTTATACTGTCTTTTTATTTGAATTAAGTACATGGAAATCAATTATTTGGATAGAACAATAAAAATTTGCGTGTTATTCTGAACCATTCTAAGCAAAACTCTTAATTCAAACAGCCCTTCATTGGCTTTCAACACTTGGAAGGCAAGGAATTTTTTTGATTGAATGCCAATTTTAAGCAGGAAAAATGCTTAATTAAAACAGACTAAAGATGCTGATTTACCCCATTTTTTTGTTCAATTTTGTAGTGAGTTTAAAAACCAAATCTTTTTAAAAAATGATCGACGAAAACGAACTGATAAAGGATCCCGGGGAAATCGGAAAACTGCTTTTTGAACGCACTGAAAGGTTAAAAGAGCTTGCTGCCATAAATCAGACCAATGATATTCTGCGCGAAGGAAAACCTGTGAATGAGACCTTGCAGCAACTGGCTAAATTATTGCCGGGTGCCTGGCAATATCCTGAATTTACTGTCTGTCGTATATCATATAAAGGAAAAGAATACGTTTCACCCGGGTTTCTGGAAACCCGCTGGCTCCAGCGTGAATCGTTCGAGTCGATTGATGGAAATTCCGGCTACATCGATATTTTTTATACCAAAGAATTCATCCATCTTGATGAAGGTCCATTTTTGAAAGAAGAGCGACACCTGATCTCCAACCTTGCCAGCGCCATCACCGGGTACCTGAACAGTCTGGCAGCAAGGGAATTACTGCGGAAAGCACGAATGGCAGAAAAAGCAAAATCTGCTGAAAAACCACATCCTGAAACCCCCGTCAGCGGAAAACAGTTGCTTCAGCGTTTCCTCAATAAAAACAATGCTGACCGGGACGTTTACCATGATCTTTGTCCGTTTAAGGTAAAAGAAATTTTACTGGTTGCCAATCTCTATGATGCTTACGCGATTGAGAAAGAAGGGCGTTTTTCTGAATATGTGCTGGGTGAATACGACCAGCTGAGCCTGACTTCTGTTCCGCGCATCACAGGCGTTTCTTCTGCCGAAGAAGCAATTTTACAACTCAATATAAAGCACTTCGATCTGGTGATATTTATGGTGGGCGTGGATAAAACGCTGCCCGTCAGTATCTCAGGACAAATCAGACGGGAATTCCCGTATATTCCCATTTTTGCTCTATTGAATAACAATTCTGATGTAGCATATTTCACTTCTGTGAGCGAGCGGTATAAAGCGATTGACCGTGTTTTTGTCTGGAATGGCGAAAGCAAAGTTTTTTTTGCCATGATTAAATTGCTTGAAGACAAAATTAATGTCGAGAATGATACCCGGGTCGGATTGGTCAGAGTTTTGCTCCTGGTAGAGGATAGCCCACAATATTATTCCCGATATCTACCCTTACTTTATCGCATTGTGATGGATCAGACACGCAGGATAATAGACGATGTGAGTACTGATGAATTGTATAAAGTTTTGAGACTTCGGGCACGTCCCAAAATATTACTGGCTGCAAATTATGAGGAAGCCATGCAAATCATATCTGATTACGATGATTTTTTACTATGTTTGGTTACGGATGTAAAATTCAACCGACATGGAAAGGAATATAAAGATGCCGGATTTGAATTGGTAAGTTATGTACGAAGTTTCAATGCTGATCTTCCTGTGATCATCCAATCGTCTGACCCCGAAAATGCTGGTCGTGCCACTGATTTAAGAGCTATGTTTTTCGATAAAAATTCCGAAAGTTTATCCCATGATTTTAAAAGCTTTATAACACATTATCTCGGATTTGGAAATTTCATTTATAGAAATGCAAATGGATCACAGATTGCCATTGCCAGGTCATTACGGGAGTTTGAAAACCTGCTTCGTACCATTCCGGATGAATCATTAATTTATCACGCACGCAAAGATCATTTTTCCCTTTGGCTTATGGCCCGGGGTGAAATTCAGGTAGCTAAAATTTTAAATCCAGGCAAAGTAACCGATTTTGAAAGCCCCTCAAAACTGAGAGCTTATCTGATTGAAGTGATCCAACAATTCAGAAATGAACAGGATAAAGGTAAAGTAATTCCTTTTGAGGAATCAGCGCTGTCAAAAAAACATAATGTGATCTCGCTTGCGCCCGGATTACTTGGAGGAAAAGGCAGAGGTCTGGCCTTCATCAATACGCTGATCTATAATTATGATTTCAGTAAATATGTTCCCGATATAAACATTCATTCTCCCCGTACTTCTGTGATTGGTACGGATGAATTCGAGTATTTTATTGAAAACAACCGTATCAATGAAAAAATAACAGATATTGATGATTATGAAGAGATCCGGCGTATATTTATTTCAGGAGAGCTAACAAATACTTTAAAACGCAGGCTGTGGATACTGGTTGAACAAATTACCAAACCGATTGCAGTACGTTCTTCCGGGTTGTTCGAAGATTCTTTGGCACAACCATATGCCGGAATTTTTGAAACATACCTTTTGCCCAACAATCATCCGGATACCAATAAGCGATTTTCGCAATTAATGGATGCCATAAAACTGGTTTATGCATCGGTATACTCACCTGAAGCACGCGGTTACATCGAAGCCATTCATTATAAACTCGACGAGGAAAAAATGGCCATCGTGATCCAGGAAGTAGTTGGCCATCAATACGATGATGTATTTTATCCACATATCAGCGGTTTGGCACAATCGTATAATTATTATCCGTTTTCTCACATGAAACCCGAAGAAGGGTTTGCAGTTGCTGCCCTCGGACTTGGAAAGTATGTAGTGGATGGAGGAAGCGCCTATAGATTTTCGCCCATTTATCCCAATGTTGAGATCTCTACTGCTGAAGATCTGTATAAGAATTCACAAGTCAGATTCCTGGCGGTAGATCTGGCAAAAAATGATGTCAACCTCCTCGAAGGAGAAATGGCGGGCTTGCGCGAAATGGATATTGATGTGGCTGAAAGGCATGGAACGCTTAATCATCTGGCTTCAGTTTATGAATTTGAAAATCAAAGACTTGTACCCGGTATAACTAATCCAGGACCCAGGGTGATCAATTTCAGCAATGTGTTGAAATATAACTACAGTCCAATGGCAAAAACCATTGAAACCGTCCTGGATATTGTAAAAGAAGCCATGGGAACACCTGTTGAGATAGAATTTGCACTTGATCTTACCCGGGATGCCAACTATAAAACTACTTTTTACCTGCTACAGATCAAACCATTGATAGGTGCCGAACAGGATTATCAGGTGAATATGGACAAAATAAACCGGGATGATATTTTAATTTTTTCAGAGAAAAGCATGGGCAACGGACTGATCAAAGACATCAGTGATGTGATCTACATTGATAACCGGGTATTCGATAAAAGTAAAACCCAGGAAATGGTTCTCGAAATCGAAAAATTGAATATCATCATGCGTAAAGAAAACAGGAAATATATACTGATCGGTCCTGGAAGATGGGGTACACGCGATCCGTGGATCGGGATACCGGTCAACTGGACACAGATCAGCCATGCTAAAACCATCGTGGAAACCAGCCTTGAAGGATATCCTCTGGATGCTTCATCCGGATCTCATTTCTTTCATAATGTCACCTCCATGAATGTTGGTTATTTTTCTGTTCAGCCTGAATTGGGAAACAGCTTTATTGACTACGAAATGCTCAATAAGCAGCAACTCATCCAAAAAACTAACTTTTTCAGGCATGTCAGGTTTGAAAATGCCCTTAACTTACATATGGATGGACGGAAACGAATGGCTGTGGTAACATGTAAACAAGAGGAAAAATGATAAAATTAATTTTCTATATACCTGTTTCTCATTTGATCATGGCAGACCCTTTTTGCGGTTAAGTTTTGAAGTGCTTTCTTGTCTCCTTTCTGGCAATCAGTTTGAAATAAAATCCTATTTTATTTACATTTCATTCTGATCATTGCCTGCTGTTTTTGCGAAATTTCCTGTTTTTAAATGATTTGGAAAGATGGTTTTTAGCAGTTAACTGCTAAACTGTTAGTGATTTTCACATAACAAAATATTAAACCAAAACTTCTGGATTAATTAATCTTTTAAATCAAAAATATGACTGAAAATATGTATATTTGTTCGATTTACTTTGTAAGTATTTCTTTTAAATAAAGCTATTTTCGAATACATGAAAAAGCTTCGGTTTATGGGTATTTGGTTAATTCGTGAGTTCAGATACTTCAACCAAAAAGTGGTCGTTTCCTCAATTGTTTCGATTTTATTTTCTATTCGGTAAATCTGGCAGGAATACTGAAAAACCATTGTTAGGTCCAAATTCCATTTTCAGGTAAAAACGTGTAAATGCTTTTTTTTTGTAGTTATTTAGGTGGTTAGCAATTAGTTTGTTAGCTTGTTATTTCCTTGGAATTAAGCGGGTACATCGAGAAAAAGACACCTGATTTGTTCCGGAATCAG